>SAMEA104315424__coassemble_1847_pt1 | contig 8675 bp, 6 predicted proteins | sample SAMEA104315424__metabat2_low_PE_052 | metagenome-assembled genome bin SAMEA104315424 (sample SAMEA104315424) | gut metagenome | biome: Monkey gut; feature: monkey-associated habitat; material: faeces | place: China | collected 2013 | reverse complement strand
AATGCTCTCGGCATCAGTGCCGAGCAGCTCTATCTCGCACTCCTTGAGAACGCCCTTCTTTTCAAGCTGCATTGCAAGGTTAAGACCCGTCTGACCGCCGATTCCGGGAACGATTGCGTCCGGACGTTCGTGCCGGATGATTTTTGCAATGTAATCAAGAGTGAGCGGCTCCATATATACCTTGTCGGCTATAAGCGTATCCGTCATTATCGTAGCGGGATTGCTGTTGACTAAAACGACTTCATAGCCCTCTTCTTTGAGCGCAAGGCAGGCTTGCGTTCCCGCATAGTCGAATTCCGCCGCCTGACCTATTACGATAGGACCGCTTCCGATAACCAAAATCTTTTTAATATCTGTTCTTTTCGGCATTTGACTTTCCTCCCCTTACAGATTCGAGATTTTTGAGAAACATTCTGAAAATGTATCCGCTGTCTTCGGGTCCCGCCGCGCTTTCAGGGTGATATTGAATCGATATAACTTTATTCTTTTCGTCAATCATACCCTCGACTTCGCTGTCAATCAAATTGACGTGGGTGACTTTAAGTTCCGTTCCCGAGATGCTGTCCGCTTTTATGGCGTAGCTGTGGTTTTGCGACGTGATTTCCACTTTTCCGCTGATTAAGTTTTTGACAGGGTGATTCGCTCCGCGGTGTCCAAACTTCATTTTGTAAGTTTTGCCGCCATAGCTAAGGCCTATTATCTGATGCCCTAAACAAATCCCCATAATCGGCATTTTGCCTTTCATTTCTTTCACTAGCTTAATGACCTCAGGTACGTTTTCAGGGTCACCCGGTCCGTTCGACAAAAACAATCCGTCGGGATTAAACTGCATAATTTCATTCGCCGTAGTATTGTAAGGAACGACTATAACGTTAATTCCGAGTTCGTTGAATTTTCTGATTATATTAAACTTGATTCCGCAATCGACCGCAACCACCGTAAACTTCGGGTTTTGCGTTCTGCAATGCCAAATTCTTTTCGTTGACACCGTTTTGACCTGATCGGTCGGATAAGGCGTTGCCTTCAAAATTTTTACACACTCGTCGACGTTCGCGTCGCTGTCGGTTATCATTGCCCTTTGACTTCCTTCGTCGCGAATGATTCTGACAAGCTCACGCGTATCTACACCGCTTATTCCGACGACTCCGCTGTTTGCCATCATCTCTTGAAGCGTCATTGTATATCTGAAATTGGACGGCATATCGTTGTATTCCCTGACGATAAATCCCGACATAAAAACGCCTTTCGATTCGAAGTCGTCGTCGGTCAAGCCGTAGTTCCCGATAAGCGGATAACTCATCGTGACGAATTGTCCGCTATATGACGGGTCCGACAAAATTTCCTGATAGCCTACCATAGACGTATTGAAAACGATTTCCGCAATCTTTGTGCCGCTTGCGCCGAAGCCGTCGCCCAAAAACGTTTTGCCGTTTTCCAAAATTAAAATTCTGTTTGGCATACTTCCTCCAAGTTTATGTATTCTATTTTTCCGTTTATAACGCTGAGTTTGTTAAAGCCGTACATTTCCTTTCCGATAAAAGGACTGTTTTTGCTTTTCGATTTGATTTCGCTTAACGTGTATTCGCGCTTGTTGTCAAGGTCAAGCACTGCAAAAGTTGCCTTTTCGCCGACGGCTATTTTCGGAACTTTTAAACCGAATCTTGCCGCAACCGCTTTCGCCGTTATTCTTTCGACGTCCGCCAAACTCATAAGTCCCGTTTTGTAAAGCGCGGTTATAACAATCGGATACATCGTTTCAAACCCGATTATTCCGTACGGAGCTTTGTCCCACGGTTGCGCTTTTTCAACCGCCGCGTGCGGCGCGTGGTCGGTTGCGATGAAATCGGCGACTCCGTTTACTATCGCCTCGATCGTCGCCAAAACGTCTTTCTTTTCACGAAGCGGCGGATTCATTTTGAAATTCGCGTTGGTTTTGTCTATTGCAATCATCGCTATGTGATGCGGCGTAACTTCGCAAGTTACGTCTACTCCGTCACGCTTTGCGTCCTTTACAAGTGACAAACTTTCCGCTGTGGACAGGTGGCAAAAGTGATATTTAACCCCCGTTTGTTTTGCAAGGCTCAGCTCTCTTTCGACCGCCTTTATTTCGGCAAGCGGAGTATCGCCTAATCCTTCCGCTTCGGCGTGTGAAGCAATCACCTTATTTAAAGCCTTTGCTCTTATCATTCCTTCCTTTAAAAGCCCTAAGTCGTTTACGCATTTGCCGTCGTCGGAAAAAGCTACGACTTTTTTCGCCAAATCTTCAAGGTCGGACAGCTCCTTCCCTTTTTCGCCTTTCGTAAGCGAGCCGTAAGGCAAAACGGTTATTTTTGCGTCACGCTCGATTGCGTCCGTTTCGATTTTTAAGTTTTTAAGGCTGTCGGGAGTCGGGTTCAAATTCGGCATTGCAAAAGCCGTAAAGATGCCGCCCTTTATCGCGCTTTGCGTTTCGGTCAGAATCGTGCCTTTACCTGTATACCCCGGCTCTCTGAAATGTGCGTGGCAGTCTATTCCCCCCGCCGTCAAAAAGCCGCCTTTAAGGTCATAGCCCTCGCCTTTTAAACCTTGTTCGATTTTTACGATTGTGTCCTTTTCGATTTGTACGTCGGTAAGCCTTTTTTCGCCATCAAAAAGGACAAGTACGTTTTTTAAAATCATAACTTGTCCTCCAATACCATCGATATAACAGCCATTCGAACGAAAACACCGTTCGTCATCTGTTTAAATATTCTGCTTTTTTCACACTCCGCGACTTCGCTTTCTATTTCGATTCCGCGATTTATAGGCGCAGGATGAATGATAATAGCTTTCTCTTTCATTTTTAAAACTCTCTTAGTCGTCATTCCGTAGCGGGATAAATATTCCGACTCGTCCATTTCGAGCTTTTCGCGATGACGCTCGAATTGCACTCTCAAAAGATTTATCACGTCGCATTGCTTAACGGCGTCGTCAAGAGAAATTACTTCCGCCGTGTCGTCGAGCATTTCGTCGGGGCCTGCGATATAAACTTTAATTCCGAGTCTTTTCATAACTTCAGCATTGCCGTGTGCGACTCGACTGTGCTTGATGTCGCCGACAAAACAAATACTAAGTCCGTCAAAACCGCCGAATTCTTCATAAATAGTCATAAGGTCCAAAAGCGTTTGCGTCGGGTGGTCGCTTGCTCCGTCGCCGCCGTTAAAAATAGGGATTCGGACAGATGCCAAATCCCTGTAATAACCGTCTTTTCCGTGACGAATGACAACGCCGTCAACGCCTAATGCTTCAAACGTCTTTACCGTGTCGTAAAGACTTTCGCCCTTTGCGAGCGACGAACCGACGCTGCTGAACGAAATCGGCGTAATACCGAGTTTTATCATTGCCATTTGGAAACTATATTGTGTTCTGGTGGAATTTTCAAAAAACAAAGTCGCCATGCTTTTTCCCGAATACGAAACTTTCGTTTCGCCCTTTTTGAAACGCAAAGCAAGGTCGATGATTTCGACAATCTTCTGAGGGGATAGAGAGCTTAAAGTAAATAAACCTTTCATATCGACTCCTTAGTCAACCGAATAATAACACAATTTGAAGTTTTTAGCAATCGTTTTGACAGCGTAAAACAAATATCGCGCTAAACATTTTTTATGTTAAACTAACCTTTTTGATTTACTCTTAGTCGGCATCATTATCCTAAAATGCCGCCGCCCTTTACGTTCCGATTTAAATTCTGCTTTCGCTTGCTTTTTTGCATTCTTTTCATTTTTTGGCAGTTGACATAGATTGATTTAAAATATATTATAAACCTATGAAAAAACGCACTTTTTTTGTCTTAATATGCATTATGCTTTTATGCCTTATTCTTGCCGCCTGTAACGACACGGAAACGTTTACCGTTAAGTTTTATAACAACGGAAAACTTGTCGGCGAAAAGAAAGTCGCAAGCGGCGGCGACGTAATCGCGCCCATAGACCCGATAAAAGAAGGCTATGATTTTATCGGTTGGAAGAGCGGCGACCTTATCGTCAAAAACAGAAGAGTAAGCGGCGTTAAATCAAACCTCACTTTCGAGGCTCTTTACGAAGCGAAAAAATATACTTTAACCGTAAGTTTTGACGAAACCGAAGGAACGGTTCAAGGCATAGACAAAACGACTTTCGATTATCGCGAAAAGATAACGCTGACGGCAACGCCTAAGGCGAACTATAAATTCATAGGTTTTTCGTTTAACGACACCTTGATTGAAGAAAACCCGTATTCATTCGATATGCCTTCTTTCGACGTGGCACTAACGGCAATCTTCGAAGGCGTTAAGACAAAAGTTACGCTTAACGCAAACGGCGGTTTCTTCGATGACGAAAAGACGACGGACTCGATATCTACAACCGTCAGATATTCTGACGCCGTGACTTTTGGCGTTCCTAAAAAAGACGAACACACGTTTAAAGGCTATGCCGACGCAAGCGGCAAACTTTTAACCGACGAAAACGGATATTGCGCTAAGTGGGAAAAAGGCGAAGACGTGACTTTGTCCGCAGTATGGGAAATAAACAAATATGCCGTTTCGGTTTCGACCGAAAGCGATAAAGGCGCAGTTGCCGTCGGAAAGGTATGCACCGTTTCATACGATTACGGCGCTGCCGTATCGGAAGGAAAAGTAAACGAAACGACAAGCCTTTCAAATCCTTTAAAGTTTAATTACGCCTTAGGCGCAATCGACGGAAAAGACGCACTTTTGGTCGGTTGGTATCTGGATGCGGAACTGACGACTCTTTGGGACAGAAGCTACGTTACTGAAGACGTAACGCTTTATGCAAAATGGCTTGCCGATAACGGAGCGACGCACTTTAACGTCGGAATGAAAAACGAATTTACGTTCTATAAAAATCAAGTCAACGTCTATCACGTCAGATTTGCTACCGCTCTTTCGACGACTGCCGACTTCACAATCAGCTCTAACGCTATATATCAAATGAAGTATACCCTAAGAAAACTTGACGGCACCACGCTCGAAAGCAACCGCGTCGAAGTGAAGACGACCGACAGCGTTTTGCATTTCGACGGCCTAACAAAAGGCGAAGTCTACACCCTTGAAATTTCGCCGAACCTCAAAAACGAAGCGAAAGAAAGGATTCTTTCCGTCACTCAAAACGCGCCGAGCGATTTAGAACCTAAAACCGATTTCGATTTCGGCTCTACGGTTACGGTCACGGCGTCCCCGAAAGGCGACAGCATTTTTGACGGCTGGTACGACGGCGAAACAAAAGTTTGCGACGAGCTTGTCTATACGTTTGTCGTCACCAAAAAGACCGACCTCGTCGCAAAGTGGAAATAAGACTTTATGAAAACAAAAAAAGAGCTTTTAAAGCAGTTAGAAATTTTAAGCGTTAAAGCCAACGACGAGTTTATAGAAATCGTTCTGCCCGTCTATTTGCGGATGAACAGCGACAACAACGCTTTGATATTAAAAATCAAACCTACGGAAGGCGGCTTTATGATTACCGACACGGGAAATCATTTTAATGAGTTTAACAACGATGCAAGCTATTACTACGACCTGTTTGTAAAAAACAACGGAAACGATTATAAAATTCGCTTGTACAACGAAATTCTCTACAAAAGCTACCCCGACAATTTCAGCGTCATTTGCGCAATCGACGAGTTCGTCAGATTCTTTATAAAACTTGACGATTTCATATCTGAAAACAATTTATTCTGACTTTGCTTAACGCCTTTAAACCTTTGCCTTGCGTTTTTGTCGTTTGCTTCATATTCTCGATTTGTTCGTTTGCGTTTTTAATTATTAAAGACAAACAAAAAAGCCGCTCGCCATTTAGCGTTTGCGGCTTTTTTAATTGTCGTTTTTTTCGACTGTCGTTTGTCAACCGCCGATTTTTTTCAGCATTTCTGCGGAGTCTTCGTCCCCTGCGGCGCTTGCGATTTTAAAACATCTTTTCGCTTCGTTTATATCTTTAACTACGCCAAGCCCTTCCATAGCCGCAATGCCGAGCCAATAATATGCGGCGGTGCTTCCGAGTTTTATCGCCTTTTTAAAATATGAAATTGCTTTTGCATAATCTTTTTCTACGCCGTCGCCGTAAAAATACATTGCGCCAAGTCGCGCATTAGAACTTTCGCCACTGCCTTCCGTTATGCCTTTTTTGCAATATTCGATTGCTTTTGTCGGATTCTTCGCAACGCCGTTTCCTTTTAAGTATATCCACGCTAAGCGCGAACAAATCTCGTCAACGGAATAGTTTTGAGCAAGAAGACTTTCATAAATGCGTATCGCTTCTTTTACGTTTTTCTCGGCGATTTCACCGTCTGAATAATATTTCGCAAGATTTGCCATGCACGCCAAAAACCCTTCGTCCGCATAACGTTTTGTCAGCGTTAGTCCGCGTTTTACGTCTTTGTCTACACCGGTTCCGTTTATATAACATTTTGCATAATTGTTGACGGATTTTAACACAAAGTTCTTATCTTCTTCGTCGATTTGAGCCGCCTCTTTATAATATTCAAAGGCTTTCTTTTCGTCTTTCTTTGTTCCGTAACCCTTCGAAATACAATTCGCATAATTGTTCAATGCGCTTGAGTTTCGCTTATCTTGTTCGACGCAACATCTCAAAAGCGCATAACTCGTTTTTGCGCACGATTTCTCTTTATCTCCTGCCGAAAGAACATATTCCAAATTGAAGAAAGAGTTTTTGTTTCCACTGTTTGCCGCGGCAAAAAAATAGTCGCGCGCTTTATCGTAATTTACATCCACTCCGTCGCCGTTTTTGTAGATTTCGCCAATGTACGCGCCGGCGATACCCTTTTCGGTCTCATCGATTTTTATCGCTTGTTCATAAAGGTCTAATGCTTTATAAACGTCTTTCTTTACGATTATACCGTATTGATAATATCTGCCGATAAATCTTAACAGTCTTGCTTCGAGTTTGCTTCCTGTGCCTTTTTCTTTTGCATAAATTTTGTCGGCTAATTTATAAGCCTTTTCCTCGCCGCCTTCTTTTTTGCGTACGTTCCATAAATAGTTTTCTACTGCGGCAGGATACGGCTTTAAAAGGCACGACGGATAACAGGTTTTTCCGTCGCCTTTGACGTCTAAGCCGCCATCACCCATTCCGGACGCTATATCGAGATATTTAAATGCCTTTTCTTTATCCTTATCGAACAAGTATATGTACATTGCGTTATATGCCATTTTGCTGCCGAGCGACGCCGAGTGTTGCAAAAGTTCCATTGCATAATCTTCGTTTTTAGGCGCAACTATGCCGTCATAGATAAACATCGCAACTATCGTTTCTGCAAGCGAATTGACGTCCATAAGTTTTTTTGCAACTCTTAAAGTCTGTCTTTGAGCTTTAATATCTCCGGTAATGAACTGAAACACTTTCATAACGTCTTTAATGTTGTCGGACGACATAAGTTTTTCAAGTTCGCTGTCGGTATAGTTGCTTTCGATTCCGAAAGGGAAATATTTGTATTCTTCCAAAAATCGTCTTGTGCTGACAAAGATATTTAATCTTGCTTCTTCTTCGTAATATTTCATCGCAGTAAAATAGTCGGGCTTTCCGAAAGCTCCGCTCTCGAACATCTTTCCGATTTCTCTTGCCGCAATACAGTCGTTTTCGTCGTCTAAGGCTTTAAGATAAAATTCAAACGCTTTATTATAGTTTTTTGCGACGCCGCCAAGTCCTTTATTGTAAAACTCTCCCAAATAAAACGCGCATCCGCCGCTGTCCATTTCGCTTGCCTTGCTAAATAGTACAAACGCTTTTTTTTCGTCTTTCGCTACCTCTTCGCCGAAATAATAGTGTTTAGCGAGCGCTGATATGGCAAACGGATTTTCACAAACGATTCCTTTGGACAAAAACTTTTCGCCTTTTTGAACGTCCTTTTTTGTTCCGACACCGTAAAAGTACGCCTCTCCCAAAACGTAATAGCAAAATCCGTATCCGTCGTGATCTATGGCTTTTTCGGCAATCTTAAACCCTTTCTTCTCGTCTTGCTCTACGCCGTAGCCGTACATATAACAAAAAGCCGTCATAGCCTGCCCAAACTTCGCAACGTAGTTTGTTTTGTCTTTTGACAATTCTTTCGACGCTTCGAAAATCTTTATCTTTGCATCTGAGCTGTATCCGATTGCGGTCGAAGGCATAACGATACTGCCCCACAATTGATTTTGTCCGGCTCGCCCGCTTTTGACTCGATTTTTAAAGCCGACCGCGTCGATGTTGTACCCGATAGAATAATTTATTTTTACTGCCATAAACACACCTCCTCGTTTTTAACGCTTGCGTTTTAATGTTTGCGTCGCTTAATTGTCGTTTGTCTATTAGACAACTATTTGCCGAATACTTGCAGGGTTTGCCCTGACGCCGCGTTAAGCCGTTATATTTAAGACCGCTTATTTGCTAAGTTCGCAATTTGTTAGTTAAGTTCGCCTTTTTTGATATAAAAATATTGTTCTCTGTCCGCGCCTACCGAAACAAGAGTAATCGGCGCGTTTAAACCTTTTTGCAAGAACTTTAAATAGTTCTTTGCATTCAAAGGAAGTTCGTCAAACGACTTGCAGCTTGAAATGTCGGTATTCCAACCGTCAAGATATTCGACAATAGGTTTGCAGTCGTCCAAAAGGTCGGGATAAGGAAAATCGTCAAGGCGTTTGCCTTCAAATTCATACGCAACGCAAA
>SAMEA104315424__coassemble_1751_pt1 | contig 9111 bp, 7 predicted proteins | sample SAMEA104315424__metabat2_low_PE_052 | metagenome-assembled genome bin SAMEA104315424 (sample SAMEA104315424) | gut metagenome | biome: Monkey gut; feature: monkey-associated habitat; material: faeces | place: China | collected 2013 | reverse complement strand
GCACGATGATTTTAACACGTTAAACGGTAAAAAAATGGACATAAACAAAACGAAGAAAAAGAAACTTACAACGGCAGTCGTTCTCAGCATTATGCTTGTAGTGGGAATTCCGTGCATTATCGTCGGCGCAACTTTTGGAGGCGCAATGTTTGCACTTATGGGATTTGGCATCTTTTGCGTCGTTATGGGCTTTTATGGCTCTCCGATTGCTTGGGTAAACTACGGCAACTTTAAACGCGACGTAAATATTGCAAACAGCATCAATTTTGACGGAATAAGAAAAATTTCCGTTATATGCTCCCTTTATGGTATTAACGAAAAAACTGCATATGAAATAGTCAGCAATCTCATTCAAAAGAGATACGTGCAAAATCTCGTATTCAACGCAGACGGGACCGAACTTGTTTTGAACGACGGCTATGTCAACATAGAGCGCGAAAAACACCTTAAATCCGCGCCTAAAAGCGTGGCCTGCCCGTTCTGCGGCGCGCAAGTCGAAGTGCTCGGAATGTCTGCAAAATGCCCTTATTGCGGAAATTTGATTGACTTGTCCGATAAAAAATAATCGGCAAAAATTTTGATTTGATAAATTCAAATTTACTAATTCAAATTGACTATGACAAATAGTCATCAAAATATAAATTTTATAAAATTAAGTTTTATAAAGATATAAGCCTTATAAACATTTAAAAACAAAAGCAGTGCGAAGATTATTCGGACTGCTTTTTTAAATACAACAAATATTCTTGATTTTTGTCTACTTCTTTTTTCGGCGCTTCGGTAAAACCGATAATCTCAAAACCTATCGATTGCGCGTGTCGCTTAATTTCGTCTATCGCATTTTTTTCTGCCTTTTTATCGGTTACTATTCCCTTTTTGCTTAATGATTTCTTGCCGACTTCGAATTGCGGTTTGACAAGCAAGACCGCTCGACCGTCAAATTTCAAGACGGAATAAACCGCATCGAGCAAAAGGTTGAGCGAAATAAAGCTGCAATCCAAGCAGACGAAATCGCATCTGTCCACAACTTGTTCGTTTAAGTTTCTTGCATTGAATTTTAAAAACTCTACTCTGTCATCGTTCAATATGTTTTTTGGCAAAGCGCATTCGCCCACGTCGACGGCAACGACCCTTTTTGCGCCGTGTCTTAACAAACAATCGGTAAAACCGCCGTTTGAGCATCCTATATCGATGCAATTTAGTCCTTTAACGTCGATTTTAAAACATTCGATGGCTTTTTGAAGTTTTTCGCCACCAAACGACGCAAATGAATCTGCCTTTAAAATTTCAATTTCAGAATTTTCGTCGACTTCTTTCGACGGAGTAAGACAAATTTTTCCGTTTAACAAAACTAAGCCGTCTTTTATAAGACGGCTTGCGTATGTACGAGATTTAACATCCGATTTTGCAGAAAGAAAACTATCTAATCTCATAAATCTTAGTTCTAATTTCATCGACGATTTTGTTGACGTCGAAATTCGCTTTGACGATTTCATCGAGGTCTGCTTGTACAAAATTCGGTTTTGTAACGAAATATCCCATAACTTTGTCATTGATTGCCGCAATCGATTTGTAATAACCGCCGAAGTTGCTGTCTTCCAATATGACGATAAGTTTCGCTTTCGATGCAACGTTACGGCTAAGGTTGAATGCGTTTTTAACCGATGCTAAAATTCCGATTTCGCCGAGCATTTTTGCGACTGTCTTGCCAAGTCTGAGCATAACGTTGCTCGTGCAAACAATATCGACGTGAGCGTGTTCGCAGTTCACCGTATAATCTTGTTCAAAATCGTATTTTGTGTATCTGATTGCGACAGGTCCGTTGATTTTTAACGCTAAATCCATAGCTCTTCTAAGTTCCGTTTCGTCGGCAGGCGATAAAACGGTCAAATTCGGCATCGGAAGAAGATAATCTATATCGTAAATTCCCTGATGAGTATCGCCGTCACCGTCGACAAAACCGCTTCTGTCGATAAGAAACTTAACAGGAAGATTTTGTAATGCAACGTCTTGTAAAATTTGGTCATAGCCACGTTGCAAGAATGACGAATATATCGCAACAAACGGTTTTAAGCCGCCCTTAGCAAGACCTGCCGCCATTGAAACCGCATGACCTTCGGCAATTCCTACGTCAAACAATCTGTCCGGAAAACTTCTTTTAAAACTCGAAAGCCCGACTGCGTCCGTCATAGCCGCCGTAACCGCAACTATTTTATTGTCCGCAAGCGCCATGCTGACAAGTTTTTCGCCGACAACGTTTCCGAAAGACTTAACGCCGCCTGCCGAAACGCTGTGATATTTCTCAGCGTCGGAAATTGCGTTTTCGTCGCCTTTTCCTTTTGTCGTCACTACCCTTAAAAGATAATGTCCGTCGCAACTTTTTGCATATTCGAGTTGCCTTATAAGTTCAGGCAAATCATGTCCGTCTACGCTGCCTAAATATCTTATACCTACCGAGGTAAGAAAACTTGCAAGATTGTCTTCCGATCTGACGACTTCGCCTTCCGTTTTTGAAATCGTCATATCATTGTCATTTAATATGATAAGGCATTGTCCTTCTATGCTCGCAAGGTCGTTTAACGCTTCAAAAGTTTCACCGCCGCAAAATGCGCCGTCGCCGACGATAGGGATAATTTTAAAGTTTTCGCCGTTATGACGTCTTGCTCTCATCAAACCGCAAGCAAGCGAAACAGCGGTGCTGGCGTGTCCCGTGTTGAACGTATCAAATCTGCTCTCTTGTGATTTAGGAAAACCCGAAACACCATTCGAATGGCGCAAGTTTTTAAATCCTTCAAGTCTGCCCGTCAAAATTTTATGCGCGTAACATTGATGTCCGACGTCAAAAATAACTTTGTCGTTCGGCGTATCGAAAACGTGGTGAATGGCAATCATAAGTTCTACCACACCGAGATTAGACGCAAGATGTCCGCCGTTTCTTTTTACGGAATCCAAAATTTCGGCGCGAATTTCATCCGCCAAAGTCATAAGCTGGTCGTTTGTTAAATTTTTAATTTCTGCAACGTTTGTATTCATTTTTTCTTTTTTATTTTCCTTTCTTCTTTTGAGAAGAGCGCAAGGAATTTTGCCACGAACATAACAAGGTCCTTGCTGTTTTTAATTGCTACGTCTTTAAGTATAGCTTTGCCGCCGATAGTAAGCGCGGCGACTAAACTTGACAATAATATCGTTATAATTTGCTGACTTACGGTCGGCAGAATTTTCATGATTTCAAGAACGATAACTATCGAGCAGCCGCCCGAAATAATGCCGAATATATCGCCGATAACGTCGTTACAAATGTTTGAGACTTTTTCGGCGTTTTTAACAAGTCTGACTGCGGTTTTTGCCCCATATACCTTTCTTGACGACATACTGAGAAGCGGCGCAAGGTCGCATGACGTAACGGCAACTCCGATTCCGTCGAAAAGTATGCTTCCGAGTATCAAAAACACAAGCAAAAGCAAAATAACGACCAAATTGCCAAACGATGACGTCAAGTCGCTTATGAAACTAAAAAAAGCTGCGAGAACGAACGAAATGATAGATATTTTCAGCCACCACAAATTACGCTTTTTGCGTTTTTTCGGCTTTGATTCGTCATCGTCAGAATCTTTCTTTTTTTTATTTTTTCTTTTAGGCTTCTTTTCCGAATCGCCGTCGACCGATAAATCGGCGGTTTCCGATTCGCTATCTGAAATGTCGTCCGCTTTATCTTTTACATTACGTTTCATAATCTCCGCATCGGCAGAATCGTTCGGTAAAAGCGAGTCTATGCAATGCACAGAAGCATCGTCGCAAAGCATATCTTCGTCAGGCGAAGTCGTCAAATCGGAATTGTTCGGTTGTTTCGATAAATCATCAGACATAAAATCCTCAAAAAATAAGAGAAGGTGGTAACCTCACGAGTAAACCTTGCGTCATAGGTCCGGTGGGTTTTCCCTTTCGCAGAAACTTTCCGTCGCCGAAAAAGAAGTTTCCTATCACACTGCGAATCGTTAAGTCGCCTTTAACGCTACCGGATAGCCACTGAGAGCGCACTATAATCCCCAAGAGATTTTTCACAAACAGTCTAGAAGTTTTCCTTTGCAGACAACCTCCGCCCTTAGCCTCTTTTGCAAAATAAATTTCATCGGGCGATCGTTTGCGCAAGGTGGCCTACCCGTCGCAAACGTAGTTCCCAAATCCGAATATTTCACGCAAGGCAGGCTACACTGTACACAGCGTATCAACAATCAACACCGCATAGCAGGTTTCACTCCGCTCAGTAGTAAGAGCTACCGAAACGGGTCTCCACGAAAATTGGGTCGCTACTTGCATGCCGTTGCAAGGCGCCCAAAAATCTTAACTCTCAGCAACAGCCCTGATTTGGGCAATCAAAGCCATCACCAAAAACTTCATCGATATGCCCGTCGGCGATATTTTACCCCCGCCTTCGGACGGCGAAGCCTGACTAGAATACTGCACCACCGTTCTCAATTATATATAATTATATTATTTTTTAGCAAATTGTCAAGACGAGCATTTGTCAAAAAAGATAATATATAAATATAGTTATATTATATTTTGCCCGACGGCTTTTATTCTATGAAAATTTTTGATTAAATTTTTGAAACGTTTTCGACGTTTTTAAGGCAATCGTTTTCTAAGAAACCTAACAAAGTCTTTTTGTCATATATGTTTAAAAGCTCGCTTGCAATTCTTTTTGCATCGACAAAGCATTCTTTATCAAACAAAGAATCGAATTTCCCGCTCGCTTTGCCGCTTTGTCTCATTCCAAGATAATCGCCACCGCCCCTTGTTTCAAAATCCTGTTCGGAAAGTTTAAAGCCGTCGTTTATGTTTTGAACTGTTTTAAGCCTTTTTATTGCGTTTTCGCCCGCATCCGCGCCGACGCACAAATAACACTCTGCGGCGTTTCCGTCACGGCCGACTCTTCCTCGCATTTGATGCAAAGTAGAAACACCGAAATTCTCGGCATTCATAATTGTCATAATCGAAGCGGATGGTACGTCTACACCGACTTCGATAACCGAAGTAGCAAAAACGACTGCCGATTGTTTGTTTTTAAACCTTTCCAGCGCTTCCGACTTTTTCGCCGCCGAAATTTTTCCGAACACAATTTCAAAACCGACGTCGGAAAACTTCTCGTGCAGTTTTTTGGCGATTTTTTCAACCGAATACACTTCGAGATATTCCATATCGTAAACTTTCGGGCATACGATAAACGCTTGTTTTCCACTCTGACATTGCCTATGTATATACTCGAACATTGCGTCGATTTTATCTTGAGCAACGATGAACGTTTTGACGTTATTCTCGCTGTGCTTTTCGATTTTGCTCACCGCAATTTCATCGTCGAATATCATAGCCACAGTTCTCGGTATAGGCGTTGCGGTCATACTTAAAACGTCAACGCACGGATTTTTGGAAATAATTCTATCTTTTTGTTCGACGCCGAAACGCTGTTGTTCGTCGACTATCGCAAGTCGCAAATCATCGCAACAAAAATCGTCGTTTAAAACGGTGTGCGTTCCGAATAAAGCCTTAACAATTCCGCATCTGAAATCGGATTTAATTTTTTCTTTTTCGGCGGCAGGCGTTTCACCGCACACAAACGCGCAATTACTTCCGATTGTTTTGTATTTTTCATAATGTTGTTTAGCAAGAATAGTTGTAGGCGCAAGCATAACCGCACTACCGCCCGAATCCACGCAAAGCTTTATCGCCGAAAAGGCTACGGCGGTTTTTCCGCTTCCGACGTCGCCTACAAGTATTCTGTTCATAGGTTTTTCGGAGCGCATATCGTTTGTAATTTCGAGAACGGCTTTTTGTTGACTTTCGCTTAAATCGAAACCGAATTTCGGCAATTCAAAAACTTCCGAGTATCTGTGCGTTTTAAAACTCTCTTCTTTTAAAAGCTTAAACGATAAAACCTGCTTTAACAATTCTTCACAGGCAATTCGCTTCCTTGCTTTTAACGCATCACCAAGCGAAGTCGGATTGTGCGCAGATTTGACAGCGGCAAAAAGCGGCGAAGTTATACAATCGGAAACCGACGATATGTCCGTCACTTTTAGAGCTTCGGCAATGATTTTATAAAATGCCGCTTGGCCGATTATCCCTTTTAACGGATATATAGGCTTAATTCCCTTTAATCTTTTCACATTGCCCAAGTCTTCGAAATCGGGATTGGAAATTATTCGTCCGTAACGTTCGTTCGGTGATATTTTTCCGTAAAACAAATATTCTTTTCCTATTTCAAACCTATCTTGCAAATACGGTTGATTAAAAAAGTAAATCATAATCGTATAGCCTTCGGAATCGATTTTCAGACTGAAATTTTTACGTTTGAAATTATATTCGTTTAAATCCCGAACAAAGCCTTTGAACAAACAAAAATCTCCCACTCTCGACTGTTTAAGCGAGATAGGAGATTCAAAATCGATATAATCTGTCGGCAAAGTAAACAAAAGTTCGTTTACAGTGAAAATGCCGAGAGAATTGAGTTTTTTGACGGTCGCAGGACCGATACCTTTGATTTGTTCGAGCGCTGTCATTCTATTCGAGCGAAATCATATAGAAATAATGCGGTTGACCGCCGTAATATACGGCAAACTCCATATCAGGAAACTCTTTGCCGAGTTTTTCGACAAGTTCGTTAGCCTCGTCTTCAGTGACTTTTTCACCATAATAAAGCGTAACCATTTCGGTTTCGTCGGTTTTTGCGGCTTTTATGGTTTGCGCGACGATATCGTCGATTTCACTTCCGCAAGCGATAACGTTTTTGCCCGAAATTCCGATAATGTCGCCGTCCTTAATCGAAAAACCGTTCATTCTCGTATTTCTGACTGCGTGAGTAACTTCCGCAGTTTTAACAGACTTGAAGGCTTCGTTCATATTCTTTTCGTTTTCTTCGATGCTTGCGCTCGGGTCAAAAGCAAACATTGCCGAAAAACCTTCCGGAACGAATTTTGTAGGAATGACGCTTACGGTGACGTCGGCAAGCTCTTTTGCCTGTTGCGCCGCAAGAATAATATTTCCGTTGTTAGGCAAAACGAAAACGTGCTTTGCGTTTACCGAATTTATAGCGTTAAGAATGTCATAAACGCTCGGATTCATAGTTTGTCCGCCTTCGACAACAAGGTCGCAACCTACGTCCTTGAATATATTTGCAAGTCCTTTGCCTGCGCAAATCGCAACTACGCCGATTTCTTTCTTATCTTTCGGTTTTTCGGCTTCGCGCGCCGCAACGATTTTGCGGTGTTGTTGAAGCATATTTTCGATTTTTAAGCTGTCAAGTTCGCCGAGTTTTAACGCATATTTCAACGCTTTATCAGGCGTATTGGTATGAACGTGGACTTTAATAAGGTCAAGGTCGCCGATAACGAGTACGCAGTCGCCGATTTCCATAAGCGAATCTCTGAGTACGTCGATGTCCGAAAGCGTGGTTTTGCTGTTTATATTGGTGATGAAATATTCTGTGCAATAAGCATACGTAATATTTTCATAGTCGTTGTCAAAGAAGTCGTCATCGACCTTTTGAACGGCGTTTGGAGTTCCGTCCTGAACGACATCGGCGGTAATTTCAACGCCGGTCAAAGCGTGCAAGAAGCCGTAGAAAATGGTCAAAAGACCTTTTCCGCCTGCGTCGACAACCCCCGCTTTTTTAAGGACGGGAAGCATTTCGGGAGTCTTTCCGAGAATATCTTCGCCGGATGCGATGACTTGATTCAAAAAGTCTTCTATTTCAAGATTTTTATTCTTCTTCGTAATGTAAATGGCTGTTTCCGCCATAACTCTAATTACGGTAAGTATGGTGCCTTCTTTCGGTTTGGAAACCGCGCTGTATGCAATTTCCGTTCCTTCACGCATACTCTCGGCAAAATCTCTTGCCGTCATTTCGTCTTTATCTTTAAGCGCAACCGCAAATCCTTTCATAATTTGCGAAGTAATTACGCCTGAATTTCCTCTTGCTCCCCTAAGTGCGCCTTTTGAAAACGCCAACGCAAGTTCGGAAAGAGATTCGGACTCACATTCGTTTATTCCTCTCAATGCCGAGTTGATAGTAAGCGACATATTCGTTCCCGTATCACCGTCGGGAACGGGGAAAACGTTGAGTTCGTCTATTTTCGTACGATTAAGGTCAAGCGATTTCGTGCCGCCCTCAACCATATTTTTAAAGTCAATGCTTTTTATAGTTTGCATATATATAACGCGTCCTTTTTTGAATTAAACTCTTATGCCAACTACGTTTACGCCGCAATGCTTGACTCGCATTCCCGTAAAGGTTTCCGCGGTGTAAATCATACATTCTTTAATCGATTCTTTAACAGCTTCGATATTGACGCCAAGTTTCAAAATAACAAAAACCTCAATAAACATCAGATTGTCAACCGTAGCGATTTTTATTCCTTTGCCATACTGAGCTCTTCCCCAAATCCTGTTAAGGTTGTCGGAAAGACGGCGTGAAACGAGTTCCACGACACCATAGCACTCAGCGGCAGCTTTTGAACAAACAGTGGCTACTGCATCATCAGTTATTGAGATTGTCCCGTATTTGTTTGACGTTTTGAGTGACATAAGTTTACCTTTTGTAATGATTTTACAATATATTATAAGTTTTTGCAACCAAATGAATGATTTTGCCTAAATATGCTTGCTAAAATTTTCGTTTAGTGCTAAAATCAACAATGTTGTAAAGAGTTTTAGGAGGATATATATATGTCAAAAGTATGTTCTGTTTGCGGCAAAGGTAGAATGAGCGGAAATATGGTCAGCCACAGCCATCGTAAAACAAGACGCAGCTGGGCACCTAACGTACAAAAGGTTAAGGTCGTCACAGAAAGCGGCGGTGTCGAAGCACAATACGTTTGCACTCGTTGCTTGAGAAGCGATAAAGTTAAACGTGCCTAATTTTCGATAATAATTCGACTTAAATTATGAGCGACAAATGTCGCTCATTTTTTATACTAATTTTCTAATTTTAATGACTTCCCTTCTTCGCTTTTCGCGTTATCGCTCCCATAAGGCAATGGCTTTATGGTGAAATATCGAAAAACAAATTCGATTGTTTGCACCTGCCGTTACCGTTATTATTTTAAATTTATAATC
>SAMEA104315424__coassemble_1729_pt1 | contig 9216 bp, 4 predicted proteins | sample SAMEA104315424__metabat2_low_PE_052 | metagenome-assembled genome bin SAMEA104315424 (sample SAMEA104315424) | gut metagenome | biome: Monkey gut; feature: monkey-associated habitat; material: faeces | place: China | collected 2013 | reverse complement strand
ACGTTAAGAATTTCAACGACAAGCATTTGTCTGCGCAAAGAAACGGACAAAATAATCTTGTAAATGACTTTAACGGCTCGTTCGGCGGAACAAATACAATAAATAGCGGTTATGGTCAAAACGGAAACCGTGGCTATGAAGAAACGCAAAGTCACGGCGGTTACGGATTGAATTCTACAAACAACAATCCTAACGGCTATCAAAGCGTTGCGTCGCAATATGCTCAAAGAAACAGCAGCTTTGCGGACAATCTCAATCAGCCTGCCGCTAACTTGTTCGGCGACGCAAAACAAACGTGGAGCGAGATGACGCACGGCGGTCAGAATAATGACCGAAATGCAAACGGCTATAATAACTATCAGTCAAATCAAATGGGCGGCAACCCTATGCATAATCAATACGATAGGGGAAATGTGCCACAACAAAACGGCTATAACAACGGCGGCTATAATAGCGCAAATAACGGCTACGGCTCTGTCGGCGGTTACAACAATAATAACGGAATAAACGGCGGAATGCAGGGCGGCTTTAATAGCGGCTACGGCAATTCGGCTTACGGCGCAAATGTAAATCCTTATCAACCGATTGCTCCTTCGCCTCAACCGTTCAGCCCATATCCGCAACCGACCAATTTCGGCGCAACGAACTTTACTTGGACGCCGAACGGTTACGTTCCTATTCAACCTGTTCCGGTTGTTTCGCCGAGCGTAGTTTATCAACCGATTCAAGTCGTTCCTACGCAGGTCGGACAAACCGAGACAATTCAGGAAAAGCCTAAAACGGAAATTAAAACGGACGAACTCAAACCGCTTCAATCGAGCAGTTTTGCGCTCAATCCGACGACGGGCGTATATTCGAACCCTAATTCCGCAGGAACTGAAAAGACTTTCGCTCCCGATTATGAACGCGGCAAAAGACTTAATGCCGAAGCTGAAGTGCGCCGCATAGACGACGAAGCAAAGCGCGACCGACTTAAACGTATGGAAGAGCTTAAACGCCGTCAGGCAGAACGCAACGCAAAGAGAGCGGCGGAAGAACAAAAACAACAAACTGCGGCTGAAAGCGTTCGCAGTGAACAAGGACACGGAGCGGTTGCTCAAAAACTCAATTTCGGCGAATATAACGACGCCGTAGAAAGAGCAAGAGCAAACGCAGAAGTTTTGAAACCTAATCCGTCGGACAACAGAATAGTGTCGAATTCGGGCAATACTCAGTCGCAAAGCGGCGGAAGCATGTGGCGTTCGGTCGGCGAACTCGGAAGCGGAATTTCTGCCGAAGAGAAAGCAAAGCGCGGCTTTGGAGCGTTTGCAGGCACAATCGGCGGATTCGGAGGCGGAAACTCGCTAAGACGAGACCCGTCGTCGTTCGGCGAGACGCAAAACAGCGGCAACGCTATGTCTCATGATTTTAATGCTACTAGCGTTCAAAATCGTGGCTATGCCGATAATTTCGAAAGCGCAAGCAATCCGCAAAACGAATTCAATAAAAACGTAAACGAAGATTTCCTTCGTGAAGAGGAAGAAGAAAGACTCGAAGCCGAAAGAATAGAGGCCGAAAGAGCAAAATATTTGGAGCGTCGCAACAGAAAGAGAAATAAGCCTGAAGACCCGAAAGTCAGAACGGCGCAAATAACAATCGAAGAATCGATTGAAAAAACCGAACCGCGCGCGCCTTACGTTGCTCCGCCTATCGATTTGCTTATTCCGCCCGAAATAAAAACGGGTCCGGGCGAAGACATCGAAGAAAAGAAAGAAGCGCTTATTACAACGCTTGCGTACTTCAACGTCAAAGCAAAGATATTCGACGTTGTTTGCGGACCTGCATTCTCGCTTTTCAGACTTACAATCGAAGAAATGCCGAGAGGCAAGACAATAAACTGGTTGCAATCTCTTGAAAACGACCTTGCTATGAAGATGGCAGAGATAAGCGTTAAGGTTTTGACGCCTATCCCGGGTGAGAACTTCGTAGGCGTTGAAGTGTCAAACAAAAACAGACGCCTTGTCAGAATCAGCAGTATTTTGCGCAGTCAGGAATTTGAAAACGCAAAATCGCCTGTTTCGTTTGCATTGGGCGAAGATATTTACGGCAAAAACTACGTTTGCGAAGTCCGCAATCTTCCGCACATGTTGGTTGCAGGTCAAACCGGCGCAGGTAAGAGCTGTTGCATAAACACGCTTATCGTAAGTATGCTTTATCACGCATCGCCTGACGACGTAAGGTTTATCATGATTGACCCTAAACGTACCGAACTTTCGATTTACAAGGGCATTCCGCATTTGCTTTTGGACGACATTATTTACGATGCCGATAAAGCTATAAAGGCTCTTCAATGGAGTATCGACGAAATGCAACGCCGTATCGATTTCTTCAACAAGAACGGTTATCGCGATATCGAAGAATACAATGCGTGCAAGTTGCAAGACGATTTCGTTCCAATGCCGAGAATTATCATAATTATCGACGAACTTGCCGAGCTTATGGACAGGGGTAGTAAAACGGTTGAAAACTGCATCGACCGTTTGGCAAGACTTGCAAGAGCGGTCGGAATTCACCTTATTTGCGCAACGCAAAGACCGTCGGTCGATGTTGTTTCGGGTACGATTAAAAACAACCTTCCGAGCCGTATCGCATTCAGAGTTCCTACGCAAGGCGACAGCCGCACGGTGCTTGGCGTCGGCGGAGCGGAAAACTTGCTCGGTGACGGCGACTTGCTTTATATGAACCCTAAGATGAAGAGCAGCGTTCGTGTTCAAGGCGCATTTATCGATACGCCTGAAGTTAAAGCGGTTGTCGATTTCCTTAAAGAGCATAACACTTGCATTTACGACAGCAAAATTAAGGACGAAATTTACAAGGAAGAAGAAAAAGAAGAACCGCAAACCGATAACGGCGGCAAGAAACAAAGCGCCATTACGCAAGAGCTTATCGACGCTTTGCGCATAGGCCTTGACGGAGTTCCGCTCAGCATCTCTATGCTTCAAAGAAAACTCGGAGTCGGTTTCCCTAAGGCAGGAAAGATTTATGACCAAATCGAAAGAATGGGATATTTCGGACCTCCGAGCAAGCCGAACGGCGCAAGACCTGTCACCATTACGCAAGAAGAATACGACGACTTGGTTGCCGAATTCGAAGGCGATAACGAGTGATAAAAAACAATTTAAAGTCACTGCTTGCAGTGACTTTTTTGTTGCCTAAGTTTAACTAACGGTTAAGTCGTGATTTAAATTGTTTTTGAATCGGCATTTAAATTTTAGCTTATTTTGTTTGAGAAATTTCAAAACTATGTTATATTTATTCTGCAAAAGGTAAGTTATGAAAATAGGAACAATTTCGTTAGGTTGCGATAAAAACAGGGTAGACACCGAAAAGATGCTTGCAAGGCTGTTAGGCAGGGGGCATACTTTTGTCGACCGTGAAGACGATGCGGACGTTATCGTTGTAAATACCTGCGCTTTTATCGACAGCGCAAAAACGGAATCAATCGACGAAATACTTTCGGCAGTCGAGTATAAAAAGAAAAACGGAACGAAAATCGTCGTTACGGGTTGTTTGCCGCAACGCTATAAAGGCGATTTGAAAGAAGCGCTTCCCGAAGTCGATTTGTTTTTGGGAACGGGCGACTACGATATGCTTTGCGATTATCTCGACGGTTTGACTGTCAGCGAAAGCAAATTGTATTGTTCGCTCGATAAATATTGCTCAAAACGTGTGCTTACAACGCCGTATCATTATGCCTATCTGAAAATCGCAGACGGTTGCGACAATCATTGCACGTATTGCGCCATTCCGTCAATTAGGGGCAAATATCGCTCGGAGAAAATCGAAGATTTGGTCAGCGAAGCAAAATCGCTTTCGGACGAAGGCGTAAAGGAACTTATTTTGGTTGCGCAGGACGTAACTCGTTACGGCATCGACCTTTACGGCAAAAAGAGCTTGACTCTTCTTTTAGACGAGCTTTCCAAACTCGATTTTTGTCGTATAAGGCTTATGTATTTAGAGCCGGAAATGGTTGACGACGAGCTTATCGATTACGTTGCAAACAATGAAAAAATCGCAAAATATATGGACGTTCCTTTTCAACATATCGATTCAAGGCTGCTCAAACTTATGGGCAGACACACCGATGAAGAGTACACGAAGAATCTTGTAAATAAGATTAAGGCAAAGGGCATAAAAATCAGAAGCTCGTTTATAGTCGGTTTTCCGTCGGAAGGCGAAAAAGAGTTCGAAGAGCTTTACGATTTTATCCGTGATTACGAAATAGATTACGCAGGCTTTTTCGAGTATTCGCTTGAAGAAGGCACGCCTGCCGAAAAACTCGGCGGCAGAGTCGACGACGACGTAAAGGCAAAAAGATGCGAGTCTTTAAGAGAACTTCAAGAACGCATAATTATGAAAGCGGCTGACGGCTATGTGGGAAAAACCGTAAACGTGCTTTACGAAGATATTGATTACGACAATCAGATGTTTGTCGGCAGAGCGGAATTTCAAGCTCCCGACATAGACAACGTCGTTCGTTTTACGTCCGATACTCCGCTTAACGTCGGCGAGATATATTCCGTCGAAATTACGGGTAGAATAGGAATGGACTTGCTTGGGAGGGTTAAATGAATTTAGCAACTAAGATTACGGTCGGAAGAATACTTTTGATTTTTCCTGCCGCTATTCTTTATATATTGGCATTTGTCTTGCCATACATGAAAGCAATGCTCATTGCATGTTGCATAACGTTCAGCGTGCTTTGCGCAACCGATTTCGTTGACGGTACGATTGCGAGAAAAACAAAAACCGTGTCGAATTTGGGCAAGTTTTTGGACCCGCTTGCGGACAAGGTCGTCGTTGTCATTATGCTGTTTTTGTTGATGTGGAAGAGCAGCGTTTTTGATGACGTATATCCGTATGCGTCGCTTGTTTTTTCACTTCTTGCAGGGCTTGTCGTTTCAAGAGAGCTTATAATCGGCATTTTCAGAACGCTTGCCGCAAACAAGGGCGTAGTTCTTGCCGCGGACGTTTTCGGAAAGGTCAAAACGGTTTTTCTGGACGTGGCGGTCGCCGTTATGATACTTTCGCCGCTTGGCAATTTTTACAACTACGCAGGGCAGATTATTTTTTATGCAGGTGCAGTTTTGGCGATAGTTTCGGGCTTGCATTATATTTTGAAAAACAGGAACGTTTTTTCGGAAATAAAAGAAGAGCTTGACGAAATGAAAAAAAGCGAGTTCGACGTTGACGGCGAAAAGTATCCGCCTATGTTTTTCGACGTTTTAAGTTATGGAATGAACGGCAACGTTTTAGATGTCGAAACCGTTAAAAAAAGATTTAAAATCGGCAGTATCACCGTAAACAATATTTTCGGAAAACTCGAAGAAATAAACGTCGCAGAGCCTGTCGAAAACGGAATTAAGGTGAACATAAGCCAAAAACAATTTGACGACTTACTCGCCGACGCAAGAGGTGAATAATGGCAAACGTCATAAGGCTTTGCGGACTAAGTAAAGACGAAATCGAACAACGACTTGTTTCGTATGCTCAAAAGGGCTTTTCGGTGTCTGTTATCGAAAACAATCTCGACGCAAAAATCGAATTGTCGCATCCTTACGGCGATGAAAACGCTCAGGCTATTGCCGCAAGTTATATAGCGAACGACTTTAAGGACTATATATATTCGACATTTGATATGCCGCTCGAAGTGCTTGCCGCGCAACTTTTGAGAACGAACAAGGCGATTTTGTCGGTGGCGGAAAGTTTGACGGGCGGACTCGTTGCGTCAAGACTTATTTCCATCGACGGAATTAGCGCAAACTTTTTCGAGGGCATTGTGTGTTACGATCCGCTTTCAAAAATCGTGCGTTGCGGAGTAGACCGTAAAACGATTGAAAAATTCGGGACAGTCAGCCGCGAGACCGCCGTCGAAATGGTTCAGGGTTTGACCGTCGGGAAAACGAACATCGCGCTTTCGACCACCGGTGTGGCAGGTCCTTCTAAGTCGGAAGGCAAGGACGTGGGGCTTGTTTATATTGCAGTCGGCAGAGGAAACTTTATTCCTGTCTTCGAGCATCACCTTTCGGGTTCGAGAAACGAAATCAGAGAAAAGACAACAAATCTTGCACTTTTTTATCTCATACGTTATTTGCAAGGAAACATTTTGTTGCTTTGACTTTAAACTTTAAATTAAACTTGAAAAACAGTTCGATTTAATGTAAAATAGTAATTACAAAAAATAATTATCGAAATAATTATTAAAAAAATCAGAAAAAACCTAACTGTGTAATTTTTTGGACAGTTGTTTGCATTTTATGTGATATTATATATCCATAGAAAGGAGATAATATGGCAAAAGAAATTGATGAAAGACCGGCGGCTTTACTTGAAGCGTTGGCAAAAATTGAAAAAGACTTTGGAAAAGGCGCAATTATGCGTTTGGGCGAAAGCGGCAGAGCGGAAGTCGAAGCTATATCGACAGGCTGTTTGACTCTTGACCTTGCTCTCGGAATCGGCGGGATCCCGAAGGGAAGAATTATCGAAAAATACGGACCTGAATCTTCCGGTAAGACCACCGTTGCGCTTCACGTTGTAGCGGAAGTTCAAAAGAACGGCGGAACTGCGGCATTCATTGATGCGGAACACGCTCTTGACCCTGCTTATGCAAAAAACCTCGGCGTAAATATCGACAATCTTTACGTTTCTCAGCCTGACAACGGCGAACAGGCTCTCGACATTGTCGAAACGCTTGTAAGAAGCGGAGCGGTTGACCTTATCGTAGTCGACTCGGTTGCGGCTCTTACTCCGCAAGCGGAAATCGACGGTGAAATGGGCGATTCGCACATGGGACTTCAAGCAAGACTTATGTCGCAAGCTCTCCGTAAACTTACGGCAACGACGGGCAAAAACAAAGCGACGATTATCTTTATCAACCAACTCCGTGAAAAAGTCGGAATCGTATACGGCAGCAACGAAACGACAACGGGCGGCAAAGCTCTCAAATTCTATGCTTCCGTTCGTATCGACGTCAGACGTGTCGAAACGCTTAAAGACGGCGGCGATTTTATCGGCAACCACGTCAAAGCGAAAATCGTCAAGAACAAGGTTGCTCCGCCTTTCAGGACTGCGGAATTCGACGTTATGTTCGGAACGGGTATTTCGAACACGGGCTGCATTTTGGATCTTGCCGTTATGAACGGATTTATTCAAAAGAGCGGTTCTTGGTTCTCGTATAACGATGAAAAAATCGGTCAGGGCAGAGATAAGGCAATCGAATTTTTGAAATCGAACCCTGAAATTGCGGCAAAACTCGAAGCTGCCGTCAAAGAAAAACTCGTCGCAAAACCTAAAAACGACGAAGAAACGGCTGAATAAAAATTTGAAATCATAGCTAAATCGTTCTTGCTTTTGCCGTCTGCAAAATTTGAATTTGCCTTGTAGGCAAATCTAAGGCAAAGCTATGGCAAGAAAAATTTAACGCTAAACTTAAATGCGAACAGTAAAAATACAAGTTAAACAATCTATTTAAGTTACATAAACGTCGCTACGCTATTGCGTAGCGATTTTTATGTTATAAACATATAAAAGTTTAAACTTGAACAGTTTTTTGAAGTTGAAAAACAAAAACAAAACGTTGGCTTTGTCAAAATTTCGTTTGTAACTTTAAACGCGTCGGGTGAAAAATAAAAACTAAGAATTAGCTTTATCGAAGATAAATTTTGCAATAAAAAAGTTGCGTTATTTTAATATATGGCAATGATATAATAATGTGTTATTTAAATGTATAAAGGGTAAATTTAAAAAATAACTAATTTCAAAAGAGTAAAGATAAAAATTTTTAAAAATCGTCAAAATAGGCGGCGTTATTTTTTGCCTTTTGTTGACTTGAATTGAATAATCGTGTATACTCATAATAGTATATTACGATAGGGGTAATATTGAATTTTTTTGGAGGACAAAGATTTGACAAGCTATGGTATATTGCTTGCAGCTCTTTCTCCAGGTGCTATTGCAGGAATAGTCGGTGCAGCCGCATTGGTTGTAGGTTTGCTTATCGGACTATTAGGATATAGATTATATTCCCTAAACAAGGTTGGATTAGCCAAGAGAGAAGCAGCAAGAATTGTTGAAGAAGCAAATTTAGAAGCAAAAACTATTCGCAAAGACGGCATGATCGAAGCAAAAGAACAGTTGCACAAGATGCGCTCGGAATTCGATAAGGAAACTCGCGAACGCAGAGCCGATTTGCAAAAAACCGAAAACAGACTTATTCAAAGAGAGCAATCTCTTGATAAGAAAGAAGAGTTTTTAGAGAAAAAACAAGAAGACATCGAAAACTCTACAAAACAAATCGAAAACACAAAACTTCGCTTGAAGGGCATCGAAGACGAACTCGGACTTGCGCAAGAAAAGATGCAAAAAGAACTCGAAAGGGTTTCGGGATTGTCGAAAGAAGAAGCCGCGGCTCAACTTAAAGACGCTCTCATTCAAGACGTAAAGCGCGATTGCGCTATGGAAGCAAAGGAAATCGAAGCGCAGGCAAAAGAACAAGCCGAGAAAAAGGCTAAGAACATAATTTCGCTTGCAATTCAAAGATGCGCGGCAGATCATGCCGCAGACAGCACGGTATCTGTCGTTCCGCTCCCGAGTGACGAAATGAAAGGTCGTATCATCGGTAGAGTAGGACGTAACATAAGAGCATTTGAATCCGCAACGGGCGTCGACCTTATTATCGACGACACGCCTGACGTAGTAACGCTTTCGAGCTTTGACCCTGTAAGAAGAGAAATCGCAAGAATAACTCTTGAAAAGCTCGTTGCCGACGGACGTATTCATCCTGCGCGTATCGAAGAAATGGTCGACAGAGTTAAAAAGGAAGTCGAACAATCGATTAAAGAAGCAGGCGAAGAGGCAGTATTCGATGCAGGCGTTCACGGACTTCATCCTGAACTCGTCAAACTTCTCGGCAGACTTCGCTATCGCACAAGTTACGGACAAAACGTTTTGAAACATTCGCTTGAAGTTTCGTTCCTTGCTTCGATTATGGCGGCAGAACTCGGAGCAGACGTTAAAATCGCAAAAAGAGCAGGTCTTTTGCACGACATAGGAAAGGCAATCGACCACGAAACCGAAGGAACGCACATTCAAATCGGCGTTGATATTGCAAAGAAATATAAGGAAAGCCCTGCGGTTATTCACTGCATAGCGGCTCACCACGGTGACGTCGAAGCCGAA
>SAMEA104315424__coassemble_1718_pt1 | contig 9282 bp, 8 predicted proteins | sample SAMEA104315424__metabat2_low_PE_052 | metagenome-assembled genome bin SAMEA104315424 (sample SAMEA104315424) | gut metagenome | biome: Monkey gut; feature: monkey-associated habitat; material: faeces | place: China | collected 2013 | reverse complement strand
GGTCACAAAGAGCGGCAAAAGCCTTTTCGTCCGTGACTGCAATTTCAGCCAAAACCTTTCTGTTAAGATTTACGTTTGCAAGTTTCAAACCGTACATAAGTTTTGAATAGCTAAGACCGTTGATTCTTGCGCCGGCGTTGATTCTCGTAATCCAAAGTGAACGGAAATCACGCTTTCTTTGCTTTCTGCCAACATAAGCATAATAGCCCGATTTCATTACTTGTTGCTTAGCCATACGGTAAAGCGTATGTTTTGCAGCATAGTAACCTTTTGCTTGTTTCATTATCTTTCTGCGTTTCTTTTGCGCGTTAACTGCTCTTTTAATTCTCATATTCTACCTCCGGATTATTGATAAGGCAAAAGTTTTTTCATTTCTCTTGTCTTGGTCTCATCGACGTATCCGCCTGCTCTGAGTCCTCTCTTTCTCTTAGGTGACTTTTTAGTCAAAATGTGGCTCTTGCCCGATTTGCCTGTTTTGTAAAGTCCGTTTGCTGTTGCTTTAAAACGCTTTTTAGCGCCGCTGTGTGTTTTTTGCTTTGGCATAAATGGCCTCCTGTTATTTTTTTGCATTAGGGGCAAAAATAACAAAAATGTTTCTGCCCTCTTGAATTGGTTGTTTTTCGACGGTTGCTTCGTCCCCTACCAATGCGATGAAGTCTTTCATAACTCCCATAGCAATTTCAGGGTGAGCCTGTTGACGGCCTTTGAGTCTTATAGAAGCCTTAACCTTGTTGCCGTCCTTTGCAAATTTAACTGCTTGTGCGGCAAGTCTTTTAAGATCGCCGATGTCGATAGTTGCCGACAACCAAACTTCTTTAAGTTCGACCGTGTGTTGATTTTTTCTTGCTTCCTTTTCTTTTTTCTGTTGCTCGTAACGATACTTTCCGTAATCGAGAACTTTGCAAACAGGTGGGTCTACGTTCGGCGAAATTTTGACCAAATCAAGACCTGCCTCATCGGCGATTTTTTGAGCGTCCCTTGCCGACATAACGCCGAGCTGCGAACCGTCTGCTCCGATTAACCTAACTTCCTTGTCACGAATGAAGTTGTTGATTTGTAACTCTTTTATAGTTGTTTCCTCCACATAAAAAAATCGGACAGCAAAAAGCTCTCCGATACTTAAAAACAACTTTTTAAGAACCAAAAACAACGAAATGCGTTTGGTGAGAAACTTTCTACTTGCTCATATATAATACTAAATCGCATATTTTATGTCAAGCGTTTTAACGCCTATCCGTAAAATAATAAAATTATTTTTTGCTTTAACTTAAATAAAAAACGTCGTTTTCTTTAAAACTTTTCCGATAAAGTTTTTTAAAGTTATTTTTGTTTTTTCACTTTGTTTGCAACGTCCAAAACGCCTTTAAAAGTCGAAGCGTGCGGAACGTAAAGAATTTCCGAATCGGCAATCAATTTTTTGAACTTTCCGCGATTGAAATAGAAAAACTCGTTTTTCGCTTCACTGACAACCTGCTTTTTAAAAATTTCTATCGCCGGATCGAAAGTCGATTGTTTTATGCCCTTATCGGTAGCTCTTCCCCAGCCGCAAAACACGTCCGCGTCCGGATTGTCCTTTATCGTGTGTTCCATAATGAGAAAGTTTTTGCACATTTCTGCCATATTGAGATAATCGCCGCCGCCGTTTCCGTATATAACGTTAAGGTCTTTTGAATTCGGCGTCATATAAGGAAACAAATTGCAAAATATTACTTTTGAATACTTTTGCATAGTCGCTCTGCCCTCGACGGTTACGCCGTTATACAGAACTCTTAAAACGTTGTTCGTCGTACGGTCGACGTCTTCGAGATTTTCAAACGCCGCATTGCAAAATACGTGCGCCTTTGCCGTACTCGACGGATTTAAAAGCAAAACGATTGCCGTTTTTTCGGACGCAAAATATTGATTTAAAGCAATCTGTAAAGTGTATCTCGAATTTTTAGCCGAATCGCTCAAACATTCGCAATCGCAAAAGTCCACTTTATAATCGGCATTGTCTTTAAATGAAAAATAAGCCATTTTTCTTTCCCTTTATCGTAGTATTGATATTTTACAAAATCGAGCAGAATAAGTCAACCGAACTAAACCTTTTGCAAAGAAGTGCGGATTAAATAAACTTGACGCCAAAGGACAAAAGTCCCACAGACGAAAGACCTATAAGCGCACCGCCGATTGCTATGCCGAGAGCTATCGCAAGCGTAAAGTTTATTGCGGCTTCTTTAATTAGCAAACATGCAAGTTCTCTTTTCGTCATTCCTATGTTGAAATACTGTTTGAACTCCGCTTTTCTGCTGAAATAATGTTCGACGTAGCTGTTCATAAATCCGACTGCTCCGAACACGCAAGCAAAGACCACAAGCATATTTATAAGGTTGATAAATTTCCCCAGCAAGTTCGCCGACGCTTTTATGACGTCGGTCGCGCGCATCATTATCGTCGAATTGGTTCCGAAAATTACGCCCAATTCGTTTTCCAAATCGGTCACGTCGCCCTTTGCCGTAAAAACCATAAATTCCAGTTTTGCGTCGATATACTCGTTATCGACAAAACCGACGTACATCGAACTGTCAAACGTACCCGCAATTTTAAATTCCTTCGGTTTGGAATCGACCGTCAGATAAATGCTGTCGCCGATTTTTTTATCAAACGATTTCACAACGGCGTCGGTAAGATATATTTCATTCCCCTTTGGCACCTTAGTAACGTTGCCCGCAAAATCGACCACGTCTTTTGCAGGTTTGTTCGCCGAAAGAATCATTATGCTGAGTCCGTTCGGAAGTGACACGCCGTCTTTTTTGTTCGCAAAATAATAATCTTTCGCTTCGGTAACTTCGTCCGCCTTTTCATAAAAAATTTGCGATACGTTTGCCACGATAACGTCGCCCTGCATAAAATTCATCATTTTGGTTTTTTGCGTATTTGCAAACACAAGCGAATAAATGATAACCGTTACAAGCACGGACAAAATGCACAATATTCGTTGACTGTTGTTTATGCTAAGGTTTTCCCTAACCGTTTTAAATGCAATAATCGTAGTGCCGTTTGCCCTTGTTTTTTTCATCAAAAACTCCGACAACAGCGAAAAGCCTTTTACGGCATAAGGAAGTCCGAATGAAACAATGAGTATTATAAACAAAAACACAAATATAAACGGAACGAATCTTGCCTTAACGGGTATAGCAAACATAACGATAAGCAACATAAGCGTCAGTCCGATTAAAGCCAAAACCCATTTCAGCGGCATAATACGTTGTTTTTTCGTTCCGCCTCTGAGCATTTCGTCAAGACTTAATCTCGAGTTTCTGACAAACATAATTATCTGACTGATTAGCGCAACCAAAATGGCGAACGCCATGCCGATTAAAATTGCCTGCCATGACATAGAAAAGTCTATTTCCTTAATCCCGAGCGATTTGGAAAAAACGAAAGTCGGAAGAAGCGACAAAGCAATGCCGACAAAGCCGCCGATTATCGCATAAAACAGAATCTCGCCCAGTTGCATAAGCCTTATATCTTTTCTCGTCGAGCCTACGCTCATAAACAATGCGGACGAGTGGCTTCGCTCACCCATAATTACGGTAAGCGACGAATAAATAATGGTCACGCCTATGCAGGCAAACACAAGCGACATAAAGTACAGAACAATCGAAACTATGAAAGTAAGCGAGTCGATATATTCCGACGAATGAGAAAGCCCGACGGCATTATCGGGATACTCCGCTTTCAAAATTTCAATCATATTTCCGATAGCGTTTTTATCGTAGCAATCGACGTAAATAACGTTACAAAGTTTTACGTTTTCGTCAATGCCTATGCCGAAAGCCGATATGAGTTTAAGCATAACGCTTTTAAAGCTGACCAAAATCTGCGTGCCTTCCATAAGACCGACGTCGTCCAAAATGCCTAAAACCTCATATTCTATGCTTTCTTCACCGATTTGAAGATTGAACTTGTCATGCAAATCGAGTTTGTGTTGCGATGCAAAACTTTGAGAAATCAATGCGCTTTTATTGATATTAGAAGACGTAAGTTCGCCGAATTTGATTTTATTGAAATTGTAAATCGAATTCAGCGACGCAAAATCGACCGCTTTAACGTTTACGACGCTGTTTCGTTTTGCGGCCTGAGCGATTTTTTCGTCGCGATAAAGTAAATTCATCGAAAACATTCCGACAACTGCGCCCTTATCGCCGACAGCATTCAATGCTTTGTCGAGATGCATATATCTTATCATCGAATCGCTATCGACCCTAACCGCAATATCCGCCTTGCCGCAAGCGGCAACGTTCTCCATTCTGTTATATTTATCGAACTCACTTCTGACTATATAAGTGGAAACAAAAATAGCAACCGAAACGGCAATACAAAAAATCACCAAAATCGGTTGCAACGGTTTCCTTTTTATCGAGTTGAAGATGTGTTTGAAAAATAATCTCATATCGGGTGTTTATCACTATATATTACGGCAAATTTCATTCGCGTGTTCGGACGGTATGTCTTCGTTTTGCACTCTGCCGTCAATCATTCTGACGATTCGCGTTCCTCTTACAGCGGTTTCCATGCTGTGCGTAACCTGAACCACGGTAATTTCGTATTCTCTGTTAAGAGTTACAAGTAGGTCCATAATGTCTTCCCTTGCGAGGCTGTCGAGGTTACCCGTAGGTTCGTCGAGCATCAGAACCTTCGGTTTGTACAAAACCGAACGAGCTATCGCAACTCTCTGTTGTTCGCCGCCGGAAATTTTGTCGGGATACTTGTCGAGCAAATGCGATATTCGCATTTTGTCTGTCAGGTCGCGCATGTTTTTTTTGCACTCTTTGACGTCGTCTTTTCTCAAATAAATCGGCAAAAGAATATTCTCTTCCACCGTTAAAGTCGGAATCAAATTGAAAAACTGATACACAAAGCCAAGCTCCGTGCGACGCATCACCGCAAGTTCTCTTTGGCTTAGCATAGACAAGTCTTTTCCGCAAAGAATAACCTTTCCGCTATCGAATTTCGTTGCGCCGCTGATGACGGAAAGCAGTGTACTCTTTCCGCTTCCCGACTCGCCCATAATAGAAACAAATTCGCCGCTCTCTATTTTCAGCGACAAATTGTCAAGCACAACGCTGTCTCCGTATTTTTTCGTTATGTTTTCGGCAATAATCATACGCTCCTCAAAAAGCACCTTGCAACGTTCGGCGCATATCTATAAATAATTCCTTTTACTATTTCGGTGAGTTTGAACGAATCCACGCCTGTTTTTGCCGCATTCCACAAATCGTCAAACCCGTATTTTTTTAAGCTGACGCCCTGCGGAACGGTTGAGGTGTCGAGTCGCTTGTTAAAAGATTTTTCGGCGGTTCGCAAAATATCCAAAGCGTAAATTTCCACTTGATCTTTTGCCCCGTTCGACAAACCGTTTAATATTCTACAAATGGCAAGTCCGTTATCCCTTTTGTATTCCTTGTACTGCTCGTATGTGATTTCCTTGTCGGTGTAATAATATTTATCACCCTTTTGATAAGTCAAAATGCAATAAAGCAGTTGTTTTAAATCGTCGTTGCTTATGTTCTTTATCAAATTGTAACTTTCGTCGGATATAAAATTCACAAGTTTTCCGAAGTTCAAATTTGCGAAGCTCTTTACGATAACGTCAAACAATTTTATATCGACCGCCCTTAAATCGTTTGCGTCGATAAGCGAAGTGTCGCCGTTTTTGTTTATAATCATATCGAGATACAAATCGACTATTCTATAAACGGCATTCCAGGCAGAATCCGCCATTTTCGTTTTTAAAATCATATCGACGTTGTTTTTTATAAACGCAACGATATTTGCTTCGATGGTATCAGCATTTACTACAAAACCGCTTTGAACGATTTCCTTTATAATGTCTATGCCCTCTTCGACGCTTTCCCACTCGACGGACATAACGCCTGCCGTTGCAAGCGTAAGATACACACGCCCAACAACAATAAGTTGTTTAGGGCCTAATTCGTCCATTGCGTAAAGGCAACCGTCGGCATAGTTGTAATAATCTTTATATAGTTTTTTATACCTGTTAAGGTTTTGTTCTTTTTGAGTTGCCGAGTATTTATCGGAATACCAACTAAAACCGCCGAGTTCTCCGTTTGCGATTTTCGCAAGGCATTCGGCGTAAAACTTTTTCGCTTCATCGAGCGAAAGGCAAATATAATGATATGCAACGTAGCCCAATGCGTCGCTTCCTATGACCTCTATCGTGTCGACGTATGCGTTTCTCAAAAGTTTAAGGTCGGCCGCCGTAAAGTCCAGCGTGGAAACCGTTCTCTCGTAAAAGTCTATGAGACTCGCTCCGTATTTATCCACAACCTTTCCGAGGCTTTTCACGGCATCGCCCGAAACCTTTGCTTCCTTTAAAACTTTAAGTAAAAAAACAGAGTCAAGATAAACGCGTTCGACGTCGGTCGAACTCAATTTGTCGTTGACTCTTTTAATACTTTTTTCAAATTCGGCAACCGTTTCGTCGGAATAAACGACGTCCGCTTCGATGATGTCGATTTTGTCATCCCATTTGCCGTATCCGTTCTCGGGAGTTTTTGCGTCATTATCTTGCCCCGTACAGGCAAAGAGCGTAAAGGATAAAGCCACTATCAGCATAGCGAGCGACAAAACGGAAAACAGTTTTTTTCTGCAAGCGTTTTTCATACCCTTCACCTCCGATAATCTACATGTTACTCCTCCTTACCTTGATTTTACTATCAAACGAATAGCTTGTCAATACGGTAATTTTCCAAACAGAAATTTTATTAGCTAAGGTTAATTTCTTCGCTGTTCAATGCAAAGTCTTATTTGTCGGCATAAATATCAATTAAAAACTATGTTAAACGAGTTTATACGTTATACAAGTTTATATGTTAAATTATATGAAACTTTTATGCGATACTTTCGGAAAACGCTTTCCGGAAATGAAAAGTCGCGGCATTTTGCCGCGACCTTAATGTGATAAAAACTTTTAATGCAGTATTCTAAGCCTTAAAACTGTTTTACCTTTGCGTTGACGTAATTGCAAAACTTATATCTAAGTCCGTTTTCAGCCGTCATAAAATCCGTTTCGCTGTCAAGTTTCCAGCCGTCACGCTCATCGAGATTTTCAAAAAATACCGTTGCGCCGCCGTCTGCGTCCACCTTCGTGACGATAACTTCCGAGCAATAATCGAGCATCGTTTTATAAAACATAGCTCCGCCTACGATAAAGGTTTCGTCCGTGTCGTACTCTTTCAGTTTCGCCGACAAATCATCTAAACTCTTTGCGATTATAACGTCGTCACGCTCGCCGTCAGGCCAAAGCACGACGTTGACTCTGTTTTTAAGCGGTTTTCCGTTCGGGAAAGACAACAAGGTGTTTGAACCCATAACTATAACCTTATTCATTGTATGCGCCATAAAGTGTCGCATATCTTCGGGCAAGTGAAAAAGTAAATCGTTGTTTTTTCCTATGCCCCAAAATTTATCCACACAAACGATAGCTTTCATCAGATTGCCACCTCTATTTTTTTGCCAAGCGGCGTGTATTTGTAGTCTTCGAGTTTAAAGTCGTCGACTGTAAAATCGTAGAAATTTTTAATTTCGGGATTTATCCAGAACTTAGGCGCATCGTATTGCGGATTTTTAAGCACGTCTTCGACGATAGGAACGTGTCTGTCGTAAATGTGTGCGTCCGCTATGACGTGAACGAGTTCGCCGACTTTAAGACCGCTGACTTGCGCAAACATATGCACCAAAACCGCATATTGAACGACGTTCCAGTTGTTTGCGGTAAGCGTATCTTGCGAGCGTTGATTAAGTATGGCGTTAAGTTTGCCGTCAGCCACGTTAAACGTCATCGAATATGCGCAAGGATAAAGGTTCATCTCGTGCAAATCCTGGAAGTTGTAAATATTGGTCAAAATTCTTCTCGACTGCGGATTGTTCTTCAAATCGAAAAGCACTCTGTCTACTTGGTCGAATTCGCCTTCCTTGTACTTATGTTTTACACCGAGCTGATAGCCGTAAGCCTTGCCGATAGAACCCGTAGAGTCTGCCCAGCTGTCCCAAATGTGGCTGTTGAGGTCGTGAACGTTGTTCGATTTTTTTTGCCAAATCCAAAGTATTTCGTCTATTGCCGCTTCAAAGTTCGTTTTGCGAAGCGTTATGATAGGAAACTCCTCGGCAAGATTATATCGGTTGACAACGCAAAACTTTTTGATTGTATGCGCCTTTTCACCGTCCGCCCAAACAGGTCTTACGTCAAATTCGGTATCCCAAACGCCGTTGTCTAAAATATCTCGACAAGTATTTATAAAAATTTTATCTGCCTTACTCATATCTTTCTCCTTTAACAGAATGTAACGCACTAAGTATACATTAAATAACAAAGGTTTTCAAGTATAGCTGTCACCTTTTCGCTTTTTTGATTTTTGCCGCCTATTTTGCGCCGCTTTTGTTAACATTCATTAAACGCTTTAATTAGTCTTTTATCTTTTTCTTTTAAATCGCTAATTATTTCCGTTTTACCGTTTTATAAATATCGCATATTTAAATTCCGCTTAACGTTTACAAATATGCTTAACCGCTTATAAACGTCTGTTAGCGGCTTATAACCGCCTTGCAATTTAGCGGTTTTTAATACCATTTTACCGTTTTAAAATATCGCTTATAAATATCTATTAACGGTTTATACGCTTAGCGGTTTAAACACACTGCTTAGCCGCTTTATAAATGCCGATAAGCACCTTAAAATATCGTTTGGGTTTTTACAAAACCCCCATTCATTAAAGTATATTCTTTAAAAATCTACCCGTTTGGCTGTTCTCGACCTTGCAAATTTCTTCCGGAGTTCCGCTTGCAATAACAGTGCCGCCTCTGTCGCCGCCGTAAGGGCCTAAATCGATAATATGGTCGGCAACTTTTACGACGTCAAGGTTGTGTTCGATAACAACAACGGTATTTTTATTATCTACGAGCCTTTTTAAAATATTGACGAGTTTTGAAACGTCGTGAGTGTGCAAGCCTGTGGTCGGCTCATCCAAAATGTAGAGCGTTCTGCCCGTACTCTTTTTGGAAAGTTCGGTTGCGAGTTTAACTCTTTGCGCTTCGCCACCCGACAGAGTCGTTGACGACTGTCCGAGTTTGATATACGAAAGACCCACTTCGTTAAGTGTAACGAGTTTGTTGCGAATTTTCGGAATGTTTTCAAAAAATTCACACGCCTCTTCGATGGTCATATCCAAAACGTCCGAAATCGATTTGCCCTTATATTTAACTTCGAGCGTTTCGCGG
>SAMEA104315424__coassemble_1667_pt1 | contig 9519 bp, 6 predicted proteins | sample SAMEA104315424__metabat2_low_PE_052 | metagenome-assembled genome bin SAMEA104315424 (sample SAMEA104315424) | gut metagenome | biome: Monkey gut; feature: monkey-associated habitat; material: faeces | place: China | collected 2013 | reverse complement strand
TAGAGGAGCTTCCGCCGCACGTTATGGACGAAATATCGCACTTTTTCAGAGTTTACAAACAACTCGAAGGAAAAGACACTACTGTTTTCCAAGTTAAGGACAGACAGTTTGCAGAACTTATCATAAAAGATAACATTCACGCTTACAAAAAGAAATTTGAAATTAAATAGCAAAATTGCCACTTAACAAAGTGGCTTTTTTGTTTTGTTCTGAATTTGTCTAACAATATAGCTGAATAGTCGACTATGTTTGTTTGGTGAAACAATGTTTTTCAATGCGAAACGGCATTGCGATTATATTTGTTTGGCTAAATAGTCGCTTTAACGATTGACTATATAGCGGCTATATAACGATATAACCGATTTAATTCGATTAACAAAATTATCGATATGTTAACAATCATTCAGCGAAAATATTTGTTCAACGAAAAATGGCGTTCGGGGCAATAGCTGTATAAACGGCGGACTGTAAACGCAGAAGATAAAATAATAAAACACGGCTAAAAAAACTACTTAGGCGCAGGCTTATGGAAGGCAAGAGTAATTTAATAAAAGACAAACTGAACGTGCGACGCTTTGGCAAGCGTCCGCTTGTTTTTGCTTTGATTTTTATGATTTTCGGAATTCTCATAGGAACGCTTTGCCTGAAAAGTATGGCAGGGAGGATTTCCTGCATTGTGATTTTGACGGTTTTAGTAGTATTGTTATTTATCCTTAAAAGGACGAGAAAATTTGCGTATTTGTCGTTGATGTTTTTGGTCGGGTGGCTGTGGATTGTCGGCTCGTGCGATATTTACAATTCAAAGACAATAGAGTCGGGAAGTTTTACGCTGAGCGGCAAGGTCAAATCGGAAATTTCGGTCGGCGACCGCGTCGAATTTATGCTTGACGATATTGTGGTCGACGGCGTTAAGTATGACGGAACGGCATACGTTTATTATTACGGAGAAGATATAGATTTTTCTAGCGGCGATTACGTTTCCGTAAACGGCAAACTGACGTCTTTTGATTTCGATCCGTTTGAAGGTAAGTACGCTTCGATGATTACAAACGGAAACAGATACAGCATATTGACAAGCGATTGCGTTTTGCTCAAAAAGAGCGAACCTGACTTTCTTGACAGAATAAGGCTTAAAGTCAAAGAGAATTTTTACACCTATGCAAGACAAGACACTGCCGACATAGCAACGGCATTGCTGTTCGGCGATAAAAACTTTATTAGCGATAGTTTGTACGACGACGTAAAAGTAAGCGGTCTTGCGCATACGCTCGCTGTGTCGGGTTTGCATATCGGAATTTTCGCTGCGTTTCTGAATATGATACTCAAAAAATGCAAAGCTAAGAGCTTGATTCGTCTTATCGTTGTGGGCATAGTGCTTATGATTTATCTTGCGTTTTGCAACTTTTCCGCATCGGCGGTGAGGGCGTACGTAATGATATTATGTATAATGTTTGCAGGCGTAATCGGCGCAAAACGTGATAATTTGTCGTCGCTTTCGCTTGCAGGAATAATTATTTTAGGTTACAGTCCGCTTTCTTTATTCGCAAGCGGCTTTCAACTGTCTATGTGCGCAGTGCTTGGAATTGCTATTCTCAATAAACCGATTTTGAAAGCGTTTAAACGCAAGAACAAATTTACCGAAATAGTCGCAACGTCGGTGTCGACAAATTTGATGACGTATCCGATAAGCGCGGCGGCATTCGGAACTTTTCCGACTTTGTTCATATTGTCGAATCTTATAATTCTTCCTATTATGAGCGTTATGTTTATCGGCATTTTGTTTCTGACTTTGTTTACTCTGATAATTCCGCTTCCGAATATACTCGTCATAGCCGACTATTTGCTGTTGCCGTTTAAAACCGTTGTGTTTTTATGCGGAAGCGTTGGAGTTGCGAATATGAACGTGGGCGGACTCGGCGCGCTTTGCGTCGGCTATTACGGAATGTTTTTTACTTTAAGCAATCACTTTTTCGCAACAAGAGCCACAAAAATCAAAATTTGTTTGAGCTTATGGGCGGTCGCACTGTTTTTGTTTGCTCTTTTACGTTTTTTAGCCGTCTGACAGCCTTTTTGGATGTGCGAAACCTGTGGTAAATTGTTTTTAAAATCGAAAATCATTTTCTTATGGCTATTGACTATTTTTTTATGTATGGTAAAATATAAAAAAGAGTATAGGGGGTATTGTATGCAAAATTTCGTTATTACAATAGGAAGACAGTTCGGCAGTGGCGGAAAAGAAATAGGAAAAGCGCTTTCGGAAAGATTGGGCATCAAGTGTTATGACCGCACGCTCATTGAACTTGCGGCGCAAAAGTCGGGGTTCAGTCGCGAAACTATCGAAAAGATTGACGAAAGACAATCAAACCCTTTGTTCGTTCCGATTTCGCAGGGCTACTACGGTGGCGGAATGATGAACGGAAGTTTTGAACTTACTATGAACGACAAACTTTTCGTTATCGAATCGGATATAATTAAAAATATAGCAATAAACGAATCGGCGGTTATTGTCGGTCGTTGTTCAAACGTCGTTCTTGCAGGGATGCCGCACGTTTTGAACGTGTTCATTCACGCTCCTATGGAAGAACGTGTCAAACGCATTATGGAACGTCGAGGTCTCGACGAAAAGAAAGCGGCGGAAGAAATTAAAAAAGTCGATAAAAAAAGAGCGCAATATTTTGACTTTTATACGGGCAAAAAATGGGGCGACCCTTTGGAATATCACGTTTCTCTCTCGTCGTCGCTCGGCATAAACGCAATTGTCGAAACGCTCGTTATGCTTTTAAAATCAGAAAAATTTACGGGATAGGGAAAAGCACTGTAAGATAGCAACCAAGGTGAATTATGAATCAATACTTTTTAATCTTTTTAGACATATTACAGCGTGATTACGTCAAGTATCCTCTGCTTGCCGTTTTGGGCGTTTTGGTGTTGGTGTTCGCAATCGGCGGACTCGTTCGCGATAACCTTGCAATGGCAGGGTGGGAAAAGAAACGCTTTAAACGTGTTAACGGCAGAAAGGTCGAAGTTTCGGACAACGGAAAGTATATCGTCCGCGACGGCAATTCGGTTTTTGAAATCGACACCGTTCCGTCCGAAAGCATAACCGTAGCGACCGACCGCATCAAGGATATGGACGAAGCGAAACCGGATTTCGAATATGACGACACGAAAGAAGCAAACGCTTCAATGGTTGTCGATACTCCTACGATGCCTAAAAAGAAATTCGACGACACCGAAAACGCTATCGTGCTTGAAAACAAGCCTTTCGTTTCGGGCGCGACTATTACGCCTGAATATCGTACGAGCTTTACTCCTATAGATTTGCCGAAAATTTTCCGCAATAAAAACGACGGAGAAAAGCAAATCGAACGAGTTACGCTCGGTGCGACAAGAACCGTTATCGAAACCATAAACGCGACAGACGTCCAAAAGGAAAAGGTTGAGCAAGCGTCTTTCAATCAAAGTGCAGAGCCTGTTTTGCCTGTTATAAATAAGCCTGTGACAAACGAGACGGAAAGTGTCGACACCGCCGAGCCGGATCAAGTGCAAGAGCAAGCCGAACAATCGGCTATGCAATCGGGCGGAATTATAGCCGACAGCAACAATGGCAATATGGCGGACGTTGTGGACGACGACGATTACGCCGCAGCCGCCCAAACGCCTATAAATAGCGAACAAACCGTAGGGGAACAAACCGAAAACACGATTACCGTGACGAATGAGGCTGACGCCGAAAACTTGTCCGAACCTAACACGACAAAACCGTTGTATTGTTTGGAATGTGGCGGCTTGCTCGAAGACGGAGCTAAGTTTTGTGGAAATTGCGGCGCAAGGGTTGAAATCGAACGTGTCGATAACGAACCTGATAAGGTCGAAGAAGTTTTGTCTGAAAACAACGAACAAAACGTATCTAACGTCGAAGAAAACAATGACAGCGCCATAGACGAAGTTTTTGCAAAAATCGAAAACGACAATTTGAATGAAACGCCTATCGGAGAAAATGGCGAACAAATCGAGCAGAGCGATAAGCAAGCGGGAATTGTCGACAGCGAAGCGGCGCAAACAACCGAAAAAACGGAAATCGATAATTCAGAGACCGAAAACGCACAAGTCGAAACGACCGATACAAGCGTTAGCGAGAGTGAAAACTTGGGCGGCCATAGCAAGGCTATAACCGAAGAGATTGCCGACAATGCGGCGGAAAACGAACCTGCAACGGAAACGACAGAAAAGGCGGAACAAAAGCCTGCGAGAGATTTCGTAACGCTTCCGTTCCCTGAAACGTTCGAAGGTCGTAAACAAGTAGTTGTCGAGCAAGAGACTATAATCGAAAAACCTACGGAGACTCCACAAATGCCTGCTTCGACTAAACAAAAAACTCCTGATTATTTGAAAAAGATAATTTCGCATACGCCTGACGTAGGTGAGTTTGACGAAGCGGTCGTATTCGGAAGATATCAGATTATGACGGCTGACGACGGCACGTTTAAGTAGCGCTTGTTTACAAACAAGAATGAAGCGATTTACGGACGTGGCGAGTTTGACGATTTGAGAATTTTGCTTTCTCATATCAACAGCTTTAAACTTGCGATAAAAGAAGGCAAGTTTAAAGTGATCGGCGATTCCGACCACGGTTATAGATTTGTTTTGCGTCGTGGTGAAGCGGAATTTAAGGGTATAGTTGTTCCTACAAAGGACAAAGCCTTAAAAACCGTTGAAGAAATCAAATATTTCGGCTTGACCGAAATCATAAGAAAAGACTGATTTAGTATTTTAAGCGATTAGCGATATTAAAATCACCGAGAAATCGGTGATTTTTTTGTTATAAAATTTTGCAGTTTGGCAAAAAACTGTTTTACATTTTTTGGCGGTGTGCTATAATCTATTTAATGAGTTTAAATTTATAGATGGAGGATTCTATGCAATATTCACACGAAGTAGAAAAAATGGCTTGTGTTGCAAAAGGACCTAATCATGGTCCTGCACCTATTCCTGAAGAAGCAAAATGGGTTCAAGCCAAAGAAATTAAAGACATCAGCGGTTTGACGCACGGTGTCGGCTGGTGCGCTCCTCAACAAGGCGCATGCAAACTTACTCTTAACGTCAAAGACGGCGTTATTCAAGAAGCTCTTGTCGAAACCATCGGTTGTAGCGGTATGACTCACTCGGCGGCTATGGCGGCAGAAATCTTGACGGGTAAGACCATTTTGGAAGCATTGAACACCGACTTGGTTTGCGACGCAATCAACACTGCTATGCGTGAACTTTTCCTTCAAATCGTTTACGGAAGAACGCAATCGGCATTCAGCGAAGACGGACTTCCTATCGGCGCAGGACTCGAAGACCTCGGCAAGGGACTTCGTTCGCAAACGGGAACGATGTACTCGACTGCAAAGAAGGGACCTCGTTATCTTGAAATGGCAGAAGGCTACGTTACGAAAATCGCTCTCGACAGCGACGACCAAATCATCGGCTATCAATTTGTCAAACTCGGCGTTTTGATGGAAATGATTAAGAAAGGCGAAGACGCAAACGAAGCACTCAAAAAATGCACGGGTACTTACGGCAGATTCAAAGCCGAAGACGGTGCTGTCAAGTTTATTGACCCAAGACAAGAGTAAGGAGGCAAACCATGAGCGTTACATTTGAAAGTTTTGAAAGAAGAATCGATAAAATCAAAGTCGCATTGAAAAAATACGGCATCAAAGACCTTGAAGACGCAAGACAAATTTGCCTTGACAAGGGTATTGACTGCGAAGCAATCGTAAAAGGCGTTCAACCTATTTGCTTCGACAATGCAGTTTGGGCATACACCGTAGGTTGCGCAATCGCAATCAAAAAGGGTTGCAAAAAGGCTGACGAAGCAGCCGAAGCTATCGGCGAAGGACTTCAAAGTTTCTGTATCCCGGGTTCGGTTGCAGAACAAAGACAAGTAGGTCTCGGACACGGAAACCTTGCAGCTATGCTTCTTCGTGAAGATACAAAATGCTTTGCTTTCCTTGCAGGTCACGAATCGTTTGCGGCAGCTGAAGGTGCAATCGGTATTGCAAGAACGGCAAACAAAGTCAGAAAGACTCCTCTTAAAGTTATTCTTAACGGTCTCGGAAAAGACGCGGCTTTCATTATCAGCCGTATCAACGGCTTCACCTATGTCCAAACCAAAATGGACTACTACACGGGCGAAGTTAAAGTCGTTAAAGAAACCGCATACAGCAATGGCGAAAGAGCAAAGGTCAGAGTATACGGCTGTGACGACGTAACGGAAGGCGTTGCAATTATGCGTCTCGAAGACGTCGACGTTTCCATCACCGGTAACTCGACCAATCCTACTCGTTTCCAACACCCTGTTGCAGGCACTTACAAAAAGTGGTGCGTTGACAACGGCAAGAAGTATTTCTCGGTTGCATCGGGCGGTGGCACGGGCAGAACTCTTCACCCTGATAATATGGCGGCAGGTCCTGCTTCATACGGCATGACCGATACCATGGGCAGAATGCACTCGGATGCTCAATTCGCAGGTAGCTCGTCTGTTCCTGCTCACGTCGAAATGATGGGACTTATCGGAATGGGCAACAACCCTATGGTCGGCGCAAGCGTTGCATGCGCAGTTGCAGTCCAAGAAGGAATGACAAAATAACACCATTTAACGCAAATGACCGCTTTATCAGCTATGATAAAGCGGTTTTGTTTTTAAAACGATTTTGTAATCGAACGAAATCAAAAGCGTTTTAACAAAATCAAAAACGTTCAAACAAAAAACACATTATAAACGTCCTATGCATAGGCATAGGGCGTTTATCGTTATTTGGAAATTGTTTAGGCTTTGTTTATTTAAATAATTTTTTTAAATAATCGTCGATTTGCTCTTTTTTTTTGACTTTAATTGTGTTACAATTAAATGGATTATTTTATTGAGGGAAAAAATGTCAGGAATCAATTATTCAGCAGAAGATATTCACATTTTAGAAGGGCTTGAAGCCGTTCGTAAGCGTCCCGGTATGTATATCGGTACGACGGGAAACAAAGGACTTCACCACATATTGTGGGAAATTATCGATAACGGCGTAGACGAAGTGGCAAACGGTTACGGCGATACCGTCACGGTTGAACTTTTGGAGGGAAACGTTGCAAGAGTCTCGGACAACGGACGTGGCGTTCCCGTCGATAAGCACCCGAAACTTAAAATCAGCGGCGTCGAAGTCGTATTTACTCAACTCCACGCAGGCGCGAAGTTCGACAACGACAGCTATAACTTTTCGGGCGGTCTTCACGGCGTCGGTGCGTCGGTTACGAACGCATTGTCCGAATGGCTCAACGTTGAAGTCAAACGAAACGGAAGTTTGTATCGTGTTGAATTTTGGTCACCTGAAATAGACGGACAAGTAAAGAGCGGCGTTACTAAATCCCCGCTTACCGTTATCGGCGAAGCGACCGAAACGGGAACGACCGTCACGTTTAAACCTGATTCGAGAGTATTCGGCGATGAAAAATTCAGCTGGAACACAATTTCATCGAGACTTAGAGAAACCGCATATTTAAACAAAGGTATAAGGCTTATTTTGACCGACAGGCGAAAAGAAGAAGTAAGGGAGGAAGTCTATCATTTCGAAGGCGGCTTGGCAGACTACGTCACTTATCTTAACGAAGGTCGTGGCGTGGTTTACGAAAAGCCTATTTACGTCGAAGCAAAAGCCGACAAATTTGAAGTAATTGCCGCAGTTCAGCACGGCGATAACTACAACGAAAGCGTTTATTCGTACGTCAACAACATTCCGACGGGAGAAGGCGGAACGCACGAAGTAGGCTTTAAAGCGGCATTTACGAAAGTTTTCAACGATTATGCAAGAAAGAACGGACTTTTAAAGGATAAACAACCGAATCTCTTAGGCGAAGATTTCCGCGAGGGTATGGTTGCCGTTATTGCCGTTCGTATGCAGAACGTTCAATTTGAAGGACAGACAAAAACGAAACTCGGCAATCCCGAAGTCAGATCTAAGGTTGAGAATATGCTCGGCGAATGTTTTGACAAATGGGCAAACGACCCGAGCAACAAACTTGCCGCCGATGCGATAATCGAAAAAGCCTTGGGCGCGGCAAAAACGAGAGAAGCCGCCAAAAGAGCAAAAGACATCGCCAGACAAAAGAACAGTCTTAACGGCGCAAACCTTATCGGAAAACTTGCAAGCTGTACGGGAAAGAAATATGACCGAAACGAGCTTTACATAGTCGAGGGTGACTCCGCAGGCGGCAGCGCAAAACAAGCGCGAGACAGAAGCTTTCAAGCTATTTTGCCGCTCAGAGGTAAGCCTTTAAACGTCGAAAAGTCAAGTCTTGAAAGGATTCTCGCAAACGAAGAACTTGCAACGATAATTTCGGCTCTCGGCACGGGCATTGACGACGAGTTCGATATAGACAGCCTTAAATATAACAAAGTCATCATTCTTGCCGATGCCGACCAAGACGGCGCGCACATAAGAGCTTTGCTCCTTACGTTCTTTTTCAGATATATGCGACCGCTCATTGTCGACGGACACGTTTACGTCGGAATGCCACCGCTTTACAGATTGCAAAAGAACGGTGAGTTTAAGTATTGTTACGACGAAAAGGCGCTCGAAGAAGGCAGAAAAATTATGGGCAAGGGCGCAATTCTTCAAAGATTTAAAGGTTTGGGCGAAATGAACCCGGAACAGCTTTGGGAAACGACTATGAATCCGCAAACGCGCGCTCTCACGAGAGTTACGCTTGAAGACGCGGTTATGGCAGACAAAAGAATTTCCATTCTTATGGGCGACGATACGAAAATCAGAAAAAAGTACATCTATGAATTTGCAGACTTCAACAAGTCGGATTCATTTGAAGGATAAGGGATTAAAATGGCAAAAAACAAGGAAAATATAGTTGAAGACAAGTCGATTCTTTACGACGTGGTTTTTGAAGACGTAATGCACAATTCGATGCTTCCGTATTCGGAATTCGTCATTTTGGACAGAGCATTGCCTCGTGTCGAAGACGGTCTTAAACCCGTTCAGAGAAGAATACTTTACACTATGTACGAAATGGGCGTCGGCCCCGACAAACCGTATAAGAAGTCGGCGAGAATCGTCGGTGATTGTATGGGTAAATATCACCCACACGGCGATAGTTCTGTTTATGATGCAATGGTTAGAATGGCACAACCATTTAATATGGGTGAAACTTTGGTTTTGGTCAAAATGGCGCAGGTCTTTTCTATGCGAGTCAAACTCGTGGACGGACACGGAAACTTCGGCTCGATTGACGGCGACAGCGCCGCCGCTATGCGTTATACCGAAGCGAGAATGAGTTCCGTTGCGATGGAACTTTTGCGCGATATCGACAAAGACACCGTTCCTAAATGCAAAAACTTTGACGACTGCCTTGACGAGCCTACGATATTGCCGGGAAGATTTCCTAACCTTTTGGTAAACGGAGCGAACGGCATCGCAGTCGGACTTGCAACCAACATTCCGCCGCACAATCTCGGCGAAATTATCGACGCGG
>SAMEA104315424__coassemble_1636_pt1 | contig 9637 bp, 10 predicted proteins | sample SAMEA104315424__metabat2_low_PE_052 | metagenome-assembled genome bin SAMEA104315424 (sample SAMEA104315424) | gut metagenome | biome: Monkey gut; feature: monkey-associated habitat; material: faeces | place: China | collected 2013 | reverse complement strand
ATTTAATTGCAAAAAAATAAGGCTTCATAACGCCTTATTTTTTTACTGTCAACTTGTTTTTTCTTGCAACTATTTTTTCCAAACAATTTAAAAACGCATTTACTTCCTGCATAGTATTGTCAACGCCGATACTTGCTCGAATTAGTCCGCCGTCAAGCGTTCCGAGATGATTGTGAATAAGTGGCGCGCAATGCAGACCGCTTCTTACGGCAAATCCGCAGTCGTTAAGTTCGTCTGCCATAATCGACGGCGGAATATCGTTGTGTTTGAACGAAACTATTCCGATTCTCGGCGTGACGCAATAAACTTTAAGTCCCAAAAAAACAAGTCCGTTGTACATCTGCGTTGCGAGCATTTTGGTTTTTTCCGCATTTTTTTGCCGCTCTTTAAAACTCCAAACGGCTCCTTCGTTAAGGGCGTGTATGCCTGCCGCAAAAAGAGTGCCTGCTTCGTAACATTCGGGAACGATAAGCGGTTGATAAACGCTGTCGCTGGCAACTCCCGTGCCGCCGAATAGTAGCGGCTTTAACTTTATATCTTCGCGAAAAATCAAAAAGCCTACGCCTTGAATTCCGTGTAAACCTTTATGCGCAGGCATTGCGAGCATATCGATTTTGTCGCGCGTCATATTTATATCGATATAAGGCGAGCCTTGCGAACCGTCGACCAAAAGCACGGTCCTGTCCGATTTTTTTTGCCCCACGTCGGCAACGTCGCAAACCGCGCCCGTTACGTTCGACGCAAGGTTAAGTCCGATAAAATCGGCGTCGTATGCGGCTCTTAAAACGTGCTTACTGCTAACCGAAAGATTGTCGGTCGGGTTTAAAATCGTGAGCGATAAGCCGTTGCGCTTTTTTTCAAAGAGCGGTCTTAACATAGAATTGTGTTCGTTCACGGTCGTAACCGCCTTTTCGTTGCCTTTCAAAAAGCCGCTTATGGCAAGATTCAACGCTTCGGTGCAGTTTTTTGTAAAAACGATATTATATCCGCTTTCCGCTCCGTAAAGTTTCAAGAGATTTCTTCTCGTATATTCGATTTTCGCCATGTTCGCGATAGCGTCGTCATGACCGCTTCTACCGCTGTTGGAGCTGTTTTTCACTTCTTTTACAAGCGCCTTAATCACTCCGTTAGGCTTAAATCTCGTTGTTGCAGCATTGTCAAAATATATCATTCCAAATTCTCCACGCTTACATATATTATATTAAGGGTCGGGCTTTAATATATTCTATTCAGGGAGGTAAAATTATGGGAGAGATAATTGTCGTCATCAAATCACGGTCGGCGGCTTTAAGGTTTGCCGATGAACTAAAAACGTATCGCATTGCTTGCAAGGTGATAAATACGCCGAAAGAGGCAGGCGTAGGTTGCGGCTTGTCGGTGAAAATGTTTATGAAAGATTTTAAACGCGCGCAAACCGTTTCCGCAAGAACGGGAATAAGAATAGACGCCGTTTTTGCGTATGAAAGCGGAAGAATCAGACGACTTCAATTATAAGGCGCGGAAACATTAGACAAAACTATATAAATTGTACAATTTGCGTGGTTAAAGTTGCAAAAAATCACAATTTATGCAATAATACGTTAATGATACCTACACAAGAGGAACTTTTGACAGAGCTTAGCGTTTTGCACCCGTCGGCGGACTGCGAATTGAATTTTCAAACGCCGTTCGAGCTTTTGATTGCAGTCGTTTTGTCGGCGCAATGTACGGATAAGCGAGTAAACGAAGTGACGGATAAGTTGTTTAAAGTTTGCAATACGCCTAAGGGGTTTGTCGATATGCCGACAGAAGAACTCGAAAAGTATATTTTCAGTTGCGGCTTTTATCACAATAAGGCAAAATCCATAAAAGCGTTGTCGAAAAGTCTTATCGACGATTTCGGCGGCGTTGTGCCAAGCAATATGACAGACTTAAAAAAACTTCGCGGAGTAGGCTCGAAAACAGCAAACGTCGTTTATGCGGTCGGCTTCGGCGGAAACGGGCTTGCCGTTGACACTCACGTTTTCAGAGTGGCAAACAGGCTGGGAATCGTTTGCGAAAACACGCCGCAAAAAACAGAAATTGCGTTAAAGAAATTTTTTAAGGAAGAATACTGGTCAAAAGCTCACCACCTTTTGCTTTTCCACGGACGATATATTTGCAAATCGCAAAATCCCGATTGCGGGAAGTGTCCGTTTACAGAGTGGTGCGCTTTTAAGGAGAAAAAATGTACGAAATAGTTTCAAAAAGAGAACTTGCTCCTTCCGTTCACGAATACGTTATAAACGCGCCGCAAGTTGCAAAGCACTGCAAGGCGGGGCAGTTTATTATTTTACGTTCGGACGAGCAGGGTGAAAGAATTCCGTTTACCATTTGCGATTATGACAGAGAAAAGGGAACGGTTTCAATTCTCGTTCAGACCGTCGGTTTTTCGACGGCAAAACTTGCCGAAAAAAACGAGGGCGACGTTTTGTCGTCTTTTGCAGGTCCGCTCGGAAATCCGACCGATTTGTCGGAATTTAAAAACGTTTTGCTTGTAGGCGGCGGAATAGGCGTTGCCGTAATTTATCCGCAAGCTAAGCAACTTAAAAATACGGGCAAAAAGGCAGACGCGATTATCGGCGCGAGAAACGAGAGTCTTATATTCTTCGACGACGAAATGCAAGAAGTATGCGAAAATCTTTCGATTATGACCGATGACGGAAGCCGCGGAAAGAAAGGCTTTGTTACCGACGAAATAAAGCATCTTTTTGAAACGGGAAAACACTATGACGTCATTTTTGCCGTCGGACCAATGCCGATGATGAAGGCAGTAACCGAAATAGCAAAAGAGTACGGAGTAAAAATCATTGTCAGCATGAACTCTATGATGGTGGACGGCACGGGTATGTGCGGTTGTTGCAGAGTTATGGTGGGCGGTGAAATTAAGTATGCTTGTATCGACGGACCTGAATTTGACGGCTCGCTCATAAATTTTGACGAAGCTATGGCTCGTTCAAGGTTTTATCACGAGCAAGAAACCGAACATTACTGTAATATAAGGGGCGAAAAAGTCAACGACCTTCGTCACGAAATGCCGCTTCAACCAGTCGAAGACAGAGTTAAAAACTTTGAAGAAGTTGCGCTCGGATATGACGATAACACGGCAAAGCTCGAAGCGTTCAGATGCCTTAACTGTAAAAATCCGCTTTGCGTTAAGGGTTGTCCCGTCAACGTTCAGATTCCGAAATTTATCGAAGCAATCAGAAACGGCGACCCTATTTTGGGCGCGAGTATCATAAAGGAAACCAATAATCTTCCTGCGATTTGCGGAAGAGTTTGTCCGCAAGAAAAGCAATGCGAAAGCAAATGCGTACGCCGCTTCAAGATGGGCGGAAGCGTTGCAATCGGCGCACTCGAAAGATATTGCGCCGACAAAATGCTTGAAAAGGAGATGCCGCAAAACAATCCGACAAGCGACAAAAAAGTCGCTGTTATAGGAAGCGGCCCTAGCGGACTCAGTTGCGCCGCCGACCTTGCAAGAGCAGGTGTAAAAGTCGTGTTGTTCGAGGCTTTGCATAAAGCAGGCGGAGTTCTCATTTACGGTATTCCCGAATTCAGATTGCCGAAAGCCATTGTGGAAAAGGAAATTGAAAACGTCAAAAAGCTCGGCGTCGAAATTAGGCTCAACGAAATTGTCGGAAAGACGGTGTTCATAGACGAGTTGCTTTCAGAGTACGACGCCGTGTTTATCGGCTCTGGCGCAGGACTTCCTGTTTTCCTTAACGTAGAAGGCGAAAACCTTTGCGGAGTTTATTCGGCAAACGAATTTTTGACAAGAATAAACCTTATGAAAGCGTACAAATCGGACAGCACCACACCGCTTCAAAATGCGAAGAATCCTGTCGTTATCGGCGCAGGCAACGTCGGAATGGACGCCGCAAGAACGGCGCTCAGAATAAGCGGAAACGCAACGCTTGTATATCGCCGTACCAAGGAAGAAATGCCTGCAAGAGCCGAAGAAATCGTACACGCGGAAGAAGAAGGCGTAAAATTCAGCCTTTTGACCGCTCCGATAAAGATTCTCGGCGACGATAAAGGTTACGTCAAAGGTCTGCTTTGTCAAAAAATGGAACTCGGAGAAAAAGATGCAAGCGGCAGAGCAAAACCTATTCCGGTCGAAGGCAGTGAGTTTGTCATCGATTGCGACCAAGTTATCGTTGCTCTCGGCACAGACCTAATCCTATAATCAAAAACAGCTGCAAAGAACTCGAAACCACGTCAAAGGGCATAATCGTAACCGAAGAAACGACGGGCGCAACAAGCATAGACAGAGTTTTTGCAGGCGGTGACGCTCAAACGGGCGCGGCTACCGTTATCAACGCTATGGGCGCAGGTAAACGCGCGGCGAAAGCAATTCTTGAAAAAATCGGACTTAACGCATAAACGTCGATTTAAGAATTAAGCTAAATTTATCGGGTTTTGATTATTGCACTGTCGTTATTGTTAAACGGTCACAAGCGTTTAAAAGCGATATGCGGTTCGATTTAGCGACGAGCTTTAGCGACGAGCTTCGATTAAAGCGTTAACTTATCGAAAAAGGGAAATTCTAAATTTACGCTTTGCTTTTCAATCGGCATTTTTAAAGCGTTTGCGAGTTTAAGCGAAATACTATCGGCAAGATATGCGTCTTGCAAAGGAAAAAATATGTTTTTAGATTACGTAAAAATTTTCATAAAGGCAGGCGACGGCGGCAACGGAGCTGTCAGTTTTCACCGCGAAAAGTTTGTGCCTAACGGCGGACCGGACGGCGGCGACGGCGGCAACGGCGGCAGTATCGTTTTTGTTGCCGACAAAGAGTGCAACACGCTTGTTGATTTCAAATTCAAAAAGCACTTTTTTGCCGAAAACGGCGGTCAGGGCGCGCCTAAAAATTGCACGGGAAAAAGCGCTGACGACCTTGTGATTAAAGTTCCGCTCGGAACGGTCATAAAGGACGCTCAAAGCGGAAAAGTCGTTGCGGATTTGACTGTCGAAGGCGAAAGAATAACCGTTTTAAAGGGCGGTCAAGGCGGAAAGGGCAACAACCATTTCAAAAACAGCAATCGTCAGGCTCCGTCGTTTAGTCAACACGGCGAAAAGACCGAACAACGCCAAATCATTTTGGAACTTAAAACGATTGCGGACGTCGGACTTGTCGGTTTTCCTAACGTCGGCAAATCGACGCTTTTGTCCGTTCTTACTTCGGCGAAACCGAAAATTGCGAACTATCACTTCACGACGCTTGCCCCAAATCTCGGCGTAGTCAACGTTTTTGACGAAGACTTTGTAATTGCGGACATTCCGGGGCTTATCGAAGGCGCAAGCGAAGGCGCGGGACTCGGTCACCACTTTTTAAGGCATATCGAACGAGTCAGACTTATCGTTCATCTTGTCGATATATCGGGCAGTGAAGACAGAAATCCGCTTGACGATTACAATCAAATTAACACCGAACTTGAAAAGTATTCGGAAAAAGTAAAACAAATTCCGCAAATCGTGTGCGCGTCTAAGGGCGATATGTTAGACGACGATACAAAACTTAAAGAGTTTGAAAAAGCAATCGGTCAAAAAGTGTATATGATTTCGTCGATTTTGGGCGAAGGTCTGACAGAACTTTTAAATGCGATTTACGAAAAACTCAAAACGTTGCCGAAAGTCGAAAAACTGGAAGTTGACGAAACTATCAGCTTTGACAACAGCTATGAACAAAACTTTGAAATTCATAGACTCGACGACGGTAGTTTTGTCGTTGAAGGCGGACTTGTCGATTTCTTCATTCAATCGATATCGCTTTCTTCGCCTGAATCGTTTGCGTTCTTCCAAAAGAACCTTAAAGACAGAGGCGTAATTTCCGCGCTTAAAAAGGCAGGAATGAAAGAAGGCGACACGGTTATCATCGGCGACATCGAATTTGAATGGGTCGATTAACCGATTTTGTCTTCGATAGAATACGATTGAGCGAAAGAGATAACAAGCAATAAGTGAATAAATCAAAAAAAATTGCAATGAACGATTAAGGTTTAAAATGAAAAGGTTCATAAGCATTTTGATTTTAGAATTTTCTTGATTCTAAAATCGTCATGGCTATTTAAATCGCTTTCATTTAATTGTTTTGACTTTATATCTTCAATAAAAATTTAAGAAACCGTTTTAGAAAGCCGTCGCAGTTGCGACGGCTTTTATACGGATTTTATTATTTTATTAAGTTTTGTTTATCTGTCTGTTTCTTTCAGGCACTCGTCGATTGAAATTTGATTTCCTTTAAACGACTCGAATATTTTTTCTTTTTTGAAATTGCCTTTGCCGAGCGGAGAAAGACACAATATCGCCATAAGATAACTCATTGAGCCGCAAAAAATGTAATACCCCGTAAGCGGCGTAATAAAGGATAGTGAAATCAAAATCGTTCCGCTGAAAAGGTAAAAACGCATATTTTGTCTGTCAAGGAAAGTTGCGATAAGCCCCATAAGGCTGAAATGCATTTTGGCTTTTTTAAGGTCGGGAAGGGCGTTTTCCTTTTTCAAAAACTTAAATACGCTTGAAATCGGCAAAACCGAAAGCGAAATTTTTTCGTCGTCGATAAGAGCATACGAACGGCGGTCGATTGCCTTTGTCGCAACGTAAACCTTGTTTATCTTCAAACTTTTGCTTACGTTTATAATGCCCAAAACGTCTTGCGGGCTAAGCGGCGACAGTTTGTACATGAAAAATATTATTGCGCTTTCGCTTGCGACGTAGTTTTCGCCTCTTATCAAAGTAGGGTTTTTAAGGCAAGCGGACACAAGATTTATTGCAAGATGCGGCTTTTTTATGAACTCTTTAAGCAGTCTGTCGTATGAATAAGGGCGTTTGTTGTTCGTTATCGCATAGATTGTGACTATGACGGTAACGGCGCACACTCCTGCGATGAAAAGTGACGGCAACGGCTTTAAAAGATAGTTTTTAAAGACGACGAAAAGCAGCATATAGGTGATACAAAAAATGGCAACGAAATCGACTTTTTTACTCATAAAAATATTGTTGACTACAAAATAAAAATTAAACAACTAACTTGAAGAAACGAGCAAATTGTATTATAATCGAAATATGGAAGCATTGATATTCGGCGGCGCTTTCGATCCGCCACATTCTGAACACGTAAACATTTTGCTAAGCGCGGTCAAAGAACTTGATTTTAAAGGTAAAATTGTCATTGTTCCGACGTTTTTGCCTCCGCATAAATCGAAATCGACGATAGATTTCGATACGAGGGTTAAACTCATCGATAATGCGTTGAAAGGTTATGGGCTTGATTATGAAATCAGCGATATAGAGCGGCGTAGGGGCGATGAAAATTATGCAAGCGAAATTTTGTCAATTTTCAAAAAAGAATATGACAAGATTTATTATCTTATCGGCGGCGACAGCCTTATAAATCTTGAAAGCTGGCACGAACCGCAAAAAGTTATGAGTGTTGCAACGCTTGTCGTTTGCGGAAGAAAAGGCTACTTGGGACTTGATGAAAAAATCGAATATTTTAAAAAGCAGTACGGAGCGGACATAATCAAAATCGGTTATGAAGGAAAAGCCGTTTCGAGTACGCTTATACGCACTCGTCTTATGCTTCGTTTAAGCTCGCCTAAAGTTCCGTACGACGTGGCGGCAACTTTTAATCAGCTCGACGAAATTTTGGAAAAACTCAAATCTATGCAAACGGAAGATTTGTTTTATCATTCGAGGGCGGTGTCTTTCAGGGCGGTTGAACTTAACTCGATACACGGTTTAGACCTTGACCCTTATAAGTGCCTTATGGCAGGACTATTGCACGACAACGCAAAACAAAGGCTGACGCTTGACGGATTCGACGTGCCGAGCGACGCTGTCGGAACGCCCGTTTTGCATCAGTTTTTAGGGGCATTAAAAGCCGAAAGAGATTTCGATATTCACGATAAGGAAATATTATCTTCGATAAATTATCATACTACGGGTAAAGAGAATATGACGACGCTCGAAAAGCTCATATATTCTGCCGATATGTTAAGCGAAGACAGATTCGACATAGAAAGGCTTTTGCAAGTTATGAGAAACGATTTTGAAATCGGATTTAAGGCTTGCTTATCGTCGAGTTATTTCTACGTTTTATCGAAGAAAAAAGGAATGTATCATTTGACGCAAGAAGCGTTTGACTATTACATAAGGAGAAATTTATGACAATACAGGAAATGAAAGATAAGATTTGCGAACTGCTTCTTGACAAGCACGGTCTTGACGTGGTCGCAATCAAAGTTGACGACAAAACCACTATTTGTGATTATTTTATCATTGCAACGGGCAGAAGCTCTTCGCAAGTAAGAGCGCTTGCCGAAAACGTAGTGGAGAAAATGGATAAAGACTATGACGTCAAAGCCCTTCACACGGACGGCGTTCGCGACGGAAAATGGGCAGTCGTCGATTTCGGCGCGATTATGGTGCACGTTTTCTACGACCAAGTCCGTATGTTTTATAATCTTGAAAAGATTTGGGCGTCTGCCGACGGCGCAAACGTTGAAATTTTTAAAGACGAAGTTAAAAAATAATTCGTTTTAAAATTAACCTTGTAAATTAGCGTGAGATTAGATTAAAGGCAATCTATTAAGCTATCTTTGAAGAATAATACTTCCAATAAAAGTAAACAATTTCGTCGGAGGTGCTTATGCAATACGTTTTAGCAAAAAGCCTTAATCTCGATAGCGAAAAGATTTTGCAATCTTCATACGTTACGGAAAACGATAAGGCTATTGTGGCAATTATCACAGAGCCGATTTTTACGAAATCGGAGCGAGACGCTCTTAAAAAACTGACGGCAAGCAAGGCAAAAAAACAACTCGGCGTCGAAGAAGTCGAGGTTACGTTTTCGGCAAGGGCGTATGCGATGATGGAGCTCGGAAAAACCTATGACGAAGTTTTAAAGGTTTTGAATTAGCCATAAGCATAGCTTTAAGCCTAAAAGCCTACGTCCGTATCGTTAAAGCGGTGGCCGCAAAGGGGGAATAATGACGATATTAGACCTTATTGAAAAGAAAAAAAACAAAATTCCGCTTACAAAGGAAGAAATCGAGTTTTTTGTGAACGGCGTTGTGTCGGGTGAGATAAAAGACTATCAAACTTCCGCATTTTTGATGGCGGTCGTTTTAAATTCGATGACAAAAGAAGAAACCTTTTATTTGACCGACGCTATGAAAAACAGCGGCGACGTTTTTGATTTTTCCGAAATAAACGGTACAACCGTCGACAAACATTCGACGGGCGGCGTAGGTGATTCGACAACCTTTGTTACGATGCCGATTTTGGCGGCACTCGGTTTTAAAGTCGCAAAAATGAGCGGACGCGGACTCGGCTTTACAGGTGGCACGCTTGATAAACTCGAATCTTTCGACGGACTTAACGTCTTTTTGGAAAAAGACGAATTTATAAAACAGGTAAACGACATTTCGATTGCCGTTTGCGGACAAACGGGAAACATTTGCCCTGCGGACAAGATTTTGTACGCTCTTCGCGACGTTACGGGAACTGTCGATTCAATTCCGCTTATTGCTTCGAGCATAATGAGCAAAAAACTTTCGGTTGCCGCCGATATATTGGTGCTTGACGTAAAGACCGGTGACGGCTCGTTGCTCGG
>SAMEA104315424__coassemble_1608_pt1 | contig 9783 bp, 4 predicted proteins | sample SAMEA104315424__metabat2_low_PE_052 | metagenome-assembled genome bin SAMEA104315424 (sample SAMEA104315424) | gut metagenome | biome: Monkey gut; feature: monkey-associated habitat; material: faeces | place: China | collected 2013 | reverse complement strand
TATATGTATATGCTTAAACTTCACCACCTCGTCGACGATAAGATTCACGCTCGTTCGACAGGTCCGTACAGCCTTGTCACGCAACAACCGCTCGGCGGTAAAGCTCAGTTCGGCGGACAAAGATTCGGCGAAATGGAAGTTTGGGCTCTCGAAGCTTACGGCGCGGCTCACATGCTTCAAGAAATCCTTACGGTTAAGTCGGACGACGTTGTCGGCAGAGTTAAGACTTACGAATCAATCGTTAAGGGCAACAACATAAGCGAACCGGGTATTCCTGAAGCATTCAAAGTTTTGGTCAACGAATTGAAGAGCTTGGCTCTCGATATTAAAGTTCTTACCGAAGACCACGACGAAATCAAACTCCGCGGCTATTCGGACGACGACGATTATGAACCGTCAATGGTTAAGAGCGACGAAGCGCTCGAAGAAATCGACCTTCAAGGTCTTGGCTTCGGCGACGACGCGACAAAGGACGCATTCAACGTGTTCGATGACAACCAAGCCGACGACGAAGATATTTCAAACATCTTCGGCGGCAACGACGACAACGATATTTCGTCCTTGTTCGGAACAAGCAACGATGACGACGCTTCTTCTTTGTTTGACGACGAAGAGTCAGATAAAGAGTAATAGGAGGTTTATATGTACGAACTTTCAAATTTTGAATCAATACAAATAGGTATAGCATCGCCTGAGAAAATCAGAGAATGGTCTTACGGCGAAGTTCTTAAACCTGAAACTATAAATTACAGAACTCAAAAACCTGAAAAGGACGGTTTGTTCTGTGAAAAAATCTTTGGACCTACCCGTGACTGGGAATGTCATTGCGGCAAGTACAAGAGAATTCGTTATAAGGGCGTAGTCTGCGAAAAGTGCGGCGTCGAAGTTACGAAGAGCAAAGTCCGTCGTGAAAGAATGGGACATATCGAACTTGCTACTCCTGTTTCGCATATCTGGTATTTCAGAGGCGTTCCGTCGAGAATTTCATTGCTTCTCGATATGTCGCCTAAGGAACTCGAACAGGTTTTGTACTTCGTTTCGTTCATCGTTCTCGATGCAGGCAACGTAACGGAAGTTAAAATCAACGAGGGAACTTCTAGCGAAGAAATCGTCAGAATCGCAAAGAAGTCGGTTATTTCGGATAAAGTTCAAAGAGCGATTCTCGAACAATACAAAGAAAACGCAGGTTCTTTCAGAGTAGGTATGGGTGCGGAAGCAGTCAAAGAGCTTTTGCAAGAAATCGACCTTGAAAAGGACAGCAAAGAACTTAAAGAGATTATCGAAACAAGCACGGGTCAAAAGAGACTCAAAGCGGTAAAGAGACTTGAAATTGTCGAAGCGTTCCGTATTTCGGGCAACCGTCCTGAATGGATGATTCTCGACGTGCTTCCTGTTTTGCCGCCAGAACTTCGTCCTATGGTTCAACTCGACGGCGGAAGATACGCAACGAGCGACCTTAACGATTTGTATCGTAGAGTCATTAACCGTAACAATCGTCTTAAAAAGTTGCAAGAACTCGGCGCGCCTGACATCATCGTTCGTAACGAAAAGAGAATGTTGCAAGAAGCAGTAGACGCTCTTATCGATAACGGCCGTCGCGGAAAGGCAGTTACGGGTCCTGGTAGCCGTGACCTTAAATCGCTCAGCGGAATGCTCAGCGGCAAGCAAGGTCGTTTCCGTCAAAACCTTTTAGGTAAACGTGTCGACTATTCCGGACGTTCGGTTATCGTTGTAGGACCTGAACTTAAACTTTATCAATGCGGTCTTCCTAAGGAAATGGCGCTTGAATTGTTCAAGCCATTCGTTATGAAGCGTTTGGTCGAAGAAAATCTTTGCCACAATATAAAGAGCGCAAAGAGATTCGTAGAAAACGGAAAGAACCAAGTATGGGATATTCTCGAAGACATAATCAAGGATCACCCTGTATTGCTTAACCGTGCTCCTACACTTCACAGACTCGGTATTCAAGCGTTTGAACCTGTCCTTGTAGAGGGCAGAGCAATCAAACTTCACCCGCTCGCTTGCGGCGCGTTCAACGCCGACTTCGATGGTGACCAAATGGCTGTTCACGTTCCGCTCAGCATCGAAGCTCAGGCAGAAGCAAGAATTTTGATGCTCAGCACGAACAACATTTTGAAACTCAGCGACGGCAAACCGATTGTTTCGCCGACGCAAGATATGGTTATCGGTTCGTATTATCTTACAATCGTTAAACCGGGCTCCGTGGGCGAAGGAAAAATCTTCCGTTCGTTCGACGAAGCGGTTATGGCATATCAAGCGAAAGAACTTACTCTTCAATCGCTTTGCTATATCAGATTTGAAAAAGAACGCGAAGACGGCACGGTGGTAAAGCAAATGCTTCACACCACGCTCGGCAGATGCATATTCAACAATGCTCTTCCGCAAGATATTCATCTTTGCGACAGATCGAACGGCAAAAACTTTATCGCATTGGAAGTCGAAGGCTTGCTTGGCGGAAATTGCTGTTTGGAGCAAACTCAACTTGAAGAAATCTTCGAAGCGTTCAAGGGCGCAAAGGTTGACGCCGATTTGCTTAAAAAGTTCAACGTTATAATGAAAGGACTTAAAGAAATCGACGAAGTCACCGCTCAAAAAATCGTGGACGAGGCAAACAAGTACGAAGCTCTTGACAAGTTCGACGACTTCGGACCTACGTCAACTGCAAAGGCATTCCGTGACGCAGTAGAAAAGTTGCTCGGCAAAAAGGCTTCGGCTGTCGGCAAAAAACAACTTTCTAAAATCGTCGACGCTTGCTTTAAGTATCACGGAGCAACCGAAACGGCAGTCGTTCTCGACAACATTAAGGCGCTCGGTTATAAATATTCTACAATAGGCGCAATTACGACCAGCGTTTTCGATATGCACGTTCCTGTAGAAAAGAAGGAAATCATAAAGAAAGCGGAAGAAGACGTAGTTAAAATCGAAAAGAACTTCAAACGCGGTATCTTGACAGAAGAAGAACGTTATAACAACGTCGTTAATATCTGGAAGGGCGCATCGGACGAAGTCGAAAAAGCTCTTGTCAAAACGCTTGACGATTTCAACCCTATCTGGATGATGGCAAGCTCAGGCGCTCGTGGTAACATGGGACAAATTCGTCAGCTTGCAGGTATGCGTGGACTTATGGCGGACCCGTCGGGTAGAACAATCGAACTTCCTGTTCGTTCATCGTTCCGTGAAGGCTTGTCGGTTCTCGAATACTTCATTTCTTCGCACGGCGGACGTAAAGGTCTTGCCGACACCGCTTTGAAGACGGCTGACTCGGGTTACCTTACACGTCGTTTGGTTGACGTTTCGCAATACGTTATCGTTCGCGAACAAGACTGCGGCGACACCAAAGGTACGGAAGTTATCGCAATCAAAGACGGTAATACCGAAATCGAAGGATTGGCAGACAGAATTGCAGGCAGATTTACAATCAATCCGATAACCGACCCTAAGACGGGCGAAATTATCGTCGAAGCAGACCAAATGATAACCGATGACCAAGCACAAGCAATCGTCAAAGCCGGTATCGAAAAGGTCACTATAAGAAGCGTACTTACCTGTAAGACCAAAAACGGCGTTTGCGCAAAATGCTACGGCAAGAATATGGCAAGCGGAAACCCTGTCAAACTCGGTGAAGCCGTCGGTATCATAGCTGCACAATCTATCGGCGAACCCGGTACTCAGCTTACGATGAGAACCTTCCACTCGGGCGGTGTTGCAACCGGTGACGATATTACGCAAGGTCTTCCTCGTGTCGAAGAATTGTTCGAAGCAAGAAATCCTAAAGGACAAGCTGTCATTACCGAAATCGCAGGCGTTGTTTCTATCGAATCGAAAGAAAACGGAAAGAACGAAATTACGATTACGGGTTCGGACGGCGAGCAAAAAGTTTATTCGCTTCCTTTCGGAGCTAAACTCAAAGTTGCGAACGGCGACATTTTGGAGCCGGGCGATCCGCTTACGAAAGGTTCTATAAATCCGCAAGATATGCTTAAAGCAAAGGGTGTAAAGGGCGTTCAGGATTACATCACCAAAGAAGTTCAATCGGCTTACCGTTTGTCAGGTGTTGAAATCAACGATAAACACATCGAAGTCGTCGTACGTCAAATGCTCAATAAGGTCAGAATCGAAAAACAAGGCGACACGGATATGCTTCCTGGCACGCTTGTCGATATCTTCGCTTATGAAGAAGAGAACAGTAAAGTGCTTGAAAACGGCGGCGTACCTGCTACGGCAAAGAGAACTCTTCTCGGCATAACGAAGGCATCGCTTGCAACCGAATCGTTCCTTTCGGCGGCATCCTTCCAAGAAACCGCAAGAGTACTTACCGAAGCAGCAATCAAAAACAAGATCGATCCGCTTATCGGTATTAAAGAAAACGTTATCATCGGTAAACTTATTCCTGCAGGAACGGGTATGAAGAACTATAAGAACATTACGACCGTACCTGCCGAACACGGAAGAGTCGAAGCCGTTGAAAGCGTCGATGAAGAAGAAACAGGAGAAAACTAATGTCAAAAAGATTATTTACATCCGAAAGCGTAACGGAAGGGCATCCTGATAAGGTTTGCGACCAAATTGCCGACGCGCTTTTGGATAAATATCTTGAACAAGACCCGGAGTCGAGATGCGCAATCGAAGTCTGCGCTACAACCGGAATGGTTATGGTTTTCGGAGAAGTGACTTCAAAAGCCGTCGTTGATATTCAAAAGACGGTCAGAGAAGTCGTCGCCGATATCGGCTATAATTCGAGCGAAGTCGGTTTCGATGCAAAAACTTGCGCGGTGTTGTCGTCTTTGCACGAACAATCGCCGGATATCGCAAGGGGCGTAGACGAAGCGACCGAATATGTAGGTTGCGACGAATTCGACAAAACGGGCGCAGGCGACCAAGGTATGATGTTCGGCTATGCGACGAACGAAACCAAAGAGTTTATGCCGCTTGCAATCGTACTTGCGCACGCTCTTTCAAAAAGACTTGCTCAAGTCAGAAAGAAGGGTATCATCGAATATTTAAGACCTGACGGCAAGACGCAAGTCACGGTCGAATATGACGGCGACGTTCCTAAAAGGGTTGATACGATAGTAGTTTCTTGCCAACACGACGACGAAGTAGATAACGATACGATTTTAAAAGACATTGTCGAATACGTCATCGAAAAGGCAATTCCTGCAAATCTCATTGACGACGACACGAAGATTTACGTCAATCCGACGGGCAGATTCGTGACGGGCGGTCCGAACGGCGACAGCGGCGTTACCGGCAGAAAGATTATCGTCGACACCTACGGCGGTTATTGTGCGCACGGTGGCGGAGCTTTGTCGGGTAAGGATGCAACAAAAGTCGACAGAAGCGCGTTCTACATGGCAAGATACGTTTGCAAAAACCTTGTTGCCGCAGGCGTTGCAAAGAAATGCGAACTTGAAATCGCATACGCAATCGGAATGGCAAGACCTATTTCGGTTTGCGTGAACTCATTCGGAACAGGCGTTGTTTCCGACGATAAGATTGAAGAAATCGTAAAGCAAGTGTTCGATTTCAGACCGCTTGCGATAATAAGTCATTTGAAGCTAACAAGACCGATTTTCAGAGCGACTTCAAATTACGGACATCTCGGCAATCCCGAATTTCCGTGGGAGAAGCTCGATAAGGTAGAAGCGGTCGAAAAAGCTCTTGCAAAATATATGATTTAATATGCGTATCGAAGGTGAAATCAGAAACGTAATATTTCGCAACGAAGAAACGGGCTACACCGTTTTAGAGTTGCTTTCGAGCGGCGGTGAGCACATCACCGCCGTCGGCATATATCCGCCTATCAGCGAAGGACTTCATCTTTCGATAGACGGCAATTTTAAACAGCGCAATCAATACGGATTGCAATTTGAAACGGAACAATATTTCATTTCCGACCCCGTAAAACTCGAATCTATAAAAAAATATTTATCCAGCGGACTTATAAGAGGACTTGGCAAGGTTACTGCGCAAAACATAATCGACAAGTTCGGTTTAGCGAGCCTTGAATATATGACCAAACCTTTTGAACTTGCAAAAGTAAGCGGTATTTCGCTTAAAAGGGCAACCGAATTCGGCATTGCGTTTGAAAAAGCGAGAAAAGCGCAAGAAGCAGTCATATTTTTGCAAGGACTCGGCGTCGGCATAAATATGAGCCTTAAAATCTATCGCGCGTACGGAAACTCGACGATAGAGAAAGTTAAGAACAATCCGTATATGCTCGTCGAAGACATAGACGGCATAGGTTTTGTTACGGCGGACGGAATTGCCGCTACTTTGGGCATTGCAAAGGACAGCGACAAGAGAATTTCGGCTGGACTTATACATACGCTTAAAGACGCCGCTTTAAGAAACGGCAACACATATCTTCCGAGAGAACAACTTGTAGAGCAAGCGGTTAAATTGCTTAAAATCGGAATAGAAAACGAAAGGGAAAGGGTGAGCGAAAACCTTGACGACCTTGTCCTCTTGGGGCAACTTAAATCGGTTGAAACCGACGGCGGAAAGGCGATAATGCTCGCAAAACATTATAACGTTGAAAAAAGTATCGCAGGCAGAATAGTCAGGTTTATAGATTCCAAACCGAATCTGACAAGCGACTGCGAAAAAGAAATAGAGATTTTTGAAAAGGAAAACGGTATAGAATTGCACGCATCGCAAAAGGACGCGGTAACGGCGGCTGTGAACAACGGACTCGTCGTTATAACAGGCGGCCCCGGAACGGGCAAAACCACAATCGTCAAGTGCATACTGAACGTTTTCAAAAATATGAAACTCAGAGTTGCTTTGTGTGCACCTACGGGCAGAGCTGCAAAACGTATGACTGAAGCTACGGGAGTCGAGGCGAAAACCATTCATCGGCTTCTCGATATAGAAGTCGACGGCGACGAGAACTTTACTTACGAAGAGTACAAAAAATTGCCGATTGATGCGGTTATCGTTGACGAAGTAAGTATGGTTGACGAATACGTCTTTAACAGTCTTGTGAAATCGCTTTCGCAAGGGACGAGATTGGTGCTTGTGGGCGACCGCGACCAGCTTCCGTCCGTCGGAGCAGGTAACGTTCTTTACGACGTGATAAAAAGCGGAAAGTGTCCGGTAAAACAATTGACGCATATTTACAGACAAGCGCAAGAGAGCGGAATCGTAATGTCGGCGCATGCGATAAACTCGGGCAAAATGCCCGTTTTGGAGCGAATATACAAAGACTTTTATTTTATCGAACACAACAAGGGGCAAGATATAAAGGATGAGATAGTGAGCCTTTGCACTACAAGACTTCCGAAATTTTTGAACGTAAGTCCTTATGAAGTTCAGGTGCTTTGCCCTATGAAAAAGGGTGTGAGCGGAACGGCAAGTCTTAACGCCACTTTGCAAGAAAAACTGAATCCGAAAAAACAGGGCGAGAAAGAATTGTATTATGGCGAAACGGTCTATCGAATAGGCGACAAAGTAATGCACACTCAGAACAACTATCAACTTGCGTGGTCGATAGAGCGTGACGGACACTACGAAAGAGGAACGGGAGTGTTTAACGGTGACATCGGAACTATCGAACTTATCGACAACGAGTCGTTTATAGTAAAATTTGAAGACGGCAGAAAAGCGAACTATTCGGTGAGTGATTTAGAGCAACTCACTCTTGCATATGCGACTACCATTCACAAATCTCAGGGTAGCGAATTCGACGCTGTGGTCATTTCGCTCGACGCAAACTTTTTGCTTCAATCGAGAAACCTTATATATACGGCAGTCACCAGAGCGAAAAAAATGGCGGTGCTTGTCGGCAGCAGGCAGATGCTTAAAGATATGATAAGGCGCAGTCAAACGCAAAGATATACGATGCTCGCCGATTTCATAAAAAAGGAAGTCGAAAGAGATGAACTTTAAAGGCGTGTTTGACAAATTTAAAAACGCTCTTTATCCCGAAAACGAAACTTGCGACGTTTGCGGCGGAGAGCTTGCGTTTGAGTCGAGATATAATTTGTGTTCAAAGTGCGCCGAAGAACTCGAATTCAACGACGGCAAAATCTGCCTTACTTGCGGAACTCCGATTTATAACGAAGCCGATTATTGTTTGAGATGTTCAAAAGAAATAAATCTTTTCAAACTCAATCGCAGTCCGCTCGTTTACGAAGGACTTGCAAAGAAAACAGTGCTCGGGTTTAAGTACGGCGAAAAGAGATATTTGGCTAAGTTTTTGGCAAAACTTATGACGGATGAATTTATAAAACAAAATCTCTCGGCAGACGTCATTGAATTTGTACCTATGACGAAAAAGGAAAAGCGCAAAAGAGGATACAATCAAGCAGAACTTTTGGCAATTGAAGTAGGAGCGAATTTAAAGATAGAATTATCGCGTTCGCTTGAAAAGATAAAGGAAACGCCCGAACAAAAGAAACTGACTGCCAAGGAAAGAGCGGAAAACTTAAAAAGTGTATTCGGCATTTCGTCGCAGGCGGTCAAAGGCAAAGACGTTTTGCTTATAGACGACATATTTACAACGGGCGCGACAGCTAACGAATGTACTAAACAATTGTTAAAGGCGGGCGCAAAAAGCGTAACGGTGCTGACGGCGGCGGTTACTTCGCTAAAGCCGTATATGGTTTAAGCGTTTGACAAAAAACCTTGCCGATTGTATTATAATTAGGCAAAAGGAGTAGTAATGGGACTATTTGGAAACGAAAACAAAAGACAAGTTAGAAAGCTCGAAAAAATCGCTGAGAAAATCGAATTGCTTTCCGATGAATATAAAGCGCTTTCAAACGAAGCTCTTATAGCAAAAACGGCAGAATTTAAAAAACGAGTGGCAGACGGCGAAAAGCTCGATTCTATTTTGCCCGAAGCGTATGCAACGGTCAGAGAGGCTTCCGAAAGAGTTCTCGGAATGCGTCACTTCCACGTTCAACTTTTAGGCGGCATAGCTCTTCATCAAGGACGTATCGCCGAAATGGCAACGGGCGAAGGTAAAACGCTTGTTGCGACTCTTCCTGCATACTTAAACGCGCTTACGGGTAAGGGCGTTCATATCGTTACGGTCAACGACTATCTCGCAAAGCGTGACGCTCATTGGATGGGCAAGCTTTACAAGTTTTTGGGACTTACCGTCGGAATTATCGTTCCGCAAATGAATCAGAACGATAAACGCGCAGCATACGATGCGGACATAACATACTGCACGAACAACGAACTCGGCTTTGATTTCTTGCGTGACAATATGGTCGTCAGAAAACAGGACAAGGCACAAAGGGGATTAAACTTCGCAATCATCGACGAAGTTGACTCCATTTTGATTGACGAAGCGAGAACGCCGCTTATTATTTCGGGCAGAGGCGAAAAGTCGAGCGAACTTTATAAATCGGCAAACGCATTTGCAAGAGGTTTGCGCGAAGGCGAAGACTTCACCATCGACGAAAAGGAAAAAGCCGTCGTTTTAACGGAAGACGGAACTTTGAAAGCCGAGAAGTTCTTTAAAATAGAAAACCTTTCGGATATGGAAAACAACGAAATTTACCACCATATCTGTCAGGCATTAAAAGCGCATTTTATAATGAAGCGCGACCGCGATTATATCGTATCCGACGGCGAAGTGCTCATCGTCGATGAATTTACGGGACGTGTTATGGTCGGACGCCGCTACAGCGAAGGGCTTCATCAAGCTATCGAAGCGAAGGAAGGCGTCGTTATAAGAAGCGAGAACAAAACGCTTGCGACAATCACGTTCCAAAACTTTTTCAGAATGTATGCTAAACTTTCGGGTAT
>SAMEA104315424__coassemble_1543_pt1 | contig 10106 bp, 8 predicted proteins | sample SAMEA104315424__metabat2_low_PE_052 | metagenome-assembled genome bin SAMEA104315424 (sample SAMEA104315424) | gut metagenome | biome: Monkey gut; feature: monkey-associated habitat; material: faeces | place: China | collected 2013 | reverse complement strand
GAATACAGGCGTTGCGCCCTTCCAGCCGAGCATCTTTGCGACAAGTCCCAAGTGAACTTCGAGAACCTGTCCGATGTTCATACGCGAAGGAACGCCGAGCGGGTTAAGAACGATTTGAAGCGGAGTTCCGTCTGCCATAAACGGCATATCTTCTTTCGGAAGAACACGGGAGATAACACCCTTGTTTCCGTGACGTCCTGCCATCTTATCGCCGACCGAGATTTTTCTCTTTTGAGCGATGTAAACTCTTACTTGTTTGTTTACGCCGGGAGCAAGCTCGTCGCGATTCTTTCTTGTGAAGATTTTAACGTCTACTACGATACCGGCTTCGCCGTTAGGTACTCTGAGCGACGTATCGCGGACTTCCCTTGCCTTTTCGCCGAAGATAGCTCTCAAGAGTCTTTCTTCAGGAGTAAGCTCGGTTTCGCCCTTAGGCGTAACTTTACCGACGAGAATGTCGCCCGGTTTTACTTCCGCGCCGATTCTGACGATACCGTCTTCATCGAGGTTTTTAAGAGCGTCGTCGCTGAGGTTCGGAATATCTCTTGTGATAAGTTCTTCGCCGAGTTTCGTATCTCTCGATTCGGTTTCGTATTCTTCGATATGGATAGACGTGAACACGTCGTCGCGAACAAGGTCTTCGTTAATCAAAATAGCGTCTTCGTAGTTATAACCTTCCCACGACATGAAGCCGATAAGAATGTTACGTCCGAGAGCAAGTTCGCCGTTTTGAGTCGCAGGACCGTCTGCCAAAATCGTAGCTTCTTTGACAACGTTTCCGTTTGCGTCTTTAAGTTCGGCTTCGACTTTGTCGCCCGTGTTTACGATAGGTTTTTGGTTTATGCAGGTAGATTGGTTGCTTCTTTGGAACTTCGACAAATCGTAAGTATCGATAGTGCCGTCCTTTGTAAGGACTTCGATTTTGTCCGAATCTACGTATTTAACGACGCCGTCGTGTTTTGCGGTCTTCATAACGCCGCTGTCGTAAGCGATTTTATGTTCGACGCCCGTTGCAATCATAGGAGCTTCCGGACGAAGAAGAGGAACGGCCTGACGTTGCATGTTCGAGCCCATAAGAGCACGGTTGGTATCGTCGTTTTCAAGGAACGGAATAAGAGCCGTTGCGATAGAAATAAGCTGCTTAGGCGAAACGTCCATATAGTCCGCTTCGGTTCTAGGAACTTCACGGATATCGTTTTGGATACGGCACATAACTCTTTCACGAACGAAGTGTCCGTCTTCCGTCAACTCTTCGTTTGCTTGCGCTACCGTATATTTGTCTTCGATATCGGCAGTCATATATCTGACTTCGTCGGTGACGTATACGTCGACAACCTTGCCGTTTTCGTCTTTGACCTTTTCTATTCTTCTGTACGGCGTTTCGATAAAGCCGTATTCGTTGATTTTTGCAAAAGTCGAAAGAGACGTGATAAGACCGATGTTCTGACCTTCAGGCGTTTCGATAGGACACATTCTTCCGTAATGCGAGTGGTGAACGTCTCGGACGTCAAACGTTGCTCTTTCTCTGTTAAGACCGCCGGGACCCAAAGCCGAAAGTTTTCTCTTGTGAGTAAGCTCTGCGATAGGGTTTGGTTGGTCCATAAATTGAGAGAGCTGCGAAGAGCCGAAGAACTCTTTTATTGCCGCCGTGATAGGTCTTATATTGATAAGAGTTTGCGGCGTGATTTCTACGTTTTCTTGCGTCGTGCTCATCTTTTCTTTGATAACTCTTTCAAGACGGGAAATACCGATTCTGAATTGGTTTTGCAAAAGTTCGCCGACAGCCTTTATACGTCTGTTTGAAAGGTGGTCGATATCGTCGCCCTTTCCGAGTCCCTTGCGAAGACCGAGATTGTAGCTGACGATAGAAATAATGTCGTCTGTCGTAATATGTTTAGAAACGAGAATATCCGCGCTCGCCTTGCAAGCCGCAATTATTTCGTCTTTCTTTGAATAAGTATCGAGAATCTTTTTGAGTTCAGGATAATAAACCTTTTCCAAAATTTTGATTTCGCGAGGATTGCAATCGACAAAAGCGTCAAGGTCAACGGTGTTGTTGCCGATGACTTTAAATCTCGTTCCGTCGGCAAGACGAATAAACGCAACGTTTACCGCGTTGTTTTGAATCTCTTTTGCCTTTTCTTCCGAAACGGTTTCGCCGGCGCTTGCCAAAACTTCACCCGTCAAAGGCGAAATGACGTCTTCTGCCAAAACTCTGCCCTCGATGCGGTTTGCAATCGAAAGTTTTTCATTGTACTTATAGCGGCCTACTCTCGACATTTCGTATTTCTTGTAGTCGAAGAAGGTGTTGCGAAGCAATGCTTCCGCGCCGTCCATAGTAGGGACTTCGCCCGGACGCAGTCTCTTGAACAAGTCGAGTTTACCCTGCTCAACGCTTCTGCAATTTCCGTCCTTTGCTATGGTGTTTTCAATCATATCGTCGCCGTCGAACAAGTTTCTGAGTTCTTCGTCGGTGCCGATACCCAAAGCTCTGAGCAAAGTAGTAGTCGTAATACGTCTGGTTCTGTCAACCTTGACCCACGAAACGTCGCTTGCGTCTTGTTCAAATTCAAGCCATGCGCCACGGCTCGGAATAACTTGCGTTCCGAATCTGGTTACGCCGTTCTTGTCTTTCGATTCAAGTCCGTAAACGCCCGGGCTTCTGACAATCTGGCTGACGATAACACGTTCCGCGCCGTTGATAATGAAAGAACCCGATTCCGTCATAAGCGGAAAATCGCCCATAAAGACTTCCTGCTCGATAACTTCACCCGTTTCGTTGTTGGTAAGCCTTGCCCTGACTTTAAGCGGAACCGCATAGGTTGCGTCACGGTCTTTACACTCTTTAATGGTGTATTTAGGCTCGCCTTCGAGGGAGTGACCTAAAAACTCCAATTTCATTCTTCCTGCGAAGTCGTTGATTGGAGAATAGTCTTTAAAAACTTCGCTGATGCCTTCGTCTTTAAAGCTGTTGTAGGAATCTTTTTGCACTGCAATTAGATACGGTATGTCGAGTACGTTTTTAATGGTAGAAAACGTCATTCTCTCGGTATTGCCGTATTTTTCCTTGTGAATCTTTTGAGACATATTACGCTCCTTAAAAAAATTTTGCGAACAATTTAAAAAAAACTCTTGTTTTTTGTGTTTTGTTATCTTATACTACTTTTAACAACAAAAACCCCAAACCCCAGAAATGGTCTACGGGGCAGAATAATTGTATTATAAGGCAGTTTCTAATTGTACTAATAACAATTTCAATAGTCAAGCATTTTGAAGCAGAAAACTTTAAAATGGTTGAATTTTTTATTTTAAAGGAGTTTTTACGGCGAGTTATGAGAATAGACAAATTTTTGAAAGTTAGCCGCATAATAAAACGCAGAACAGTCGCTCAGGAAGCCTGCGACGGAAATAGAATAGAAATAAACGGCAAAACCGCCAAACCTTCTAGAGAAGTTAAGATCGGAGACGTCGTAAAAGTCGCTTTCGGCGATAAAGGGCTTACGTTTAAAGTGCTTTCGGTCGATGAAAAACTAGGAAACAAAAATCCGACCGAGCTTTACGAAATAGTGGAATAATTTTAAAAAAATATCGAAAAAATGCGTTCAAAACGCTTGACAAGGTTTTAAATACTGCCTATGAAAATCAGAATGGAACGAATAGAATCGAAGCCGACGGACGACGTGCTTACGGGCGTCGGGTACGACCTTCACCGCTTATCGGACGGCGACGGCATAACTTTGTGCGGCGTAAAACTTGCGTTTGACAAATGTTTTGTCGCTCATTCGGACGGCGACGTTCCCGTTCACGCTCTTATGGACGCTATTCTTTCCGCTCTGGGCGAAAACGACATCGGACACTTTTTCCCGACAGACGACGACCGCTATAAAAACGCGGACAGCATGGCGCTTCTTCTCGACGTTTTGAATATCGCAAAAACAAAAGGATACGAAGTGGGCAACGTTTCGATTTCGATTATTGCCGAAGAACCTAAACTTGCTCCGTATATCGACGATTTCAAAAATCGTCTTTCGCAAGTCACTAAAATCGGCGTCGGCAGAATCGGCATAAGCGCAACCACAAACGAAGGCGTCGGTGACATAGGCGACGGAAACGCCATTGCGGCTTTTGCTGCCGTTACCCTACTAAAAATCAAAAATTAAATTTATCCTATAAAACTCGCCATATTTAAATTGAACTATAAAACTTTTATATCTTTTGTTCGTTAGAACAGTTAATTGTTGTTTGTTAAAGCGGTTTATTATTTTTCGCTTGCTTATCTAACTTAACTATTCAACTTATAACTTGCTCATTTAAAAACGCTTTATAATATCGTTTTATAATATCGCTTTATATTTAACCAATAAAAAAATTCTAAATTGCTTTAGAATTTTCTTATTTCTTATTATTCATATTTCTTATTGTTTCTTAGGATTTTCCTATTATCTTGTTATGATTATTTTTTCCAAAGCACTTTGCCGTTTTTGTCGTACAATGCGCCGCCTTGGAAATAGAAATTGTGTCCGTCCACTTTTCTGATATCGAGCGGACAATTCCAAAACGCACTCTCTCCGATTTCAACTACGCTTGCAGGAATAGTAATTCTTCTTATATTGCAACCGCCAAACGCGCTCACGCCTATTGTCGTAACTTTTTCGGGAATTATGATTTTGTCAAGGCTTACGCAATATAGAAACGCATTCTTGCCGATTTTTTTAAGTCCTGCCGACAGCGTAACGTTTTTAAGATTGCGACAATCTTCAAACGCTTCGTCGTCGATTTTCTTTACGCTGTCGGGCATAACGATTGTTTCGAGTCCTTCGCAATACGCAAACGCTCTCTTGCCGATTGTCGTAACGCCGTCGGGAATAACTACCTTTCGCAAAGTCTTGCATTTCAAAAACGCCTTGTCGCCTATACTGTTGACGCCGCTCGGAATGACAAGCTCGCTTGCTTTTCCCTTGTAGCCGACAATGGAATCGTTTTCGATTTCGATGCCGTCGGGGATATCGCAGTCGCCGACCGCTTCCTCTTGCAAAACAAACTCGGCTTTCGTTCCGTCAAGCCACTTATCGTCAAATCCAAGCGGCAAAACAGGCATCGATACTTCAATGAGTTTAAGATTTTTACAACCGTAAAACGCTCCTTTTTCGACAACGTCCACTGTGTTAGGCAAATTGATTTTCACAATTGCGTCACAATCGAGAAATGCGTATTCTCTTATTTCTTTCACGCCGTAAGGAACGATGACCGTATCCTCATCACCAAAATATGCAACCAAAATATCGTCTTTAATTCTAAACATAACAATTCCTTATTTTAACTTTTTCTTTTTGACTCTCTTTACACTACAAAATTCTCTTATCGCTCGTTTTAAAGCCTATTTGCTTTAAATCTCAATTCTCTTATGAGTTTTTATCATTTCTGCATTTTGCACCTTACCGATTGCAACTTAAATTCAATCGAGCGGCGTGTTATCAATTAAAACTCTTTTTCGTTTTGCCGAACTTGCTTACAAATCATATCGCAAGTCTAATTTAGAACGCAATATTAACTGTCTAAGTTTTTAGCCGTCTATATTTTTCAAAATGCGTTTGACTTTTTCCAAATCCTTTGGATAAGTGACTTTTACGTTGTCGTCGTCGCCGCCGAACACCTTGACCGAATAACCTTTTGAAAGAAGCATCGTACATAAGTCGGTGTAATCGCCTGCGTTTGAAAGACATTTTTTGAGCAATCCGAACTTTGCCGTTTGCGGTGTCTGCACCGTCATAACGCTTGAACGGTCAACGCTTCCGACAACGTCAAGCGCGCTGTCAACCGAAACTATCGTGTCGCTTATTTTAAGTCCGACCGACGAAGCTCCGAACTCGCTTGCCAAAACTACCGAGCGGTCTATAACGTCTTTCGTCACAAACGGCCTTGCCGCATCGTGCGTAACGATTATATCGTCGTCCGATGCGCCTTGCTTTTCAATAAACGCAACGGCATTGCCAAGCGACTCGCCCCTGCTCTTTCCGCCGCAAACGACGGCTGTTTTTTCATCGACGTAAGGTTTCATTACGCCGGTATGTTTTTCGTCGGTGACAACCACCACGAAATCTACCGCCGATTTAAACGTGTCAAGACTGTATGCTATAAGCGGCTTATTGTCGATAAGCATAAATTGCTTAGGCTCGCCGAATCTCGAACCGCAACCTGCCGCAAGTATTACTCCGTATATCATATTCACTCCATTGTTAATTTTTGAACACCTAAGCATTGTCCGCAAAATCATTTTAAACCTGCACGCATTTGTTAAGCGGTGTTACGGCTAGTCTAATCTTCTTGTTTTTCGCTGTTATTTTTCGCACAAAGCATATGGCGTTTTCTCTGTCTTTTTAATTTTAACTTAAAATCGATTTTTTTTCAACTCATATTGTATAAATAAAAATACGATTGCTTATCTATTGCTCCCCATAACGTAAATTTATAGGTTTTTCATTTATTGTCCGCAAAATGCGTATGTTAATAATTTTGTAGCGATTGCAACCTTTTAGACGATTAAAGACACAAACCTTTATTTCGTCAATATTTTTCTTGCAGTGATTTTAATTCTTAAACAATTAAAGACAAAATAAAAAACCGACTGCAGAGTCGGTTTTTTGATTTGAAGTTATCTCTTGCTGAATTGCGGAGCTTTTCTTGCTTTGTGAAGTCCGTACTTCTTTCTTTCTTTGACTCTCGGGTCACGAGTTAAGAAGCCTGCTTTTTTAAGCGTAGGACGATAAGCTGCGCTGTCAACCGTGCAAAGAGCTCTTGCGATTCCGTGCCTGATTGCACCTGCTTGACCTGTGATTCCGCCACCTTTAACGTTTACGTAAACGTCGAACTTGTCGGTCGTTTCGGTTGCGACAAGCGGTTGATTTACGATAAGTCTTGTGGTGTCGAGCGGAAAGTATTCTTCAAGCGAACGTTTGTTGATGATGATTTGACCTTCGCCGCCAGGGATAAGGCGAACACGGGCAATTGCAGATTTTCTTCTGCCCGTTCCGATATATTGAACTTTTTTAACTGCTTTCTTAGTTGCCATAATTCACTCCTTAATCCTCGATTTTAAGCTCGATAGGTTGTTGAGCTTGATGATTGTGTTCGGCACCGACATAGACGCGAAGTTTTTTAAGCATTTGTGCGCCAAGGCTATTTTTAGGAAGCATACCCTTGACTGCTCTGTAAACTGCGAAGTCAGGTTTTTCGTTCATCAATTTCTTGTATTGAACTTCTTTCAAACCGCCGATGTATCCGGTGTGATAGCGATAATATTTTTGCTCCAACTTTTTGCCTGTCAAAACGACTTTGTCACAGTTGATAACGATAACGTTGTCACCCGTGTCAACGTGCGGAGTGTATGTCGGCTTGTTCTTTCCTTTAAGGATAGAAGCGACTTGGCTTGCAAGTCTACCGAGAACCAAACCCGTTGCATCGATAACGTACCATTTTCTTTCAACCGTTTCAGCCGTAGGCATAAAGGTTTTATTGTTTTTTGCAAACGATTGCAAATCCTTACTCATTACGTAACCTCCGATGGGTATATGTTTTTATTAGTCAATGCCATTTAGGGGGCTAGTCCTCATGGCAGAATAACCAAATTAGCCTTATTATGATAAGAAAATTTAAAAACTATGTCAAGTAAAATGCGGCACTTTTCGACACTTTTTAATTTTTTGTTTTTCTTTTTTTCACTCTGTAGGCAAAGTTTTACCGCCGCCGTATATAAAATCGGCTCTGCTTTCATAGCGACTTAGCTTATGCTAGTCGTACTCGACCCTTTCAAGCGTCAGTCCTTTTGCAGGAAGCGTTTTGCCCGCCATGGTTCTGTCGCCTTTTTCGATAATCGTCCTTACGTCCTCAGCCGTCAGCTTGCCCTGTCCGACGTAAAGAAGCGTTCCTGCGATTATACGCACCATATTGTACAAAAAGCCGTTGCCCGTGACGTAAATTTCAATCTCCTTGCCGCCGATAAGGTCTTTCGTTTCAAAACGAATTTCATAGACGGTACGCACGGTGTCGATGACTTTCGACCCTACCGCCTCGAAACATTTGAAATCGTGTTCGCCTTCGATTTCGTTTGCGGCATCTCTCATTGCGTCCAAATCGAGCGATTTTACGACCTGATAATGGTTGATTTCCAAAAGTGGGTGTCTAAGCCTCGAAACGTAAAATCTGTAACAATAAGTCTTTTTCTTTGCGCTGAATCTTGCGTTGAAGTCGTCCGAAACTATTTCGCATTTAACCACGGCAACGTCAAGCGGAAGGTAGGCGTTTATTGCAAGCGGAAGACTGTCGCACGGAATTCTGACGTCGCTGTCGAAATGCACGACCTGCCCGACAGCGTGAACTCCGCTGTCCGTTCTGCCGCTGGCGACCGTAGTCGTCTTTATGCCGATTTTACAAAGAGCGGCTTCCAACACTTCCTGAACGGTTATAGCGTTTTTTTGCACTTGCCAGCCGTGATAATCTTTTCCGTTATATTCGACGGTAAGTTTATAACGCATCAAAACACCCCCGGAAACAAAACGTGGTCAAGCCCCAAGAAATAATATCTGTCGATAAATATAAACGTTGCGTATCCCGCGACAAACAGAGTCGCTATAAGGTCGCCGAATTTGAATTTGAGCTTTTTCATTTTCGTTCGCTTTTCCGTTGCGTTATAACAACGAGAATCGAGCGCAAACGCAAGTTCGTCGGCACGGCGAAACGCGCTTACGAAAAGCGGAATCAAAATAGGCAACATGGCTTTTGCTCTTTTTCCTATGCCACCCGTATCGAACGACGCTCCTCTTGCCTTTTGTGCGTTTATGATTTTGTTCGTCTCTTCGAGCAATGTCGGAATAAATCTTAAAGCTATGCTCATTATGATTGCAACGTCGTGAACGGGAAAACGAATGACTTTGAGCGGTTTAAGCAAACTTTCGATTCCGTCCGTAAGGCTCATAGGCGTTGTGGTAAGCGAAATTATCGACGCGCCCGCAATGAGAAGAATAAGCCTTAATGTCAACTTTATGCTGTTATGAACGCCGTCCCAAGTTATCATAAAATGCCATACGCTGGTAACTTGTTTTTCATAGATGACTTCGCCTGTTTTAACAAAGAACAAGTTTAAAATCGACGCAAACAGCACTAAGAATATTACGCCTTTTATCGATTTCAAGACCGACAGCATCGGCACTCTCGACAAAAGTATAACCGCTATCAAAAACACAAAGGTCACAAGATAGCTGAAATAGGTTTGAATGAAAAATATCGTGACGATATACAAAATCGTCAGAATCAATTTCGTTCTCGGATCAAGCCTATGCACGGGCGACGACGTAGGATAATACTGTCCGAAAGATATATCACGAAACATAGTCGTCCTCCTTGTCGTCTGCCGTATTGTTTTTTGCGATGCAATCCGCAAGTTCGTCAAGCGTAATGCAAACGTCGTCGAACCTGACGCCGCGGCTTGCAAGCTCGACTTGTATTCTCGTTGCGGTCGGAAGTCCAAGTCCCAATTCGCTCATCTCTTTAACGTTTTTGAACACTTCTTTCGGCGTATCCAAAAACTTGACTTTTCCGTTCGACATAACGAGTATTCTGTCGCAAAGAGCGGCAACGTCGTCCATATTGTGCGACACAAGCACGATTGTCGGACATTTTTCTCTCTGCAAAGTTTTTATGAGTTTTAAAATATCTTCTCTTCCCTCGGGGTCGAGTCCCGCCGCCACTTCGTCAAGCACCAAAATTTCGGGCTCCATGGCTATTACGCCGGCTATTGCGACTCTTCTTTTTTCACCGCCCGAAAGTTCAAACGGCGAACGTTGACCGTATGTCTCGAACGGAAGACCGACAAGGTCCAACGCTTCTTTTACTCTGCGGTCGATTTCTTCTTTGGACAGCTTCATGTTCTTAGGTCCGAAAGCAACGTCCTTTGCAACCGTATCTTCAAAAAGTTGATATTCGGGATATTGAAAAACCATTCCGACGCCGAATCGGATAGATAAAAAGTTTTTCTTCACGCTGCAATCTTTTCCCAAAACCACGACGCTTCCGCTTTGCGGTTTGTTGAGTACGTTAAGGTGAGAGATGAG
>SAMEA104315424__coassemble_1448_pt1 | contig 10685 bp, 7 predicted proteins | sample SAMEA104315424__metabat2_low_PE_052 | metagenome-assembled genome bin SAMEA104315424 (sample SAMEA104315424) | gut metagenome | biome: Monkey gut; feature: monkey-associated habitat; material: faeces | place: China | collected 2013 | reverse complement strand
CTTAAACCGGCAAGCATTAAACGGTATTTGTTAAATGTCAAGCGACGCTTGCATTTCGACTTAGTTAAGTCCGCAACTTTTAAGGAATTTATCGAAAGCGGCTTGACCTTTTTCGTCGTTTTTGAAAACGCCCGTCGTTTCCAAAATCTTTTCGCAAGCCGTATTTACGGCTTCGACTACGACGTCTTGCGCTTTATCGGCGGTGAGGGACGTGCCGTTGTCCTGAACAAGTTGAGCAATCATAGGAAGATGCTTTGAAAGCGGATTGTTTTCGTTTGACAATTCCTTAAAATCGAGTTTTTCTTTGTCTGTCAAAATGTCTTGAATGGCATTGATTTCACCCGACAGTCTGCCCGGCAAAATGAACAAGCCCATAGCTTCGATAATTCCGATTGACTCCTTTTTAATGTTGTGCAAATCTTCGCTTGGATGGAAGAGACCGAAAGGACGTTCCTTTGTGGTGCGATTGTTTCTCAAAATAAGTGCGAAGCTGTACTCGCCGTTATCGTTGATTTGAAGCGTCGGCGTGACGGTGTTGTGTTCGACCTTTTCGCCGTTTTCTTCCGAAAACGCGATAACGTCCACAGATTCGTCGCTATATTCTTTCCATTTTGAAAGAATTAAATCGGCAACTTTTACGGCGGCATTGTCGTTTTTCGATTCAATTCTTACGACGGAGTTGTACCAATCGAGAATGGAAACGTTGACCTCGGGATAGCCTTCGAGTTTGTAATATTTTCTTGCTTTCGCTTTAAGCATAGGCAAAACCTTGTTGCCGCCTTGATAGTGGTCGTGCGCCAGAATGCTTCCGCCTACAATCGGCAAAGCCGCGTTCGAGCCGATGAAATAATGCGGGAACAATTTTACGAAATCCACCATACGTTCGAACGAATGTACGTCGATGTGCATAGGGCGATGTTCTTCGCTGAAAGCTATTGCGTGGTTGTCGAAATAAACGTATGGAGAATACTGCATAAACCAATTTTCGCCGTTAAGTTCGATAGGAATCGTTCTGAGCGTTTGTCTTGCAGGCTTGGACGCATTTCCTGCCCAGCCTACGTTTGACGGACAGAGCATACATTTAGGGTAGCCCGAGTTGCAAAGTTTTGCCCTTTTGACTTCTTCGGGGTCTTTTTCGGGCTTTGAAAGGTTTATGGTGATTTTGATTTTGCCAAGTTTTCCGTCGAACTCCCATTTAAGGTTTTTGTCGATGTCCACTTTGCGGATATAGTTTGAATTTATGCAAAGATTGAAAAACCAATCGGTGCTTGCTTTAATTCCGCTTTGGGCGGCAATATCGTCGAACGTTTCGATGACTCTTGACGGAGTAGGCGTAACGATGCCCATAATTCTCGTTTCAAACAAAAGTCTTTCGTAAGGTTCGCAGAGTTTGTTCTCTACGGCGTATGCCGTCATATCGTCGAGTATTTCTTGAATAGGGGACGGCGATATATCGCCTTCGTATGGCGAATCGAGCTTTAACAGGTCAAGAAGATAGTTTCTTGCGAGCATAACGTCGTCTTCTAAAAAGTTGAGTTTCTTTTGTGCGTAGTCGAGCAACTGCTCAATGCGTATTTTAACGTCCATATTTCACCTTGAATAATAATAAAAATGCCTAATTAAACTATTTGCGATAAACCGTTTGCAAAATCTACCGTGTATGGTATAATCTATTTAACAATATTATACATTGTCGAGGGTTATATGACAACTGTTACGCAAAAAAAATATTTTGACAATTTTGAAACGGATAGAATTTTAAAAGAATTGTACGGCGAAAAATCAGATAGTCTCGAAAACAGATTGAACGGCATAGTCGAAACGTTTAAAAACAATTTCGGTTTAAACGGAAAGGCTATGATTTTTTCTTCGCCGGGCAGAATAGAAATTTGCGGCAATCATACCGACCACAATCACGGCAAGGTTATGGCGGCGGCAGTCAGCGTCGATATTCTGGCGGTCGTTGTGCCGACAAACGACAACGTCGTTTCGGTTGACAGCGACGGTTATCCGAGAATGACTGTTGACCTTAAAGATATAGCATTTAAAGAAGAAAACAAAGGCACGTCTTTTGCGCTTATTCAAGGCGTTGCGGACTATTTCGTATCGCACGGCTACAAAGTCGGCGGCTTCAGAGCGGCGTTTACGAGCCGTGTTCCTAAGGGCGCGGGCGTTTCGTCTTCGAGCGCGTTCGAAGTTTTGGTCGGCGAAATCTTCAACGTTTTGTATAACGACGGAAAGGTCTGCGCAATGGAAAAGGCAAAGGCGTCGCAATATGCCGAAAACAGATATTTCGGAAAACCGTGCGGTCTTATGGACCAAGCGGCAATTGCTCTCGGCGGCGTAAACCTTATCGATTTTGCCGACACGGACAATCCTATCGTCGAAGCCGCGCATTGGACGGAACAGGGACTCGATATTTTCGTTATAAACGCAGGCGGTGACCATAGCGATTTGGTTGCCGACTATGCAGGTATTCTTTCGGATATGAAAAACGTGGCGAAATTTTTCAGCGTGGATTGTTTAAGAAAAACGACAAAAGCGGACGTTTTGCAATTTGCTTCGACGCTCAGAGAAAAGATAAGCGGAAGGGCGGTTTTAAGAGCGATGCACTTCTTTGAGGAATGTGACAGAGTAGACGAAGCGTTGTCAAGTCTTGAAAAGGGCGACACCGAAAACTTTTTGGACGTCATCAATCGTTCGGGAGATTCTTCGTGGAGATTGCTTCAAAACCTTTATCCGCCTTGCGACGTTGAACAATATTTACCTTTTGCAATCACGCTTTGCAAAGAATCGGGATTGTGCGAAGCAGTAAGAGTTCACGGCGGCGGTTTTGCAGGAACGATACTTGCTTTTGTCAAAAAAGAAAATTCAGATAAATTCGACGAGATAATGTCAAATAATTTCGGCTCGGACTGTGTTTTTAAATTGACTGTCAGAAAAGACGGTGCAGTAAAGGTAGCAGAGGTACAATTATGAATTTGACTTTTACGTTGTCGGCGGCGGAAGCGTTCAGAATAGGGAATTTGAGCATCGAATGGTACGGCATTATTTTGACGTGCGCGATGCTTTCCTGTCTTGTTTACGCTATTTTCGAATGTCCAAGAATAGGGCTCACCAAAGACGACGCTCTCGAACTGTTTTTGTGGATAATTCCGCTTGCGATAGTTTTCGCAAGATTTGTTTACGTCATCGTTCGTCCCGAAGAATATTTCCCGTGGCACAGCTGGTCGGATTTCGTTCACGCCATTGCGATTTGGGAAGGTGGTATAACGATTATCGGCGGACTTTTAGGCGGCATTTTGGGCGGCGTTATATTCTGGTTCCGTCACCGCGACAAATGTACTATTCCGCAACTTATCGATATGATTGCGCCGACGCTTTTGCTTGCGCAGTCGCTCGGTCGTTGGGGCAACTTTGTCAATCAGGAAGCATACGGACTTGCTATTCCGCAAGGTTTTCCGACCGGTCTTCCGTTTAGCGTGTATATAGACCATTGCGGTTCGTCGCTTTGTAACTGCGGCGGAGTCGGCGGATGGCACTACGCGACGTTTTTATACGAAGCTATCTGGAACTTTGTCGGAGCGATAATTTTTTACGTTATTTGGCGTAAAAACAAAAAGTTCCCCGGAATTTTGGGATTTTTGTATCTTTTCTGGTACAACCTTATAAGGGCATTACTCGAATATTTGAGAATCGACGCCGTTCCTGAAACGCAAATTCTTTGCTACACGATTTTCCCGATTGCTCTTGTTCTCGGAATGGTTTACGTTGTGCTTAAAGCTATTCACGATAAAGTCAAAAAGAAAATCGACCTCGGAGAAGAAGTCGACGAAAACAAAGCCGAATATAAAATTTATAAGTTTGTCGCATTCGTTTGGAAGAAGATAAGTCTTAACACAATAGGCAAGCCTGTCGAAAATCAAGACGCGGTAGCAGTAAGCGAAATGAATGGAAAAATCGTTAAAGAATACGCAAGCTACTTAGATATGAAAGCCGATGAAGAACGTTTTCGCCTTGAAATCGCCGAAAAGAACAGAATTGCAGCCGAAGAAGCAAGAAGAGCGGCGATAAAAGCCGAAGCGGAACGCATAGAAAAAGAAAAACAAGATAAAGCAAACAAAAAAAATAAGAGCGTTAAGCGCTGAAAAATACGAAGCCAAACTCAGTTTGGCTTTTTAAAGGTGAAAATGAGAAACTTAACTTTACTTACCGATTTTTATGAACTTACGATGATGAACGGTTACCTTAAATGCGGTACCGCAAACAAAAGAGCCGTCTTCGACGTGTTTTACAGAGGCGTGGGCGGATTTTCTTACGCAGTTGCCGCAGGTCTTGACCAAGTAATCGATTATATCGAAAACTTGCATTTCGACAATGACGATATCGAATATCTTCGTTCGCTCGGCACGTTCGACGAAGAGTTTTTGACGGTTCTTAAAAACTTTAAATTTACGGGCGACGTCAAAGCAATTCCCGAAGGAACAATCGTGTTTCCTTATGAACCGCTTTTGACCGTTACGGCTACGCTTTTTGAAGCTCAACTTCTTGAAACAGCCGTTTTGACTTTCATCAATCACCAAACGCTTATCGCAACGAAAGCGTTAAGACTTTGCGAAAGCACGGAAGGTCAGATTTTGGAATTCGGTCTTCGTCGTGCGCAAAATGCCGACGCAGGCATTTACGGCGCAAGAGCGGCGTATATCGGCGGTTGTCGTTCTACGTCAAACGTACTTGCAGGCAAAATGTTCGATATTGCGGTCAAAGGTACGCACGCGCATAGCTGGGTTATGTCTTTCCCCGACGAACTTACGGCGTTCAGAAAGTATGCCGAAATTTATCCTGACGGCTGTTTGTTGCTTGTAGACACATACGATACGTTGAAGTCGGGCGTTCCGAACGCAATCAAAGTGTTTGACGAACTTAAACAAAAGGGCTATAAGCCGCTCGGTATAAGACTTGACAGCGGCGACCTTGCTTATCTATCTAAAAAAGCGAGAGTTATGCTTGACGAAGCAGGACACAGTGACGTCAAAATTTTCGCTTCGGGCGATATAGACGAAGACGTTTTGCTTGCATTGAGAACTCAGGACGCAAAAATCGATATTTACGGAATAGGCACAAGACTTATAACAAGCTATACTAATCCGAGCCTTGGCGGCGTTTACAAACTTGCCGCTATGGAAGACGAAAACGGAAATATGTCGCCTAAAATTAAGGTTTCAAACACACCTGCCAAAATAACCAATCCGGGGCTTAAAAAGGTCGTCAGAATTTACGACAAGGATAAAATGGCGGCTGCCGACTTAATTTGTCTTGACGACGATACGTTTGACGAATCAAAGCCGCTTACGATTTTCCACCCGGAACAAATATGGAAGAAAACTACCTTTGAAAATTACAAGGTCGTCAACCTTATGGTGGACGTTTTCAAGGGCGGAAAGCTCGTTTATAAAAATCCTGACTTGCACGCAATCGGCAAACATCTTGACGAAGAGGTAGCGTCGTTCTATCCGGAATATTTGAGAGTTATAAACACTCAGGAGTACAAAGTCGACTTGTCGCAAAGACTTTACGATTTGAAACACAATTTGCTTTTGAACAGACATTAAACAAAATGCGCTAAAACTTGACAAAAGTAAATAAAAACTTATTACCTAAAAAATTGCAAAAACGCTGTCTATGTTTCATCATATAGATAGCGTTTTTTTTGTGAGGTTAATATGAAAAAAGTATGTTTAAATCAAAGTTTTACCGTAAGCAAAAAGGGATACGCAGTAGATGAAGTGGACAAATACATAAAAGAAAAAGAGACGTATTATGAAAAGCAATTAGGCGAACAACGTGAGAGAATTTCTGCGCTGAAAGCAAAAAACTATGAACTTGAAAACAAGGTTCTCGATTATGCCGAACAGGAAAACGAAATAAAAAAGTCGATTTTGTCGGCGAACGAAAAAGCCAACGAAATGACGCTTGACCTTAAACTTCAATACGCTATGGAAGTGGAGAGGCTAAAAATCTTTCAAGCCAAATGGACGAACGCTTACGAAGAACTTAAAGAAAGATATCATTTCAGTAAGGACGCATTAAATCTCGAAAGCGTGGTGACTCAGACGGCTTTGGAACTCGAAGAAATGCTAAGCCGTGATTTTTCGCTCGAAAAAAGCGGAACGGGGTCGGAGATGGAAAGGCAATTTAAAGGAGAAGTGAAAAGGCTTAAAAGCGAAGACAGCGACGTTGCCGAATTGTTTGAAAAATTAAAAAGCGAAATAAGAAAAGCCTCGAAAGAAAAAGAAGCGGCTTGCGACGCCGTCAAAGGATTTAAAATGGAGGACGTTTTAAGACCCGACGAACCGCTCGAAGAAATTTGCAAATCACTTGGCATAAGCGGCTCTAAAAGAGCATAAAATTGTAGGGGCTATATGGGCGAAAAGTATATTGTAAATTGTGCCGACGATGAATATCTTCTTTTTGACGGCAAGATATGTTCAAAGACTTTCACGTTCGAAGCGGACGACTTAGAGCATCTTATAAGTTGTTTTCCGCTTGGAAAAGGCGTGCCTAAAAGTGCAAGAATAAAAACGAAAACAAGAGAGATTTACGGCGATATATTCGTCACTAGGTGGGGCGGCGGAGTTTTTGAACTCAGTTTCAATCGCGATAACCTGAACAGATTCAAAGAGTTCGAAGCGGTTGCCGAAGCCAAAGGAAAATTCGGCGGCATAGTGCATACCGCAACGGCATTCAATGACGCTACGCAAAAACTACTAATTACGAACGGCAGTACGAACGTTATATATGATTTTGGCAGAAAACCGTCGAAAACGCATATCGACGTAACGCCGCTAAGTTTCGGACTTATGTTTATCGTCACGGGCTTTACGAAGACGGGACAGTTTTTACTTATCGCATTAGCCGACGATAATTATAAACTTCTCTTTATGGGAGAAGCGGACAGCATAACTTACGGCAAAAAGTCTTTCGTAACGAAAAAACGACTCAACGATATGCTTGGCAGAGTTATGACGGAAGAGTATAGCTTTTTTGAAACGGACAGACAGTTTAAAATAATTTCAAGAACGTACAGCTATGAAAACGACCGCGAATACGTCCCTATGCTTGTGCCTTATCTGCTTTTAGAAGCCGTGATGTCAAAGGATATGGATAGGGCGCAAAGTTATCTTGCTCCCGATTTAAAAGCGGAAATGCTCACAAAATATTTGGGCGAGTTTTCGAGCGTTGAATTCCCTAAATATCGTTCGGTTGACGAGAACGTCGTAGCGGTTATGGTTCGTGACGGAGAAAACGAAAAATATGCAAGAGAGTTTCAGTTCGAGGTCGAAGACGGACTGGTTGTAAACGTCAACGAAATCAAAAACGGAGCGAAACTCAGATTGAAAAACCTTTTTTGTGCCGCCGCAACAATTTGCTAAATATTTTGCCGTCGGTTTTGACGATAGCAAAAGACTTAGCGGCTGTCGGTTTAAATTGGCTATTTATAAAGTCAATTAAATTTTTTAACTACTATGATTTAAGTTTAGGATAGGTTATATAGTTTGATATAAAGTCGAAATTTAGTTTTTAGACTCGTCATCTGGAATAATCAAGGCAAAGAGTTTTATTGTTGCTCTTGAAATGTGGTTTTCGGTGTGTTATAATTTGTTTGGGAGAAAATTATGACAGACGAAAACGAAATGAAAACAGTGACGGAAGTCGCAAGAAGCGGCAAACTGTCGGTTAGAAATCTTATTATGTTTCCGCTTGGCGGAATAGGACGCGACTTTTTGTACGTTCTTTTTAACGGCTATCTTTTAACTTACATTCTTTTTACTAAAAGCGTAACCGACGCGCAGTTCGCATCGGTCAGCATTATCATTATTTGCGCAAGAATTTTCGACGCTTTCAATGACCCGATTATGGGCGGCATTGTTGAAAATACAAGAACGAAGTGGGGTAAGTTTAAACCTTGGATGCTTATCGGCGCAGTGCTGACAGGCGGCGTTATCGTTGCAGTGTTTTCCGTGCAACTCGGCGGCTGGGCGTTTATAGGCTTTCTTGCCGTTATGTATTTTTTGTTCAGCATAACTTATACGATGAACGACATTTCATATTGGGGAATGCTTCCTTCGCTCACTAAAAACGAACACGAACGCGGAAAACTCACTTCGCTCACTCAGTTGTTCTCTTCCGCAGGTAGCGGACTTGTCGGCATTATCGTTCCCGTTCTTACGGTCGGAAAATTCGCAATCGGCGGTAGCGCAGTCACGGGATACGCCGTATTTTCGGTTATGGCGGCGGTGCTTATGATAGGCTTTCAGTTGTTTACGATTTTCGGCGTAAAGGAAGAGCCGCTTCCGCCTATTGAAATTAAAGCGCCTAAAAAGGGCTTAAAGGAGATGTTTAAGGTCATTTTCAAAAACGACCAGCTCCTTTGGTCGGCACTCGTTATGCTTATCTTCAACATAGGAACAAACGTTGTCGGCGGCGGACTCAGCTTATCTTACATATATTTCGAATTCGGATACAACGGACTTTTGACAACACTTTTCGGCGTGGTATTTGCCGTCGTGTCGGTTTTGTTCACGGTTTTCTATCCGTGGCTTATCAAAAAAGTCGGCAGAACGAAACTTATGTATATGACGGGCTTTTCGATAATCGGCGGTTATTTACTTATGATGCTGTTCGGATTGGTGTTGCCGTCCGACCCTTGGATTGTCAAATTCGTGGTTATGGCAGTTTGTAACGGCATAGTCGGTTTCGGACAAGGCTTTTACACCGTTATGCTCATTTATATGGCTGACACCGTTGAATATAACGAATGGAAAACGGGCAGGCGTGAAGAGGGACTTATCTTTTCGGTCAGACCGTTCACGGCAAAAATGGGTTCTGCTTTAATGCAGTTTTTGGTTATGCTCGTTTATCTTGTGGTAGGCGTAACGAATTATACAAACCAAATTTCAAATCTCGAAAACCAAGCGTCTAAAGGCGTTATCACCGACGCTATCAAACTAGAAGGCATTCAAAACATAATTAGTTCGGTTCCTAAGTCGAGCACTATGGCTTTGCTTTGCTGTATGTGCCTCATTCCCGTCGCATTTTTGATTGTAGCGATAATAATCTACAAAAAGAAATGTATCATCGACGACAAGTTTTATAAGAAGATGGTTGAAGAAATTGACAATCGCACGTCGCCTGCGTATGTAAACGGACTTATAACGGAAGACGTCGTAGAGAAAACGGATGCAAACGAACCCATAGCGGAAGACCATATAGAGAATACGGATGCAAACAAACTCATAACGGAAGACGACGTAGAGAATACGGAAGTTGTAGGCGAAGAGAGTAAAGCGTAACAAAAGTTTTATAACGAAATTTTAAAAAAGGCAATTTAATTTGCCTTTTTCTTTTGCCGAAATTGCTTTAAAAAGAGAATTTAATCGAGCCGAATTTCGCTCCCTACCGTTTAACTAATTTTTTTGCGGACATACTATATTTGTTTAAAGGAGGTAGTATGAATCCGTTAAAGGAAAAAGCAAAAAACATTGACAGTCTTTTTATGAGTTTGGATAAGACATATCCGAAGCCATACGACAAAAACGAAACGGACGCTTACAGCAAAACGAGAGTTATTTTGATGAACGGCACCGAGTTCGAACAGGTTTGGTTTTCGCACGGTTGGCAACGTCACGAGATAAATCAAGATTTAAGACGCGACCTTGCCGTTTTGAGAAAGCTCGAACAGCAACAACAAAAACTTATTTCGTGCCTTAAACCGATAGACGAAACGATTTTGGAAACGACGATAGGGTATGAGCAACTTGCGGTCGACCTTACCGCTTGTATGGCAAGAGCGGAAAAAGACCCTTACGTCAAAGGGCAACTCGATTTCGCATTGCTCGAAGATTTCGACCATCTTTACAGATACGCCGATTTGCTCGAAATGGATATGGGCATCAAAGCGGAAGAATTGGTGAACGGCTATACGGACATTATGCCGGGACGCCCTACGATTTCCGAACACCGTCATCCTTTCGACGCAATAAGAAAACCGATAAATTCGTCCGCTGATTTGCTCACGAAATTGCACGTCAATATTATTACGGCGGCAGAGCAACAAACGATGAACTATTATATGAACGTGGGCAGTTTCTATAAAAACGACTTGGGAAGAAAGTTGTACGCCGAAATCGCAATGATAGAAGAACAACACGTTTCCGAGTACGGTTCGCTTCTCGACGTAAATTGCACGATGCTCGAAAGTCTTGTAATGCACGAATACACCGAATGTTATCTTTACTATTCTTGCTATATGACCGAAACGAACGCAAATCTCAAAAAAGTTTGGGAAATGCTTTACGAGCAAGAAGTTTCGCATCTTCATTACGCAATCGAACTTTTGCAAAAATACGAGAAGAAAGACGCAAGCTCTGTTATCGGAAGCGGTGATTTTCCTACGCTGCTTGATTTCAAGTCGAATATCGATTATGTCAGAGACGTTATGAAAAACACCATTCGCAATACCGCCGACAAAGAAGAAATAGTGAAGGTGGACAGTTTGCCGAAAGATTTCAGATTTTTCACCTATCAGGAACAAATCATCAGCGAAAAGAAAAACGTTCCGTCGCATGCCGTTATCGATAAATATATCAAAGAAAACGGCGAAGATTATCGATATGAATCACATC
>SAMEA104315424__coassemble_1439_pt1 | contig 10768 bp, 8 predicted proteins | sample SAMEA104315424__metabat2_low_PE_052 | metagenome-assembled genome bin SAMEA104315424 (sample SAMEA104315424) | gut metagenome | biome: Monkey gut; feature: monkey-associated habitat; material: faeces | place: China | collected 2013 | reverse complement strand
TTGTGATAAATTTTTTCTGTTTATCTTTGAATGTACATATTTAAATATATTTATTCTATTTTTTTCTTGTCCATCTTTTTCTTTTTTTTCTTTTTTTGAATTTTTCTCTGTTTTCTCTTCCATATATCCTCCTAATTTTCTTGTAATCTATGTCTTCTCTACTTTTTCATACATTCAATTAATCAATGAATGCAAAATATTTATAAATTAGCATATATTTTTCACTTCACTATAATATCTATATATATGACAAGAGTTTTCTGTGCTATTGCTTTTGCAACACTTTTATGAATTATATATAATTGTTATTTTTCTAATTTTTCTTTCTAATAGCAATTAACTATTAATTTACTTATTGCTGATTTTATATTTCAACACATTATAATATAACTTTTTTGCAAAGTTTGTCATAATTTGTCGAAAACCGTTTTTTGTGTTAAAATGATAAAAATGCACGATATATGGAATCCTTGGCATGGTTGCAAGAAGTGTAGCGAAGGCTGTCAGAATTGTTATATGTATCACATGGACGCCAAGCACGGCAACTTCGACAGCGAAACCGTCCGAAAAACGAATATGATGAATTATCCTTTGCTAAGGGATAAAAACGGAAGTTATCGTATAAAAAGCGGCGAATCGGTCCGAATATGTATGACTTCCGATTTTTTCGTGGAAGAAGCCGACAAGTGGCGTGGCGAGGCTTTTGAAGTTATCGCATCTCGCCTTGACGTGAAGTTTTTCATTCTGACAAAACGTCCCGAGCGGGTCGAAAAACTTTTGCCACAGTGGTGGGGCGACGGACTTGAAAACGTTTTGTTTAACGTTACCTGCGAAAATCAAAAGAGAACGGACGAGCGTATTCCGATTATGTTCGGACTCCCTTTTAAACATAAGGGCATTATGACGGCTCCGCTTCTTGAAGAAATTACAATCGAAAAGTATCTTCAAAAAGGAATAATCGAACAAGTCGTTTGCGGCGGTGAAAATTATAACGGCGCAAGAGAATGTAATTACGATTGGGTTAAAAGACTGTCCGACGAGTGTAAAAGTCAAAACGTCACGTTTGCTTTTATCGAAACGGGAAACAACTACGTCAAACACGGCGAAAGATTTTTTGGCGAATCGAAACAACAACAAGCCAAAAGGGCATATTTCGAACGCCTTGAAGTTGTAGGCAAAAAACCTGAATACTACTTTAGCGACGGATTCGGACTGCCGCTTAAAGACGACGAACTTTATAAGCCGCATTACAGACGTATTTGCCTGACGTGCGGTTCGCGACTTATCTGCAACGGATGCTCGGATTGCGGGAAATGTACCGATGAAATAGTTTCCGAAAAAGAAGTCAAAGCGTTTGACGAAAGGGCAAAACTTTAAGTCTAGGCAAAGTTTTTACACAACTTTATCAAAAGTTGTCCGTTCAAAAAATTGCGTTTTGTGTTATATTTAGCTTAGCAAAGGTAAAACTTTCTCTCTTCCAACCTTTGCTGGCCTTAAAGGCAGTCAAAGAGCAAGCATAGCTTGCTCTTTATACTTTTAAGCCTTATGATTGCGGCAATCATTTTGTTGTTAAAAAATTTAAATATAATTGACATTGCAATTAAATGTTGCTATTATATTTAAGCAACGAGGCGTGGCACAGTTTGGTAGTGCGTTCGGTTCGGGACCGAAAGGCCGCAAGTTCGAATCTTGTCGCCTCGACCATGAAAAAGACAAGCGGAGACGCTCGTTTTTTTGATTGCAACGATTGTTGCAATCTTGGCTTAGCTAAAGCGAAGCTACATGGTCTCGTCGTGCATCGCTCGGCTCACGCTCGCAAGCGACGTCTGCCTTCGCTTGCAATCTGCCTCGGTAATTAAAGCTGAGTGGTGGAACTTGCTGTTTGAAGACAACTTTAGTTGCAATCTTAGCTTAGCTAAAGCAAAGCTACATGGTCTCGTCCTGCGTCGCTCGGCATACGCTCGCAAGCGACGTCTGCCTTCGCTTGCAATCTGCCTCTCCCATGACAAGCGATTTTCGCTCGTTTTTTTTGATTGCAACTTTAGTTGTAATCTTGGCTTAGCGTTGCTAAGCCACATGGTCTCGGTGTGCGTCGCTCGGCAACTTAAAGAAGATTACTAAGGCTCGTTTTCTATTAACGGAGATATTATGACTAAACAATTAAGCGAATATGAAATTGATAAGCAAAACAAAAAGCAGCGACTTGTAAGAAACGAGTTTTTATATTATGGCAATAGCGTCGGGAAATACGATATGCCGCTTATCAAAAGGCAAAGTGTAGACGTGGATAAAATTAAATTTTTAAGCTACGTTGACGCTAAAAAAGACGACAGGAAAAACAAAGATAAGACGATTCATTTTTTTACTTATGACTGGAAGTTTGAAGACGTTTATCAAAATGCGAGTGAATGTCTGGATAAGTTGAGTCAATACTATTGTGTGCTTAGCCCCGATTTCAGCGTATTCACAAATATGCCGTTATCTCTTCAAATCGAAAGCGTGTTTAAAAATCGTTGGTGCGGAGCGTTCTGGCAGAGCGAAGGTTTAAGAGTTATTCCGACTGTATCGTGGGGTGACGAAAGGTCGTTTGACTTTTGCTTTGACGGAATAGAATAAGGAGCGATAGTTGCGGTTAGCACCTATTTCAGAGAGAACTGCGAAGAAGAATTTATGCTTGGCTACAACGAAATGATGAAAAGAATAAAGCCGAGTATGGTTCTTTGTTACGATGAACCGTTCGGTTTGATGACGGGCAATATCAAAGAGTTTTTGCCGACCACTTATGAATGGACGAAGGAGTTAAACTATAAAGATTTAATTCGGTTTAAACGGGAAAAGCGAAACAGAAACGTTTCCGGGCTAAGTAAGGAAGATTTTAAATATTTCTACTATGACGACCCGTACGTTAAGGACCAAACGGTGCGATGTTCTATATGCGGCAATGAAGCAAAGCAAGATCAATTCGGAAACGGTGAGTGCAAACATTGCGGCTGGAAATTCAGTAAGGACGAAGATGACTTAGAAAAGTCGTTAGGGATAAGTTGTCCTATGCTTGTTACGCCTACAACCGCAAGGGAAGAGTACAAAAATGGATTGCCGGACAAAGCGACTTTCAACGAGTTTATAAACGGGTTGTACTTTTACAGCGAAATGCTTTTTACATATAAGGGCGTATCTTACGAAGTGTTTTTAAAGGGCGACAAAACTATCGTGCTGTGCTCTGAAGATATGCAACAAGAATACCCGTCTCGGCAAGAATTTGAAAGCAAGGCAAACGTTGACGGAAAGTTAGTAAAAGATATTTGGAATGAAGTCACGTTTGCAGGCTTTATGTATTGCGGTTAAAATCTTAAAGATGAAGTTTTTTAAAGCGTATAATTTTTTGCCAAAACTAATATGGACGGCATTTTAAAATGACACTCAATAAAATCCGATTTCAATCGAGTATAAATCAATAGTTAATAGATTTATCAACAAAAAAACGAGCATTCGTCAATACTGTTTGAAACTATCAGTATTTTTTAAGAAATAAAGAGCATATTTTAGGAGTTTACCTAGAGTATGCTCTTTTTCTATGTCGGTTTTTATGTGGTAATATTTCATTTTATCTTTTGTTCATATATTTTCTTCTTTATCGGTTTTTTGACAAGTCTTTGTTTCTCGCTTTCAACGTGTCTAAGGGCCCAGAAAAAAGGTGGCCACCGCAGTCTATCATACAAACATTAAATTCTGTGCTGCCGTCAACTTTGATTTCGACCGCTTTATTTGAAACAAAACGAGGTTGAGTTGTCATGATTGTTTTACCATTAGCACTTTGTGGAAGTTCATCAACCGCCCTTTGTTGTTCGTTTTGTCTTTGATGTTTGGCAACACAAGTGTTTTCATAAATTTTGTTATAAATGTGCTTTGCCACATCGAACAGCCCCAACAACGCCAACATATATGTCGCCGTTTATTCGCATAGAAATATCGTTATATAAATCTAATTTCTCCATACATACCTCCATGTGCAATCAAGGTAATGAATGTCGAATCAATCTTTGGCATGATAAAAACGTTTTAATCCTCGTTTGATGAATTATTTTGTGTTGCATCATCAGGTTTGTTTTCAGTTTCAGTCAAATTTGGTTCTTCGATTTTTCTTTTCTTGTTGGCAATTTTTGTTTTTATTTTGAATACAATTTTGTTTGACACTTTGAAAAAAGGTCTTTCAATTGCATATATGCGGAACAAGTCAATCAAAACACAAACTGCAAACACAACAACTATTGCACCCAGTGCAAACAAAGGGAAAAACCATTGTTCTGCCATTTGCGGACATTTTAAAAATTTTTGCCACAACCATGGTCGAATATAATTGTTGTCGTGCAAAAGATATACTCCAAGTGTGGCACTTGAAATAATGTTTATAAACGAAGAATGTTATTGCCTTTTTGATGTTTTTGAACATATTGAACATCGCTATGGAGCAAATCAAACAAACAATTTCTGTGGTGCCCCAAAGTGATATTTTAAGAAAAACATTAAACGTTATTATTACGACAAAGCTTACACAAAAAAGGACTATGCTAATCCACTTTGTTTCCGTACATTTTGATGGGTGCAATCTCAAATAGCACGCAATGATATACAATGTGATGAACCATGCAACATTTGAAAGATAAGAAAAACCGACCATTGGAAATATTGTTTGTAAAAGAAGCAAGAAACCAATCAACAAAAGGTGTTCTTTCTTTGTTAACGAGTTTATCATTTTGTTTATAAACGGCGACAAAATATACATTATTACATAGCAGGTCATGAACCAATATGCATTGGATGAGATTGGAGCCATGGAATAAAAAAGATTTTTCACAGAAAACTGAACTTGTCTTGTTGCCACAAATATTATGTAAATGAAAAACGAATAGAACAATATTTCAAATAGCAATTTTATAAGTTTTGACAACTTAAATTTGCTGCAACAAAGAAAATATCCGCTTATCAAAACAAAAACGTTAACTCCAATTTTTCCGCCCACAATTAGCGCATCAATAAATCCACGATTTACGGCCGTAACTGAATCAAAAATATAGCCACCATGATATGACAAGTGGTGAGCAACAATCATTAACATGCAAATTATTCTCAAAATCTCAAACTTTGAATCTCTTTGTATCTTTTCCATATTGTCCCATCTTTTGTCATGCCAAAGTGGCACATATTTTTTGTTGTTAAATTTAATTAAAGTTAAATTTTTTGCTCTTTAAGGTTAGCCTAATTCTTTTTGTTCTTTCTTGGATTCTTTTACCCTGTCTTTTTTGAGAAACTTTTTAAGGGACTTTTTGAGATTGACTTTGTTTTCTTCATCAACTAGCAGGCGGGAAATGTTTTTTCTATGTGCAAAAATGATTAAGAAATAAATTGCAGCGAGAAGCAGGGATATTGCCAAGTTTCCTTTTTTCACTCGGCAATGTTTGTGTTTCATATATATAATTTACATCTACAGGCTTCCCACTTCGTAAAGACAAATTATAAGAATCATCTCTTTCATATTTAACAATATTTGCCGTATTAAAATCTCCTTATATACTCATATCGTTTCAGACAATATGAAACTTGTCAAATAATGCTAATTTCAAAAAGGTTAGCGCTTAAGCTCGTTTTTTTTGCATTACTTGCTTTGCATATATCGCCTATCGTAAAAACGATAATCGATAAACCGATATAAATCAGATGAGCCTAATCGATTTATAAAGAAAGTCGATACGTTCGATATAGCCGACAATTCGGTTATATCGAATTGTCGGCGGCTATGATTTAAAGCCTGACAGGCGACAATCGGCAATTCAAAACGATTGACAATCGTTATTTAAGCCAAATAGTTTTTCATAAAATCGACGTAGCCTTCTGCGACTAAGGTAGCTTTGTCTTTTGAATCGGCTTTGGTTGCGACGTAGATTTTGAGTTTCGGCTCTGTTCCCGACGGACGAACGCAAACCCAATCTCCGTTTTCAAGGTTCCATTTAATTGCGTTTGTCTTAGGAAGGTCGATTGCTTCCGCTTTTCCGTCCGCATAGGTTTTTACTCTTGCTACCAAATCGTTTTTGGCAAGGACTTTTGCGTTTGCGATTGCGTTGAGTTTGCCTTCTCTTGCAAAATCCATAATCTTTTTCATTTTTTCCATTCCGTCAAGACCGCTGTAAAAAATCGAAACGGACTTTTCGACGTAGTAACCGAACTTCTCGAAAATTTCGATAAGACGTTTATAAACCGACGAACCGATCGATTGATAATAGCAAGCCATTTCGGCAAAGAGCATACTTGCTACAACGGCGTCTTTATCTCTTGCGTGAGTGCCGCTTAAATAGCCGTAGCTTTCTTCATATCCGAACATAAACGTATATTGTTTGCTCTTTTCCCACTCTTTGATTTTTTCGCCGATAAACTTAAAGCCCGTCAAAACGTCGAACGTAACCGCGCCGTAGCTCGATGCGATAGCTCTTGCGAGTTCGGTGGTGACGATTGTTTTAACGATAGCCGCATTAGACGGCAGTGTGCCGTTTTGCTTATGCTTTGAGAGTATGTAGTCGCAAAGGAGCGAGCCGATTTGATTTCCGTTGAGCAAAACGAATTTGCCTTCGTTGTTTCGGACGGCAACGCCCATTCTGTCGCAGTCGGGATCGGTGCCGATGACAAGGTCGCTTCCGATTTTGTCGGCAAGCTCGGTTGCCATTTTAAGAGCGTCCGGTTCTTCCGGATTCGGAACTCTTACCGTTGAAAATTCGGTATCAGGCAACGCTTGTTCAGGTACGACCGTGACAGGGATATTCATAATTTTCAAAATGGTCGTCACAGGCATATAACCGCTACCGTGAATAGGGGTGTAAACGATTTTAATGTCTTTGCCGACTTTTGCGACTGCTTCGGGAGAAAGGCAGAGTTTTTGAATTTCGCCGAAATAAGCGCCGTCAAGGCTCTTGCCGACAACCGTGATATAGTCGTTTGCTTTAAAATTGTCTTTGTCCTTAATCGATTCTTTTGAAAGGTTTACGTCGTCTTCTTTGATGCCGAAATAATCGAGTTTGTCGATAAAGCCTACGACGATTTCGGTATCTTCCGGTGACATTTGCGCGCCGTCAGGTCCGTAAACTTTGTATCCGTTGTAAATTTTAGGGTTGTGCGATGCAGTAATCATAATGCCTGCCGCCGCTCCGTAATGACGAATAGCGAACGAACAAACGGGAACAGGTCTTACGTTTTCGAAAAGATAAACGTTGATTCCGTGCGCAGAAAGAACTTTTGCCGATAAAATCGCAAATTCACTTGAACAACGTCTTGTGTCATAAGAAATGACAACGCCGTTTTTCTTTGCGCCGTCACCGAGCGTTTCGATGAACTTTGCAAGTCCTTCCGTTGCTCTGCGAACGGTGAAACGGTTCATACGGTTTGTGCCGACGTCCAAAACTCCGCGCATACCTGCCGTTCCGAATGCGAGCGGAATTGCAAACGCTTCTTTCTTTTCGTCGTCGGTCAGTTCTTTAAGCCTTGCTTTCTCGTCGGCGGTCAGCTCGTCGCTTGCCAAAAATTTGTTGTAAGTATCTAAGTAAGACATAATGCCTCCAAAAAATTTCTATAAAAATATTATACCTTTTTAAAAGCGCATAGTCAATATCAATTCCTTTTAGGGCGGCAGAATATTTGCATTTTTAAGTGAAAAGTTTTTATAAACTCTATACTGAATATGGAACGGAAATAAGAAAGAATATGACAAAAGCTTTTTAAAAACGATAAATATCGATATGAAAGTAAACTTTATTTGCCGTAAGAAACTTTTGATTTATCGGTTGTAGCGATAAGCTCTGCTTGCGGTTTGTAAACGTTGTGTCGAATTTTGCGTTTTATCGTCATTCCGTTTTCGACGTACGAAAGATAAGCGTCGGATTCAAATCCGTCTTTTCCTTGCCTTATTACGTCACCCTCGCTCAGCGTTTCGTCATAGACGTATTTTTTGTCGAACGGAAGAGTCTTTGTCACTATGCTGTCGATTTTTATATCGTTTCCGCTTATTCCGTAAATCTGAAAACGCACGGATTTGTTTTCGACGTAGCCGTGAATATAAATCGGTTTGTCAGTTACGTTTTTTATTTTCAAATCGCTGTAGTTCGATACCATAGCGTCAAGCGACGGCCCAACGTACGATACGGGCAGTGAGTGTTGATTTGCTTCGACAATTTGAAGTCCTGCCAAAAGCGCGGCGTTGTAAAGGGTTGTCGAAACTTGACAAACGCCTCCGCCGATGCCGCTTGTAAATTCGCCGTCGACAATAATTTTAGCTTCTTTAAATCCGTTTTCTTCCGTCCGTTTCCCAACCGTTTCGTTGAATGAAAAAACTTCGTTCGGCAAAAGCATATAGCCGTCAATTTTACTTGCGGCAAGTGCGATATTGTTTGAACGCCCTTCGCCCGACGAATAAAACGAAGTCTGAAAATCGCCGCGCAAAACCGTTCGCGCTTTAAGGCTGTCAAGGCTTTCCGCTTTTCTTTCGACAAGATAAACAGAAGAATTTGATTTGCCGTCCACAGCGGAAAAAAGCGCTTTGTAAAAATCGACGGCATTAAGAGTTATTCCGTCTTTTCCGACTTCATAAGACGTTTTTCCGAGTTTTGTCGTAAATTTCGACTCGCAAAATTCGACGCAGTTTTCCGATTTAACGTCATTGTAAATTTGTTCCGCATTGCTGAAAACGAAATTTGCCGCATCGGTTGCCGAGCAAAAGTTTAGCAGCGTTTCAAACTGAGCCGAATAAGTATAACCCTTTTTGGATTTCATTTTTTCGGAATTTATCGTAGAAGTAGCGGTATAAGTTTTGTTGCCGATTGTGACTTTATCAGTGTCAAACGTTACCGTTAAACATAAGTCTGAATTCTTAGCGTAGCATATCGGCAAAACGGCGGCTTGCGTTGCATGGGTGAAGCTAAATAAAAAAATCAAAAACGCGATGCAAAAAACGCAGGGCAGGAAACCACATATCAAGTTTCTGTTTGAATTTTTATAGCAGCTGTGCATCGTCGTTTTCATAAGTTTAGTTTGCGAAAAAAATCGGATAATAATCTTAAAACGATTGGAAATAAAAAACATAAATTTTTTGTCTAATGGCGTTTATATCTTATATGGGTTTAAGTTTTATTTATCTGTTAAGTTTGATTTAGTATTCAGGTTTTTGTAGCATTTAAGTTGATAATAGTGTTTAAGATTGCCATAGTTAGTGGTTAAGTCCGATATGGCATTTCGATTTGACAATTAAGTTTGCCATAGCGTAAAACTGTTGAAAAATTAAATAATAAAAATAAAATTTGTTAAAACAAAAAGAAAATAAAATTTGTTAAAATAAAAAGCCGCATAGTTTCTATGCGGCGTAAATTGACGATTGGGAATGATTATATTTTTTTAGGAAGAAGTTTATTCAGGTCGCTCTCTTCCATAAGCGGAGTAAAGCCGTGTTTGTTGTGCGGATCTGACGTCGACGGATTGTGGAAGTCGCTTCCTGCTGTCGGAATCAGTCCGAATTTTTTGGCGACCGCCGACAAGGTTTTTTCGTCCGTTTCGTTGTGCGAAGGGTAGCAGACTTCGAGTCCTTTAAGTCCGTAAGTCTTTAAGCCTTCGATAAGCAAGTCGAGTTTCTTGTCGATGAGATATGCTTTCGGGTGCGCTAAAACCGGAACGCCGCCTGCTTTCACTATGCACGAAACGGCGGTTAGCGGAGTAAGACGCTTAGCCGTCACGTATGCTTTTTTGCCGTTTCCGAGATAGGTGTCGAATGCGTCGTTTACGTCAACCGAATATCCCGCTTTGACCATAGCGTTTGCAAAATGTACTCTTCCGATTCCCTGTTCGGTCGGGTCTAAGTCGAGTTTGATTCCTAGCTCAACAAGCCTGTTATAAAGTTTTACGTTCCTATCCGTTCTGAAAGATTTGATAAGGTCTAACGTTTCGAGAAAGTCGGGGTCGTTATATTTTATGTTGTAACCCAAAACGTGAATTTCTCTGAACGTATAAGTGGAAATTTCGATAGCGGGGCTAAACGCCATATTCAGCTTTTTGGCAATTTCGACACCTTCTTCGATGCCGCCCACTGTATCGTGGTCGGTTATGGCAAAGGCTTTTGCGCCTTTATCTTTCAACATAACCGCTCTTTCGGTAGGAGAGAGCTTGCCGTCGCTGAAAGTCGTATGATTGTGCATATCGGCAAATATTCTCATATCAGTCCTCGTCGTCCGCGCCTATAATTGACGCGGTGTTTTCAATAAGGTCGGTTTGTTCGTCAGGCAATGCTCCGACGTTCGACAAACGTTTTTGAATAAGCTCCGTGCGTTTGCCTGCGTCGTCGATAGTCGATTGAACGCCTTCGAGTTTCTTTTTGGTTTGATTTAAAAGTTCGTTAAATTTAGCGAAATCTTTTCTGAACTGTTCGAGCAGTTTCCAGATTTCGGTGCTACGCTTTTCGATTGCGACGGTTCTGAATCCCATTTGCAAACTATTGAGAAGAGCGGCAAGAGTAGTCGGTCCGCAGATTACGACTCTGTATTGCGATTGTAAGTTTTCGATAAGTCCCGGGCGTTTGACAACTTCGGCATAGAGTCCTTCGATTGTCAGATACAAAATAGCAAAGTCGGTTGTCTTTGGCGGATGAACGTATTTTTGTCTTATCGACGCGGCTTCTTCCTTTATGCGACGCTCCAATTTTTTTGCGGCGTCGTCGATTTCGGCAACGTTTCCGCTTTCGGAC
>SAMEA104315424__coassemble_1412_pt1 | contig 10941 bp, 8 predicted proteins | sample SAMEA104315424__metabat2_low_PE_052 | metagenome-assembled genome bin SAMEA104315424 (sample SAMEA104315424) | gut metagenome | biome: Monkey gut; feature: monkey-associated habitat; material: faeces | place: China | collected 2013 | reverse complement strand
AGATAAGCCCAATAACAAGCATTTATGCTTGTTATTTTTTTTGGCGTGGTGGAAGAGCGAGAAGTGGGCAAGTCGTAGCAGTAATAAAAAGGGAGATGAAATAGAGCAGTAGGGGAAAGAAGACGGAGTAAATCTTGCCCCAAGTTCGGTGAGCAAAGCGAACTTTTGCCGAAGGCAAAGCCATATTTGACCCACTCCGTGATTAAAGCGACAAGCATTTATGCTTGTTATTTTTTTTGGCGAGGTGGAAGAGCAAGAATGGGGGCAAGTCGTAGCAGCAATGGAAAAGTATATAAAGAAGCAACAAGAAAAAAAGAAGACATAAAAAAAAGACCGGCGTGCCATTGTCCCAAAAGGAACATTAGCCATTTTTCCAAAAAGGAAAGGCCGAATCTTTGTACATAGTATACATAAAGCAAAAAGGCTTGTCAACAGTTTTTGTAATGATGATGCGGAAAATTTGAGTGCGGTTATGAATATGAATGTGTTAAAAACAAAACAATAAAAGATATAAAAAAGACAAGGCATTTAGCCTTGTCTTTAAAAGCAAAGTTTAGTTGTTTACGCCGAGCGATACGAGTTTGCATAGACAACGATAGCTAAGCGATGAAATTTTATATCGCGCGCAACATAATACATAATTTGATTGCCGTATGCAAGTGCCTTTACGTTCAATTGAGTGACAACATGATGTATTGCGCTTTAAAACACTGCGGTCTAAAATATCGAGACGGAAAGGAACAGAGAGCTGGTGATCGAAGCGATAAGCGAAACGACGGTGATTTGCGTGTTTATGGAAGGGCCTGCGGTGTCTTTGAACGGGTCACCGACGGTATCGCCGACAACTGCCGCCGCATGCGCCGCGCTTCCTTTGCCGCCCATATTGCCTGCTTCGACAAACTTTTTTGCGTTGTCCCAAAGACCGCCTGCGTTTGACATAAACAACGCAAGCAACAAGCCGCTGACGATATTTCCGAGCAAGAAGCCGCCTATTGCGTTTACGCCACCGACAAATCCTACTATAAGCGTCGTGACGATAGTCATAAGGCCTGCCGGTATCAATTCTTTTATGCTTCCGCTACTTGCGATTGCAATACATCTGTCGTATTCGGGCAGAACGCCTTTTTTGCCTTCTTTAAGCCCTTTTATCGATTTCCACTGACGGTGGATTTCGTCAACCATTCTTTGAGCGTTTTTGTCGACGCCGAGCATAAGCATCGCGCTGAAAACGGCAGGCACTGCCGCGCCGATTAAGATTCCGAAAAATACAACGGGATTTAAAACGTCGAAACCTTTAAGATAATTTGCACCGAGTCCTATCGAAAGAGCCGTGTCGTTTACTTCCGTCATAAACGCACCGAGAAGGGCGATTACGGTAAGACCTGCCGCACCGATAGAAAAACCTTTTGTTATTGCCTTTACGGTGTTGCCCGCACTGTCGAGCCTGTCGGTGCGCTCCAACACGCTTTCGCCGAGGTTGCCCATTTCTGCAAGTCCGCGCGCATTGTCCACGATAGGGCCGTAAGCGTCGTTTGCGACAATCATTCCGACGATTGAGAGCATTCCGACTGCGGCGAGCGAAATGCCGAGCATCCCGAGTTCTACGCCGCTTGCATTTAAAGTGGCGGCTATCGGTTCGCATAATTTGTAAGACGCCAGCGCAGAAACGGCAATTCCGACAAGAGCGGGCAGTGTTGACATATACGAATACGATACGCCCGAAATGATGGTAAACGCCGCGCCTTTTTTGGAAGCGGTTGCGACTTTTTTGACGGGATTGCGTCTGTCGTCCGTGAAGTAGTCGGTGGCAAGTCCGATAACCGCTCCTACGGCAAGTCCGATTGCAGACGCACCGTATATACGCCAATAAATTTCTTTATTGAAGAATATTGCCGTCGAAATTGCGGTGAGCAAAGCAAAAAGGGTCATTGTGGTGTAAGTCGAAACGTTAAGCGCTTTTGTCGGGTTTCCTTTTTTGCCCATTCTTGCAAGCGATACGCCGATTATCGACGAGAGCAAACCTATTAAAGCATAGCAAAAAACAATCGGAGTGAATTTTGTAGAGTACGTCATATCGACCGAACTTGAAATGACCAGAGCGGCGGCGAGCGACGCTACGTTGCTGTCGAAAAGGTCTGCGCCCATACCTGCGACGTCGCCTACGTTGTCACCTACGTTATCGGCGATTACGGCAGGGTTTCTCGGGTCGTCTTCGGGCAGTCCTAATTCCACCTTGCCTACAAGGTCGGCGGATATATCGGCGGTTTTTGTGAATATTCCGCCACCTGCCTTTGCAAACAGCGCGAGCGAGCTTGCTCCGAACGAAAAACCGAGTAGCATAGTGGCGTCGCCGAATATCCAGAATATCGCCGCAACGCCGATAAGGCTTCCGCCTACGACTGCCATTCCCATAACCGCGCCGCCTCGATAGCCGACCATAAACGCCTTGTTTATACTTTCCTTTGCGGCTTCCGCACATTTTTTGTTTGCCGTCGTGGTTGCCGCAATTCCAATTTTACCTGCGATTGCAGAAAGCACCGTGCCGAAAAGATATGACAGCGCCATAAAGAAATTCGTCAGCGGATTGCCTTTCCAGATGGGCGTCGGGAGTAATAATAGTATTATCACGAAAGCTATCATCGCAAAAATCAAAAGAACGCCGTATTCTTTTTTCAAAAACGTATTCGCTCCGCTTTTTATGAAGCCTGCGATTTTTTCTATCGTCGCATTGGACGACGGTCGCTTTTTTACCCAATGATAAAAGAAAGCCGACACCGCAAACGATAGCAAAGCAACCAAAATGCTCACTAAAAGTGCTATTTGTAGCGTTGACATAAATCCCCCCGTAAAATAAAACAGCCACAATGTGACTGTTTTATAATATTTGATATAAATAGATATTATGCCTGTAGCCGTTTATTTAAGCGTTTTCGTTTTGCGTGGAAGATGCCGCCGTTTCTGAAATAGTATCGGCTGTTTCTGCCGCTTCCGTCACAGCTTCGGCTGTTGTTTCAGCCGTGTCCGCTTGTGATTGTTCGTTTACCGTTTCGACGTTAGAGGCTTCGCGTGGGGCGTTTTCTTCTTTTAGGCGTTTTTCCTTTTCCTTTTGCGCCTGAACTTTTCTTGCCTTGCGTTTAGCTTTGTCATTTTCGGCTTGCTCTTTTATCTTTTGCCATAAAGTTTTCAAGTCATCGGACATTTTAACGAAAAAGTTTTTAATGCGTTTGTTGAATTTTTCGCGTTTTTCGATTTTTGTTTCCGCTTTGTCGACTTGTTCGTTATAATCATCATCGACTTTTCCATCGATTTTGAAAGAGATTTTCGAGATGATTTTAGGATTTTTGAGCCTTGCGAGCGACAGTACGATTGCCGTGAACAAAGGCACGTCTATTGCGAAAATAATCAAAATGATTTTCCACATAGCCCACGTTACGTTTTGAGGCGGTTTGAACATATTTGCGATGAAAGATAGTTTCGTCCTTGCCGAAAACGCAATAAACAAGAATACGCCGACCATAGATATAAAAAGTATGACGCGTATCCAGTCGAAAGGATAGCATACTTTTGCAAGGAACAAGAAACTTGCAAACGCCGTTACGATGAAATACATATTTTTGAGCTGTTCGGCGGTGAAACTGTTAGGCGAAATAAGGCTTGCGACGTATACTGCCATAATGGAAAATACGACCGTCAACGAGCCGGGTAGGGCGTTTGACAGAACTTTTTTGATGAACCGTCCTTTGACTACGTCCTTGTTTGGTTCAAGAGCAAGTATGAACGACGGAATTCCGATTGTAACCGAGCCGATAATCGTCATATCGTTAGGCACGAAAGGAAGTCCCGACGGAATGAACATAAAGATGAGCGCAAGCAAGAAATTGTAAATCGTCTTTACGAGATAGAGAGCGGCTGAGCGTTCAAGGTTGTTGATGCTTCGTCTGCCTTCTGCAACTATCTTTGGCATAGAGGCGAAATTTGAATCTAAAAGCACAAGGCTCGAAACGTTTTTTGCTGCGTCCGAACCTGACGCCATTGCGACCGAGCAGTCCGCTTCTTTTAACGCTAAAACGTCGTTTACGCCGTCGCCCGTCATAGCAACCGTTTTTCCTGCGGCTTTAAGCGATTTGACGAGCAAAAGTTTTTGGTCTGGCGTCACTCGTCCGAAAATAGTGTATTTTGTTGCGGCGTCTTTGACTTCCTGTTCGGTTTTTAAAGTCGAAAGGTCAATGTAGTTGTCCGCTCCGACAAGTCCCGCGCGCTTTGCCACGGCTTTGACGGTGACAGGGTTATCGCCTGAAATGATTTTAATGTCGACGCCTTGTTCGTCAAAGAATTTGAGAGTGTCGGGCGCTTCTTTTCTTATTTTGTCGGTAATCAAAACGTAACCTAAAAATTTAGGTTTAACAAGTTCGTTACCGTCAAGATTATTGGTTTTTGCAAGGGCAAGAACACGATAGCCTTCTTTTGAATAACTTTCGATTGTTTCTTTTTGTTCCTTGCTGAGATTTTTGAATACAAATTCAGCCGCACCGATAACGTAAGCGTGGTCGCCGAAAACCGCTCCCGACCACTTTCTTGCGGATGAGAATGGAACGACGCTAGTCGCCTTTTCCGTTTGTTCTATTTCTTCTGTAAAGTCGTTTATCGCATTTGCCGTTGCGTTCTCGTCGTTAATCGACGATTGAACGTTTTTCAAAATTTGTTTAAACTCGTCTAAAGTGATGCCGCTTGGAATAAGCTCGGACACCATCATACTCCCTTCGGTTATTGTTCCCGTTTTGTCAAGGCAAAGCGTATCGACTCTTGCCAAAGTTTCGACGCAGTACAAGTCTTGCGCAAGGGTTTTGTGTCTTGATATTCTTATGACGGAAATACAAAAAACGGTTGACGACAGCGCGACGAGCCCCGACGGAATCATTCCGAGAAGAGACCCCATAGTTTCGATAACGAGCGCGTTGAGTTTTGCGTCGTTTGCCCAACCTAAAAGCTGGACTATATTTTTAGCTGCGAGTGGCGTAGGGGTGTAGTTCTGTCCGAAATATTTCGTAAGGAAAAGAGCAAGTCCGAGCGGAACGATTACCGTTGCCATAAATTTGATTATCGCGTTAAGCGAACGCAAAATTTCGCTCGACGGTTTTTTGAGATACTTTGCGCCCGAAGATATTTTCGTTGCGTAGTTGTCTTTTCCGATATGAGTTACCTTTGTGATTGCTCGGCCGCTCAATACGTAGCTTCCCGACATAACTTCGTCGCCGACTTTCTTTTGAATTGCGTCCGGTTCGCCCGTAATTTGCGATTCGTTGACTTCAATCATCCCGTCAATGACTACGCGGTCGGCGCAAATCTGGCAACCGCTATTTAGACATACGATTTCGTCTAATACTATGTCGGAAACGGCAATGTCGCATTTTACGCCGTCACGGATTGCCGTAACTTTCGGCGCGGAAATAAGCGACAGTTTGTCGATAGTCTTTTTGGCTTTCAATTCCTGCACGATACCGATTGTAGTGTTGATTACGACAAGCACCATAAATCCGAATTGCGTGTATCCGTTTGAGTTTTGCGGAATGAAAAATATAAGTATTAAGGCGATGACGATAAACAAAATGTTGAAGAACGTAAAAATGTTCGTTCTGAAAATTTCTCCGACCGTTTTTGTTCGGACGTTTTGGTCGCCGTTTATTTTGCCTTCTTCGATGCGAGCGTTGACTTCTTGCGTGGTTAAACCCGTAACGGCATTGCCGTTCGAGTCGAACGCCGCTTCGGCAGGTTCGTTTTGCGCCGCTTCTGCGGTCATAACGTTTTGCGCGTCGATGTCGGCAGGTGATTCGGTTTTTTTGACTTTTTTGGTTTTCATTTCTTTTTTTCCGATTTTTGAATTTAGAATCTCATCGGCGATGAAGCAAAATTTGACGAAACAAGCCGATAATATGTCGATTGATTCTATATATTATTTATATAATAGCATAATAAAATAACAATAGTAAAGAATTGTAGCCTTGTTTTGCGCGTTTTATTTCTTGTTTTATTTTTTTAAAACGCAATGCGGCTGAATATCCGGTGAGAAAACGCTAAAAGTTATGCCTTCGTTTCTTGCTTAAAACGGCGATAAAACGGTCCTTGTATTTTGAGCGTAATTAAAAATTTGTATTGTGTTTTGCGCAATTTATGGTATAATCGAAATATGAAAAAATTTGAAATATCGATAAACGAAGTAGAACAAGGCTCGGTTAAAAACATCTTGCAGTCGGGTGAAGAGATTTTGTGGCAAGGCACGCCTTACAAAAAGGCGTTTGTTTTAGAGCCGTTTTTAAGATTTATGCCGATTGCTTTATTTTGGCTTGCAATCGACGTTGTTATGATAGTGGTTATGTTCAAGTTTGTATTTGCGCAAAACTTTGAAAATCCTATGAAGTATATTATGATTCCGTTTTTTATTCTTCATCTTATGCCTGTATGGATTTGGGTAGGGTCGCTTATTAAAAAATCGCTTGAACACAAAAACGTCGAGTACGTTGTTACCAACAGGCGTATAGTCATAAGGCGTGGCATTATCGGAATAGACTTTTTGTCCCTTTTCTATTCGGACGTCGAAGGCGTAACCGTCAGAGTTTCGTTCCTTGACCGTCTGTTTAAGGTCGGCGATTTGTTTATCGTGGCAAAGCAAACGAAAGCAATGATCAGCGACATAAAGGACCCGTACAGCGTGTATCAACTCATTCAAAAGGTATCGCTCGATATGCGTACCGACATTTCGTATCCGAATGCGTTTAGACCGGAAGCAAATCCCGGATATACGACAAGTTACAACCCAAGCGGCGTAGTGGACGGCGACAACTCAAACGGCAATAACCATAAAGGCTAAGGCGTTAAGCGGTTATATGCGTTAAGAGCGTTTTTACCTGTTTAAGCGAAAACGTTTGCAATGCTTTTGAGTAAAGCAACGTCGTTTTACGATTTTCGTTAATACTGTAAAAACCGGTTCAAACTGTAAAAAATAGTTAAGTTGTAAATATTATAATAAAATAATAAACTCTATTTAAAACACGATTATTTCTATCGGAGTGAAGCTATCGGAGTGAAGATATGAACAAAGCCGATTTGATAAGAGAAATGGCATTTAAAGCCGATTTGACTCAAAAGGACGCAGGGCTCGCTTTTAACGCTATGGTGGAAATCATTGCGCAGACTTTGAAAAAGGGCGAGAAAATTCAGATTGCCGGTTTCGGCACGTTTGAACTTAGAGAAAAAAAGGACAGGCTCGGAATAAATCCTAAAACGGGCGAGAGAGTGAATATCGAAGAACATAAAACTCCCGTGTTGAGATTCGGGGATATGTTCAGAAATTATTTTAACTGATTTTATGGACGAACTTAAAAAGACTTTAAAAACTCAAGCAAAAAAAATCTTGACTAAATTTGACGCTCCGTTTACGCTTGCCGTAAACTTCAACGGAAGCGTCACGGCGTTGTCGGTTGCGACGATTGAGGACACGCAATATTTTCTCACGCAGAAAAACGACGTTCCTTCCGTCAATTTCGCTTTTGACTTTTTAAAAGATAAAAACAACAGAGCGGTTATCGTTCTTGAAACAGGCGACGATTACAAAGCGACCGTCGCGGCTTGTACCGACCAATTTGCCGAATTTTTCGGTGGAAGCGTTAAGGCGTTTTTGCCTTCCGATTTTGCCGCCGAAACAGAGCTGTTTAAACGCGGCGCTACTCTTTTGGACGGCATAGGAATTGCAACTTTCGGACGTTCAATAGAAGAGGCGATTTGCGCTTTGGAAATATTGCTCAAAGCAAGACTTGCGCTGCGTTTCGGAAATCCGACCGCGCTTAGCGGCGGTGAGATAAAAGCGTTGCATTTGGGATATAAGGCAAGGTCAGCCAAAAATCAAAAAGAAACGTTCGATTTGGAAACTGTCGGAAAGCCTTTAAACGTTTCGCAACAAGTGGGACTTGAAAGCATTGCCGAAATTATCGTTTACGCAAAAAAGACGGAAATCGAAGAACTTTCGCAAGGAACTTGGCGGAGCGTATCGATAAGGCACGGCGACAACTTTTTTATAACGCCGGAGAATAAGGGCAATGCGTTTTTGACCGAAAGCGACATTGTAAAAATCAATCTTAAAAACGGCTCCCATAAACCTTTTGCAAAACCGTCTTTGGACAAAAATCTGCATAGAGCGATATACAACGCAAGGGGAGATATAGGCGCGATTATTCATTGTCATCCTATCTATTCTTCCGTCAATGCCGAACTTGACGAAAAACTTATCGTAAGCGAGAAAATGCGTCGCATACTCGGCGAGGAAATATCGGTGACTGAATATAAAAAGCAACGCTCGAAGCAACAAGGCGAAGCGGCAGCTTGCGCCCTTAAAGGAAGAGTTGCGGCATTTTTGTCTAAGCAAGGACTTGTTGTCGTCGGCAAAACCGTACAGGACGCTTATTGGACTTTGAATGCGATAGAAGACGAATGTCAAAAGTTTTATAGGAACAAGGAGGATTTATGGCAACACCGCACATAAACGCAAAAGAAGGCGATTTCGCAAAAACCGTGCTTATGCCGGGCGACCCGTTAAGAGCGAAATTTATAGCCGAAACCTTTTTAAAAAACGCAGAATTGGTCAATAACGTCAGAGGCGTGCAGGGCTATACGGGCGAGTATAACGGCAAAAGAGTGTCCGTTATGGCGTCCGGAATGGGTATGCCGTCGATGGCTATTTATTCATACGAATTGTTTAAATTTTTCGGCGTCGATACCATTATTCGCATAGGAAGCGCGGGCGCGACTTCAAAGGATTTAAAATTGCGCGACGTCGTAATTGCGGACAGCGCATATACGACTTCGAGCATTATAAAAGAGATGGGTTTTGACGGCAACGAACCGAAAGCGGATTTAGAAAAAGTTAAGCTTGCTAAAAGCATTGCTTTAGAAAAGGGCATAAAGGCGGTTGTCGGAAAGATTATGTCTTCCGACGTGTTTTATCGCACCACCGATTTGGAAGATATGGCAAAACGTAAAGTTCTTGCCGTCGAAATGGAAGCCGCGGCACTTTTTGTGAACGCAATAAACACGGGCAAAAGCGCACTGGCTCTTTGCACTATTTCCGACTCTCTCGTGACGGGAGAATCTCTTCCTGCATCGGACAGACAGCTAACCTTTACACAAATGATGGAAATAGCATTGGAGATGGCATAATGGACAGATTTGAGGAACTCATTAACAAAGCGATAGAAGTGCGCGAAAACAGTTACAGCCCGTATTCCGATTTTAAGGTCGGGGCGGCGATTTTGTGCAGCAGCGGAAAGATTTATACGGGAACGAACGTGGAAAACGCAAGTTACGGAGCAAGCATATGCGCCGAACGCAGTGCGGTTGCGGCGGCAATAAGCGGCGGCGAGAGAAAGTTTACAGCCATTGCCGTTGTCGGTGGCAAAGATAAACTCGAATTTTGTCCGCCTTGCGGAATATGCCGTCAGGTCTTGTCCGAATTCGGCGGCGGAAGCATAAAAGTCGTACTTTGCGACGAAAAAGACGTTAAGACTTATAGCCTTAGCGAACTTCTTCCCGAAAGTTTTTCGCTCAATAAATAACGAGCTACATTGACAACGACGTTTATTTGAAATTCGATTTAAAATAACAACCGCTTTGCAGGACGGCAAGCGGTTTTTTTATGATTTTAAAAATCCGACCGATTTTAAATTTGCCGATTGTTGCAGACTGTCATTTTTGTACGGATTGCCATTTAATTTTTTAAAAATCAAATTAGGGGTTGAATTATTTCTAAAATATGGTAAAATAAAGGAAAGAAACTCAGGAGGCAATTATGGGATTATTTGGAAGAAAGAAAGAAAAAGAACAGGCTAAAGCCGCAACAACGACGGGGGGATATGTCGCTCCTAAGGAATTTAAGCCGTCACCTGCGCAACAAGAATGGCTCAACGAAAACGTTTTAAGAAGAGCAGGCGTTAAAAAAATCACCATCGATAATTGCGATCAAATTATGTCGTATATTCAAAGCACGTACGAGCAACCGCTTCGCGCTCGTCTTAAAGGCAAAATTACGCCTGAACTTAAATTTATAAACGACCTTATGCGCGATTTATCGTTCTTTATGGACAGTCAGGAAATTTTTTAATTAAAACGAAAAGAAAGCAATTAAAAATGAAAAAGCAAGGCGGTTGCCTTGCTTTTTTTCTTATGTTTTTCATTTTTTTGATTTGGAGCATAGCCGCTTGAAACAACCGATTAGTTCTTATGGGGCAATGTTTAGTTCGTTTGAGTCAGCCGTTTAGTTTTTTTGAAACAAGCATTTAGGTCTTTTATGGTCATTATGCGTCTTTAAAAAACCATTGCATAAATTTTTAATTCGGTTTTACATTTTTATGACGTGTGTTTTAACTTTCGATATCAGGCGAGTAAAGAGAATCTACAAGGTTTTATCGCGCGGATTTTGTCGGAATTTTAACATATTTTATTTAAAATAATTGACATTGACGGAAAGGCAATATAACATATAGAAGGTATATTTTGATGCCTTATTCTATATAATATGGAAGATTCGCTATGAAAGGAAAAGTTACTATCATCGGCAGCGGTCACGTCGGTTCAACGCTTGCGTACAGCCTTCTTGCCACCGAAACAGCAAACGAAGTCGTGCTTATCGATTTAGACAAAGAAAAAGCAATCGGCGAGGCTATGGATATTAGCCAAGCGTTGCCGTTTTTACAACCTGCCACTATATATATGGGCGACTATACGGACGCTAAGGGTTCGGACATCGTTATTATAACGTCAGGACTCGGCAGACGCCCGGGACAAACGAGAATCGACCTTGCCAGCACCAACGTCGGCATAATGAAGAGTATTATTCCGCAAATTGTCAAATATGCTCCCGACGCTTTCTATATTATCGTCGCAAACCCTGTAGAC
>SAMEA104315424__coassemble_1310_pt1 | contig 11581 bp, 7 predicted proteins | sample SAMEA104315424__metabat2_low_PE_052 | metagenome-assembled genome bin SAMEA104315424 (sample SAMEA104315424) | gut metagenome | biome: Monkey gut; feature: monkey-associated habitat; material: faeces | place: China | collected 2013 | reverse complement strand
GGAGTAAGAATCCCGAAGATTTCAATTCCGGTCATTGCAGGCAGAAACCTTGCGATTGTTATAGAAGCGGCGACAAAAAATATGTGCCTAAAAAGTTTGGGTAAAGACCCGCTTGACGGCATATTGAAAAATATGAAAAACTTTAACAATCGTAAAATCGATTGAGAGTTTTGAGATAATCGATTTATGTTTAATTGCCGCCAAAACTAACGTCGGCAGTTACTCTGCGATTGCTATTAAGTTTTGTCTGAACAAATCTTTAAACAAGCGGTCAAAAGGGCAGAAACAAAAAGATTATCGCGGCATATATTTAGATATGCCAAATTTTTTCGACAAAAGCGCCGTGATTGTTTTGGACAATTTGTCGGCAAAAGATATAACGACTTTTAGGGGCGGCGGAAGCATAGCCGAAACGATTTTTCCGCTTACGATTGACGCTCTTGTTTCCATTCAAAATCGGTTCGATTTTGTGATAGGACGAGGCAGCAATCTTATCATAAGCGACGGAATCAAACGAATAACGGCTTTGTCGCTTAAAAGGCTTAACGGAGTTTACGTTTCTGGCGAAAAGATAATCGCCGAAGCAGGGGCAAGCGCAAAACAATTGTTTGACGCGGCTTTCGACGCTTCGTTGTCGGGGCTTGAATTTATTCATCAAATTCCTGCAAGCGTCGGCGGACTCGTTAAGATGAACGCAGGCGCATTTTCGATGCAGATAAGCGATTGCCTTGAAAGTTGTCTGGTTTTAAAGGGCGGCGTTTTAAAAGAAGTTAAGCCTAATTTTGGTTACAGAGAAAGCGACGTTGACGGCGTTATCGTGTCGGCGACTTTTAAACTAAAAAGAGCCGACCGAGAAGAAATGACAAAAACGGTTAAGGCGAATTGTCATAAGCGGCGTTTGACTCAGCCGACCACCGCGCCGTCGTGCGGAAGCACTTTTAAAAATCCGAAAGGGGCGAGCGCAGGAAAACTTATCGAAGATTGCGGACTAAAAGGCTATTCGGTCGGCGGTACTTCGATATCCGACAAGCATTGCAATTTTATCGTGAACAACGGCGGCGCAACCGCAAGCGACTTTTTGCAAATAGTCGACAAAATCGAAGAAACGGTTTATTATAAATACGGAATACGATTAGAAAGGGAGTTTAAGTTACTTGATTAAGATTTTGGGAGATTTTCATATCCACACCGATTTCAGCGACGGCAAAGGGAGCATCGAAGCCGTTTGCCGTGAAGCAAACAGAGTCGGGCTTGAAAAATTTGCGATTTGCGACCATTCGTATCGCAGTTATTTTGTCGGAATGACAGATGAAAAACTCGAAAAATCTATTTCCCGAATAAAACAGATAAATGAAGAATCGACTTCGTCCATTGATGAAACGAAGGATAAAAAGTGCATAACGGCATTGCAGTCGGTTGAAGGAAATATTTTGAACTTTGACGGCGATATAGACGTTATGCCAAGCGCAATAAAGAAACTTGACGTGTTGCACGTCGGCTTTCACAGGTTTGTGACAAAAGGCGACGGCAAAGACAGAGCGGCGTTTATTATCCGCAACGGTTGGACGAAAAACTTATCGAGCGAGCTTGTCGAAAAAAATACCGAAGCGTTTGTCAAGGCCGTCGAAAAGTATCCCGTTGACGTGATTTGTCACTTGGGTCACCGCGCCAAAGTGAAAGGGAAAAGAATATTCGAGTGTGCAAAATCAAACGGCTGTCATATAGAACTAAACGAAAAACATATCGAAACGCTTGAACCGATGATTGACGAAGCCTTAAAAAGCGGAGTAAAATTCATCTTGGGAAGCGACGCGCATAAAATCATAAACGTCGGAAAATTTTTCAGAGTTAAGGCGTTTATCGAAAAACACAAGATTCCGCTTGACCGAATAGTCGGGGTAGACTGCGAATTTACGACGAGGAAGAAATGAATTTTAAAGAATTGGTGCTTGAAGAAATCTTATCGTCTTGCCCGAAGCAACTTTGTTGCGTAAGGGCTTTTTTGTCTGCTCTTTTTAAATCCTCCGGAAGCGTTGAGCTTACAAAACGCGGAATGAATTGTACTCTGACTCTGTTTTTGTCGGAAGCGGTGGAAAGAGTAAGCGGTCTTATCAAGGAAACTTATCTGACCGACGTGGAAATAGAAAAGGGCAAAGTGAAGAGCGGCGTAAAATGCGGCGAGAATTATTTTACCGTTAAAATTCCGCAAGGTATAAGTCGTGACGTTTTGTCCGAATGCGGACTTATGCAACTTGACGGCGACAGCTTTTCGTCTTTTGTTCGCGGCGTTCCTGACGAAATAGTTAAAAGCCCTTGTTGCGCGAAAGAATATTTAAAAGGATTGTTTGTCGGAGCAGGAAGCGTATACGTTCCGTCCACTGCCGAGAGCGGCCACAGCGGCTATCACGTCGAATATCAGCTTTCCGACGAGGCGGAAGCAGACGGCGTTCTGGAACTTTTGAAGCGTTTTGCGTTGAATTTCAAAAAGAGCGAACGCGGCAACAATTTTTTGGTTTATGCAAAAGATAAAAACATAATTCTTGATTTTTTCAGGGTTCTGAAACTGACGGAAGCGTCGCTCGAACTCGAAAAAATTATTGCGGACAGAGATATGAACAACAGCATAAACCGAAACGTTATATGCGAAGCGGCTAACCTTGACAAAACCTTTGCGGCGGCGGCAAAACAGATAGTCGCAATCGAAGAATTGAAAAACGGAATAGGGCTTGACAATCTGCCGCTCGGATTAAAAGAGGCGGCAACGGCAAGGCTTGACAACCCGACGGCAACGCTTAGCGAACTTTCGGAGATACTCGGAATATCGAAAAGTTGCCTTAATCACAGACTGAGAAAAATAATGGAAACTACGGAAGGAGAAAACGATGGAAAGTAAATTCGTGCATTTGCATTTACACACCGAATACAGCTTGCTCGACGGCGCAGTCCGACTTGATAGAATCACGGGCAAAAAGCCTGACGGCGGAACTATCCATTCGTATCCGCTTAAAGAAGCGTTAATAAAAGACGGACAACAAGCCGTCGCGATTACCGACCACGGAAATATGTACGGCGTATACGCGTTTGTGTCTACTTTAAAAGGCAGCGGAATAAAGCCGATTATCGGCGAAGAGTTTTACGTTGCTCCCGACATGTACGATAAGCGAGCCGAAGTTATGCGCGCTCGCGATCACCTTATTATTCTTGCGAAGAACGAACAAGGTTATAAGAACCTTATGGTGTTGTCGTCAAAAGCGTTTGTGGACGGCTTTTATCAAAAACCGAGAATCGACCTTAAACTGTTAGAGCAATATTCGGAAGGACTTATTTGCTTGTCGGCGTGTTTGGCAGGCAGAATTCCTAGATATTTGCTTGCAAACGAATACGACAAAGCGAAAGATTATGCATTGAAATTGAAATCGATGTTTGCGGAAGGCGATTTTTATATCGAGCTTCAAGACCACGGCTTGCAAGAAGACAAGTTCGTTTTGCCGCAACTCGTTAAACTCGCAAAAGAAATCGGGGTTAAGGTTGTTGCAACAAACGACGTACACTATATAAGCCGTGAAGACGCAGACATTCAGGACACGATGATGTGTATTCAGATGGGCATCAAAAAGACGGACGTAAGTGCCGTCAGATTTGACAACGACAATTTTTATCTTAAAAGTCAGCAAGAGATGATAGACCTTTTTGATTGGTGTCCCGAAGCTATCGAATCGACTGTCGAAATTGCGGACAAATGTAATTTTGAATTCACTTTAAAACGAAACTCGATTATTCCTCGTTACACGAACGACGAAATGAACGGCAGGGACGAGGCTCAATATCTTCATGACCTTGCATATGAACGAATATTGACGCGTTATCCCGAAATTACGCCTGAAATCAAAGACAGGCTTGACTATGAACTTTCCGTCATTATCGAGTGCGGATATGCAGGCTACTTTTTGATTGTTTGGGACTTTGTAAATGCGGCAAGATTGCGTGGAATTCCCGTAGGTCCGGGGCGTGGTAGCGGCGTAGGTTCGCTCGTTGCATACTCAATCGGAATAACGGACGTAGACCCGCTCAGATATAATTTGATTTTTGAAAGATTCCTTTCAAAAGAACGTGTTTCGATGCCTGACTTCGATATAGACTTTTGTTACAACAGGCGAGGCGAAATTATCGATTACGTCACCGAAAAATACGGCAAGGACAACGTTTCGCAAATTATAGCTTATTCGACGATGAGTGCGAAGGCGGCTATAAAAGACGTTGCGAGAGTTTACGACGTATCTTTTCAGGACGCAAATAATTGGGTTAAAGATTTGCCTAAAATGGGCAAGCCGTTTATCGGCGAGTCGCTCGGCGAGTGGGGCAAGGAAATAGTCCCTGCATTTAAAGAACTTTACGATTCCAATCCCGAAGCAAAGAGAATTATCGACATAGCAAAAGGACTCGAAGGTATGCCGAGGCAGGTTTCCATGCATGCGGCAGGCGTCGTTATTTGTCCCGACCCTATCGTTGAACACGTTCCGCTTCAAAGAAACGGCGACGATATTACGACGCAGTTCGATAAGGGGCAAATCGAGAGCGTAGGTCTTTTGAAAATGGACTTTTTGGCGCTCAAAACGCTCACCGATATAAACGAAGCGGAAAAATACATTTTTGAGGACAAGGGTGTAAAAATCGACTTTAACAAACTCGGTTACGACGACCCCGAAGTTTATAAACTCATCGCAAGCGGCGACTGCGAAGGCGTGTTCCAGCTTGAAAGTAACGGCATGAAGCAGTTTATGGCGAAACTTAAACCCGATAAGCTCGAAGAAGTCATCGCAGGTATTTCTATTTTCCGTCCGGGTCCTATTCAGTTTATGGACGACTATATAAACGGCAAAAAAGAGCCTGAAAAAGTCAAGTATGCTCACCCTGTTTTGAAAGATATTTTGGGCGTTACTTACGGCTGTATCGTTTATCAGGAACAGGTTATGCAAATCGCAAAGGACCTTGCAGGATTCAGCTTCGGCGGCGCAGACATTATGCGACGTGCCATAGCAAAGAAAAAGCTTGATATTCTCAACGAGAATAAGGCGATGTTTATACACGGCGGCGATATGAAGGTTGCAGGCGGCGTTGTAAATCACGTTAAGGGTTGCGTTGCAAACGGCGTTCCCGAAGAAGTCGCGGAAAAGTTGTGGAATCAAATTCTCGATTTCGCTTCGTACGCGTTTAACAAATCGCACGCGGCGGCTTATGCGGTCGTCAGCTATCAAACGGCATATCTTAAAAGATATTATCCGCTTCACTATATAATGGCGGTCGCAAACAACCGAATTTCAAGTTCGGAAGAAGTTAAACACTACGTCAATTATATAAAGGAAAGCGGCTACAAAATTTATCCGCCTGACATAAACAAGTCGTCGAAATTGTTTACAATCGAGGGCGAGGGTATGCGCTACGGACTTAACGGAATAAAGAATATGGGCGACGCCGCAATGGAAACGATTCTGACTGAACGCAAACAGAACGGCGACTATAAAGATATCCGTGACCTTGTGAGCCGCAATCCCGAAATCAACAAACGTATGCTCGAAAGTCTTATAAAGGGTGGCGCGCTAGATTGTTTCGGAAAGACGAGAGCTACGCTCATTGCAAGCTACGAACAAATCGTGGACAGCGAAAACGCGCTCAGAAAGAATACGTCGAGCAATCAGATTTCCCTGTTCGACGACCTTATCGAGGACGTTCCCGTAAAATATATCGAATTGCCGGAATACGACAAAACGCAAAAACTCAACTTTGAGAAGGACGTTTTGGGAATGTACGTTTCGGGACATCCGCTCGACGATTTTCGCGGAAATACGCAAGGCTTTAATTTTTCGACCGAAGATTTGTTCGTTGAAAGCGTAGACGAGGACGGCAATGCCGTTTTGGTCGGAAACTCCGATCTCGACGGCAAGAACGTATGTTTTGGCGGAATTATCGGCAGTTTTGAAAAAAGACTTTCAAAAAACAATACGCGCTTTGCGACGGGTAAGGTTGAAGATTTTTACGGCGTCGTTACTTTCGCTATGTTCGGAAGAGCGTTTGAACGCAATCAGGCGTTGCTTCAAACGGAAACACCTGTTATAATAAACGGCAAACTCGATATGAAAGTCGAGAGCGAACCGAAAGTGGTCATCGACACTATCTCGATTTGGCACAAAAAAGAAGAAAAGGCGGATAGCGAAACGACGGCTAAAAAACAAGCCGCTAATGCCGCGCCGATAAAAAACGAGAGCAAAACAAAACTCTACGTCAGGGTTTGCGACCGTGGATTGCTTGACGTCGTGATAAATTTCCTTAAACGCTTCGAAGGCGAAACGCCTGTCGTCATAAAGGCGGAAATGGGGGCGGTGCCGCAAGTGTTCGAGTTTAACGGCGGTGTAGACCTTAGCGACGAATTTGTTTTGAAACTAAAAAACATAGTGGGAAACGACAACGCTAAGGTAGTTACGAAAACCAAGCAACAAAAAAACTAAGACAAAACGGATGTATGCGACGCATTTAGGGGTGGTTTAAAATTTAATTACCTATTGACCTATTATTATAAAAATGATATTATATTAAAGGTTCGTTATGCGTTTTTGCTTATACCTACGACGGCTTACAGCAGAGCATAATCACGTTTTAAATTTGTGTTACGCTTAAACTTTGTTTTAAAGTTCGAGGCAACAAACGAAAGACAAATCGCATTAAATTTTTAGAGGTTATAAATATGAAAAAAGTTGCTATTTTAACAAGTGGCGGCGACGCACCGGGTATGAACGCCTGCATCAGAGCGGCTGTTCGTTATGGCATTTACCGTGGTTATAAGACCTACGGCGTAGAAAGGGGATATCGCGGACTTATCGAAGACGACATTTTCCAAATGTATCCGAGAAGCGTCAGTGATATCGTTCAAAAGGGCGGCACGATTTTGCATACCGCAAGATGCCCTGAATTTAAGGATTACGACGTTCGTATGCAAGCGGCGGAAAATCTCAGAAAACGCGATATCGACAATCTTATCGTTATCGGCGGCGACGGCTCTCTTCACGGAGCTCTCGATTTGTTCAACGATTTCGGAATCAACGTAGCGGGACTTCCTGGAACGATTGACAACGACCTTGCTTACACCGATTTTACAATCGGTTTCGATACGGCTGTAAACACCGTGCTTTGGGCAATTAACCATCTTAGAGATACGAACACGGCTCACGAGCGTGTTTCGATAGTAGAAGTTATGGGCAGAAACTGCGGCGACATTGCGCTTTACGCAGGTCTTGCAGGCGGATGCGAATACGTTCTCGTTCCTGAAATCAAAGTCGATTTCAGAGAAGTTGCCGAAAGCGTTCAACAATCGACGAAGCGTGGCAAAACGTCTAACATGATTGTCTTTGCCGAAGGCGCAGGCGATAAGACGGAACTTATTAAAACCATAAAAGAAATTACGGGCAGAACGCCGACCGTTACGACGCTCGGCCACATTCAACGAGGCGGCGGTCCTAATATGTCCGACCGTATTTTGGCGGCAAGAATGTCTGTGCATGCAGTCGACGTTTTATCGTCGGGTGAAGGCGCTTGGGCAGTCGGCATAAAGGACGGAAAAATTATCGATATGGACCTCGCAAAGGCTCTTTCGATGAAGAAAGAAGTCGACAGCGAGCTGTATAAACTCACAAGAGCATTGAGCATTTAATTTAAAGGAGAACAAAATGAAAAATTTAGTCGGAGCTTGTATGTTTGGTCAATCAGGCGGACCAACGTCAGTGATAAACTCATCGGCAGCAGGCGTTTTTTGCGAAGCGTTGAAGCAAAAGAACATCACGGAAGTGTACGGAGCGGCGCACGGAATCAGAGGTATATTGAACGAGGAATTTTACGTCATCAACGAAGAAGACCCGAAAGAACTCGAACTTATGAAATATACGCCGTCATCGGCTCTCGGTTCGGTCAGATATAAACTTAAAGATTATAACGTAGATCCGACCGATTATAACAGACTTCTCGAAGTGTTTAAGAAATACAACATTCGCTATTTCTTCTACAACGGCGGAAACGATTCGATGGATACCTGCAACAAGGTTTCTAAGTTCTTGAAACAATCGGGTTATGACTGCAACGTTATCGGCGTTCCGAAGACTATTGACAACGACCTTTACGGCACCGACCATTGCCCCGGCTATGGCAGCGCGGCAAAATATATCGCAACGACCATTATGGAAATTAACCTTGACGCAAAGGTTTATGACACCGGTCTTGTTTGCGTAATCGAAGTTATGGGCAGAAACGCAGGCTGGCTTACGGCTGCGGCGGCTCTTGCAAATTACAAGGGACTCGGAGCAGACCTTATCTATCTTCCTGAAGTTCCGTTCGATATCGACAAGTTTATAAGCGACGTCAAGGGCGTTTGCGACAAAAACGGCAACAAGTGTATCGCCGTAGTTTCGGAAGGCATTAAGACGAAAGAAGGAAAATACGTCGGCGAATTTACCGCGTCAAGCACCGACCTTTTCGGCCACGCTCAACTCGGTGGCGTCGGAGCTATGCTCGCAAACCTTGTCAAGGAAAAACTCGGCGTAAAGACGAGAGCAATCGAATTCAGCCTTATGCAACGTTGCGGAGCGCATCTTGCGTCTAAGGTCGACGTCGAAGAAGCGTTCGAAGCAGGTTCTGCGGCAGTTAAGTATGCCGTCGACGGCGAAACGGACAAGATGGTTATCTTTGAAAGACAACCCGGAAAAGAATACAAGATGAAACCTGTTCTTATGCCTATCGAACAAGCGGCGAACACGGAAAAAACCGTTCCGCTCAGCTGGATAACGAACAACGGCACGGGACTTAGTCAAGAATTTGTAGATTATGCGCTTCCACTCATTCAAGGAGACGCAAAAGCTCCGTTAGAAGACGGCTTGCCAAGATTTGCAAAACTTAAAAAAGTGCTTGTGAACAAAAAATAATAAAAATACATTAAAGGCGGGCTACTTGAATTAAATCGGTAGCCCTTTTAGGTTAATTATGAGAAAAAACAAAAAATCACAAATCGAGGGCAGTGAATCGCAAGCGGCAGTAAACGCCGAAGCGACTGCTTTGGTTAAACCCGAAGACAAAATTCCTGCCGGCGAAAAAGTTTGTTACGGTCTCGGAGCGTTGATGGACGGCGGCGGCGTTGCGCTTATGTCGTGTATAATGCTCAAATACATGACCGACGCTCTCGGCATTGCGGCGGCTATCGCATCCACCATTATGATGGTTTCCAAAATTTGGGACGCTATAACCGACCCTCTTATGGGACTTATTTCCGATAACACCCGCGGCAAGTGGGGCAGACGTAAGCCGTATATGTTCTTTGGCGGCATTTCGCTTATCATTGCGCTTGCATTGTTGTTTGCGCCTGTAAACGAGTGGGGTATATCTAACGGCGGCGCTATTGCGTGGGTACTTATTTTCTATATTGTTTGGAATACTTGTTCTACGATTACGCAAGTTCCGTATACGTCTATGGCAAGCGATATTTCGCCTTCGTATAAAGAGCGTAATAATGCAAACACCGTAAAACTCGTTTTCAGTGCGTTGGCATCAGGGCTTGCATACGTCGTACCGCTTGTATTGCTTGCCCTTTATACAACCGACGACCAATATTCGTTTATGCCGAGAATCGAAAACGGCGTAGTTTTCTGGATTCTTATGATTGTCATTTTCGGCACGTTGTTTGGCGGCGGACTTATCGTTTGCGGTTTGTTCACCAAAGAAAGAGTTAAGGTTCCAACCGAAAAGACGAAAATCACTTTTAAGGGCTTTTTGCAATCATACATAACGCCTTTTAAAAACAAGTCCTATCGTTGGCATATCATTATGTACGTTTCGGCGTTTACTTGTATGGATATTTTGTCTGCGCTTGCGGCATATTATGCAAGCGACGTTTGGGCAGGTGTTCCGTTTGTAATCGGCTCGTTCAGTATGACTTTTAACTCGATGCTCATCGTTGCGCCGCTTATGGTTGCCGCAGTTTTGGCATTCCCGCTTGCAAGAGTGGTTATGGATAAAAAGAGCAAACAGTTCGCTTTCAGAATGGGACTTCCGTTCTACATTTTGGGCGGCATACTTCTTGCCGTTATGGATCCGAGCTGGGCGCCTCCTATCGTTGTTCCGATTATCGCGTTCCTTATGGGCTTAGGTTTCGGCGGAGCGCAAATGATGCCGTGGATTATTTTCCCTGACACTTTGGACGTTGCGGAACTTAAAACGGGCGAAAGACCGACGGGAAATTACAGCGGAATGATGACGCTTTTCAGAAAGATTGCAGGTGCGTTCGGCGTAGGAATGATAGGTTGGGTTTTGACTGCCGCTCACTATAAGGAAAGCGTAGCAGGCGAAGAAGTCGTTCAACCTGAAAGCGCGCTTGTAGCCATAAGATTGTTTATGGGTATAGCAATCGCAGTTCTCATTTTGATTGCCTTCCTTGCGTCGTTCAGATACAAGGTAACGAACAAGAAACTTGACCGCGCAAGATATTTCATCGAACGCAAAGCCGAAGTCGGTTATGAAGGACTTACGACCGAGGAAAAGACCGAATGCGACGCTCTTTGCGACGAGCTTTACGGCAAAGATAAGGACGGCATCGGAAATTATGACGCAATAGTCGGTAGAGTTGTTGAAGAAGTCGACGTCAAATCGGACGAAGCTGCGGAAAATAAAAACGATTAGTTTTGGTTTATTTTCTTTAAAATTTGAAATTATAATTTTGGACTATGAAAGTTAAAGCCGAAGAAGTAAAAAAAGACGTAAAAATAACCCCGTTTGAAAAAGACGGGGTTATGGCGTTCAAAAAGATAAAAGGCAAAGATTTTGTCATTATGCAAATAACCGACGTGCATATAGGCGGCGGTTTGCTGTCCGTTAAAAAAGATAAAATGGCATTGACTGCCGTTCGCGACCTTATAAGTTATGCAAAGCCGGATTTGGTCGTCGTGACCGGAGACGTGAGCTATCCGATTCCTTTCAGTTCGGGAACGATAAACAATATGCGTCCTGCAAAGTGGTTCGGAAATTTGATGGAAACGCTTGGCGTGCCGTGGGCTATGGTTTACGGCAACCACGACTGCGAGAGTTATTCGACCCATAAAAAGAGTAAAATTAGCGCATATTATTCTTCTTTAAAGCATTGCCTTTTTAAAAAAGGCGAATGTCAAACAGGAGAGGGAAACTACGTTCTGCGGCTTGAAAACGAGGACGGCACACTCAATAATTTGCTTGTTATGTTCGATTCTAACAGCTACGAAACAAGCAGTTTCTTTTCGGGATTCGATACCGTTCACCGTGACCAGCTCGATTGGTATGAAAAAGAAGTGCAAAAGCATTGCTTAAACGGCGAACCGCAACTTGTTTTCCAACACATTCCGTTAAGACAATATCGCGACGCTTGGTGGGATATGCAAGACGGCGACACGAGTGTTAAATATCACGTCGGCGCGGTTTGCGAAAAAGACCAGTACTTCGGAGTGCCGTGCCGTGAAGGCGGCGAATTCGATTGCCTTTTGAAAAACGGCGCAAAGGGCGTTTTTGCAGGACACGACCA
>SAMEA104315424__coassemble_1296_pt1 | contig 11699 bp, 12 predicted proteins | sample SAMEA104315424__metabat2_low_PE_052 | metagenome-assembled genome bin SAMEA104315424 (sample SAMEA104315424) | gut metagenome | biome: Monkey gut; feature: monkey-associated habitat; material: faeces | place: China | collected 2013 | reverse complement strand
GCCGTAAATTATAACACACCCGATATGAGTTTGCAAGAAAATTGACGGCTTAAAGTTCATTTCGATAAAAAAATATCAATTTGCAATATCTTTACATTTTGCAATATCTTTACTTTTTTGCAATTCCTTTACTTTTTTGCATATTCTTTTTATATTATCTTTTATTATCTTTACAACGCAGTTTATTGCCAACTGTGCCGATGTGTTGAATAATTCCATTTTATTGATTAAAAACAATCAAACGAAATTTAAATCAATCAAATATTCGATTTGCCCGTATTGTTAATGTTAGTGAGCCGAAAACGTCTTAAAGTATCGCAAAACGGCGTTTTTGTGGCTTTCCGAGCGGCTATTTGTTTGGCAATTCGGAAAAAGTATATTATAATATAAGATAAGGCGACGATATGAAAAATCGCCTGCGTATCTTACCTGCGTATCTTAGTAACGCAAAAAGTCTTGCCATAAGCCGGCAAAAATCAGGAGATAAATAATGAATAAACCGAAAGTCGTATTTACTTACGTCGAAGCGGGAATGGGACACATTATGCCGATAACGTCCATTTCAAATGCTTTTGAAAAGAAATACGGAAAATACGTAGAAATCGTCCGCTCGAAGTTTTTTAGCGAGACGGGCGACAAACAAATGATTAAATTCGAACGCGGATTCGTAAGCGACGTCAAAGCCGCAAACACCTTTCCGCCTTACGGTTTTTTGGAAACCTTTTTTATGAATGCGATTTCGCATAAATCGTTAGCCTTTCTCTTCTACAACTTTTACAACGTGCCTGTTGTCAAAAAGGCAATCAAACATATGGAAGAGCTTCAAGCGGATATGGTTGTCAGCACCCATTTCTCGCCTACCCTTGTCGCAAACAAGGTTAAAACCAATAAGCCGCTTATCGTCAGCTATAACCCCGACGTTTATCTTCAACCGTTCTACCGCAACGACGGCGATTTGGTTTTAATTTCTACACAGCGCGGTTACGAACGCGCTATGAAACATAAAAAGCGTTTCAACGAAGACAATTTCAAATGCGTGCCGTTTGCGATAAGAGAAAAGGCTTTCGAGCTTTTTGAAAAGAAAGAGCAAACAAAAAAAGAATTGGGGCTTGACGGCAGACTTACGATAATTTTGTTTGAAGGCGGATACGGAATCGGCAAAACGAAAAAGATAGTCGAGATTCTCGCTAAAACCGATATGAAACTGAACGTTATCGCAATTTGCGGAAGCAACGAAAAAGCCTATAAGGCTCTCAAAAAACTTACGCCGAGCGAAAGCATAAATCTCATTGTCGAAGGATTTTCTTCAAACGTTCTGGAATATCTTTCCTGCGCCGATATTTTTATGGGCAAAAGCGGAGCGTCGTCCGTTGCCGAACCTGCGTTTTTCGGCGTTGCGGAAATTATCACAAACTATGCGACGTTTATAGAAAAAGGAAACGCAAAATATTACGTCGAGGACGTTAAAAACGCCGTCGTAATTAAAAATCCTAAAAAAGCAGTCAAAAAAGTAAGAGAGCTTTATGAAAACCCTGCTCTTTTAAACGAAATGAAAGCTAATGCGCTTAAAATTCACGACAAGTACGGAAGCGAAGAATCGGCGGACGCTTTGTTTGAACTTCTCTGCAAGAGATTCCCGAACCTTAAAGAAGAGTATGACAAGGACAATGCGAAATAAATCAGAATAGTTTATAAGAAAAACTTTCCGTATGCGATAAAGCATATTAGGCAAAGCATATAAGTATAAACCGTTATAACAAGGAACTTAATCAAGTTCCTTTTTTTGTTTGTCAATTTTAAATTTTTAGTTTTTATTAAGTTCCGCAATCAAAGTGATGATTTCATAACTAAAGCGGTAATTTTGCAATCATAACAACGATAATGTATTTATATTTTAAAAGACTAATTGATACGGCTTTTGATTATTTATATTGTTTAATTATTATAATTTAATTGCTTTTATTATAGTTTTAATTGCTTATGGTTTTTAACTATTGATATGACTTTCAATCATTATATAGCTTTTAAAATTTAATGGTTTTTGCTAACCACGCTTCACACTCAGAACTTTGTAAGATGACCTTTTTCGTTAAAACCGACGTAATCCGTTTGACGTAAGGCTTCGTAAACGACTATCGCAACCGAATTGGCAAGGTTTAAAGAGCGAATGTCGCCTATCATCGGAATTCGGAACGCATTGTCGTAGTTTTCGTGAAGAAGCTCTTCGGGCAATCCCTTCGTTTCTTTTCCGAACATAACGAAATCGTCAGGCAAAAACTTCACTTCGTCGTGACGATAACCTGCTTTTGTAGACGCATAAAAGAGCCTTGCGTCTTTGTTAAGTTTAAAAGTTCCGTTTTCGGCGGTATATTGCCCTGCAAAATTTTTGCTCAAAAAGTCTTCGAGATTTTCGTAAACCTTAATGTCGACGTAATGCCAATAATCGAGCCCTGCGCGTTTTACCGACTTTTCCGAAATGTCAAAGCCGAGCGGTTTTATAAGATGCACCACGCTCCCCGTTGCCGCCGCCGTTCTTACGATATTTCCCGTATTCTGCGGAATTTCAGGCTCTAAAAGTACTATGTTCATTTTTACCTTCCTATAATCGGCGATTTTGCCGTTAGCTTTTTTCTGTTTTGACCTGCATTATCGGTCGCAGTCAACCGCATGGCTAATCTATTTTTAAATTTATCGCAAGCTGATAGACGTCGTTTTTGTTCATTCCCCTATCGCGTGCGACAAGTTTTATCGCCGTCTTTTTGTCTTCGCCGAGTCTTATGTAACTTAAAATGTGTTCTTCGACGCTAAGCTCGTTGAGCGGATTTTTTCTCTCGCCGCCGTCTACTATTAAAACGTACTCGCCTTTCGGTTCTTTTACGCTGAAATCCTTCAAAGTCGTAAATTCAACGCCTTCGTGCAATTTCGTGATTTCCTTTACGACGTACGCCTTTCTGTCGCCGAACGCTTCGTACATAGCTTTTGCGTCGTCAAGCAGGTCGTGCGGTGCGCTGTAAATCGCAATCGGAACTTTTACGCCGACGTAGTCCGACAACACCTGAACCTTTTCGGAAAACTTTTGCGGCAAAAAGCCCAAAAACAAGAAACCGCTTGCATTAAGTCCGCAAAGCGCCATTGCGCTCGTTATCGCCGTTGCGGACGGAACTACTTCGACTTCGATTCCTCGCTTATGGCAATACGAAACGAGAATCGCACCGGGGTCGCAAACCGACGGCATTCCCGCATCAGAAATAAGCGCGACGTTTTGCCCCGCCAAAATCATATCGACAATTTTGTCCTTGGTTTCCGCTTCGTTGAATTTGTGATAACTGACAAGTTTTTTCGATATGTTAAAGTGCGTAAGCAGCGGCAGAGAATGTCTTGTGTCTTCGCAAGCAATCACGTCCACAAAGCCGAGAGTTTCAACCGCCCTTGGCGTCATATCTTTAAGATTTCCTATCGGCGTACCGACAATATATAATTTTGCCATTATCTATAAAGCTCCTTAAATTCTTCGGTCGGCTCGCCGTTTTCGTTCATTTCGACAAGAGTTTTCAAAGTAAGCCCTACCTTGCCGCCCTTGACGGCTTTAAGCATAAACGTGTCTGCGCCTTTCGACGGTTTCGGATATATAAGAGTAAGCTCCTTGGCTTCGAGTCCGAATTTATCGGCAAGCGCAATAGTTTGCGCCATACGCTTAATTTTGCCTATAACGTACAACTCTTTGCCGAACGACAACAGCTTTGACGCAACCGATATAAAGTTTTCAAGCGTACCCAAATTTTCGGTACGGCAATTGTCGATAACGCTGTCGATTCCGTTTGCCGTTTCGTACGGCGGATTGACGACGACCATATCGAAAGATTGCGGTTTTGCCCATTTCTCGAAATCGTTTATGTCTGAATGTACGGTTTCTATTTTGTCTTCCAAAGAATTGAGTTTGACGTTCTTTTTTAAAAGCTCGAACATTTCGGCTTGCTTTTCGACGGCAACGACCTTTGTCGCGCCCCTTTTGCCTGCAAGTAAAATCGAAATGACTCCGCTTCCTGCGCCGAGTTCCGCAATTTTTATTTTGGGCGAAACTTTGCAAAGATTTGCAAGTACGACGCTGTCCGAATTGAAACAATAAAAAGATGGATTTTGGACAAGCCTCAATCCACCTGTTTGCAAATCGTCTATTCTCAGATTATTTGACATCTTTTACGACGTTCACTTTAAGCGTTGCAGGAACGTTTGCATAAACCTTTACGGTTACGTTGTAAAGTCCGTATTCTTTGATATTTTCTTTAAGAGCGATTTTCTTTTTATCGACGTCCAGACCCTGTTCTTTAAGAGCGGCGGCGATTTCCGCACCCGTTGCCGCGCCGAACATCCTTCCGTTTTCGCCGCATCTTACCTTGACGGTTACTTCGGTCTTAGAGATTTTCTCGGCAAGGACTTTCGCCTCGGCAAGCTCGGCGGCAAGTCTTTCGGCTTCCACCTTTTTCTTATGATTTAAAATATTTACGTTTTGCGTAGTTGCTTCTTGCGCCAAACCTTTCTTTAAAAGGAAATTTCTCGCAAATCCGTCGTTTACTTCCAAAATATCGTCTTTTTTACCTGTTCCCTTTACGTCGCTAAGTAGTATAACTTTCATATAAATCTCCTGCATTTGCAAAACGAAAGTCCGCTCCGTTTTGCGTACAATCATATTTGCTAACAGTTTAACACAATATCGTCCGAATTTCAACCTTAACGACATAAAAATCGCAAAGCAAAACGCTCTATGAATACTTGCAAAACAGTATAGAACGCCAATCTTTGCAAATAATAAAATCGGAGGAATATATGAAAAAAATTTTATGTCATACCGCAAATTGTGAACACAATCTCAAAAACACCTGTTTTGCAGGCGTTATATCTATCGGAGAAAGCGCAAAGTGCGACTCGAAAATCAAACGTGACGGCGGAGTCCTTGCGCAAGCGTTTGCAGACGTCGAAGCGTCGGAAGAACTCGATAAACTCTCCGACACCGAAGCCATCGTTCAATGCGACGCCGATTGCATTTATAACCGCGACAACGTTTGCACCTGCGACGAGATCGTCGTTGACGACAAAATGCTTTCAACCAAATGCAAAACCAGAATTAAAAGCAAAAAGTAAAATCGCAGTTTAACGCGAGACTGAAAAAGCTATGGCTTAGCCATAGCTTTTCTACTACTCGATTGTTTTTAGGTTTAGTCGGACTTTGCTCCAACCGACTATCGGCTATCCGTCGACTGCCGACAATAAAACAATATGTGTTAGGTTCAATCTAATAAAGAACTTCCGCTTTTAAAGCTTCTTTTTCTTTAAGTTCTTGGAATTTCGCCGACCAACGTTTCGTATCGACTTTTTGGCTCTTGACGAGATAATTTACGTCAATCTTATCCTGATGCTTCCAGAAAAATTCTTCCGAAATGGTTTGATATCTTGCGACGTATTCCCACTTAATTCTGTCTTGATGCTCTTCGATAAATTTCTCCGACAAAACTTGTCCCGCGGTGATGTCCGACCAGTTTACTTTCGTTTCGAAATCGAGAATAAACTTTTCCGAAAGTTTTTGACAAGACGACAAAACCTTCCAGTCGCTCCACTTAAATTTGTCTGCGTATTTTCTCAAAAAGTTTTCCGACAATTTTTGCTTTGTGAGAATCGCCGTCAAATCCAATCTGCCCGTTGCAGGGTCGTTGAATCTATCTATGTTTGCTTCGATAAACGATTCGCTCAAATCTTGTTTTTCTGCAATTATTCTCCAAACGACTTTATCCGCAAACTCTCTGATGAACCCTTCGTCAAGCGACGGGTCTGCGCTTATTGCCGCCCAATCTTCCTTGTGCGATTTAATTATCTTTTTATAGTCCTTATCAATACCCATAATTTTCGCTCCTTTTCCATTGCATTTTATAATTCTATCTTATCATAGCGTTTGTAAAATTTCAATACGCAATTTTAATTTTTTGCAAAAACCGAACGGCTTTAATTTTGCTTCTTGCCATCGGCTAAGCGGTCATTTTGCGCTAAATGGTTTATTTTTTTAAATCCGCAAAATATGACGTATATTCGATTTTATACTTACTGTTCGGAAACAGCATTTCGTGCAAATCAATGAAATAATCGTCCGTCATAGACGCAATAAAATCGCAAACTATCTGGTTTGGTTCGCCGTCCGAATACGGTTTTTCCTTTTTGGCATAACGATAGCAATCGTCGATATTTTCAACGTGGTGTTTGTATATGACCGAATTCGTATCCTTTTTTATAAGCTGGTCAAGCAGTTTGTAATAAACGTCGCGGAACATCGGTTTTATAATTCCGTTGTAGCGAGATTCGAGGTCTTCGTTTTTGTAAATAAACTCGTAGTTTTCTTTCTTTGCGGTTTTTAAAGCAGTAAACGCTTCTTCGCTGAGTAACAGATAGTCCTTTTTGTAGCTATGCTCCAAAATGTCTATAGTAAGGTTGTTTATAATTTCGGAATTAGATTTTCCTATGTACTTGTCGGCGAAATTTATTTCTTTTCTTAAAGCCTTTCTGGCGTCTTGTCTGTCCTTGCCGAGATATGCGATTATGTCGCAAATTCTGACAACGCAGGCTTCGAGCGTCGTAGGCACAAGCTTGCCGCAAGCGTCTTTGTCCGTATAGCAGTTTTCGACCTTTCTGTCGAACTCTTCAAACGTAATTGCGGCTGTCGGGCGATATTCTTTCATCTCGAATTCGCCGTTGTGACAAAGTATACCGTCAAGCGTCTGCAAAGAAATATTTCGCAAATACAGCTTGTCCAAGACTCTTACGCTTTGAACGTTGTGATTGAAATACCTTCCCGTATTTTCGTTAAGCAATGCGCTTAAAAATCTTTCGCCCGCATGTCCGAAAGGCGTATGCCCTATGTCGTGTCCGAGCGCGATTGCTTCGATAAGGTCGCAATTTAAACTTAATGCCTGACCTATATCCCTTGCAATTCTCGACACTATCTGAACGTGCAAGCCGCGTCTTGTTATGTCGTCGTTTTTATAAAACGAAAAAACCTGCGTTTTGTCGCCGTAACGATTGTAAAGCGGCAGGTGTAAAATCTTCTCCACGTCCCTGACAAAGGCAGGACGAACGCAGGTCGCAATGTCTTTTTCGGGATTTCGACGCACGATAAGCCTGTCCTCGAAAGCATAAGGATTTACCCAATGATTTTTTTTGTCGATGAAAATCAAACGTTCGAGTTCGTCGCTCGGTTTATTAAAACAACTTTCTTTCACGTTTTTTAAACGTATTTCGTTTTCCATAAGATGATTATAACATATTTTTAGCTTCCTTTCAATATCCACTTGCGAATGTTTCAACTTTAAACTTACATACAATTTAAACTTGCATACAATTCAAATCAAATAATTTAAAACCGAAATTAAAAACCAAAATATAAATTTGAATATTACTTAATGCATTTACTGCTTATAATGCGTTTTACATTAAATATAGTTATAGTATTGCATTTATTAAAGCCCCGACTGTTTTTTAATTTCTTTTAAATAGAAACTTATCGTGCTTTATTTTAAGAAGTTATTTCAAATCCGTTCTTAACCGTTTTTACCTTATTTTAGGCGAATAAACGGTTTTGCGAATTTCGCTGTAAAAAAAATTTACCGTATTTTTAATTATGCCTTTATTTTCGTTGACATATATAGACAAAATGATATAATTTTATCGTCCTTTTGGTTTAGTTTTACTAAACTTAAAATTTAGTTAAACTTTATCGGTTAAACGGTCGGTTTAGAATTACTAAACCGAAAAACTTCGGAGAGTTTTATGGAAATCGGAGCAAAAATCAAAGATTTGCGACTAAAAGGCGGATTGACGCAAGAAGAACTCGGCGACAGATGCGAGCTGACGAAAGGCTACATTTCTCAACTTGAAAACGAACTGACATCGCCGTCGATTGCAACGCTACTAGACATTTTGTCGGCGCTCGGCACTACTCCGTCGGAATTTTTCAGCGACGAAAAAGGCGAACAAGTCGTATTCGGTGAAAACGACTATTGCGAAAAAGTGACGGACGAACAAAAAATCGTATGGCTTGTGCCTAACGCGCAAAAAAACGAAATGGAACCTATCTTAACGGAGATTGCGCCGCACGTCAAAACGCAAAGCGATATGCCGCACGAAGGCGAAGAATTCGGATACGTTCTGCAAGGCGAAGTCGTTCTCACGATAGGCAAACGAGAACATATCGTAAAACAAGGCGAATCGTTCTATTTCGAAAGCAACAAAGTACACTGTTTGGAAAACAAGTCGGATACAACGGCTAAAGTTATATGGGTATCCAGCCCACCTACTTTTTGATTTAAGGAGCTAATATGCAAAAGGAAACCATTATCGAACTTAAAAACGTTTGCAAAGTTTACGACGGAAAAGAAGCTGTCAAAAACGCAAGCCTTATCATAAAAAAAGGCGAATTCGTCACTCTTTTAGGCCCGTCGGGCTGCGGAAAGACCACTACTCTCAGAATGATTGCAGGTTTTGAAATTCCGACAAGCGGACAAGTTTTCTTCAAGGGCGAAGACATAACAAATCTTCCGCCGCATCTTAGAAAGGTAAACACCGTATTCCAAAAATACGCGCTTTTCCCGCACCTTAACGTGTTCAACAATATTGCTTTCGGTCTTAAACTTCAAAAAGTTCCGACCGAGCCGTTTATCGATAAAAAAGGCAATCTGGTCACGAAGTACAGAAAATACAATAAAGAAGAAATAAGAAGAAAAGTTGACGCCGCTCTTAAAATGGTCGACCTCGAAGACTACGGTCACAGAAACGTTTCAAGCCTCTCCGGCGGTCAACAACAAAGGGTCGCAATTGCAAGAGCACTCGTAAACGAACCGGAAGTTTTGCTTTTGGACGAACCGCTCGGCGCGCTTGACCTTAAAATGAGAAAGGATATGCAACTCGAACTTAAAAATATGCACAAGAATCTCGGCATAACCTTTATCTACGTCACGCACGACCAAGAAGAAGCTCTTACTATGAGCGACAAAGTCGTCGTTATGCGTAGCGGCGAAATTCAACAGATAGCGTCGCCTGAAAAAATTTACGACGAGCCTGCAAACGCTTTCGTTGCGGACTTCATCGGTGAATCGAATATTCTTTCGGGCGTTATGCTCGAAGACTACAAAGTCGAGTTCTGCGACACTGTTTTCGAATGTGTTGACCACGGCTTCAAAAAGAAAGAGCCTATCGACGTTATCATTCGTCCCGAAGACATCAAAATTCTTGCTGCCGACGATAAAAAAGCTATTGTCAATGCAACCGTAGACAGTTGCGTGTTCAAAGGCGACCATTATCAAATTACCGTCATAGCAAACGAAAACGAACTCGAAGTTCACGACACACTGTCGCAAGAAAAAGGCGCAGTCGTCGGACTTTATATCAAGCCGTTCGATTTGCACATTATGCACAAATCGAGAATCATCAACGAAATTCAAACGGAAATGGTTTCCGAAAATCTCGTTACGATTTGCGGCGGCAATTTTGAATGTCAAAGCGATTTGCCGTCAGGCACGAAAGTCCTTGTCAAAATCGACTTCGACGACGTTGAAATCACCGACGACGAAGAAGACGGCGTAATTTCAGGCACAGTCGTAAACAGCATCTACAAAGGCAGTTATTATCAATGCATCGTTCGTACCGACGACTTTTACGACTTTTTCGTAGACACAGAATTCGACTGGTTCAAGGGCGACCGAGTCGGTATCAAAATCGCTCCCGAAAAAATAATTATCGAAAAAATCGAAGGCGAAATCGCCACAGAAGAAAAAACCGTCATAGACGAGGTGGACTCAACCGATGAAGAAAATTAAGCCGTTTAAAATAACAAGAAGAGTTTTCGGATATCCGTACGTCTTGTTTATGATGTTGTTCATAATTTTGCCGTTGGTTCTCATTTTGGTCAACGCCTTCTTGGATCCCGACGGCTATCTCACGCTTGAAAACTTCAAGACTTTCTTCACCGAAAGAAGCAGTCTTATCGTTTTGGGCAACTCGGTGCTTGTCGGCATAATAACTACCCTAATTTGCCTGCTCATCGGCTATCCCGTTGCGTACATACTTTCAAAATACAGCTCGGGCAAAATTCTCGTCATATTGTTTATTCTTCCTATGTGGGTAAACTTTCTTATCAGAACGCTTGCGACAAAAGCGGTATTTCTTGCTATGGGAATCGAACTCGGAATGGGTACGGTTATATTCGGTATGGTATACAACTATCTTCCGTTTATGATTTTGCCTTTACACACTACTATATCGAGCATCGACAAAAGTTATATCGAAGCGGCGCAAGACCTTGGCGCGGACAAATCGACCGTATTTTTAAAAACGGTTCTTCCGCTTTCGACGAGCGGCATAATTTCGGGCATAACTATGGTTTTTATTCCGACTATCTCGACGTACGCCATAAGTCAGCTCCTTTCAAACGGAACGATATTCTTGTTCGGCGATTCCATTCAAATGAAATTCGAGCAAGGACTTTACGGCGTCGGCTCGATTATGTCAATCGTTATGCTCATATTCGTGCTTATATCGAACTTCTTAATCAACAAGTTCAGCAACAATACGCAAAGGAGGACCTTGCTGTGAAAAAGTTTTTAGAAAAGGCATACATATTCGTTATACTTGCCCTTTTATACATTCCGATTATTATGATAATCATATATTCTTTCTCAAACAGCTCGAACTTTTCATTTGCGGGCGGAGCAAGTATGGAAGCGTATCGTTCGATATTCACGTCGGGCGGAAAATCCAAAACTCTTTTAGACGCCGTTTTGAACACGCTTTTTATAGCCGTAGTTTCAAGCGTCGTATCGACGATTTTAGGTTCGTTCGCCACAATCGGAATTTATCAATTCGGCAAAAAATTCAAACGCGCCGCGCTTGACGTCAACCAGTTTCCTATCATAAACAGCGAAATCGTCGTTGCGGTATCGTTTATGGTCTTCTTCTCTACTTTCCACTTTCCGGAGGGATATTTAAGGCTTATCATTGCGCATATCACTTTCTGCACGCCATACGTAGTTCTGTCAATTTTGCCAAAGCTGGAAAAAATGGACCCTAACATTTACGAAGCGGCGTTAGACCTCGGCGCAAGCCCTGCGCAAGCGCTTTGGAAAGTCGAAATACCGTACATTGCCCCAGGCATTATAAGCGGCTTTCTTATGGCGTTCACTATTTCGCTTGACGATTTCATCATTACGCAAATCAATAAAGGCGCAAGCACGGGTATAAACACTCTATCGACGTATATATATTCAGACGCAAGAGTTCAAGGTTTAGAACCGTTTTGGTATGCTATTTTCTCGATTTTATTCGTTGCCGTGCTTGCAATCGTCCTTACCGTCAACGTCGTTAAAATCAGAAAAGAAAAGGCGGCAAAAAAAGCCAAAGGAGCAATTTTATGAAAAAGAAGCTATCTTTAATTCTTCTTGTGGCCATACTTGCCTGCCTGCTTTTAAGCGCTTTTGCCGGTTGCAATTCTAACGATGAAAGCGGCGGAAAAAATACCGATAAGCTCGTCATTTATAACTGGGAAGATTATATCGAACCGGAGCTTTTAGATGAATTTAAAGCATACTATAAATCGGTTACGGGCATCAACCTTAAAATCACCTACACCACTTTCGATACGAACGAAACTATGCTCACAAAACTCA
>SAMEA104315424__coassemble_1226_pt1 | contig 12340 bp, 8 predicted proteins | sample SAMEA104315424__metabat2_low_PE_052 | metagenome-assembled genome bin SAMEA104315424 (sample SAMEA104315424) | gut metagenome | biome: Monkey gut; feature: monkey-associated habitat; material: faeces | place: China | collected 2013 | reverse complement strand
CAAGTCGAACTTATCGGCAACGTTGAAAAAAACTCGTTGTCCTTTGCGTCGAAAAACTCGGCGTTAAAAGTGCGGAATATGAAAAAGAACAAAAACGCCTGTACAGACGATACAGCAAGAACAAGAAGCTCAGGCAAAACACCGCCAATAACGCAAGCTTTTGTCAAAGATACCAATGAATAGCAAAGTATTCCGATTAGCGGCAAAAAGCATACGCCGACTAATAACAGCTTGAAAAACTCTTTTTTGGTTTTCGGCAATATCTGCGAATTTTTAACCAAAAACTTGAAAACGAGCGAAAACTTAGCCATTGTCACTCTCCGAATCGTCGTCGGTTTTATCGGCGATTTTGTTTTCATTACTGTTCGGCGAAACCGTATTTTGCGATTCCGCTTCGACACTATTTGCCGTTTCGTAAACGGCAAAAGCGTTTTGAGAATCGTTTGAAGTAATTTTGATAAACAAGTCTTCAAGAGAAGGGTTTTTTGACCTTCTGACGTCTTCGCCGCTCGAAGTCATAACCAAATTGCCGTCGTCAATGATACCTACTTTGTCACAAACTTTTTCAACAACGTCCAGAACGTGCGAGCTGAAAAACACAATATTGCCCTTATTTGCATGTTCGCGCATGAGCTTTTTAAGCTCGTAAGCAGACGTCGGATCAAGTCCCGTGAGCGGTTCATCCAAAACCCAAAGCTTAGGTTCGTGAATAAGCGCGCCGATAATATTTATCTTTTGTTTCATTCCGTGCGAATAACTTTTTATAGGACTTTTGATTTTGTCGGCAAGATTAAAAAGAGCCAGATACTTATCGAGCCTTTCTGCACGAAGCGAACTGTCTACTTCGTAAACGTCGCACATAAAATTTATAAATTCAAGTCCTGTCAGATTTTCAAACAAAACGTGATTGTCGCTGACGTACCCGATTTGCTTTTTTGAATCGAGTTGCTTGATGTCTTTTCCGTCAAGCATAATATGACCGCCGTCGAATCCGAGTATTCCGCAAATACATTTTATCGTAGTCGATTTTCCTGCGCCGTTTGGACCTATAAAACCGAAAATCTCCCCTTCTTTTACGTTGAAACTAATATGATTGACGGCAGGTTTGTCGTTGCCTCTATACGTTTTTGTCAAATTTGAAATTTCAAGCATGTCTTTTCCCTTTCTAAGATTTATTTACCTTTCACAATTACTTTTTTATTTTAACGTTTATAATGATGCGGCTATACGCAATGCTAATTTTACAACTTAATTAAAAACCGAATTTTAATTTAACTATCGATGTTTTTTTATTAAAAAAAATTCATTGCACATCATTGCACAATTGATTTCATTGCAATTTGATTTGAAATTAAATGCATTCATCGCTGTTAAGTAGCGATTCGGTTAGTTTTCCATTCATTCGATTCAGATAAGTTTAATTATTTTCTATCTTTTTGCCTTTCCGCCACGGTCTTTTCAAAACCGCGATCAGACGGTTCGTAAAAGATTTCGTCTTTTAATTCGTCCGGCAAATATTGTTGTTTTACCCAGCCGTTTTTATAGTCGTGCGGATACAGATAACCGCTGATTTTTTCGTCGCCCTTATAATTAGGGTCACGCAAAGCAACGGGAACGCTTTCGGTTTTTACGCTTGCCACGGCTTCGTCTGCTTTGTGCATAGCAAGATATGCTCTGTTCGATTTAGGAGCTTCCGCAACGTAAACTATCGCTTCCGCAAGCGGAATTTTTCCTTCAGGCAGTCCGACGTTTTGAAGAGCCGTCATTGCCGAAGTCGCGACGACCAAGGCCATAGGGTCTGCCATTCCTACGTCTTCCGCCGCTTGTATAACGATACGCCGAGCTATAAGCATAGGGTCGATGCCGCCGATAATAAGTCGTTCCGCCCAATAAAGAGCCGCATTGGAATCGCTTCCGCGCATAGATTTGATAAACGCCGAAATCATATCGTAATATGCCGATTCGTCAACGCCGAGAGAACGGCAGCCGACAGACTGCTCCGCTTCTTTCAAATCGATAAAAATAATGCCGTCGGCGTTTGGTTTTGTCGTTATTGCCGCAAGTTCCAAAGCGTTCAACGCGCGGCGCATATCGCCGTTCGCCGTCAAAGCTATATGATTTAAAGCCTCGTCCGACGCTTTAACTTGCATATTTTTTAACCCTTTAGGACTTTCTATCGCACGCTTTAAGCCCTGCACAATGTCCTTTGCCGAAAGTCTTTTAAACTCGAAAACTCGGCAACGCGAAACGATTGCTCTTGTCATAGACGAATAAGGATTTTCGGTTGTAGAACCGATAAAAATAATCGTTCCCTGTTCGACGGCTTGCAACACGCTATCCGACTGAGCCTTGTTCCATCTGTGACATTCGTCAAGCAAAAGATATGTTTTTTTGCCGTACATTTTGAGTTGTTCTTTTGCGTCGTCTATCACTTTTTTTGCGTCGGCAACGCCTGCCGTAACGGCATTGAGTTTTACGAAGTTAGCGTTAGTACGCTCCGCTATTATGTTCGCAAGCGTAGTTTTTCCCGAACCGGGAGGTCCGAAAAAAATGCAACTTCCGAGCATATCGGCTTTAATTGCCCGCGCCAAAAGTAAATCGTCGCCGACTATATGACTTTGTCCTAAAAACTCGTCCAAAGTCGTCGGACGCATACGCTCGGCAAGCGGAGCAAGCTTCTTCGTATCGTTCACTAAATCCAACAAATCCATAAAATTATAATATCACAAACGGTTTTAAAAGTAAATAAAATGCGCTTTTATGCACAAACAATTACATAAAAGCACTGTTTTTATAATACTTAGCCTCTTATTCTATCGCTATAAATTACATTATTGACAATTGCTTTATCTGTCGGCATTTAAAAGGCATTTAAAATAAAAATAGCCCGACTAACTGTCGGACTATTTTTTGTTTTACAATACTTCGATATTGTTTAATGCGTTTGCAATAAGCGTTTCAAGGTCGAGAACGGATTCGGCTTTTTCGACAACGGCAAGTTTTGGTCTTGTCGCAGGATTCTTCGGCAAAAACACCGTGCAACAATCTTCATAAGGAAGTATCGACGTTTCAAACGTGCCGATTTGTTTTGCTTTTTCCATAATCTCTTCTTTATCGAGTCCGATAAGAGGTCTTAAAACAGGAAGTTTTACGACGCTATTCGTACAGTTTATGCTGTTTAAAGTTTGCGAGGCAACCTGTCCTAAACTCTCACCCGTTATAAGAGCCCCGCAATCGTTTTGAACAGCCAAACGCTCGGCTATTCTCATCATAATTCTTCGCATTATCGTAATCATAAATTCCGCAGGACACTTCTCGTGAATTGCAAGCTGAATTTCCGTAAACGGCACAACAAAAAGTTTTATTTCCGTGCAATATTTACTGACTAAATTTCTTAGCATAACGACTTTCTCTTTTGCGAGATCGGACGTATAAGGCGGGCTGGAAAAATGAACGGCAAAAAGTTTCATTCCGCGTTTTGCCATCATGTACGCCGCAATAGGCGAATCGATTCCACCCGACAAAAGCAACATACCCCTGTCCGAACAACCGACAGGTAAACCGCCGACCGCAAGTTCGACGCCGCTATAAACGAACGACTTTCCGTTTTCACGAATGTCTACGTTAATTTCAAGGTCATAATTAAAAAGGTCAACTTTAAGTTTAACGTTTTCAAGCACCGCTCCGCCTATATCCGCAGAAATTTGCATAGACGTAAGCAGAATTTTTTTATCTGCTCTTTTAACCGAAACTCTGAACGTTTTTGCGCCGTTGTCAAACGCCTCTTTTGCAAGAGCCACGGCTTTTTCTTTTATTCCTATAAAATTTTCGGAATAAGCAGTATCGACCTTATGCGCAACGCTAACCGAATAAACGCCGAATACTTTTTTCACGCAATCTAAAATTTCGGCTTCGTCTGTCGGATTATAATTTTCGATGAAATATCTTCCTTGCGAACGATTAAACTCATATTGAAACTCACTTAAAGAATGTTTTATATTCTTTATAAGCAACGACTCGAAATAATCGCGATTTTTACCTTTTAAAAATATTTCGCCAAATCGTATGATGATAACTTTTTCCATATTATTTCCTTATAAATTTATTCCACTCGTTTGCGGTGTCGGCAATTATGCTTGCCGCAATTTTTGCTTCGTCTAACGTATTGAACAATCCGAAACTGAATCTGACAATTCCGTCGCGGTGATATTCGTCAAGCCCCAACAGCTTTTTAAATCGGCTTTCTCTATGCGACGAACACGCAGAGCCGATGCCGACAAGAACGTCCTTTTTTTCAAGAGCGTGAAGCAAAACTTCGCCCCTGAGATTTTTAAATGCGACCGTAAGTATATGACTTGCACCGTTTTCGGGTGATATAACAACCGTTTCAGGCACGTTTTTAAGGACAAATTCCTTCAAGTATTCTCTAATTTCGCTTTTTTGAGAAATCTTTTGGTCAAAATCCGTAAAAATCAGCTCACTTGCTTTGTCAAAAGCCATAATCGACGCAACGTTTTCGGTTGAAGAACGAAAGCCGCTCTCTTGTCCGCCACCATAAATAAGCGGCTTAACGTTTACGCCTTTTTTAATCCAAAGCGCACCTACGCCTTTAGGAGCATGAATTTTGTGTCCGCTTATCGTATACGCGTCCACCCCGAGCTCTCTTAAATTAACGTCGATTTTTCCGAATGCCTGAACGCCGTCCGAGTGAAAAACAGCTTTCGGACTTTTCTTTTTGATAAGCGACGAAATCGCTTTTAAATCGTTTATCGCGCCCGTTTCGTTTGAAACGTGCATAATCGAAACAAGGCAAACGCTTTCGTCGAGCATTGCGGAAAGTTTTTCTATATCCACTGCTCCGTCGCTTTTTATCGGAGCAAATTCAACGTTGTATCCTTGATTTTTAAGTTCTAAAGCGCTGTTATAAATAGCGTCGTGTTCGCCTTCATCAACGATGATTTTTGAATCTTTACGTTTTTTCACACCGAATAAAACGGTATTGTCACCCTCGCTTCCGCTGGACAAAAAGAATAAATTTCCTTCCGGCGCGTGAAGTCTTTTTTTGAAACTCTCTCTTACCTTATCGAGAAGAATTTTAATTTTAGACGCTTCGGCGTAAAGAGCCGATGGATTGAAATATTCGTTTTGATTGTATTCTTTTAAGCAATCGATACATTCGTCAAAAACTCTCGTAGTTGCGGCGTTGTCGTAGTAAATCATTGTGCCACCTTTACAAACTCACGAATAAGAGCGTTTAAATAGTCATCGGGGGTAAAAATAATTCTATGCTCGCTTCCGTCAGGCAAAGTAAAACGCAACACTTTATTGTCGGGACTTGCAACGTCTGCAAGATAAACTTTGTCTGTATTTTGGACAAAATCGGTAAATTCGCCGTATGAAAGTATTCTGTCAAACTTTACGGTCATAAGAGTCTTAGCCCTGAGCCTTACGTCTTTTTTAGTAAAAATCAATCTGTCGTCTGCATAGTGATAATTATACTCAATAGTTTGCGCGTAATAAAGCTGAGAAAGCAAAACGCCTATGCCTAACACGCCGATAAACGCAAACAAGACGTATTGATTTACAAAAATTCCGACAATTAAAAGCGCAAGCGACGCTATTTGCAAAATTACGCCTGCATAAAGCATAATTTTTCCGCCTGTCGAAATTCTGACTTTTACTGACTGCGTATATTTGGTAGCAACCATAGTTTTCTCCTATGCATTAAATGCAACTTTAAATTTGTTATGTGGCGCCATTGCGGCGTTACGGAATTTTTAAGAATCCGTTTGTTTAACGCTTCTATTTTTCCGTTAAACGATTTTATAATAAATAACTTAATCTGCGGCTTAGCACAACTTATATTCTGTTGTAAATTTATTATGATTTTATAACGTTCTTAAATTTAAGATTCATTTATGATGATGCGATTGTGTTTTTTATATTGTATTTTTACCAAACACCTATCATCAAATCCATTATAGTTTCAGATGCACATAAAAGCAATCGAAACTATTTTTTTACCTTATAAAAATCGCCTTTTTTTACACGGACGGACAGTTTTCCGAACTTGACTTCTCCGTCGCCTTTCGGTGAAAGCGAGCTGAGTATTCCGCTTTTCGACAAACTGGTAACGTAAACCGTATCGCCGACTTTAAGCGGACTGTCGTCGCGCAATTCGGTGACAGCCGTTTCTTTATCATAATCCGCGGACATATATTCGAGCGATTTTCTCAGCTTTTGCGCTTTTATCAAATCGCCGCTTCCAATTTCGTCCTGCGCCAAAATCTCCTTTATTTGCGCTATCAGGTCGTTGGCTTCTTCAACCGAATCGTTTATAAGGTTTTTCGTGCCTTTTCTTATGTTTTCTTCGAGTTTTTCACGCTTTAACAAAATTGTTTTCTTTTCGTCTTCTATTTGTTTTAAATACTCTGCGGCTTTTTGTCTGTCTTCTTCGGCTTCCGAAACGATTTGTTCGGCTTTCCTTCTTGTGTTTTCCGCAGACAACAAAACGTTATCGAATTGAATTTTTTCAGACGATATTCTCTTTAAAGCACCGTCAATTATGCTTTTGTCAAGTCCCAATCGCTCGCAAATCTTTAATGCGTTAGACGTTCCGACCGAACCCATAATGAGTTTGTAAGTCGGCGCGTAAGTCACGCTATCAAAGTCCATCGACGCGGTTTCGATATTCGGATTGGTCAGCGCAAACTCTTTTAATTCGCCGAAATGCGACGTTATGATTGCTTTTGCATTAACCGAAATTATTCTTTCGGATATGGCAACGGCAAGCGCCGCACCTTCGATAGGATCCGTGCCTGCTCCGAGCTCGTCGAACAAGCAAAGCGATTTATCGTCGACTTTGCTTAAAACGTCGATAATATTTTTGATATGCGACGAAAAAGTGGACAAATTCTGTTCGATGCTCTGTTCGTCGCCTATGTCGCAGTATATTCCGTCGAAAGCCGAAATGCTTGCGTCCGAACAAGGAATAAACATTCCGCACATAGCCATAACGGACAAAACTCCGACAAGTTTCAGCGTGACGGTTTTTCCACCCGTATTTGGGCCTGTTATAAGCAAAATTTTGTTTATAAGTTCAATAGAAACGGGAACGACTTTTTCGGGGTCGATAAGCGGATGCCTACCCTTAACGATTTTGATTATTCCGTCGTTTGTAAGTTTCGGACAAATGCATTTGCGTTTTTTTGCATATTGTGCTTTCGCAAATATAAGGTCCATTTCTTCAATCGTAACGGTGGTGGCTTTAAGACCGCCCGCTATACCGCCGATATCGGTTGAAAAACGACGAAGAATCTTTTCGATTTCAACTTCTTCTTCCATAAGCAACGTCTTTAATTGGTTGTTCATTTCGACAATTGCCATAGGTTCGATATAAAGCGTAGCTCCCGAAGCCGACTGGTCGTGAATAAGCCCAGGAATTACTCCTTTAAATTCCGACTTAACGGGAATCACGTAACGGTCGTTTCTTATCGTAACAAGACTGTCCTGCAAATATTTCGTATAAGCGCTCGAAGAAACGTATTTTTGAAGCGACGTTTTAATTTGTCCGTTCGTTTTCAAAATACGATTCCTTATGTTTTTAAGCTCGACCGACGCATCGTCCGCAACTTCCGTTTCGGATAAAAACGAAGCGTAAATTTTTTCTTCAAGCTCTTTATCGCTGAAAAGCGATTCCGCCATACCTTTAAGACACGGCGCGTTTAACGCTTTTTGCATCGACTGCTTTATGCCTCTTGAAATTCTAAGGCATCTGCCGACTTTCAAAACGTCCGCAATAGTCAAAAGCCCGGATTTCGACGCAAATTCGATGATGCCCGAAATATCGTCGATTGCAAAATTCGGCGAAATCGAATATTCAAAAAGAACTCTGTCAGCTTCCTCGGTTTGACTAAGCAAAGCGTTTGCCATTCTGTAATCGGTTTCGGGTTTTAATGCAAGCGCAAGATTTTTTCCGCCCTCCGATTGCGTGTAGCCTTTCAATTCTTCGAGAATTTTATTAAATTCAAGGGTTTTTAAAGTTTTTTCTTCTATCATTTTTATCCTTGCTAAGCCGCCGTCAACGGTTGCAAACCGTAATCTGCATTTAGGTTAGTTATCTGATTTTTGCACCGAATTTTTCTTCGAGCAAGCTCAAAATGTCTTTCATAACGTCGTTGACCGTTGCGTCTACAAGCGTCTTTTCGTATGATGTAAACACAAAATGCAACGCTATGCTCTTTTTACTTCTTCCGATAAGGTCGGATTTGAACACGTCGAATATTTCGATTTTTTCAAGATTCTCATAATTTTTTGCTTTTATCGCTTCGACCAAATCGCCTGCTACGGTTTCGTCACTCACAACGACAGCCAAATCTCTTTCCATAGACGGATAGCGGCTGAGTTCGTGAACTCTGACGCTGTCATTTGCAAGTGCCATAAGTTTTCTCAAATCGATTTCCGCAATGTAAACTCTTTGTCCGCCCATTCCGTAAGTTTTTGCGACGACAGGATGCACTTCGCCGTATACACCGACTTCTTCTTCGCCGCAAATCAATGCCGCGCTTCTTCCGTCGTGAAGATAGCTAACAATCTTTTTAACCGATTTATTTTCGATTTGAAGCGTTCTGAGCAATTCTTCGATTACGTTTTTAAGCGTAAAGAAGCTCTCGCTTAAATCGCAAAGAGCGATGCAAAGCGTAGGAATTTCGTCAGGCAATTCTTTGAGCGGCAATTCCTTAGGAACGTAAACGTTGCCGATTTCATAAAGCAAAACTTCTTTATTTGATTTGCTCAAATTCGACGAAACTATTTCTAACATACTATGAACAAGCGTCGTTCTCATTGTGCTTAACGCTTCGCCGAGCGGATTTTTAAGTTGTATTGCCAGGCGACGAGAATCGTTTTCATCAAAACGTAACATATCGAAAGCCTTAGGCGTAGTAAACGAATAAGTAACCGCTTCATAAAGTCCGAGATTTGCAAGCGCATAGCGAACCTTATCCGCAAAAGCAAGACGAGGCATAACTTCGCCATTTATGAGTTCGGAATATTTAAACAAAGTAGGTTTTACGTTTCCGTAGCCCAAAACTCTTATATATTCTTCCGCAAGCTCGTTTGCGCCCAAAATGTCGTCACGCTCTTCGGGAACGGTCACCGCAAGATTGTCGCCGTCGATGACAGTGCTAAGTCCCAAAGTATCGAAAATGTTTTTCGCAACGTTTTTATCGACTTCGATACCCAATATATCGGTAAGTTTTTGAACGGTCACGTTTACGACTTTTGACTTTTCAAAATCGATTTTAACGTCTTTTTCGCCCGACAAAATATCGCCGCTTCCGGTTGTATAAATAAGGTTTAACGCTCTGTGCAAACCGAGTTCCTGACAAGAAAAGTCGATGCCCTTTTCATATCTTGCTTGGGAATCGGAATGAAGATTTAAAGCTCTTGCCGTACGACGAATTTTATCTCTCTTAAAGCGAGCGGATTCAAAAACAATGCTCGTCGTGTCGTCCTGAATTCCCGAATATTCGCCGCCCATAATACCCGCAACGGCAACCGGTTTTTTAGCGTCGCAAATTACAAGTACGTTGTTGCCGAGGTCGTTTTCCTTTCCGTCGAGCGTAGTGATTTTCTCGCCGTTTTTAGACAAACGCACGACAATTTCGTCGCCTTCCAAAAAGCGTTTGTCAAATGCGTGCATAGGTTGTCCGATTTCGGTCAAAACGTAGTTAGTAATATCGACGATATTGTTTATAGGTCTGATTCCGACTGCTCTGAGACGTTTTTTAATTAGCGGACTCGACGGGAAAATCTTAACGTTGTTTACGCCTGCCGCCATGTATCTCGGACAAAGTTCATTGTCGAGAACGCTGACATTTATGTCGAGTTTGTCCGAAACCGTTTTATAATTAAGGTCTGGAGCTCTCCAAGTAGTTCCCAAAGCTACGGCAACTTCTTTTGAAAGTTTAAACACGCTGTTGCAGTCAGGTCTGTTTGCCGTTATCGATACGTCGAGAATTACGTCGTTAAAGCCGATTGCGTCAAACACGTTTTCGCCGAGTTTGTAGTCGCCTTTAAGACGCAAAACGTCGTTATTTGACGCGCCCTCGTAATCGTCAGATGTAAGTCCGAGTTCTTCGCCGCCGCAGAACATTCCGTCCGACTTTACGCCGCGAAGTTCCCCTGCCTTAATTTTCGTTCCGTCAAATAAAACAGCTCCGTCAAGCGAAACGGGAACAAGCTCGCCTACCGTCATTTTTGCGTTAGTTACGATTTGAAGTTCTCTGCCGCCTATATCAACTTTACAAACGCTGAGTTTATCGGCGTTCGGATGCTTTTCTACACTGAGAATTTTACAAACGACAACGTTTGTCGCTTGTTTATTTTGATAAATTATGTCTTCGACCTCGAAACCGATGCCGACGAGTTTTTCGGAAAGAGTTTCCGGCGAACAATCTATATCTACAAAGTCTTTAAGCCAACTGATTGGTGCTAACATATCCTACTATCTCCTTAATTGAATTGTTTAAGAAAACGCATATCGTTTTCATAAAACATTTTTATATTCGGAACTCCGTATTTGAGCATAGCGATACGCTCAACACCGAAACCGAAAGCAAAGCCGCTGTATTCGTTGCTGTCAATTCCGCAATTTTCGAGAACTTGCGGATTTACGACGCCTGCGCCGAGGATTTCGACCCAACCCGTGCCCTTACAAACTCTGCAACCTTTTCCGCCGCAAATAGAACAACTTACGTCCATTTCGACGCTAGGTTCGGTAAACGGGAAATACGACGGTCTGAAACGAGTTTTCGTTTCACTTCCGAAGAGTTGTTCGGCAAAAGCCGTCAAAACGCCTTGAAGATCGCCGAGCGTTATTTTTTTATCGACCGCAAGCCCTTCGATTTGATTGAATATCGGACTGTGCGAAGCGTCGTCGTCACTACGATAAACCTTGCCCGGAACGACTACTCTTATCGGTGGTTTTTGCGTTGTCATAATTCGGCCTTGCATAGGCGACGTATGGGTTCTGAGCAAAATATTGTCGTCGATATAGAAAGTATCTTGCATATCTCTTGCAGGATGATCCTTAGGGACGTTCATAAGCTGAAAGTTGTAATAATCGGTTTCGATTTCAGGACCTTCCGCAACCGAAAATCCGAAGCCTTTAAATATGTCGATAATTTCGGTCTTAATTCTCGTCAAAGGATGAACGCTTCCAATTGTGCGCTTTTGTTCGGCAGGAAGAGTAACGTCAACCGCTTCCGATTGAAGTTTTTCCGCAAGTTCGCGTTCTTTGAATTCTTTGTCCTTTCTCGATAACGCCTCTTCGATTTTAACTCTCGCTTCATTTACAAGTTTGCCGATTTGCGGTTTTTCCTGAGGCGGCACGTTGGAAAGGTTTTTAAGCACGGCAGTCATTTCACCGCTCTTGCCTAAAAATCTGACTCTTACGTCGTTAAGCAACTTAGACGTTTTACTTCCGCTTATAGCTTCCAAAGCGTCTGCTACGATTTTTTTCAAGATTTCTTTCATTTTTTGCTCCTATAACTGTGTATAATCTAAATATTGTTTTTTGTATTATCTTTAATACCGTTTTAAATTTGTTTTATTTGTTCTATTTGTTTTTTATTGATATTTTGTTTTTTCTTAGCTCAATTTTGTTTTTTAAGCCCAATTATGCTTTTAACTTTTAAGCTATGTTTTATTTCGTCTTATCGCTTCGAGCTTTGCCGATTATCGCTGTGGGCAAATAAAAAACCCTATGCTTCTGCATAGGGCGAATTTCCGCTGTACCACCTATATTCGCGCTTAATCTGCGCCTCGTTTCTTGCTGTCACGGGCATACCCGACAAAACCTACTCCGTTCAGAATTGCAGCTCCAAAGTGAACTTCACACGCACCCTTGACAAACGCTCTCAGCCTATGGCGTTTTCTCTGTAATCGCCCTTGCGCGCTACTCTCTTTTTCATAGCATTTATATATAAATAACTTAGATATAATTTATCATATAAAAACCTTAAAGTCAACGAAAATAACCGCCTATAAATTCATTGAAATTTAGCGCTTTTAGTGACGCATTTATCGATATTCGACTCAATTATGGAAACAAATCGAGCATATCGACGTTGACGTACGTTTCGGGGACTTTGCCCACAACAACGTTTTCGCAAATCAAAACTTCAGTTTTTGCGCTTGACGTCACTTCCGTTATCGGCGTAATTATTTGCACGGCACAAGACAAATTGAGATAAAGCGAATGCTTTGTCTGGTTTACGCCTGCGTCTTCAAACGTCGAATTAAACTCGCAATTCGCAGTGCCTATCGGCATAATTTT
>SAMEA104315424__coassemble_1223_pt1 | contig 12354 bp, 6 predicted proteins | sample SAMEA104315424__metabat2_low_PE_052 | metagenome-assembled genome bin SAMEA104315424 (sample SAMEA104315424) | gut metagenome | biome: Monkey gut; feature: monkey-associated habitat; material: faeces | place: China | collected 2013 | reverse complement strand
ATTAAAAAGAAAATAAGCTCGCAGTCGGTTTCGTCTGCGAGCTTTTGTTTTATTGCCCTAATTGCCTTTTTGCTCGATTTGTCCTATTTACTATATTTACCCGATTTGTTTTGTTTGATATTGTTTTTACTCCTTGCTTTATTTGCATTTTTGTTCTATTCATTTACCTAATTGCCTTTTTGCTCGATTGTCTCTACTTGCACTATTTGCATTTTCTTGCTTTGTTTGTTCTATTTGCTTTATTTTGATTTATTTCAATTATGTTTAAAATGCGTCGAAAATAAAAAAACGAACCGAAAATCGATTCGTAAATTTTGGTACCCCCGTGGGGAATCGAACCCCAGATTCCGCCGTGAGAGGGCGACGTCTTAACCGCTTGACCACGAGGGCGAGTATTTAGCAAAAAGAATATATCACAGTTTGCCGAGTTCGGCAAGTGATTTTTCGGCTGTTTGCAATTTTTTTAGCAAACAGCCGATTTAAGATAATTCATTTATATAACGCCTACGCTTATCGACTATTTCAATTATTCCCAATACTTAAACCTTGTATTGTCGCAGTCGGTTTTGTCATAGGTAAACTGCATATTATAGCTTTGGTCGGCTTTCATAAGCGCAACCGAAATGCCGTGCGGTTTAGCGTTTTTACATTCCCAATATTCGGAGAGCGTCGCTTCTTTGAAATAGCCGTTGTCCCATAGTTTAAAACTGAGATTTATCTTTTTATAGCGCGCGTTTTGGCTGTTTGCGCCTTCCGCGTCCCTGATTGCCCAAATGGTATCGTAAGTCGAATACTCTTTTTTGGTGTCCATAACAAGTTCGACTTCATAATAGCCGCCTGCGTCGTTATGCTTGACGGTTGCCGATTGTATAGTCTTGAAGAAGTCTTCCTCAAACTCATTATCTAACGAGCTTGCGGAGTTTTCAAGCCAAGCGAAATGTTGGTCGGTAATTTCATAGCTCATTTCGATGCCGCCCGCATTGACGTGATACGGATAATACTTGCCGTTTACAAGTTTATAGCAATATCCGTCAACGGCAATTTCTGCAGGAGCAGTGAGCGTTGCCGCGCTCGTCAAAGCCGTAGGAGTCGTGTAAATCTCTTCTCTTATAAGCGATGCACCCGTCTTTTTGCTCCAATCAGGTTCATACTTCTCGTCCTGGAAGAATGCAGTCGTTTTGAAATAGGTGACTTTTTCGTCGCCTGCCATATAATGTCTTATTTCGGCGAGTTCCGCTCCGAGCTTTCCGATAAGCAAAGTTCCGTTGTCGGCTTTTGTGGTGTCGCATACCTGCTTGCGATACTTCGTGTACTCGCCTATTTTGTTATCCCTGATTTCAACCGCTTCGATGATAAGCGGAATGTCCATTCCCATAGTGGTCGAATTGCTCACACCTTTCAAAAACATACCGCTGTAATCGGCATACAACATTCCCATATTGCCTGCCGCATAAAGTTTCATAGCATATTTGATGACGTCTTCGGAATCGCTTTCGCCCGAAGGAATAGCCGACTTCTCGAAAAACGGATTCGCTTCCTTAGGCGCAACGCCGAGATATTTGAAACCGTGATCCAAATCGTCTTTCGGTTTTGTGAAATTCACAAAAGAAAGCGTTGCCCAAATAATAACTATAAAGAGCGTCCACGCAATCATTTTTTGCAAAAAATTCCAACCGTACTTTCCGCCGAAGCCGTCGCTTTTGCACTCTATGAACTGCCCTTTATATTCTTTTTTCTTGTTATCTTGAATTTTTGTTTTCTTGTTATCTTTTTCCATAGTTATATAAGTTTTAAATTCGATTTGCGTTTTTTATTTTAAAACCTTTACAAGTATACTACAAATTCAAAGTTTTTGCAATATGAAAAATTTTCCGCAAAAACGAACAAAAATCGCATTTTTTAATTTCAAAAAGAATTATGATTTTGATTTTTGCAATATTTTCTCTGCCAATATCTACCGCCCAAATTACCCTTGGCTAATATGTTGACAAATTAACCAACTTATATTAAAATTGCTAATCATTGATATAGCCATATATTTTTTATATATTGTCTTTTATATAATATATACAAATTGTAATTTGGCGAAAAAACTATTTTTGGAGGAAAAAATGAGCAAAATTTTACAAAAAAATTTGCCACTTGCTATCGCAGTTGTTATGATACTCACGCTTTGCCTTGCGGTATGTATCGGCGCGGCTTCTACTGCGGCTTTGGCAAGTGACGACACTCTCACGAGCATCGAAGAAACGTTCACGATGGCTCAGCTCAGCGATATTCACTATTTTGCGCTTGATTATTGCTATGCTTACTACCGTGACGCAGACGGCAACATCAAGTATATCGACAAATCAACCGATTCTTGGAAAGCTACCGACTTCAACACCGATACTTACGGTGATACGAAGCTCGTAACGGAAAGCGGTATGGTTCTTTCGACCGTCATCAAAAACTTCATTGCGCAAGCAAAAGAAGCAGCCTTAAGCGGTGACCAAGAAAAAATCAACGCAATTCCGGATGCGCTTATCACAACCGGCGACTTGTCAAAGAACAGCGAACGTATTGCTCTTATCGACGTAGCTAACGCATTAAGATATTTGCAAAATGCAATGCGTGAAATTACCGATGCAAGCGGAAACAAGCCTTGGCAATATTTCCAAGTATTCGCAATTCCGGGTAACCACGACCTTTACAACGGCAACGCTTCGGTTTATGACAACAACGAAGCAACCGGCAAAGCTGACGGCCATTCGATGCCTACCGACACGCTTGACACAAAAACCTTTGCGCAAGTCTTTGAAAGCGTAGGTTTCCCTGAATATGACTTCGCTTCTCAACGCGTTCCAAACACCAAACTTAGCTCGTATGCAAACAGCAAGAGTGACGCTAACTATTGGTCAAGCATTTATACGGGTGGTTATATTACAAGCTCGCTTGCTAAAAACATAAACATAACCTATTATTCAGAGGCAATTCAAGCAATAGCAAACAAAGGAAAAGCAGTAGCAACCGATGAGGACTATCTTGCAATCGACGATTCAAACAACGTTTTGTCTTACGCAATCAATTTCTTCACAGACGACACAAAGACCGTTTCTACCGGCTACACCTTGTTCATGATGGACTCGTCAGAACGTGAAGAAACCGACGACGTTATCCCTGTTGCTCTTTCAAATGCCGAAATCAACAAAATTTCAATCAACGATTTCTCCGGTTCGGCATCTAAGTATTACTATCTTGAAAAGAACAACTATGTTATGATTTCGAGCCTTAGCGAACTTTTGGAAGTTCTCGAAGACGGTAAAGACGTCTTCTATAACACCGGCGTCGACCACATCACCGGCGGACGCATCACCGAAGCAGCTCTCGATTGGGTCGAAGCTATCACGAAAACGGAAAACGCCGCTACACACAACTTCGGCTATTCAAACCTTGCAAATTATGAAGAAACGTTTATCATTGCGGCTCACCACAATTTCTTGCCTCACTTTGCAATGGAAGACGAAATCGTTAAAGACTTCACTCTTTACAACTGGGAATACATAGCAAAACGTCTTTGCCAAATGGGCGTAAGATACGCATACTCAGGTCACATGCACACCAGCGACTTGCAAAGCTACGTTGACGCAAACGGCAACGTCCTTTACGACTATCAAACAGGCTCAACAATCAGCTACGCTTCGCCGAAAAGAGTTATGCAATTCGAAAGAAAGTACACAACAGGTCAAAAACTCGTTGAAGATACGACTTCGAATCTTGAAATTCTCAAAAAATTAGTAAAAGCTCCTTCACAAAATATCGCAACCGCAGCAGAATGGGTTGACGTCGATTTGACGGGAATCGAAGGCGCAGAAGCAAGATTCAATGCTTTGATTGCCGCAAACCCTGACTATTTCACCTACTGCTACTTCTACGACAAACTTAACAAAGACTCGTACAACGAATATATCAATGAAGATATTTACAGCAGACTTATCGACAGAATGCTCGAAAACTTCGTCAGCTTCAAGATGATAAACAAAGTCAAAGGAACTCTTAAAGAATTCTTGGTCTACGACTTCAAAGAAATGGCTTCAAAGAACAGCCTTCTTAAGAGCTTTGCGGACTACGGCCCTATCCTTTACGACGTTGCAGACTTGCTCATCGATCAAGTTTTGTACAATATCGACTATAAAGCAATCGACAATTATCTCACCAGCGAAAAAATCACGGCTGACAACGCTATCGAATTTGTTTCGCAAGTTGTAGAACCTTTCCTTGCAAAAGAGTTCGGCAAAGAAGGCGCAAAATACAACTTTAAAGCTCTTGCAGGCGAAATCATCACAAGACACAATTCGGGTACCGAACTTCAAGGCGTAGACCACCTCTACAACCCTGAACTCAACTTGCTCGAAACCGACAAGAACTATGCTTATGCAATCAAAGACTTGTGCGAACAAGCAAACAGCGGTAAATTGGTTGACGATTTGCTCAACACCCTTATCAGCCCGCTTCTCACACAAGAGAAATCGCTTATCAAACAACTCTATACTTTCAAATTCGACTTCTCGTCGCTTATTGAAAAGTACGGAACGACAAGCAAAAAAGCCGAACAACTCAACAGCCTCTTCAAGATGGTTTCAGACCTTGTAGAATCTAAGGCAATCACGGTCGCAAACTTCCGTCTCGAAGACGTTCTCGTTTCTTCGCTTGTAAGCGGTCTTATCGATTCTATTCTCGAAGATAACTTCGGAATCACTATCGGCGGTGGATCTCTTATCTCATTTGCCGAAGACTTCATCAAAAAATACATGACCGACGCTCTCTACACCAACCTTGGCGGATACGTCGAACAAATCGTCGTTGCTTTTGCAACCGATGAAGTCGCAGACATCGTTCCTATCACACACGAAGTAATCGACGCTTACGGAACAAACGGTCACATTGACGTCGAAACGCTTTGCGGCATTCCTGTTCCGCTTCGTTACACCAACGGAAGCAACGTTAAAGTAAACAACTATGCAACCGTCGCAGGAGCACAATATACCTATGTTCAAGGTCAAAAAGTTCCTGAATCGGCAAACGTCGCAAACTATGAAAACGGCAGAACTCCAAACCACTTCATCGCGGCTTTCGACAACGAAGCTCCTCAAACCTCGTTTGACATCAGCTTCTACACCGCAGAAGAAGTTTACGCTTATATTCAAATCTTCGACAAGGACGGCAACTTTATCACCGAAGTTACTACCCTTCCTAACGAAGCAGGCGTAACCTACGCTAAGGATACGACCACTTACAATATGGAAAACGGAAAGTATCTCCATAGCTTCGTAAACACGGTTACGTTAGCAAACGGCATAAAAGTTACGGCTAAATCACTTGCAACTCCGAGCTACGTTCCGCTTATCGACCTTGGCGTACTTTGCCTTACCCACGGCGAAGTCGATTATGAAGTAGGCAAAGCCGAATATACTTGCGGCGCAACCGACCGTGATATGTTTACGACAAACAGCGTTATGTTCTACAACCACAACATGATTACAATCAGCGGACTTAGCGCAAACACCACTTACGAATACAGAGTATTCGGCGTAACGAAAGGTCTTTACAACTTTGCTACCGAAGAATTCTACGGCGAAAATCCGACGAGATACTTCTCGCTCACCGATTACGTATACAACGTAAAAGCCGACAACAGCAAAGCAAACTACACTGCCGTTCCTACAAACACTATTGCTGAAGGTGAAAAAGTCTTCTCGTTCAAGACTGCTCTTGCAACCGACAGCGACGATGCATTTGAATTCCTTGCAATTACCGACCCGCAAGGCACTCTTCAATCTAACTATGATGTTACGAAAAAAGTATTCGACGCTCTTATGGCTGACAACCGTTTCAACAATTATAGCTTCATCGTAAACGGCGGCGATATGACGGACAACGGCAAAAACTACTTACAATGGAGCCTTGCTCTCGACACTATGGTTGAGTACTATGCCAACACCACGTTGTTTATGACCGCAGGAAATCATGAGAACGGCGCAAACTCGTTCAAGAATTTCCTTACGCAAACCGCTCCTGACAATCAAGACATAACCGACGGAATGTACTACTCGCTCACCTACGGAAACACACACTTCGTCGTCTTGAACACTAACGACGCTGACGGTAAAGACGGACTTGGAGCGCAACAACTTGCTTGGCTCAAAGCTGACCTTGAAGCAAACAATTCGAAATGGACTATCGTTCTTCTTCACAAGAGCTTGTATTCAGTCGGTTCACACACCAACGATGCCGAAGTAGTAAAAATGCGTGAACAACTTACCAAAGTCTTTGCAGAATACGACGTTGACGTTGTTATTCAAGGACACGACCACACCTATTCAAGCACAAACTTTATCGATGCTGACGGAAAAGGTACGTTCGGCGCAGAAAACAAAGACGGCTACATTGTCAACAAAGACGGCGTTATGTACATGACAATCGGCACTATCGGCAACAAGTACTATGAATATCTCGGAAATGAAGGTTTCGCAGGACTTATCGACGATGACAGAACGATTGCAGAAACGCTTAGCTATCAAACTTTCGCATACTTCTCGGTCGACGGCGACAAACTTACGATTCAAGACGTAAAATTTGTTAACGGCGAACTTAAAGTATTCGGCGAAATCAAGATGACCAAAGAGCTCGGTGACATCGCTGCCGCAACTAAGGCTATCAAAGTTAACGGAAAAGAATTGGAACTCGGTTCGACAATCAAAGTCGACAAGAAGAATCTTGAAGTTAAAGTCGATATGAGCGGCGTTACCCTTGAAGAAGGTCAATCGATTAAGTTCTTCGATGCAAACGGAAAAGTCGTAAGCAACCTTGTTGCAAACAAAAAAGCTCCGACTGTTTACACCGTAAAACTTGTAACAGCCACCGAAGAAATCGCTTTGGGAACAATCACTCTCGAAGTTGAAAACCCAGGTTTGGACGCAGGCGCTATCGCAGGTATCGCAGTCGCTTGCTCGGTAGTTGTTATCGGCGCAGCAGTTGCAGTTACACTCGTTGTTCTTAAAAAGAAAAAGGGTGCAAAGGCAAACGACAAAGCCGAATAATCAGCCAAAAATAGGCAATTACAATTAAATTAAAATAAAAGAGCCACATCGTGGCTCTTTTATTTATGTAAAATTTCCGTTGTAATTTGGCATAGATTTTTCGCAATCTATGTAAGATTTTCACAATTATATGCCGTACTGTTTTATTGCTCACCCTTATGAATAATTGCCCTGCTATACCTAAAAACCATACAGCTTATCGCTAATTGCTAACACTAAAATTATGATAAACACTATTACTTTATATATTGATTATAATACTAACGCTTATCTATATATAGAGTTGTAAGACATAAAATATATATAAGATATAAAATATATATGATATAATATAGGTAATAGATATAATATTGTAATTAGTAATATATTATAGCTAATATATTACAATATGTATAATAGTCACATAATACAGATTATAAATATCGTTTCACTTATATGATAATTCATAAAACAATATGATTTATTTAACTTAATCGCCCCTTTTAGTTGCTAAAAATTTGTTTTTCATTTATTATTCAAGTATGAAAAAATTTGCGAATTGGATAGTTAAATACAACAAAGTTATTTTTGCGGTTTTTATGGCTTTGCTCGTCGTATGCGGCTCGCTTATTTATTTCGTCTATCAAAGAGTTAATTACGATTTAACAAGCTATCTGCCCGAAGGTTACAACACCTATGACGGCTACAAAATTCTCAACAAATACTTCAACATTCAAGGCGACGTCGAATTGGGAATCACCGCAACCGAAGAAAATGCGGAAATAATCGCCGAAAAAATCAAAAACACCGAAGGAGTGTCTTTTTTGCTTTGGCATCAAGATCTAAGCATGATTGAAGATTTCGGAATCGGCACCGATGAAGATTATTTGCGTCTTTCAAACCTTTTTAAGCAAGAAAAAGAAAACGGCATTTATGATTGGGCAATGCTCATTTCTTTAAATGATCCGCCTTCGTCGATTGCGGCATTAAAAGCGCTCGGAAAAATCGAGAAAATATTAAAAACAACCGCAGGCGAAAACAATTATTACATTGCAGGCATGACGCAAATTGCAAACGACCTTTTCCAAAGCACTCTCAGCGAATTGCTTTTATATTGCGCAATCGCGGGCGCAATCGTCGTCATTATATTGCTTTTAACCACATCTTCACTCACCGAACCGCTTGTATTAGTCCTAACAATGGTTGTGTCAATAATTCTAAATCTCGGCACAAACATCATTTTCCCTAGCACGTCGATAGTTACGTTTGCGTGTTCCGCAATTTTACAGCTCGGACTCAGTATGGACTACTCCATATTTATGATGCACGCGTTTAAAGACAAACTCAAATTTACTCTCGACCCGAAAGAAGCATTAAAACAAGCCATTCCCGAAACTACAAAAGCGGTTGCGGCAAGCGCGCTCACCACAATCGGCGGCTTTTTAGCTCTTTTAGTTATGAAATTCTCAATCGGCTTCGATTTGGGACTCAGTCTTGCAAAAGGCATAATCATGAGCTTCCTTTGCGTAATCTTCATGCAACCTGCTCTCATTTTAATGACGGAAAAAGGCAGAAAGAGAACCGCGCACCGTTGTCTTGATATAAAATTCAGACCGCTTGTAAAACGTGCCATAAAGTGGAAGCCGATTTTCATAGCCGTTTTGTTGCTTGCAATAGTCCCGATTTTTTACGTCCAGCAATTTACGTTGCAATATAAGTACATAAAATTTATGGATTCGGAAGGTGACGGCAGCAACAAGGAAATTATGGCGGATACCCTTGCCAATCAGGTTATCATTGCCCTGCCAATCGAAGGTACTGTCGAAAGTGTTGAAAAACATTATAAATTCGTGTCAGAACTGAACAGGCTCGAAGAAACGGGGGATTTGTCATTTACTCTCGGACTTTGTTCCCTTATTCCGTACAACACGGACGTAAAAGCGAATTTCGGCTACGGCGAGCTGAAACTAAAATCACAAGTTGCCATTGCTACTATGGTCGGTTTAATTCAGGCAAAACAAAACAACGAAGCTCAATCGGCGGCTCTCGAAGATTTGGCAACTTATCTCGACCTTGGCGGAATGTTAATCAGCGGCGGATATACCATTTACACTGTCGGATTAAACAGAAATATCGACGTCGAAAGTAGGCATTCGTTCGATATTTTGCATACAATTCAAAAAGCGGCGGAAGATATTTTCTGCGATAGAGACGAAAACGGCGTTGCCTATAAATTCCGTGAAAACGGCGAAAAATACGTCTATATGACGGGCATCACACAAGCGGCGGCAGACTTTGCGGAAATAACGCCGAACGACTTCTTGATGGTAACGATTATCTCGGTCGTTGTGATTTTCGTAATCATTCTTCTCCATTTGAAGTCGTTTAAACTCGCTACTCTGCTTATCGCGCTCATCGAATTCGGCATTTGGTTCAACCTTGCCTTACAACACGTTTTCAGCGGCGGCACGATAAACTTTATGTCGTACATGATTATCGGCGCAGTTCAACTCGGTTCTACCGTCGATTACGCAATTCTTGTCGCATCCAAATATAAGGAACTCAGAAAGCGTTTTAAAGCCCCTCAGGCGGCGTATATGGCAACTATTTCCTCGTCCATGTCAATCCTTACCAGCGCGTCCATTATGTCGGGAGCTTGCCTAAGCGTCTTCTTTGTGTCGTCAAACCTTATCGTGCAAGAAATGACGTTCCTTATCGCTCGTTCGTCGATTATTTCGGCACTGCTTGTTATATTCTTCCTGCCTGCTCTTCTTAGCGCATTCGACAAGAATAAAGGCGGAGAAATCAATTTCTTCCTGACGCCTGATTTAAGACGCATCACAAAGAAGAATATCCAAATATTCTCGAAATCTGAACGCAAAAAGGCAAAAACCGAACAAATCATATCGGAAATGGAAGTTGACCAAATGATTGACGATAACTCTTTAAAAGGTCAAAGCGACAAAAACGTAAGCGGTGAAAGCCTGAACGACGACGAAATTAAATAAAGGCAAAATCAAACAAACTCTTAACAGATAAACGAGAACATCAAACAAACTTACAAAACGTATGTTTATGAATTGTAAAAGTATATCTCACTAAATATGGTTTAATACAAGCATTAAAAAACTAATTTGCCTTCCTGCCTAGAATTAACACTAAAAAACCTTCCGATGTCTAATCGAACTTCGGAAGGTTTTATTTTACAACACTTAATCAATAATTATTCTTAATTATGGTACGCAGTCACAAGAAATTGTCTAATCTTAACGCAATAACCAAACTTAAAGCATTATTTAATTTAATGCATTAAACAATCTTAAAACGACTATCGTATATATCACTGAAAATAGTTATTACACATTAATATAATTCATAATGCTTATAGTTGCGGTTGTCAGTAGTTTTCGTCGATAAGTTTTTTAAGCTCTTCAAGACTTATTCCCAACCCCTTATAGTATTCAAGGTCTTTTTTCAGTCTTTCGATAGCAAGCGACGATTTTTTATCGTCAAGTCTGCCGCCAATGTCCGCAACGAAACATCCCTTGCCTGCGACGGTATAAATAAACCCGTTTGCGGCAAGCTGTTCCCAAGCATTTTTCACCGTGATTACGCTTATAGAAAGTTCGTTCGCAACGTTTCTTATTGACGGAAGAATTTCATCGGGCTTTAATTTTCCGTTTAAAATCTGCGCCGTAATCTGGTCGTATATCTGTTCGTATATCGGAGTGTCCGATTTTAACGATACCGTCAAATTTATCAAAGCGTAACCCTTTCGAAATTCTTCTTTGAAATCTTGTTTGAAACAATCAACGTAACGATATAGAACAAGATGCCCGAAATCAAAACGATAATTCGATAGCCGACGTATGCAACGTTTATGCCGTCAAGATAAAATTTTAAATTCGTAAATCCTATCAAAAACTCTGCCGCAACGTAAACTATGCAATATGCAATTACGCCCACAATCATAGGAATGCCCGCTTTATAGCCGGTTTTAAAATACCATGGCATAAACACTAAATTGAACACTCCGTAACATATAAACGTAATGCCGAAATAGGTAAGATTTGCGTCAAGACCTACAATATTGCCGTTTTTATTGGTCACGAAGAGCGAAACTACGGCAAACGGAACGGCTGTCAAAATTTGAAGCACTTCGATAAAACTTATGCTGAAATGCTTTCCCTTTACAATGTCGTTTCTCGGAATCGGAAGCATAGCCGTAAACACGTTATCGTTGTTCGCTCTTGCAATGTTAAAACAAATACTTATAGAAAGCAAGCTGTAACTTACGCCTACAATCGCAGGATATGACGGAATAACAAGCAATGCGCTAAGTAACAACATAAAATATGCAATCGGATTTATGAACAGTTTTAATTCTTTATAGATTATGTTTTTCATTATGCTTCCTCCTTGTTGTAGTAAACCATTATATCTTCGAGATTAGGCAATTCTGTTTTAAAGCCGCTTTTGGCGTTAAAATCTTCCTTTTTGACAAGCGCCGAAAAACCGAATCTATTTTTCTTTACGCCGATAAACTTTGAAGCTACTTCGTCGTTTAATTCGTCAAGACCGCCCTTAACAATCAAATGACTGTTGATAAGGTCGTCTTTTGTGCTGTTTGCCACAATTTTTCCGTCTTTGATAAACAAAATGTAATCGGCGCATTTATCGAGGTCAGACGTTATATGCGTCGAAAACAAAATCGATTTATCTCCGTCCGAAACTATTTCCTGAAATAAGTCGAGCAATTCGTCACGGGCTATCGGGTCAAGTCCGCTTGTCGGTTCGTCGAAAATAAAAAGTTCCGCTCCGTGCGAAAGCGCAAAAGTAAGTCCGAGCTTGACTTTCATTCCGCTCGAAAGCTCTTCGATTCGCTTGTTTTCCGAGAGGTTGAAACGCGTCAAATATTTTTTGTAAGCGTCTTCGTCCCAATGCTTGAAAAATTTTTTGTATACGTTTGCAATGACTTTAATTTTGACTTTCGGATAATAGTTGACTTCGCCGAGCATATAGCCGATTCTTTCTTTAAGTTCGAGTTCGTTGTCTTTGAAATCCTTTCCGAAAATTTCAACCGTTCCGCTTGTCGGCGTAACCATATTCAAAATCGATTTAATTGTGGTGGATTTTCCTGCCCCGTTTCGACCGATGAAGCCGAGAATGTATCCCTTTTCAAGTTCAAACGAAACGTCCGACAAATCAAATTCCGAATAATGCTTTGACAAATTTTCAACTTTTAACATTTTTATCTCCTTTTAGATAGAATGCAAATCTGTTACACAACTGCTCG
>SAMEA104315424__coassemble_1202_pt1 | contig 12569 bp, 9 predicted proteins | sample SAMEA104315424__metabat2_low_PE_052 | metagenome-assembled genome bin SAMEA104315424 (sample SAMEA104315424) | gut metagenome | biome: Monkey gut; feature: monkey-associated habitat; material: faeces | place: China | collected 2013 | reverse complement strand
AATCGACGCAACGAACATGATGATAACTTCACTGAGGTTCGTTGAAAGCTGGAACTGAAGAACCTTGAGAACGTTGTCATAAATTTTTCTGCCTTCTTCAACGGCATTGACAATCGTTGCAAAGTTGTCGTCGGCAAGTACCATATCGGCAGCGCCCTTAGAAACGTCGGTACCTGTGATACCCATTCCGATTCCGATGTCGGCAGTTTTTATTGACGGAGCGTCATTGACGCCGTCACCCGTCATTGCGCAAATCTTTTTGAACGACTTGAACGCTTTGACGATTCTTACTTTGTTTTCAGGTGAAACTCTAGCAAAGACTCTGTATTTATGAAGGTTCTTGTGGAACTCTTCGTCTGAAAGTTTATCGAGCTCTGCGCCGGTTATAACCCAATCGCCTTTACGCAAAATACCGATTTGCTCGGCTATCGCGCTTGCCGTGTCGATGTGGTCGCCCGTAATCATAATAGGACGCATACCTGCTCTCTTACAGACTTTAACCGCTTCTTTAACCTCAGGACGAGGAGGGTCAATCATTCCGACAAGCCCGACGAAAACCATATTGCTTTCGAGTTTATCGGCTTCAAGTTCACTCTTTTTAAGCGCGACTGCCAAAACTCTCAATGCTTTATGCGCCATTCCGCTGTTTGCGGCTTTAATATTCTTTACGTCGTCAGCGGTGATTTTTCTGATTTTGTCGCCGTCGAGAATTTCCGTGCATTTCTCAATCAAAATGTCGGGCGCGCCTTTTATGAACGCTATTTTGCCGTCACTTGTCTGATGAACGGTCGACATAAGTTTACGTTTGCTGTCAAACGGAATTTCGTCGATTCTCGGATTAGACTTAATAATATCTTCGCTGTCATAACCGATAAGTCTTGCATAAGCGACAAGCGCCGTTTCGGTCGGGTCGCCGTGAAGTTTGCCGTCGCTTATAATCGTGTCGTTGCAGAGCGTCATGCCCTTGATAAGCATATCGACGGAATAATCGTCTTTTTTGTTTTCACTGTCCACTTCATAGCTTTTTGCGCTTGTCGTGTACAAATCTTTGACGGTCATTTGATTGAGCGTCAACGTGCCGGTTTTATCCGAACAGATAACTTCACAACAGCCGAGAGTTTCGACGGCAGGAAGGTTTCTGATGATTGCTCTCTTCTCACTCATTCGTTGAACGCCGATTGCAAGAACGATAGTGACGACAGCCGGCAAACCTTCCGGAATTGCGGCAACCGCGATAGCGACAGCCGTCATAAACGAACCGATAATCGTATCGGCAATAGGCGTTTCACCGCCGATGCTCATGCAAAGTTTTGCGACAAAGATAATTGCCGCGATTGCAAGAATGATAATCGAAAGAACTTTTGCGGTTTTCGCAAGTTGCACTTGAAGCGGAGTTTGTTGGTCGTCGTGTTCGCCAAGCATTTTAGCGATTTTGCCGACTTCCGTTCCCATACCCGTTGCAACGACGACGCCCTTTCCGCGTCCGTACGAAACTACGCCCGAGCTATAAACCATATTCTTTCTGTCGCCGAGCGGAGCGTCGGCATCGCAAACGATTTCCGCATCCTTTTCACTCGGAACCGACTCGCCCGTCAAAGCGGATTCTTCGACCTTAAGCGACATAGCTTCTATAAGCCTCATGTCGGCAGGTACGATATCGCCCGCTTCCAGAACGACAAGGTCGCCTACAACGAGTTCTTCGGATTTGATTTTAATCATTTCCCCGTCGCGTATGACCTTGCAGAACGGTTTATTCATATTTTTCAACGCATCGAGCGCGGCCTCTGCCTTTGCTTCTTGCGTTACGCCGATAATTGCGTTGACAATAACGATAAGCAAAATAAGACCTGCGTCAATCAAATCGTAGTATTGTTTTTCGACTATGGAAATAATCGACGATATGATTGCGGCGCAAAGCAAGACGATAATCATCGCGTCTTTAAATTGCTCCAAAAACTTGACAAACATACTTTTCTTTTTGCCTTGGTCAAGTTCGTTCTTGCCGTTTTTGGAAAGTCTTTCGGATGCTTCGGCGGCAGTTAGACCGCTTTCGGCAGACGTTTTGACTTCCTCGATAACGCTATTTGCGGCAGCGTCATAAAACTTCATTGCTCTCCTCCTTATCCGTTCGTCTGACCGTCACGAGCGGCAATCATAGACTTAACTTTCATAAGTCTTATCGTTGCGCTTCTCTCGTTTTCGTCAAGTTTCATCGTGATATACTTAATTGTTTCTTCGAGTTGCGGAATCATAACGTATTCAAGCGCATTAACTCTGCGCTTATTCTTTTCGATTTCGTCCGCAAGCATATTGCAGGTCTTTTCGATTTCTGCAAGTCTGAGCATTTTTTTGAGCAAACCGCTAAGAGTAGATATCGATAAATCGAGTTCGCTCGTTACGCTTGCAAAAGAATAAGGATAAAGTTCTTTTGAACCGCTTTCGTCCGTTTCAAACGACGGAACAAGCACGCTCATAACGTTTTTTGTGGACGTTTCGAGCTTTGCCTTAACGCTTGGCAATGCGATGGCTTCTTCGATAACCGCATCGGACGAAACCGCGCGGGCAAGCATAAAGTCTTTGAGAGCAAACGAAAGCTCTTTTTCGACTTCGAGCCTTAAAGCGCGATTTTCACGGATGTAAATCATAAAACGTCTTATCATTTCATCCGATTTATCTTTAAGCAATTTGTGTCCCCTGACCGCCGTTTTAAGACGAGTTTTAAGTCGTCTCAATTCCATACGGGTCGGGTTGACGTTCATAACCGACATAACAACCTCATTGGTTTAATTTCAAACATTACGCTAAGGCTAAGCCCTTGCGTCTTGCTTTCGTTGCAAATGCAACGGTTCATTATTGTTTCAAGTATTTTTCGATGTAAGCGTCTCTTATACGTTTAAGTTCGCTCTTAGGCAAAAGCGCAAGAAGCTCCCAGCCGAGATTTAACGTTTCTTCAATCGTACGGTTTGTATAGAAACCTTGCGAGACGTAACGCTTTTCAAATTCGTCGGCAAAGTTTGCATACTTTTTGTCTACTTCCGACAAAGCCGACTCGCCGAGGATAGAGCTAAGTTCCTTAGCTTGCTTACCTTGCGCATAAGCCGAGAAAAGCTGGTTCATCGTATCTGCGTGGTCTTCACGAGTTTTGCCTGCACCGATACCTTTATCTTTAAGACGGCTAAGCGACGGCATAACGTCAATCGGAGGAACAAGTCCCTTCTTGTGAAGTTCACGGCTCAAAATGATTTGTCCTTCCGTGATGTATCCCGTAAGGTCAGGAATCGGGTGCGTTTTATCGTCTTCCGGCATCGTGAGGATAGGAATCTGAGTGATAGAACCTTTCTTGCCTACGATACGACCTGCGCGTTCATAAATCGTTGCAAGGTCGGTGTAAAGATATCCCGGATATCCGCGACGACCCGGGACTTCCTTTCTTGCTGCGGATACTTCACGAAGAGCTTCCGCATAGTTTGTGATGTCGGTCGTGATAACCAAAACGTGCATATCCTTTTCAAACGCAAGATACTCTGCGGCAGTGAGCGCCATACGCGGAGTCGCAATACGTTCGATAGCAGGGTCGTTTGCAAGGTTGATAAACATAACCGCCCTTTCGATAGCGCCCGTCTTTCTGAAATCGGAAATAAAGTAGTTAGCTTCTTCAAACGTAATTCCGACAGCGGCAAATACTACTGCGAATTTTGCGTCCGAACCGATAACTTTTGCCTGACGCGCGATTTGCGCCGCAAGTTCTGCGTGCGGAAGTCCGGACATAGAGAACACAGGGAGCTTTTGTCCGCGAACAAGCGTGTTAAGTCCGTCGATTGCGCTTATGCCCGTTTGAATAAACTCGTTAGGATAGTCACGGCAAGCAGGGTTAATTGCTTGTCCGTTGATATTCATTTTCTTTTCGGGAATAATCGGCGCGCCGCCGTCTTTCGGACGACCCATTCCGTCGAAAACTCTGCCGAGCATTTCTTCGGAAACGGCAAGCTCTACGCTCTTACCCAAAAATCTTGCTTTTGCCGTCGAAATCTTGATGCCTTGTGACGGCTCGAAAAGCTGAACCAAAGCCTTATCTTTGTTGATTTCCAAAACTTTGCCGCTTCTAATCTCGCCGTTTTCTTGTCTTATTTCGACAAGTTCTTCGTATTTAACGCCTTCGACGCCCTCGACGAGCATCAAAGGTCCGACTACTTCACGAATTGTTTTATATTCTTTCAGCATTATACTTCTCCTTCACCGTCCAAGCCGACGATTTCCTTTTTGAGTTCGTCGAGCAAATCGTCAAACGATTTGATTTCGTTCTCAGGAATGTACTTAGCTCTGCCGATTTTTTCTCTTATCGGAAGTTCCATTATATCGTCGAGTTCAACGCCTTTACTAAGCGCGTTTCTCGACAATTTATCGTTTTCGAGAATGAGTTTAAGCATCTTAAATTGCTTTTTGAGCGATGCGTAAGTGTCGACTTCGTGGAAAGCGTTTTGGTGGAGATAGTCTTCTCTTATCGACTTTGCGGTTTCCATCGTAAGTCTGTCACTCGGCGACAATGCGTCCATACCGACAAGACGAACGATTTCGTCAAGCGAAGCCTCTTCTTGAAGAACTCTCATTGCTTCCGTTCTCAAAGCTACCCACTCTTCGTCAACGTTATCGCCGTACCAATTTCCGAGTTTTTCGGCATAAAGCGAGTAACTCGTAAGCCAGTCAACCGCAGGGAAATGACGTTTGTATGCAAGCGCCGCGCTGAGTCCCCAGAAAACTTTGACTATTCTCAAAGTACTTTGCGAAACAGGCTCGGACAAGTCGCCGCCCGGAGGCGAAACCGCTCCGATTGCAGTTATCGAACCTTCTTTGTTCTCCTTGCCCAAAACTTTGACAAGTCCTGCTCTTTCATAGAACTCGGCAAGACGAGAAGAAAGATAAGCAGGATAACCTTCTTCACCCGGCATTTCTTCAAGACGTCCGCTCATTTCACGGAGAGCTTCCGCCCAACGCGAAGTCGAGTCCGCCATGATTGCAACGTTATATCCCATATCACGGAAATATTCCGCAATCGTAATACCCGTATAAATAGACGCTTCACGAGCCGCAACAGGCATATCCGAAGTGTTAGCGATAAGAACGGTACGCTTCATCAAAGGTTGACCGCTTCTCGGGTCGACAAGTTCAGGAAATTCGTTAAGAACGTCCGTCATCTCGTTTCCGCGTTCGCCGCAACCGACGTATACGATAATGTCTGCGTCAGCCCACTTTGCAAGCTGGTGTTGAACGACGGTTTTTCCGCTTCCGAACGGACCCGGAACTGCCGCTACACCGCCTTTTGCGATAGGGAAAAGCGTATCGATAACTCTTTGCCCCGTAACGAGCGGCTTTTCAGGCGACAACTTTTCGGCATAAGGTCTACCCTTACGAACAGGCCACTTTTGAAGCATCGAAAGTTCTTTTTTACCGTTTTCGTTTTCGATGACGGCAATCGTTTGGTCTATGTTAAATTCGCCTTTCTTTATGTCTAAAACCTTACCGCTCACGCCGTAAGGCACCATTATTCTATGTTCTGTAACGACGTTTTCTTGAACGACGCCGATAACGTCACCTGCCGAAACAACGTCGCCGACCTTTACTCTCGGCTCGAATCCCCACAGTTTTTCGTGGTCGAGCGGAGCAACGTAAACGCCGCGTTCGATTCTGTCGCCGCAAATCTCACGAAGTTTTACAAGCGGTCTTTGAATTCCGTCGAAAATACTTTCGATAAGTCCGGGAGCAAGTTCGACCGACAAAGGCATTCCCGTCGAATAAACGTTTTCACCCGGGCCCAATCCGCCCGTTTCTTCATAAACCTGAATAGACGCCTTATCGCCGCGAAGTTCGATGATTTCGCCGATAAGTTTCTTCTCGCTTACTCTGACAACGTCATACATTTTGCTGTCCGCCATATTCTCTGCGACGATAAGCGGTCCGGCAACTTTTACGATTTTTCCAATTTGTTCTGCCATTTAATTGTCCTCTCTGCTGAATAGTATGTCCGATAGCCTTTTCTATATCGCTCTTTATACCCTGCATGCCAAAGCCGTTGCTGCCTTCTGCCGACGGTATAGGCACGATTACGGGATACGGACGAGATTTGTATCTTTTAAGCGTACTTTCGATATTGCAAGCAATTTTATCGGTGATAAAAATCACCTTGTAATCTCTTGCAATCTTTTTTATAGTATCCTTAGCGTCGTTTTCGTTTAAAGTCGGAAAGACGTCAAGCCCGATAGCTTTAAAAGCCAAGACGGAATCTTTATCTCCGACTACTGCAATTCCGTTATGCATACAAATCACGCATCCTTTGTTTTATTATCTCGCCGTCAACGTTGTTTTTTATGGCGGCGACAAGCAACTTCAAAGTTTTAAGTTCCGTCTTTTTGCCGAGATAATACCCTGCGATAGGCGAAGCCGTAAACATATCGTTGCGGTCGTTTTTAAATATGTCAAGCAAATAATTGTCGCAAGCTACCTCGAAGCCGACAATTCCGACTTCGGTGTAAACCTTTATAAGGTTGCTATATTTTGTAAAGCGCATCTTGTCTGCAAATGCGTCGACGCCTTGCTCGAAGACCGAAAGGTAAAAATCTTTTCCGATTTCGCCGCCTTCGATAAAACCGTCCGCAAAGAACTTTTCGTCAAGCGAAAGTCTCTTTGCTCTCAAAAACGCCGAAACGTTCGACAGGTCGCATTTTGCGGTGAAATAATCGATAAGCTCTTTTCTCTTACCTGCCTTTACGATTTTAATTACTTCCTTATACATTGCCTTATCGACTTCAACGTCGATAAAACGCGGATTAACTCCGTCAAGCGAAGCGGCGTCAATCGTCTTTACGGCTTTTGCCATTTCGTCGGACAAACTGTTGTAATCTCCCGAAGACACCGCAGTTTGAAGTTTTTCGACGGAACACAAACCTTGACTTACCAAGGCTTGCGACGTTTCGCCGTTTTGCTTCTCTTTTGCGAGTTGTCCTAAGGCTCTCATCTTCAGAAGCGCTTTCAGATTGTGATAATCGTTCATAACGACAAACGCTTCGAGTCCGCTTTCGGGAACGGCAAGTTCTGCAAACTCATTGTCGAGTTCCTTTTCCGCATTGTCGAACATAGCGTCAAAATCGAGATTATCGACGCCCACGCCGTAGCCGTATTCGTTAAGCAACTTGAAAGCCTCGTCGGCTGTTTTACATTCGACAAGTCTTGCAACCTGAGCTTCCGAAAGCAATTTGGCTTCTTTCGACTTTACTCGCGCATTGGAAAAGACAAAATCACTTCCGCTCATTTAAGCCTCCGCAAACAATTTTTTTGCCACAGTTTCTTCGAGTTCGTCTTTAAGCAACTGAAACTCGGTTTCAAACGTAAGATTTTTATCGACGCCCGAACCCGAAAGTATTATTCCGCCGTCAAAATCTCCGAACTCTTTGTTCAAAGTAAGTTTTATCTTCTTCTTAGCGGCAAACTCTTTGATAACGGCTTCGGTCAAAACGTCCTTTTCTCTTTTTGAAATAGTGACGACGTCGCCGTCTTCCGCCATAGAAAGCATGCCCATAACAAGTTTTGCGTACTTTTCTTTCGGAAGGCTTTTGACCTTATTTAAAGCCGTCTCGAAAGTTAAAGCAACCACTTTGTTCTTTGCGTCGAACAAGAGTTTTTTTGCGTCGAGTTCGGCAACGGTTTTCGAGCGCGTCAAAACGTCGTTTACTGCCGCGGCACGTTCTTTTTCGGCGTTGTCTGCCATCGAAGTGCAAACGGCTTTCGTAACGTTTTCTATTTCGGTAGCTTTAAACTTAGCGTCATCGATAACAGCTTCGCCCTTTGCGGTGGCGTCACTGATAATTTTTTCGATTATTGCTTCTTTACCTTGCATTTTTTACCCCTTCTTATACAAGTACAGGCGTAGGAATGAATACGGCAAGGAACGAGATAAGCAATGCAAGAACAGCATACGTTTCGACCATAACCGTAAGAATAATCGCCTTACCGCTTTCTTCAGGACGCTTTGCAACCGTTGCGATACCTGCGATAGCGACTTTTGACTGATAAATTGCAGAAATAAGACCTGCAATAGCCATTGGCAAGCAACCTGCCATAATCATAAGACCGCTTCCGGTAGAAAGTTGAGCGACTTCGCCGAAAAGGTTGACCTTAATGAAAACGAGGAATGCGATAAGCAAGCCGTAGATACCTTGCGTTCCCGGAAGAAGTTGAAGAACCAAGCATTTCGAGAACTTCGTCGGGTCTTCCGCCGTTACGCCTGCGGCAGCCTTACCTGCCATACCTACGCCGATAGCCGAGCCTGCGCCCGCCAAACCTGCTGCCAAAGCTGCACCCAAAAGTGCGAAAAATGTTCCGAGTGACATAAAATATAAACCTCCTGCGTACTTCTACATATCGATGTACGTGTATTTTGTATTTGAACCCAAAGGCGTAAAGAGTCTGCCTCCGCCTTCGTAGAACTTACCGTAAAATTCAATGAATTGCAATCTGCAATCGTGGACGTATGCGCCGAGTCCGCTGATAAACAAGTTGAAAACGTGACCGACGATAATGATAGGAATCGAAATGATGACGCCTATTACAGGTACGGGAATCATTCCTATTATGACCGATGCGAGCATATTTACAACCATAGCGACGACGCCGCCCGCAAGTCCCAAACCGAACAAACGCGCATACGACAATATGTCGCTGACGATGTTTACGCCGTCATAAAGTTTTGCTATACCCGTAATAAGTCCTAATGCAGATTTCTTTTTTATTGCCGAGCAAACCAAAATTCCGACTACGCCCAAAGCTATAAGCACAATTCCGACGTACAGGCAAGGATTTACTTTAAGCAAAAGCGCCAAAGCGACGAAGCCTATGCCGAACATAACCAAAAGCCAAGTGATTGAACTGCTGAACGCTTCGACGATATACTCGTTTCTGCGTTCCTTGTTGTCTTTGCAATACTTAACCGCTTTTCTGAAAAGATTGTAAACGTTGCAAATCATAGCGACTATAATCTGCAAAACGCCTAAGCCAAGGCACATTCCGAGCATTATAAGCGGCTCGCCGAGCGGTTGGAAAAGGTTGAGCCCGATAAGGCCTGACAAGAACTTAGATTCAATTCCCAAAAGTTCCAAATCTATTCCGAACCAGCCGCCGAATATAATACCCCATATAACCGTCGAAACGCCGCCTAACGTAATTATAACTATAAGTTTGCCCTTACCCGGCACAGGCTTTAAAACTTTAAGTAAAATCAATCCGCCTATTGCCATAAGAAGTCCGTAGCCTGCGTCGGCAATCATAACGCCGAAGAATAAGAAATAGAAGAACGTCATAATCGGGTTTGAATCGAAATCGCTCCAATAATTCATAGGGCTGAACATATTCGTTATGCTTTGGAAAGGCGTTACGAGCTTGCTGTTGCGAACAAGCGTAGGAACATCGTCCTCTTCCGTAGCGTAGCGAAGTTCATAGACCAATTCGTCGCAAACTATGTCCAACAGGGCTTTGAGCTTTTCTTCTCTGTCGATCGGGTACCAAGCCTTCAAAACGAAGACGGCATCGTCGCCCTTAAATTTATTTTCCGCTTCGAGCTTTGCTTTTTCGACAAGATAATAGTCGTACAAAACTTTGAAATCTTTAAGATAAACTTCGTCTTTAAGCGAACGGGAAAGCAATTCTCTCTTTTCGTTTTCAAGTTCCGAAAGTCTGTTATCAAGTTCGGAGAGTTTTTCCGTTGCGGTTTTCGAATATGCAAGCATCGAGCGCGTAAAATCGAACTCTTGCAATTTTTGATTGAGTTCTTCGACGTTTTCTTTAAGGCACAAAAATGCGAAAGGAACGACTTTTTCGCCGTCGTACACGTCGTACACAAGCGGCATTTCAAGCTCTGACAAAGCAAGAGTCAACGCCTCCTTGTTTTCGGTCGGCACTGTTCCGTAAAAAACCGAAACCGTTTTCGTATCGCAAAACGAGTCGAGCTTTAAATTAACGTTTTTAAAACACTCGACCTGAGCTTTAACGCCGAGAATTTTCGCCGTTTCGCCCGCTATTTCCGCATAATTGGAATTTATCTGTTCGAGTTCGGAAACGATTTTAAAAATCTCTTTTTCTCTGTCGGCATAAGACGTAAATTCGTCGTAAGTAAGCCTTGGGGTCGATTCGGAAATTTTGACCTTTACAGGCGTATAAACAAACTTATCTTCGTCTTTTTTCGTGAGTTTTACGAGCTTTTTGCCTTCACGCTTTTGAGCCGTCATAAAATTTATGGCATTAGAAAGCCTTCCGAGCTTTTCGTTCACCTCGTCGAGATTCAAGTTTTCGGAAAAATTGTTCGACAAACTTTCGAGGTCTTCCGTTTCGGCGACTTCAATAAGTTTGCTACGATATAACGCTTTTAAAATTTTGCTCTTTTGACTGTTGTGACCCAGAAGATAGAGCTTTTTCATTTCAGCTATCATACTTTATCTCCGGTTAAAACTTTTTAACAAATGCGTCAACGATAAAATCGGCAACAGCGTCTACTTCCTTTTTCTTTTCGGCAACCAGCGCCGCAGCGTCGGCTCTTCCCTTTTCGAGAATTGCCGCACGTTCGGATTCAGCCTGCGTCTCCGCCTTGATTATGGCGTTTTTTAATTCTTCTTTACACTCGGCAGCCGTCTTTTTGCGGATACCTTCCGCTTTGATTTCGGCTTGAACGGTAATTTCTTTTGCGTCCAACAAACTCTTTTCAGTTATTTGCGCCGCTTCGTCTTCCGCGCGTTTAACGTCAAGAATAACTTCTTCTATCATTTTGCCTCCGCTGTACAGTAAGTATAATGCGACCAAAGCCGCCCTGTCGTTTTGTAAAAATATTTAAAATCATATTTTTGCAAATTATTCTAAATTGTAAACTTTTTATAATTGTTACTCATTATAATTGCAACTTACCTTTGTTGCAAATTTTATAAAAGCAATTGTCTATTATTGCAAATTTTATAAATGCAATTACCTATTATTGTAAATCTTATAACAAGCTGTTTTATCAAAATAGATTTAGGCTAAAACACACTCCGCTACAAAATTATGTTTAACAATCGAAATCAAAGATTTTTGTTTTCGATTTCCGTTATCATATCAACTCGTTTTTGATGACGACCGCCTTCGTATTCGGTCGTATACCAAACGGTGACTAGTTTTGCGGCCTCTTCGGGAGTAACAACTCTTCCGCCGAGACAAAGTATATTTGAATTGTTGTGTTGTCTTGTTGCTTTCGCACTGAAAGTGTCCGACAAAACAGCCGCTCTTATGCCCTTTACTTTATTTGCGGCAATCGACATACCGATTCCCGTTCCGCAAAGAAGAACGCCCAATTCGCAAACTTTGTCCGCAACTGCGTGCGCTACTTTTTCGGCATAGACGGGATAATCGACCGATTCTTCGCTGTTCGTTCCGAAATCAACGACTTCCGCGCCAAGTTTTTGAAGCGTTTCGACTACTTTTGCTTTAAGAACAAAACCGCCGTGGTCACAACCTAATGCTACTTTCATATTACACCTCTATCCTAATGAATTATACACCATGTAACCATATTTGGCAAGGAAAAAATAAGTTAAACGCTCTCTTGCAACTGAATAGTGTTTTCTTTAAGTTATTCCCCCTGCGTTTACATAACACCGCTTATTATTTAATGATTTATTATTAAAATCATTTTCTTTTGATTTGCAGGCAAGTTCTTGGTATTTTTTATACCGCAAAACACTATACACAACGCACTTTGTTACTAATAATTTTTATTTGACTTTTAGATAAGTCTATTGCTATTTTTGATAGCATCAAGACTTTACAAAACATAGTTTATTATTAAATGATTCTCTTTAACTTTCAAGCAGTCTTTTGTTGTTTTTATGCCACCAAGCATTTACATATCATCTTTTGTCACTAAATAATTCTCTTTAAATTTACAGGAAACTCTTGTGTTTTCTTGCAAAGCAATAAAAAAGCAAAGGCATAAACCTTTGCTTTTTGTGTTTAAATCATAGACAAGATTATTCCGCGCCTTTAGGAGCCTTCGGTGCCTTTGGAGCTTTAGGAGCTTTCGGCGCTTTCGGAGCCTTTGGCTCTTTCGAAACTTCCGTCACTTCAACTTCTTTCGGAGCTTTTGGTGCTTTAGGAGCTTTTGGCTCTTTCGGTTCCTTAGGTGCTTTCGGGGCCTTAGGAGCCTTTGGCTTTTTCTTGCCTTCGGTTTGTTCGCCTTCGGCTTGTTCGTTTTCGCCGTCGGTGTTCTCTTCGGCGTTTCCGTCGGTGTTTTCTTCCGATTGTTCACCGTCTTCGTTTTCGCCTTTCTTTTTCTTCTTTCCGCCGAGCGTTCCGTTCTTCTTCTTTTTGACGAGAACGATTGTAAGCGGTACGCCTACGCCAATAACTACGATACCTGCGATAACGCCGATAAACCAGTAAGGGAATCCGCCGTCAACTACAAATACGAAGTAACCGACCATTTCAGTCGAAGCAACGACTTGACCGTCTTGAATCGTATAGCTGACTTCTTTCATTCCGCCGTCTTTCGTGATAAGGTA
>SAMEA104315424__coassemble_1159_pt1 | contig 12996 bp, 11 predicted proteins | sample SAMEA104315424__metabat2_low_PE_052 | metagenome-assembled genome bin SAMEA104315424 (sample SAMEA104315424) | gut metagenome | biome: Monkey gut; feature: monkey-associated habitat; material: faeces | place: China | collected 2013 | reverse complement strand
GTTGTACATTCCGCGGATTTGCGGTATGGTCATGTGGCTTTCGTCGATAAAAGTAATATAATCGCTTTTGAAAAAGTCCATAAGCGTATATGGCGGTTGCCCGACCGCTCTGCCGTCAAAGTAGCGGCTGTAATTTTCGATACCCGAGCAATAGCCTATTTCTCTTATCATTTCGACGTCATAGTTGACTCTTTCGTCAATACGTTGCGCTTCGATAAATTTTCCCCTATCTTCAAAAAACTTTTTCTGTTCTTCCTTGTCCTTTAAAATACGACTAAGCACGGCTTCTTTGTGACCGCCCACAACGTAGTGGCTTGCAGGGAAAATCATAACGTGCTTTAAATCTTTAAGCGGCTTGCAAGTCAAAGCGTCAATTTCCGAAATGCGTTCGACGTCGTCGCCGAAAAACTCAACTCTTATCGCCGTATCCGTATTAGCGGCAGGGAAAATATCGATAACGTCGCCGCGAACTCTGAAACTCGAACGAACGAAATCAACGTCGTTGCGTTTATATTGAATGGATACGAGTTTGTCGATAAGTTCGTCGCGGTCATAGCTTTCGCCCTCTCTTAAAGACACCGCTTGCGAATAATACTCAATCGGCGCGCCGAGTCCGTAGATGCACGAAACGGACGCCACTACTATGGTGTCGCGTCTTTCGCAAAGCGAAGCCGTTGCGCTGTGACGAAGTTTATCAATCTCGTCGTTAATCGCAAGGTCCTTTTCGATGTAGGTGTCGCTTCTCGGGATATAGGCTTCGGGTTGAAAGTAGTCGTAATACGAAACGAAAAATTCGACTCTGTTGTGCGGGAAAAACTCACGGAACTCGTTGCAAAGCTGAGCGGCAAGCGTCTTATTGTGCGCAATGACAAGCGCGGGTCTTTGCACTCTTTCTATGACGTTTGCCATAGTAAAAGTTTTGCCGCTTCCGGTAACGCCCAAAAGGACTTGCGTACGAAGTCCGTCATTCAAACCGTCCACAAGCTCGTCGATAGCTTGCGGCTGGTCGCCACAAGGCTTAAATTTAGAAACTAATTGAAATTTTTCGTCCATTCGTTAATTGTTTACCGCTAAAAGAAAAACAAACGGAATAAAGAAATGTTAAACGAACTTATTGAGCAAAAATTTGATAAGCCAACCGACAACGGCAGTCAATGCGCCCGAAATGACCGCAATGCTGATTTTGAAAGCAAGTTTCTTTTTAAAACTCGCCTCGTCGCGAGCAAAAGCAAGTCCGCGCTTATGCAGATTTATGCAATAGTAAAGCTCGCCTCTTTTGTCTGTCTTCGTAAGGTCGAAATAATCGTCGAGTTCGAGGTTTTTAAGAGTAGGTTCAAGCTCGTCTGCTTCGAACGCCAAATCATAGCTGACGTTTGAGTAAACGTCGACCGGACGCATAATACATACGCCCTTATTTTTTGACGCTTCGTTATAGACGTAACGCATAATAGCTTTTTCTTTTTTAGTTAAAGTCGCGTCTTTTTCAAGAGCCATATTTCCCCTATTTAATAATCGCTATAATGATTGCACTGATGATAGTGACGATAATTCCGCCCACAAACGAGCCGAAAAGAGCCGCCATAAACACCGACTTTTTGAGTGACCAATTCTTGCCTATTTTTCCGACAACACCGTCTTTTCCGCCGCTCGGCATCGCGACAAGCGAATCTTCTTCGATTTTCGCTTTCGGCAAAAGAGCCAGACAGTATTCGTCGTCAGTCGAATATTTGATGTTTATCATTTCTCTGTCGCTGATTTCTTTGATAGCTTCTTTAAGTCCCGATTTATCGAGAGCAAGGCTATTAGGAACAGCCGCGATAATTTCGTCGGCGTCCAAAATCTTAAATGCGTCGGTATCCCCGACGAGCGACACAATGGCTTTAAGTACTTCGTTATTCTTTTCTTGAATCATATAGCGTACTCCATAATTTTTTTCCATTACAGTATAGCACACGAAATATTCAAAAGCAATATTTTTCATTTAAGCAATAAAATTTGTTTCACAAATCACTAATTGTGTGTTAAAATCAATAAAAATAAAAATAAGTGTACAATAAGATTAGCTATGAATTTACTTGGAAAATTTTTAAACAAAACCGACTTTAAATCCTATGACGAATTTAAAGACTTAAAATTGAACGTGCCGAAAGATTTCAATTTCGGTTATGACGTTGTCGACGAATATGCACGCCTTTGTCCCGAAAAAAAGGCTTTGGTATGGTGCAATTCGGTCGGTGAAGAAAGGTTTTTCACGTTCGGCGACGTTTCTAAACTTTCAAACAAACTTGCAAATCTCATTTTGAGTCACGGCCTTAAAGAAGGCGACTATGCCATGAGTATGCTCAATCGTCGTTGGGAATATTGGATACTCGTCGTTGCGTGTTGCAAAATCGGCGTCACGCTTATTCCTGCGACTCACCTTCTTACCGCAAAAGACGTATCTTATCGTATAAACGAATCGCACGCAAAAATATTGTTTGCCACGGCAGAAGAAGACGTTATCGAACACGTCGGACTTGCTCTTCCTAAATGCACAGGACTTCAAGAGGTTTTATACACTCAAAAAGTAGCCGGTTTCAAAGTCATCGAAGAGGAAATGGAAAAGCAAAGCGAAACGCTCGACGTTCATCGCCCAAATCCGAACGGCTCTATGCTCTGCTATTTCACGTCGGGAACGACGGGAATGCCGAAAATGGTCGAACACAACTATTACTATCCGATAGGTCACATCATCACGGCAAACTATTGGCACAAAGTCGTTGACGACGGCTTGCATTTCACCATGGCGGAAACAGGCTGGGCAAAATGCAGCTGGGGCAAAATCTACGGTCAATGGATTTGCGGCACGGCAATTTTTGCGTACGACTACAACGGTCGTTTCACACCGACGGACGTTTTGCCTTTCATAGGAAAATACAAAATCACTACTTTTTGCGCACCACCGACAATCTATCGTTTCCTTATCAAGGAAAACCTTTCAAACTATGACTTTTCTTCGCTTACGCACTGCTCCACGGCAGGCGAAGCGTTGAATCCCGAAGTTTTCAAACAGTTCTACGAAGCTACGGGACAAAAAATATACGAAGGTTTCGGTCAGACCGAATCGACGATTCTTTTGGGTTCGTTCTATTTTGAAGAGCCTGTCGTCGGCTCACTCGGCAAACCTAGCCCTATCTACGATATTTCGCTTATCGACGACAACGAAGAAAAAGTTCCCGACGGCGTTGAAGGCGAAATCGCGGTTTTGAACGAAACAGTTTACTGCGGACTTGTCGCAAATTATAAGGGTGACGAAGCAAGAACAAAAGCTGCTCGCGGCGGAAAGTATTATCACACGGGCGACCTTGCCGTTAAAGACAAAAACGGTTATTATTGGTTTGTCGGACGCAAAGACGACATCATCAAATCGAGCGGCTATCGCATAGGACCGTTCGAGGTCGAATCTGCCCTTATGGAACACCCGAGCGTTTTGGAATGCGCAATCACCGGCGCGCCTGACCCACTCCGCGGATAGGTCGTAAAAGCGACGATAATTCTTGCAAAAGGATATACGCCGAGCGAAGAGCTTAAAAAGGAATTGCAAAACCACGTCAAACGCCTTACCGCTCCGTACAAATATCCGAGAATTATCGAATTCGTTTCCGAACTTCCGAAAACGACAAGCGGCAAAATCAAACGCGTCGACATAAGAAAACAAGACAATCAATAACGTAAAATTGTTTAAAGCAATGTAAATCGTTTTCAAGCTGTTTAAAACAATGAAAATCATTTTTGAAATTGTTTTAGCAGTAACAGCTATAATTAAAAAACAGCTATAAAACGTAAACACTATAAAATTTTATTAAATATTAAAGTATTATTAAATAGTAAAGTATTATTAAATAGTAAAGTATTGTTAAATAGTAAGTTTAAGTAACAAAAAAAATAAAAAGACCGCAAAGCGGTCTTTTTATTTTTCGTTGTTAATTGCTAATTACATTGCATCCTTAACGCCTTGTTCGGTTCCGTAATAAACTACTTTACCTACTCTCTTGCAAACAACTTTTTTACCTAATGCACTGCCTGTAGGAACATTTGCTTCTGCATCTTTTGCATCATCGGCATTGTTGTACTTAGTTACGGTAACCGTGTCCGATAAAGTAGTTCCGGTTACAGACCAAGCGACTGTAGCGTCTTTATCATCGCTTTCAGTTGAAACACACTTATAGCCTTTCTTTTCAAGTTTCTTTGTGATGCTTTCTGCATTACATGCGCAGAGACAAACTGTCATAATGGCAACGATTGCAACGATAGCAATAATCGCTAAAACTCTTTTTTTGTTCATCATATCCTCCGTATTTTTGCCTTGTAGGCAAATTTTATAATCTAATTATATCATATTAAGTTTTGCTGTCAACACCCAAAAACGGCACTTATTATACACTTTAACATATTTTTGTTACTTTTAAAAACTCAAATAACAATAATTCGACGCCGTTTTTAAAAACGTACCTTGCTTATTTCACAAAATAAAAAGACTGCTTTTGCAGTCTTTTTATTCATTGTTAATTGCTATTACATTGCGTCCTTGACGCCTTGTTTTGTTCCGTAGAAGATAACGCTTCCTACAAGTTTAACCTCAGCGTATGCGCCACTTTCTTTTGCTTCTTTGTAATCTTTTCGTGCATCTGATGCTTTTTCATACTTATAAACTAAAACTAATTCGTCACCTTTAGATGCGCCAACAGCCCATTCAAGACCGCCTTTATAACCCTTTTTTTCCATTAGCGCATTTGCGGCTTTAAGTTCTGTTGACGAAACCGCTTTAACTGCATAACCTTTCTTTTCAAGTTTTTTTGTGATGCTGTCAGCGTTACATGCGCAAAGGCAAGCTGTCATAATTGCAACAATAGCAACAATAGCAATAATTGCTAAAACTCTTTTTTTGTTCATTTTATCCTCCGTTTTTTTGCCATAAGGCAATTTATATAATAATTATACCACACTATTCTTTGCCGTCAATACCCAAAATGATATTTATTACACACATTAGACTGTTTCTGTTACTTTTGAAACTTAATATCTCAATTCACCACCACATTCAAACGGCATGCTTTTGCTTGTTTAAGAAGCGTAAATTTATTCATAATTTATAACTATCATTCAATTTAAAGTATATTTGCGTAATTTTTTACAAAATAAAAAGACTGCTTTTGCAGCCTTTCTATTGTTTAAACATTAAATTACATTGCGTCGTCAACTGCCTGCTCGTCACCTATGAAAACAACTCTTCCGACCTTTTTAGCGTAGACGAAAGCGCTGTCGCCGCTTTTTGCCGCATCGTATGCTTTTTTAGCGTCTGCCGACTTTTCATACTTGGTAACGTAAACCATTTGCGTTCCTTTTTCGCCAAGGACTAACCACTCGATTCCGCCTTCGCTACCTTGAGCTTTCATTGACTCGCTGGAAATCGCAATTTGGGCTGCGTCCATAACCTGAACTTTATAGCCTTTCTTTTCAAGTTTCTTCGTGATGCTTTCGGCATTACAGGCACAAAGGCAAGCCGTCATAATTGCGACGATTGCAACAATAGCAATAATTGCTATCATTCTTTTTTTATTCATAATTTCCTCCGCTTTTATTGCCATAAGACAACTTGTATGTTTATTATACAACTCATTTCGTTTTAAAGTCAATTTAAACTTGTTTATTTCACCTAACATCCACAGCCGTTTACTCTGCCAATCAACTAAATTCCGAACCGTTCTATAAAAGAGTTTTGAATTAAAAGCCGTAACAATAGAGCTACGGTCATTCATTTTTAACTATTTTAACATGATAAACTACATTGCGTCGTCAACTGCGCTTGCCGCACCAAAACAAACGACTTTTCCAACCCTTTTAACCTTTTCATAAGTTTTTGCTTCGGTGCAAACTTCTTCCATCTTTTTTGCGTCGTCGGCTTTGTTAAAGCAGTAAACGTGTACGACGTCTGTTCCTTTTAAACCAGCCACGTACCATTTCAATCCGCCATCGAGTCCGCCGCCGTTTTTGTTAATATTTTTGATTTCGTCCTCAGTTGCGACAGAAACCTTATATCCTTTCTTTTCAAGTTTTTTTGCAATGCTTTCCGCATTACATGCGCAAAGGCAAGCCGTCATAATCGTAACGATTGCAACGATAGCAATAATTGCTAAAACTCTTTTCTTGTTCATAGTTCCTCCGATTTTTCATTTAGTCAGCCTTTAAGCCTAATCATAACGAGTTTATAAATCAATTATACGAAACGATTATGGCAAAGTCAATATCGAATTTTATCCCGTCTGCGCCATCGCTTATCGGGTAATAGCCGTTATTGCGTTGACTAAAAAAACTATATTTGATAAAATTTAATAAGAAAGAGAATAGTTAAACCAGCATAACGACTTGATGTCAAGTCACACGTTTTTTTATGGCTACACAAATATCAATAGCATGTTTATCGTTGCTCGGAGGACTCGGCGTCTTCCTTATGGCAATGAAACTTTTATCAAACAACATCGAAACGCTTGCAGGCAACAAAATGAAACTTATGCTCGCAAAACTCGGAAAAAGCAAAATCGTCGGCGTCGGCATAGGCGCAGGCGTAACGGCGATAATTCAAAGCTCGGGCGCAGTTTCGGTTATGGTCATAGGCTTTGTAAATGCAGGACTTATGAGCCTTGTGCAAGGCGCGACGATAATCTTCGGCGCAAACATAGGCACGACGATAACGGCGCAAATCGTGGCGCTCGGTATGCTCGGCAGCGGTGCGATTTCGATGGACGTAATCTTCGGCGCATTTTGCGGCTTAGGCGCGCTCGTTCTTTTGTTCGTTAAAAACGACACGGCAAAGAAAATCGCAGGGCTCGTCGCAAGTTTCGGTATGTTGTTTATCGGACTTACGCTTATGAGCGAGGCAATGGGCATATTCACCACTGCCCCGAAACTCATCGCTTTCCTTGCAAAAATTCAAAATCCTATTTTGCTTGTTCTTATAGGCTGTCTTGTCACCGCCGTTCTTCAAAGCTCGTCGGCAATGACAGGCATCATAATCACTATGATATTCGGCGGACTTATAAACATCGACCAAGGTATTTATATGACGTTCGGCTCGAACATAGGAAGTTGCGTGGTTGCCGTCATAGCTTGCATAGGTCAATCTACAAACGCAAAGCGTACGGCTTTCATTCACTTTTTCTTCAACGTTTTGGGCGTTATCATATTTATGTTAATTGGACTTTTTATGAAGCTCGGCTCGACAAGTTTCGGCAAAGTTTTAAACCTTATGTTCCCTAACGTTCCGACGACGCAACTTGCCATGATGCACACGATTTTCAACACAATTACGGTTATTTTGATTTTGCCGTTTACAAATCTTGTCGTAAAAATGACGGAAAAAATCATAAAGGACAAGCCGAACAAAAAAGACGGCGGTATGCGACTTACCTATCTCGAAGAGCATATTTTGGGAACACCGCCGATTGCCGTCGAACAAATTAAAAAAGAAGTCGTCGATATGGCAGGAAACGCTATGGCGAACTTCAATCTGGCTATAGACTCGATTATAAATCTCGACTTGTCGCACAAAAAAGACTTTGCAAAGCGTGAAGAATTTATCAACTTTCAAAACAAAGAAATCATTCGTTACGTTATAAACGTCACAAAACTCGACGTGTCCGACGCCGACCGCGCGTTTTTGGGAACAATCTATCACACGGTGACCGACTTAGAGCGTATCGGCGACTATGCGGAAAACATTTTGGAATACACCGAAAAGCTCATAGACGACAATCAACATTTTTCAAACGGCGCGATTGCGGAACTCGGAAGCCTGACGGACAAACTGAACGAACTTTACAACGTCACTATGTCGATGTTCATAACCTGCGATTATTCCGAAATAAACAAAGCCGAACAGCTCGAAGAAGACGTTGACAAAATGACAGAACAAATGGGACACAATCACATTCGCCGTATGACGGAAGGCAGTTGCACTATGGACGTCGGCTCGCTCTATCTTGCGCTCAACTCAAATGCCGAACGTATCGGCGACCATATCATAAACATTGCCGAATCTGTTGACGCTTTTAAAAAGAAAATCAAACCTGCTGAAATCGCCACACAGCAATTAGCTTAAATAAAAAACTTGCCTTGTCGGCAAGTTTTTTTAATCGTTTTTTTGTTTAATTCCTATATTCTGCTGCGTTTCTTGTTTAATTGCTAAGTTTCTTTGTGTAGTCAAATTGCCCTGCATTCTGTCGGTTCCTTTGTTAAAGCAAATTGCCCTGTATGCTACTAAGTTTCTTTATAAACAAACAAGTATCTATAAAAGCAAAGCATTCCGTTAGTCAGGCTTAAATTAACACAGTCTGCCGTGTGTCGTTGTTTGCCGCAATAGTTACTTCGTTTTTGTTTAAACTCGCAACAGTCGCTAATTAAAGCGTTTTGCACCACGCCGCCGCATTTGAGCGATGAAGCAGTTTTCCGTCCGCAATATTATAGTCAGAATAGAGTTTTCTCATTCTCGAAACAGACTTTTCGATTCCGCTTCCGCCCGAAGTTGCAAACGGAATAATGGTCTTGCCCGAAAAATCATAGCTTTCGATAAAAGCATCGACTATGCGAGGTTCGACGTACCACCAAATCGGAAAGCCTATCAAAACGTTGTCATATTTTGAAACGTCGGTTTTTTCGGCAATTTGCGGTCTACTCGTTTCATCCGCCATTTCAACCGAACTGCGGCTTTTATTGTTCATCCAGTTAAGGTCGGCGCTCGAATACGGCGTCACGGGTTTAATTTCAAACAAGTCCGCACCGATAGCGTCCGCCATTGTTTTTGCTACTGCGGCAGTATTTCCTTCTGCCGAAAAATAAGCGATAAGCGTTTTCCCTTTCATCACAAACTCTCCTTATAAATTTCTATTATTTCCTTACGGTCAAGCGTTTTATAACCGCCGTTCATAGTCAACGTCATGTCGGCGATATTCTCTATCATAGGCTCGGTAACGCCGAATTCCGAAAGATTCATAACCACGCCTATCTCTCTCATCCACTTTTCCATCTCGGCAAGTCCTTCGTTTGCCGTTTGTTCGTCGGTTTTTCCGCTCGGATTTGCTCCCCAAACGTTCACCGCAAATCGAACGAATTTTTTCAAACCGAACGGCAGAATATGGCGATAATAAGCAAGCGAAACGGCGGCAAGCGTCATTCCGTGAGTTGCGTTCGTATAGCCGCCCACTGCCTGACCTAACATATGCACCATCCAATCGGTCGATTTTCCGCGCGAAATGAGAGTGTTCAAAGCCCACGTCGCCGTCCACATAATGTTGCTGCGCGCTTCGTAATCGTTAGGATTAACGACCGCAATCTTGCTCGAATGAATTATGGAACGCATCAATCCTTCTGCGATATAATCGCTCGTATTGTCGTCGTCGCCCGAGAAATATTGTTCGCAAATATGATTGAACACGTCGTAAATGCCCGACACCATTTGATATTTAGGAAGCGTCAAAGTATAAATAGGGTTTAAAATCGAAAATCTCGGCATAACTTTTTCGTCGGCAAAAACGTGTCCGATTTTTTGTTTCGTTTTGCTGTTCGTTATGACCGAACCCGCATTCATTTCCGAACCCGTTCCGACCATAGTCAGCACGCAACCTATCGGCACGATTTCGCAATTCGGTTCTTCAAATCTGACGTAATACTTTTGCCATGGGTCTTCTAAGGTATGAACAGACACGGCAAGAGCCTTGCTGTAATCGCAAACCGAACCGCCGCCGACCGCAAGAATAAAATCGACTTTGTGTTCGCGAGCAATCTTTATGCCTTCATAAAGTTTGTCCAGCGTAGGATTAGGCATTACGCCTGCTATTTCCGCAACGGTTTTTCCGCTTTCGCTCAGAATTTTCGTTACGTCTTCATAAATGCCGTTTTTCTTGATAGAACCGCCGCCATAAACAAGAACGACGTTCTTTCCGTATTTAGTCAGTTCGCTCCTTAAATTCGACAACGAATTGTCACCGAAATAAAGTTTCGTCGGGTTGCAATATGAAAAATTTCCTAACATTTTATCTCCTTATTCTTACTTATTTTTATTGTTTTAATCTGCTCCGCGTAAGCGTCTTAAACTTGCAAGCATATTAAACGCACAAGCGCATTTAACCTGCAAATTCTTTATGCTTTAATTATAAATCTATTTTTTTCATTTTCAACTATAATTTTCATTTTCATCATTCCGTTTTTCGTTTTAAATTTAGCGTCAAAAGCTGAAAATTGCGTTAAAAAAGAGCCGCTAATGCGGCTCTTTTAATTCGGTTTAAATTCGGTCGGCGAGCAATCGCTAATTTATGTTATAGCAATAAATTATAGCAACAACCGCCGTCCGTTTCAAAACATTACAGCAACAACGTCTTGTCTTCGCCCATTCCGAGCATTCCGTCAAGAATATATTTCTTGCCGTCCTCGTCACGAAGATAACCTTGAAGTTCGCCGAACGTGACGTAATAATCGATATTGACGATGCCTGCGTGCATAATCATCGGATTTAAGCTGTAAACCTTAAACGTAAGATTGACCATATCGTGTTCGTCCTTGACATACCACTCGGCATAATCTTTGAAATCTTTCGTTTCAGGGTTTCTGGTAAACTTGACAGGCGGCAAAATGCTGCTCTTTCCCTCGAACCACAAAATGTTTTCATTGTATTTTTCTTGGTCGATAGATTGGTTTCTCGTAAGGTTAAACGCAAGATATTGCATTTTTCCGTCCACTTCGCACTTGCCCATCGTGGTTACCCAGTCATAGTGCGCACGACGCGGATAATAACCTCTGTGGTCGTCGATAATCGCCGTTGAATCTTCATCCGTAAGCATTTCTTCGCCGTTTATAATAAGCGAACCTTCCGCCTTAAAGAAGTCTTTTTGGCTGTAAAGCGGTCTGTTTTTGCCGAACGGAATAGAAGCTACGCACGGGTCGCTGAGTCTTGTCAAATTGAAATTGTACGAAATAGTCGCCTCGCCGTAATTTTCCTTTATGGCTTTAACAGCCGTCTTGTCCTTTCTCGGAACGGTGATAAGGCATTTGCCCTCGTGCTTGCCGCTAAGTTCGGCTTTGCCGTCTTGGAAGTTATTGACGTATTTAACAAACGAAACAGGCGTTTCGGCATAAGCCACCGCGCCGTTTATAAGGTTCGGAGCAATTTGGGTATCCTTGCTTTTAAGGTTTGTATCCCAGCAGTACGTTTTTTTCGTACGCTTGTCATAGAAAATGTTAAGGGTCTTTCCGAATATTCCCATATCGCAGACTACGGCAAGAAGTACGCCGTTTTTAAGGTGAACTTCGGACGCTTCCCAAAGCGTAAGTTTAAGACGATTGAAACAGTTAGGCAATGCGGTAGGCTTTTTTGCCTTGACTAAATCCATAACTTCAAATTCACGGCTGAACGTTCCGAAAACTACTTTTCCTTTTTCGTCAACCATACTTTTAGGCGGCTCGACGGCGCGTCTTTTCTCATCGATAAATTTGCTATATTCTCCCATAGAATTCTCCTCCTTATTGCAAATCGATATAAGTTTTATAATTTTGTTTGTTGTTTAATTTTGCTGTTTTGTTTATTTTTAAACTCTATTTTTTTCATTATTTTGCTATTTAAACTTTATTGCTTTATTTTTTATTTTGTTGTTTAAATTTTATAGTCTTGTTCATTATTAAAATTTTGTATCACTTTGATTCTGTCAGATTGATTTAATCTTTTAGACTTTTTCGGCTATTTATGATGTTTGCGTTTTAACTAAGCCGATTATTTTTGTTCTTTCGTTTTGTCTGATACAACTCTTTTTACGCCGTTATGGTCAAGAACTATTTTGCAACCGTGTTTTTTAAGCCAAAAATAACTTTTTGTCGCTTTATCGGAATATTTGTTCTCTCTTGTCGCTTTTCTTTGGCACGACGGAATAGCTTTTAAAACCTTGAACAATATGCTCCACAAAAACTTTTGTTCGCTCCAAGGCTGACAACCCCAGACTTTGAACATACGAATTATCTTTTTAACGCTGAAATCGTCAAGCACAAATACGCCTGCGCCGTCAAGCGCTCTTGCCACCAAATATCTGAAACGCCTTCTGTCGTCCATCGTCATAGTAGGCAAAACCTTTTCGATAACCAGCCTTATAGTCATAGATGCGTGATTTGTACGCTCCGCCAAAACAAAACTGCCGTCGTTTTTGTTTATCTGCCAATTAAACGTATAATGTTGCCAGATGCCCAAGCAATGCGAATAAATCGTTCTATATTCCCTTGAATTTATAAGCACCATTCCGAAAACGCTGAACTCCGGACAAGTCTTGTCGATTTTGTGGGAAATGAGATAGAACTCGCTTGCATCCGTAAGCTCTCGTCTTATTCCCGGTCCGTCGTGGTCGTAGATTTTCAAAATTCTTTTTTTTATGGCTCTGTCTACAAAACTTGCGCCGTAAACCGCCATATTGCCGCCCTTAGAGTGACCGCCAAGAATAATAGGCTTGTCCGTCATTTTTGCGTAATCGCTTATCGCTTTCACGGTTAGTTCGTGAGATTTAAGCTCGTCAAGGTGAATAAGGTCTACGTCTTCGAGCCAACCGATCATATGGTCGTCCGTTCCGCGGCACGCTATGTACACAAAGTCACCCAAATCAAACAACACGATTCCGAATTGACAACTGTCGTCTGTCGACAAAGCGTATCTTGCGTCAATGATTTTTACCTGCGCAAAACGCCTGCTGCCTTCGAGCGCTTTAAGAATTTTCACGCAATCGTCGTGACAATAAGGCGCGATTTTCTCTGTCGGGATATTCTTTTCCTTTACTGTTTTCAAAACGTCGCAAACAGAAACGCCCGTCACCTTGTCCAAATCCATATATGCAAGTTGACATAAAATCAAACTGTCTGCGTCCGAAAACGGCGCTTCGGCAAACGTTTTATCGAACTCTTTTGCAAAGCTCTCGATATTGTAAAAGCGAT
>SAMEA104315424__coassemble_1147_pt1 | contig 13144 bp, 9 predicted proteins | sample SAMEA104315424__metabat2_low_PE_052 | metagenome-assembled genome bin SAMEA104315424 (sample SAMEA104315424) | gut metagenome | biome: Monkey gut; feature: monkey-associated habitat; material: faeces | place: China | collected 2013 | reverse complement strand
ACACTTCGTCGGTTACCATTTACACGGAAACCGAAAGCGGACGACTTGTGAAGCGAATACTCGCCGAGATGAATGAAGACCAAAAACTCAACACAAAGGTTTTATGGCACATATCAAACGCAAAAAACAAAGGCTATTCGCCGGAAGAATATTTAAACGAAATTAAATTCGATGTTGTAGACGCCGACGTTGTGTGCAATGTTTTTGCCGAGTACGACAAACGCCTTAAAAACAGCAACGCTATGGATTTCGACGATTTGCTTTTGAAAACGAACGAACTGTTTGACGGCTTTCCGCAAGTTTTGAACAAATACGCCGAACGCTTTAGATATATAAACGTAGACGAGTTTCAGGACACGAATACGATACAGTTAGAGCTTGTAAAGAAGCTGGCAAGCGTACATAAAAACGTGTTTGTCGTAGGTGACGAGGACCAAAGCATTTATAGCTGGCGTGGCGCGGAAATAAAAAACATATTGGAATTCGAGCGAACGTTTAAGGGCGCGAAAATTTACAAATTGGAGCAAAACTATCGCAGTACTATGCCTATTTTGAAGTGCGCGAATAACGTCATTAAGCACAATCATAAAAGGCAAGAAAAGGTTTTATGGTCCGAGAAAGCGAGCGGCGAGCCCGTTACGTTTTATCCTGCAAATCGCGACCTTGACGAAGCGGTTTTTGTTTCGAGAACGATAAACCGACTTGTTCGTGACGAAGGGGTGAATTATCGCGATATAGCCGTTTTGGTCAGGGCAAACTCGCTTACGCGTATATTTGAAGAGTCGTTCAAAATGCACGAAATTCCGTATAAAATTTACGGTGGTTTTAAGTTCTTTGACAGAAAGGAAATTAAAGATTTAATTTCCTATTTAAGAATGGCTGTCAATCCGTCGGACGAAGACGCAATTTTGAGAAACATAAACAATCCTAAACGCGGAATAGGTGAGACGACAATCGAAAAATTTGCGTCTTGGGCAAAGTCGAACGGGATGAGTTTGATTACGGCGCTCGGAATGGTCGATACAAGCGACCTGCCTCAATCGGCAAAGACCAAACTCAAAAATTTCGGCGATCTTGCGGTTACTCTTATTGCAAACGCAAAAATTATGAAACCGTCGAAATTTGCCGAATACGTTTTGCAAAACGCGGGATTCGAAGCGGCGTTCAGCGTGGGTAACGACGAAGACAAAAACCGTCTTGACAACATGAAAGAACTTGTAACCGCAATAGCTCAGTTTGAAAAAGATAACGGCGACGTTACCATTCAAGAGTATTTAGAGCAAGTTTCGCTTATCTCCGACACCGATGAAGCTGACGACGGCAATTTTGTTACGGTTGCCACAATACACGCAGTAAAAGGATTAGAGTTCGATAACGTGTTTATCGTAGGGCTCGAAGAGACGGTTTTCCCGACTTCGAGAGCTGTCGGAAGTGGGGATATAGAAGAAGAGCGTCGACTTATGTACGTAGCGATAACGAGAGCAAAAGAAAGGCTTTTTGTAAGCTGGGCAAAACTGAGAAATCGTTTTGGTGATTTTTCGTACAATCCCGTAAGCCGATTTATAGACGAAATGAAAGACAGCGAAACCGCTCAGACTTCGACGACAAAATACGGCTTTGGCGCAAAGAATTACGATACGGACGAAAATATCGTCGTGCCGAGAGCAAACGCCGAGAATTATCGTTCGACGTTTAACGCATCTCAAAAAATCGCAAGCAAGTCTAATGCCGATTATTCAAAATTTAAGGTAAACGCAATCGTAACGCACAAACGCTATGGAAAAGGTGTTATAACTGCCGTTGAAGGTAGCGGCGACGATACGGTACTTTCTATTATGTTTAAAGGGCTTGGAATTAAACGCTTTGCTCTTTCAATCGCGGTTAATTGGCTCACGCTTGACGAAGATTAGTAAAAACAAAAACGGGGATAATTCAGTATGGACAGAATGACCGAACTTGTAAAATTGTTAAACCGATACGCAAAGGAATATTACGTTTGGGACGAACCTACCATTTCGGATTATGAATACGACAGACTTTACGACGAACTTTTAAAACTCGAAAAAGAAAGCGGCGTTGTTTTGCCCGATTCTCCGACTAAACGAGTAGGCGGCGAACCGCTTAAAAAGTTTGAGCAATCCAAACACCTTTTAAGACTTTACAGCCTTGATAAGTGCCAGTCAAAAGACGAGCTTACGTCTTGGCTCGATAAGTTGACGACTCAGCTAAACGGCTTTCCTACGATGACGGCTGAATATAAATTCGATGGATTGACGATAAATATGCTTTATGAAAACGGTGAACTTGTAAAAGCTACAACACGCGGAAACGGCGAAATCGGCGAAGTTGTGACCGAACAGGTAAAAACAATAAAGACCGTTCCGCTTACAATCGATTATAAGGGAAAAGTAGAAGTTCAAGGCGAGGGCATAATGCGACTTTCAAGCCTTGAAAAATATAACTTAACTGCCGAGGCCCCACTCAAAAACGCGCGTAACGGCGTTGCGGGCGCAATCAGAAACCTTGACCCGAAAGTCACGGCAAAGCGCAATCTCGACGTATTTTGTTACAATTTAGGTTACAGCGATTTTACGGTCAAATCCCAATCGGAAATGCGTGATTTTATACTAAAAGAGGGCTTTAAAACCGATGGCGAATTTAGAATCATAAAGAGCGTTAATGATGCAACCGATTTTATTGCACACGTTGAAGAAATCCGAGATAAACTCGATTATTTGATTGACGGAATAGTTTTTAAGGTTGACGAAATTGCCGTAAGAGATATGCTCGGCTATACCGAAAAATTCCCTAAATGGGCAATAGCGTTCAAGTTTAAGGCGGAAGAATGTACCACCGTTTTAAAAGACGTTGTCTGGCAAGTGTCGAGAACGGGAAAACTCAATCCGCTTGCCGTTTTAGAACCTGTCGACATAGGCGGCGTCACCGTTAAGAAAGCTACGCTTAACAATTTCAACGACATTTTGAAAAAGGGCGTAAAAATCGGCAGCAGAGTGCTTGTAAGAAGAAGCAACGACGTTATTCCCGAAATTATGGGAGTCAGTGAAGAACACGCAAGCGATAAACCGATTGAAAAGCCGACCGTGTGTCCTGCGTGCGGAAGCGCGGTTATCGAAAAAGGCGCGATGCTTTATTGCTCCAACGAAACCGATTGCGTTCCTAAGTTTGTTTCGCAAATATCGCATTTTGCTTCAAAAGACGCAATGAATATCGAAGGCTTTTCCGAAAAAACCGCCGAACAACTTTACTATGACATAGGGCTTAAGAGCCTCGATATGCTTTACGATTTAAAGAAAGATGACTTCTTTGGTTTAGAAGGTTTTAAAGATAAAAAACCCGAAAAAATACTTGCCGAAATCGAGAAGAGTAAGGACGTAACGCTCGATAAATTCCTTTTTGCAATCGGCATCGACGGCATCGGAAAGAAGACGGCAAAGGACGTGGCTAAAAGATTTAAATCGCTTGAAGGTGTTGAAAATGCCACCGAAGAAGAGCTTTTACAAATTGACGGAATAGGCGAAATTCTTGCAAAAAGCATCGTATTATTCTTTAAAAACGAGAAAAATAGAATACTTCTTGAAAAATTAAAGGAAAAAGGCGTTAAAATCGAGAGCAACGACGCCATTGTCGGCGATAGACTTAACGGACTTAAAATTTGTTTGACGGGAACTTTGCCTACGCTCAAACGCAGTGAAGCGCAAAAACTTATCGAAGAAAATGGCGGCGAAGTCGTATCGTCGGTTTCAAAGAATACGTCTTTCGTGTTGCTTGGCGAAGATGCCGGAAGCAAGCTCGAAAAAGCCAAATCTCTCGGAATCAGGCTTATAAGCGAAGAAGAATTTCTCGATATGATAAAGTAATTTCAGCGTCGGTCAAGTATAACGCTAAACGCAAGAAAAATCGAATTTGCGAAATATCGAATTTGTGAGATTTATTAAATGTAAAAGACCGCTTGTGCAAAGAAATATCGTTGCATTTTCGACCGTATTTTACGCAAAATCAGGGCATAACTTAACGATTTTTGCTTATGATTTTGCGTTTTCAGTTTATAACTTATTTATAAGTCTATTTATAAAAAAAGCTCTAACAGTTGTATTATAAAAAAAAGTGTGATAAAATAATACGATGAAATAAGCGAATGGTTTTAATCGTTTTAACGATTTAATCGGGAGTACCATATTGAAAAGTATGACAGGCTATGGCAAAGGACAAGCAAGCCATAACGGAAAAACAGTTACAATAGAAATTAAGGCGGTAAATCACAGATACCTTGACCTTAACGTCAAAATGCCTAAAGGTTTCTTGTTCTTGGACGATCTTGTCAGAAAGAACATAGCGAAAGTGATAAATCGAGGACACCTTGACGTTTACGTCACTTATGAAAACTTAAGCGATGAAAAGGGCAGTTACGTCTGCAACAATCAGCTCGGAAAAGATTATTACTATCTCGGCGAATTGCTTGCGCGTGAACTTAAAATCGAAAACGACGTTACGGTTTCTCAAATTATGAAAGCGCCCGATGTGTTAGAGCGAGTTATGCCGACCGAAGACGAAGACGAATTGAAAAATCTTGTTGTGTTGTCGCTTGTTTCGGCTCTTGCAAATCTCGAAGAAATGCGAGTTAAAGAGGGCGAAGAAATCGGCAAAGATATGGCGGCGAAACTCGAAGAACTCAAAAAAATGCGCTCTCAAATTGCGGAATTTGCGCCTATGGTCGTCGCCGATTATCGCACGAAGCTCAATGCTCGAATTGCGGAAGCGTTAAACGGAACGGAACTCGATAAACAACGTATCGAAACCGAAGTTGCGATTTTTGCCGACAGATGCGCAATCGATGAAGAACTTACGCGCCTTGCATCTCACTTTAAACAATTCGACGGACTTTTGGAATCGGTTGAGCCGATAGGAAGAAAACTCGACTTTTTGTTGCAGGAAATCAACAGAGAAACAAACACTATCGGAAGTAAAGCCAACGACGTTAAAATTACAAACGTAGTGCTTAAACTGAAAAACGAAATAGAAAAAATCAGAGAGCAAGCGCAAAATATCGAATAAAAAACGTTTTTTTCAGGTAATGGTTCGCTATAAGACTATGCCGCATCGTGTTAATCAAATAAATCGATAAAACAATCACAAAGCAAATTTAGCGGCAATAAGTGAGTAAACGGAAATAAGTATATGAGAAAAGGCATATTGTTTATAATTTCAGGCTTTTCCGGAGCGGGAAAAGGAACAGTTTTGAAAGAGGTCTTTAAGCAATTGGACAATCTTTCGTTTTCGGTTTCCGCAACGTCCAGAAAACCGAGAGAGGGCGAAATAGACGGCGTTCATTATCATTTCTTTTCAAAAGAGAAATTTGAGGAAATGATTGAAAGCGGCGCTTTTGCCGAACACGCCTTAACGTTTGGCAATTATTACGGAACGCTTAAATCGGAAATAGATAAATCGTTAAACGACGGCAAAGATATGATTTTTGACATAAACTTTGTCGGCGCGGAAAATATGAAACTCGCATATCCGGACGCCGTTTGCATATTCATCACTCCGCCGAGCTTAAAAGATCTTAAAAAACGTCTTATCGGTCGTGGAAGCGAAACGGAAGAAAGCCTTAGTCGCAGACTTGCCGAGGCAAAAAAAGAAGTGACGAAAATCGACGAATACGATTACGTCCTGATAAACGACGAAGTTGATAAATGCGTCGAAAATTTGGTCGCTATCATAAAAGCGGAAAGGAACAAAAAAACAAGAAATACAGACATAATTTCTAAATTATCGGAGGAAACCAACAATGATGATTGACCCACCAATCGACAAACTCATCAAAAAAGCCGAATGCAGATACGCTCTTACTTGCGCGGTCGCAAAACGCGCTCGCGAGCTTGTCACGCAAGACAGCTCTTATCTCGAAGATTCGGGCATGAAGCCTATTTCTCTCGCATGCAAAGAAATTTACGAGGGAAAAATTAAAATCGTAAACGACAAAGACTAATGCTGTACGGAAAGTCGGTTGTTTTGGGGGTTACAGGCTCTATCGCCGCGTACAAGGCTTGCGAGATTGCTTCGAGCCTTGTAAAGAAAGGCGCAAACGTTGACGTTATTCTTACGAAAAATGCAACGGAATTCGTAACGCCTTTAACCTTTGAAACGCTAACTAAAAATAAAGCGATTACGGACACGTTCGACCGTGATTTTGAATTCGACGTGAAACACGTTTCCTTAGCCAAAAAAGGAGACGTTTTTGTCGTTGCGCCTGCAAGCGCAGACGTTATCGCAAAACTTGCCAACGGAATAGCCGACGATATGTTGACTACGACTTTGCTTGCCGTAAAATCGCCGATTATAGTTTGTCCTGCTATGAATACGAATATGTATGAAGCAAAACAAACAGAAGAAAACCTTGAAAAACTGAAAAAACTCGGCTATATCGTTTTAGAGCCTGTTGTCGGAAACCTTGCTTGCGGCGACGTGGGCAAAGGAAAAATGGCAAGTCCCGAAGATATAGTCAAATTGATTGAAAAAACCGTTTCTCCGATTCAAGATTTCGACGGCAAGACCGTGCTTGTAACTGCCGGTGCGACTCGCGAACCGATTGACGGCGTCAGATATATCTCAAACAGCAGTTCGGGCAAAATGGGCTTTGAAATTGCAAAAGCCGTGCAAGAGCGAGGCGGAAAAGTTATTCTTGTTAAAGGCTTCACAACGGCGCAAGTTCCGAACGGAATTTTTAAGACGATTTACGTCGAAACGACGGCTGAAATGTATGACGCCGTTTTGACCAATCTTTCGGACGCCGATATCGTCATAAAAGCGGCGGCGCCTAGCGATTATAAAGTTAAAAACTATTCAAATCAAAAAATCAAAGCGGAAACGTTGACGCTCGAACTGGAAAAGAATCCCGATATAGCAAAAGCGGTCGGGGAAGTCAAAGGCGAAAAGAAACTTGTTATTTTTTCCGCAGAAACGGAAAACTTGCAAGAAAACGCTACAAAAAAATTGTATTCTAAAAATGCCGATATGGTTGTCGCAAACGACGTTACAATGGCAGGGGCAGGGTTCAACGTGGATACCAATATCGTAACGCTTATAACACGCTCGGATGAAGAATCTCTTCCGGTTATGTCAAAGCGTGACGTCGCAAATGCGATTTTAGATAGGACGATTAAATTATGACCCTCGAAGTGCTCGTTGACGTTTCCACAGACGAACTTGACAGGGTTTTCGATTATGAAGGCGAAGCCGAAGTCGGAAGTAGGGTGTTAGTGCCTTTCGGAAATAAAACTTTGATCGGATTTGTTCTTAACGTAAAAGAAAAATCCGATTTTAAGGGGCAGATTAAACCTATCGTCAAAGTTTTGGACACACCGCTCACCCCCGAAATGACGGAACTTATGCGATATATGCGAGAAAAGTTTTTTCTTAGATATATCGACATTATAAGGCTGTTTATTCCGCCGTCATTGCGATTCGATAAATCAGCAAGCCTTAAAAGGCTTTTTTTAAAACCGACAAACAAGCTTAATTGTGACGTGAAATTTAATAGAGCTATAAAACAAGCCGAACTTGCGAATCGATTGCTTTCAGAAGGCGAAATTTCGCTTACGTCGGCAAACGAGTTGTACGGCGCGTCTGCAATAAACGGCTTGATTGAAAAGGGTTTTGCCGAAAAATTCGATAAGGCGGTGTTAAGAACGCCGTTTAAAGGTGAGATTTCGGAACACAAAAACGTTTCACTGACCCTTGACCAAAAAAACGCATTCGATACGATTGCGTCTAAAAGCGGTTCTTATTTGCTTAACGGAGTTACGGGAAGCGGAAAAACCGAAGTCTATCAAAGGCTAATCGAAAAGGCTTTAAGCGAGGGGAAAACCGCAATTATGCTTGTTCCCGAAATCTCGCTCACTCCGCAAGTTTTAAAAATTATGCGTGGGAGATTCGGAAGCGAAGTTGCGATTTTGCACAGTGGTTTGTCCGACGGAGAACGTTTCGACGAATGGTCAAGACTTAAAACGGCGAAGCTAAAATCGCAATAGGGGCGAGAAGCGCGATTTTTGCACCGCTTACAAACGTAGGCATTATTGTAATAGACGAAGAACACGATTCGAGTTATATAAGCGATTCTAATCCTCGTTTCGACACAAGGCTTGTAGCCGAGTTCCGAGCAAGATACAATAATTGCAGTCTTGTTTTAGGCAGCGCGACACCCGATATCGAAACTTACAAAGCCGCCGAAGACGGAAGATACAAACTTGTCGAAATGCCGAACAGAATTTCGGGCAGTCATCTTCCGCCGATCGAAATCGTAAGTATGGCAAATGAAATTCGCAACGGAAATACAGGCGTTTTTTCGTATTCGCTTATAAACGCGCTTAAAGAAACCTTGGATAAAGGCGAAAAAGCGATGATATTTATAAACAGGCGCGGTTTCAGCTCGTTCATAATGTGTCGCGATTGCGGATATATTCCGACTTGCGACGAATGTGACGTGTCGCTCACTTATCATAAAGACGTCGAAAGGCTTAAATGCCATTATTGCGGAAAAGCCTACGTTATGCCGACAAGATGCCCTAAATGCGGCAGTCTTAACATAAAACACGGCAGAACGGGAACGCAAAAAGTTAAAGAAGAAATCGACGAGTTTTTAAATTCAGATACAGAAACTTATTCCAAATGCTAAAGTTATAAGAATGGACAACGACACGACGTCGAAAAAAGGTTCGCATTTTGAAATCTTAGACAAGTTTGCAAAAGGCGAAGCGAACGTTTTGGTCGGCACTCAGATGATTGCAAAAGGGCACGATTTTGCCGACGTTACGCTTGTAGGAATTTTGGACGCAGATTTTTCGCTCTATTTCGACGATTATCGGTCGAGCGAAAGAACGTATCAGTTAGTCACGCAAGTTGCAGGAAGAGCGGGCAGAGCTGACAAAGAAGGTAAAGTAATTTTGCAGACGTTTGCTCCGACAAACTACGTTTTCCGTTTTGCGAAAAACTATGACTACAAAGGTTTTTACGCAAAGGAAATAAATTCAAGGCAGGTTACGAAATTTCCGCCTTACAGCGTTATCGTAAGAGTTTTGTGCTCCGGCGACGACGATAAACTTGCTTTCGACACCGTTAAAAACATATATCTTAAAATCAAAGAGTTGCCGAAAGAAAACTTTATTTATCTGAACGCTATGCGTTCGCCTATAAACAAAATCAAAAACAAAGTTCGATATCAGATTTTGATGCGCTTAAAATGCGAATCGGCTGACGAAATGCTTAAATCGATACATAAATTTGTCGATGAAAACAAAGGCAAAACGAATTGTTTTGTGGAACTGAATCCGCAAAATTTGAATTAGGGAGAAAACTATGGCAAAGAGAAAAATTATTCAATTACCCGACGAATTACTTCGTAAAAAGTGTCGTGAAGTTACGGCTTTTGACGATAGACTTGCGACGCTTCTTGACGATATGAAAGAAACTTTAATTGCCGCCGACGGCGTAGGATTGGCTGCTCCGCAAGTCGCGGTTTTAAAAAGAGTGTGCATAGTTATGACCGAGGATTTATATCTCGAAATGATAAATCCCGTTATCACTTCATCTAAGGGCAAGCAAGAATGGCCTGAGGGTTGTTTGTCCATAAAAGGCAAAAGGGGCGACGTGGTCAGAGCGAAAGAAATCACTTTTGACGCATACGACAGATTCGGAAACAAATACACAAAAACCGTGAGCGATTTTGATGCCGTTGCGTGTCAACACGAAATGGACCACCTTGACGGTATATTGTTTATCGACCGCTGTAAAGCCGAAGATGATGACGAGTGATTTTTGTTAAAACCGAAAAGTGCTTTAAAAACCTGTTGTTTTTAGAATACTTTTGCAAGAATTATGCTAAAATCGACGCTTTTTTACTATAAAGTTATTGATTTCGGCGATGAATTATTGGTTTTACGAATAATTAATTTGTTGTTTTCACAGATAAATTATTGGTTTTTACGATAGCGTGATAGCGTATCGTTTTAGCAATAAAAACATTAGCTTTACGATAACTTATTAGCGAAATATTTAAGTTCGACTTGATTATATGCGTAAATATGCAAATGTTTAGCATTGCTTAATAACTTCGTATAATTCGTATAAAACAGGAGCAAAAATGAACGTAATTTTTATGGGAACGGCGGATTTTTCCGCAAACGTCCTTGAAAAATTGAATAGTAAGTTTAAAGTTTCCGCAGTCGTAACGGGACTTGATAAACCGAGCGGAAGAGGAAACAGCGTCATATTTTCGGCTGTTAAAAACAAGGCGTTAGAGCTTGGTTTGCCCCTTTTACAATATGAAAAAGTTAGTCGCGACGGACTTGAAGACATAAAAAGTTTAAATCCCGACGTAATAGTTACGGCGGCTTTCGGACAAATTTTATCCGACGAGTTTTTGGCGATTCCTACAATCGGAACGCTCAACGTTCATGCTTCGCTACTTCCTAAATATCGTGGAAGTTCGCCGATTCAAACGGCAATTATAAACGACGAAAAAGAAACGGGCGTAACCATTATGCGAACGGTGAGAGAGGTCGACGCAGGCGATATTTTGCTTGCCAAATCAATCGCAATCGGAAATATGACAGCGGGCGAATTGTTCGACAAACTCAGCGTTTTGGGTGGAGATGCTATATGCGAAGCTCTCCGCTTAATTGAAAGCGGAAAAGCGGTTTTTAAAAAGCAAGACGCATCGAGAGCCACGTTTTGCAAATTTTTCACAAGAGCCGACGGACTTATCGATTTTAATAAATCGGCAAGGGAACTCGATTGCTTTATGCGTGGCGTAACCCCTTGGCCGTCCGCATTTTCTCAAATAAACGGTCAAACGATAAAGTTTTTTAAAATGACGCCTGTTGACGGAAAAATCGACGGCTATAAAAACGGCGAAATAATCGCCGCCGATTTAAAGAACGGACTTATCGTAAAATGCGCCGACTCGCTGCTAAAAGTTGACGAAATTCAAGCGCAGAATGCAAAAAGAATGGCAACCGTTGAATATTTAAAAGGTCATAAATTTGAAGTCGGAAGCGTTTTCGGAGAATAAATGGAATATATTGAAACCGCCTATAAGGCTTTAAGCGATATATATATGAAAGGAGCGTATCTTGATGCCGCAATGGCGAAAATCGAGATTTCTCCCGTTGCGACGAAAATCATTTACGGCGTGCTTGAAAAAGACACTCAGCTTAATTTTGTCATTTCTTCGCTTGTAAAAGAGCCGCCGAAAACCTCGGTTTTGGTTTCGCTTAAAATCGGTGCGTACTGTTTGTTGTATATGGATTCGATTCCCGATTATGCCATAGTCAACGGCGTTGTCGAGTTTGTCAAAAAACAAGGCAAAACGGGAGTAAGCGGTTTTGTAAATGCGGTTTTAAAGAAGATTGCAAGGCGTGAATTTAAAATTCCGATGGGCGAGCTTGAAAAGCTCGCTTACGATACGTCAAAGCCCGTTTGGTTTGTAAAAAAGGTTATTAAACAATTCGGAAAGGACGTTGCGAAAGAAATTTTAAACGAACAGCCTTTTGAACTCGAACATATCAGAAACAATTCAAGGCTTTGCACGCTTAATCAAATCGAAAAAACTTTATCGGCGGACGCTGTCGAGTTTTCAAAAAGTATGGCAGGCGGTCTTAACGTAAGAAACTGTCAGGCGGTCAAAAATATGTTTAGTGACGGTGCTATTACATATCAATCGCCATCGTCAATGGCGGTCGTTCAGGCGTTAAAGCCATATGGCAACGTACTCGACTTATGCGCCGCTCCCGGCGGAAAGACCGTTTATGCGGCGGAAATGAACAAGGGCGGTTTTGTCACCGCTTGCGACGTTAGCGACGCAAAGGTCAAACAAATAAAAAGTTATTTAAAAAGAATGATGATTACGAACGTCGAAACGAAGGTCAACGACGCAACAAAGTTTAACGATGAATTTGTCGGAAAATTCGATTGCGTACTTGTTGACGCTCCGTGCAGTTGCTACGGAACAATGCGTAAGCACCCCGACGTCTTTTTAAGACATGACGAAAATACTATAAAACAAATGGCGGCTACGCAAAAAAAGATTTTGCTTAACGCCGAGAAATATTTAAAAAAGGGCGGAACGCTTGTCTATTCGACTTGCACTATATTTGACGAAGAAAACGCTTGCAATGTAAAATACATACTCGAAAACTCGACTTTAAAACTCGATAAAATAGATTTGCCGTTTGACGGCGCCGAAAACGGGACGATAACAATACTTCCTAAAGAAGAATGGGACGGCTTTTTTATCGCAAGATTCGTTAAAAAATAATGTATGCTTCGATTAGTTTTGTAACCGACGCCGCTATTGTTATCGAACATTGCTTTTAAACCTGTTGTCAAATTTTAAATAAGCGTTGACTATTATGTTTGACAGATAATAATTTAAAGTGTTTCGGTTAAAAACAGATGGCAATCATACGGTGATGTGGTTGTTTCAAGTGACGGTTTATTAAAATTTTTAACCGTTTATGAAAATCGAATAAAATTACGACTTAAGCGTTTTGTTTTAAATTTTATTTATCGAAATAATCGCTTAAACAATAATATAAACAAAAAGAATAAGGCAAAAAATGAAGATACTTGCAGATTACGATATAAACGAATTGACGGAAATTCTGTCTGACCAAAAAAAATACGTTGCGGCTCAGGTGTTTTCTTTTTGCCATAACGGAAAAAACATCGACGAGATGACTTCGCTTTCAAAAGAGTTGCGCGACAAACTCAAAACGGAGTATTCCGCAAACGGAATCGAAATTTTGAAAGAATTTAAAGGAAAAGAAGGGACAAGCAAGTTTCTTTTGAAACTATTAGACGATGAGCTTATAGAGTGCGTTTTTATGCAAAACAATTACGGAAATACGATTTGCGTATCTACGCAAGTCGGTTGTAGAATGGGGTGCAAGTTTTGCGCGTCAGGCAAAGACGGACTTTGCCGCAATTTATCGGCGGGCGAAATCTTGGGACAAATTGTCGTCGTCAATCGCTATATGGGCGGAACAACAAAGGAGCGTAAAATTACTAACGTTGTTTTGATGGGAAGCGGCGAACCGCTGGATAATTATGATAACGTTTTAAAGTTTTT
>SAMEA104315424__coassemble_1131_pt1 | contig 13370 bp, 11 predicted proteins | sample SAMEA104315424__metabat2_low_PE_052 | metagenome-assembled genome bin SAMEA104315424 (sample SAMEA104315424) | gut metagenome | biome: Monkey gut; feature: monkey-associated habitat; material: faeces | place: China | collected 2013 | reverse complement strand
CGGATAGGCTGCGTCGTGCGGAATTCTGAAAGGCTGAACGGTGACGTCGCCGACTTCGAAACCCAAATCGAAGTTTTTTATTTCTATGCGTTTAGGTTCGTATCCGACCTTATTTTTAATTTCGGCATAAGTACGGTCGTGGCAAATCAACGGAGCGGAAACAGCGATTTTGTTCAGCCCCGAAACGTGGTCGTTATGCTCGTGCGTAATGAGAACGCAGTCAAGGTCAGTCGTTAAATTGAAAGCGCCAAGTTCCGATTTAAGCGACGAAATACTTATACCGCAATCGACAAGCATCGCGGTTTTGTCCGTCATTATTAAGGTAGCGTTTCCTCGGCTACCGCTTCTTAGCGCGCACAGTTTAAAAGCCATACGAAGATTATAATGCAAAATTAAAAAAATCACAAGAAAACCGTTCACTTAAACTTTCAACCTGCGTATATAATTTTATGACAATATATGAAAGTTATATTAAAAGATTAAACGAACTTGGCAAAAATTATTTTGTCGAAAGCGCAGGGGAGAGTTTTTCAGGCGAGCCGATATACGCCGTAAAGCCGAAAGGAACAAAACCGAAAGTATTGATGACGGCGGCAATACACGCAAGGGAATACGTTACGACGTTTATGCTAATTAAGTTTATCGAAAAGTTTTCGGATTATCCAGTCGAATACGTTCCTATGGCAAACCCCGACGGCGTAAGACTTTGCACGGAAAGGGCGGACTATTATAAAACCGTAAAAGATAAACTTGACGATAGAGTCAGAGCCGAAATCGAGAGAAGCGATTTAAAACTGTGGAAGGCAAATCTCAGGGGCGTTGACCTTAACGTCAATTTTGACGCAGGTTGGGGAAAAGGCGCAAAAAACAAAACAACGATAGGCAGTGAAAACTATATCGGCGAAAGACCTTTTTCCGAAATCGAAAGTAGGGTTTTAAAACGCTTGTCGCTTGATAAAACGTTAGTTTTGTGTTATCATTCACTGGGCGAAGAAATTTATTACGGCTATAATAACGAAGTCGGCAAAGATTTGGCTATCGCTTTATCGAAAGAGAACGGATATGCCGCAAAAACGGCGGCGTTTAGCCACGGCGGACATAAAGACTGGTTTATAGCGTCGGGGCTTGGCAAAGGGCTCACAATCGAAGTCGGAAGAGAACGATTGTCGCACCCGATAGGCATAGAGTGGGCAAATTCTCTCGCCGTCCGAAACGAAGGAATATTTAAAGTGTTAAAACAATTCGGCTACGTGTAAACTTCATAAACGGTCGACCGAAGTAAACGCTTTAAATTAACGTCCTTATGCGTTGCAAAGAAAACATATCGAATCGTAAAATCGAACGATTTCATAAAGGGAAAAATGTACGAAGAAAAATTTATGCTCAGAGCCTTAGAGCTTGCAAGAGAAGCCGACAAACTTGACGAAGTGCCTGTCGGCGCAGTCATCGTTAAACGAGGCGAAATAATAGCGGAAGGAATAAATCGCAAGGAGCGTGACCTTGTGGCGACTCATCACGCCGAAATGGTCGCCATAGAAGAAGCGGCGAAAAAACTGAATAACTGGTGGCTTGAAGATTGCGAGCTTTACGTTACGTTGGAGCCGTGTCCTATGTGCGCGATGGCAATGCAACTGTCGAGAATTAAGGCGGTTTATTTCGGCGCGTACGACCCGAAAACGGGCGGCGCGGGAAGCGTGCTAAATATATTTGAAAAGGGCAAGTTCAATCACGATATCGAATGTAGCGGCGGTTATATGGCGCAAGATTGCGGAAGTGTGATAAGCGAGTATTTCAGGCGCAAACGCAAAAACAAAAATCAAAGCTAAATAACTTAGCGTTAGATTCGGCAATCGACATTTTTGAATTATAAGTTCAGCCGAATTTTAGCATAACCGCAACCGACGCATTTAGCAATAAAAATCAAGTCAACATTTCGGGCGGCGGCGCATAGAATAAATCTATGCGGAAAGAATTTATTTATCTGATTGAAACCGAACTGTCAAAAGAGGTTATGCTTGGCAGAAAACTCAGGGATTACGTTTTAAGAGAACTTGAAAAGTATCCCGTCGAAATCGTCGGAAGCGATTTTAACAACAGCCTTGACCCGATTGCCGAAGTCACTTACGTTTTATATCTCGATATGCCGCTGATTAAAAGGGAAACGTTAAACTACGTTTTCGGGCAGATGAAGTCAAAAAATATAAATCGCATAAATTTTCTTAACGGCTATGCGGTCGGAGTCGGTGAAGCGGAAAAGAATTATTTTTTGACGTCGGAAGAATTTTTGCGCCCCGACGACGCAAGAAACAAAGCTGCAATTTACGACGCGCTGCGAAAAAGAATTATCGACCGTAATTTGCTTAAAGGTGTTTATATCGATTCGCCAAACGCCGTTATCGACGACGTTGCGATTATAAAAAAGGACGCCGTGATAAGCGGCAATGCAGTCATTAAAGGAAGCTGTTATATAGGCAAAAGCAAGATATATTCGTCAACGATTATAAACAGCGTAATCGGCGACGATTGCGTGATAAAAAACTCATATATAAAAAATACGAACGTTGCCGACAAAATCGTCGTAGAGCCGTTTGCCGCTATCGAATCGAGTATGATAACGGAAAACGTTGCTTCGGGGCGTATAATTTCAAGGCAAGTGTAGGAGAGATATGAAACTTATAGTAGGGCTCGGAAATCCGACGCCGAAGTACAGAAACACCTATCACAATTTAGGTTTTATGACGGTTGACGCCGTTTGCGAAAAACTCGGAATGAAATTCAACAAGGAAGAATGCAAGTCGAAAGTAGCGGTCAAAACGATATCGGGCTACGACGTGGTGCTGGCAAAGCCGCAAACGTTTATGAACTTGTCGGGCGAAGCCGTCAAAGAACTTATGCGAAAATACGGGGCATATCCCGAAGACCTTCTTGTCATATACGACGACGCAGACATTCCCGTCGGAAAACTAAGATTAAGGCTCGAAGGGTCTAGCGGAACGCACAACGGAATGAGAAACATAGTCAGCGAAATTTGCACCGAAAAATTCAATAGATTAAGAGTAGGGTTCAAAGACAAGGCGGTCGAAACCAAATCGGTGAACATTGTCGACAAAGTGCTTTCTCCTATAGCTTATAACGATAAGGAAAAAATAAGCGGCGCAATAGATAAGGCGTCGACTGCGGCGGCTAAATGGGCGAAAGGCGAAGCCACGCTCGATGCGCTTATGCAGGAGCTTAACAGATGAAGTATCCGTTTTTAGAATTTAAAAACATACAAGGGTTCGATTTCGAGCTTTCGGACAAAACCGACGTTTTGCAAGTCCCCGAAGGGGCAAAACTGCATTTGACGAGCGGAATAGACGGAAAAAAACTTTACGTCACGCAAGACAAACTGCAAGCAAAAAAAGCGTCAAACGAACTCAAAAAATACGGTTTAAAAGTCGTCACGGTCGTCGGCCGCGACGACGTTTTGCTATACCGCAAAAATTATTCGAAAGAACAGGACGGCTTGAACGCTTTGAATTTCGCCAAAATCGCAAAAGGCGACTATGACGTAATCGTCACTTCACCCGACGCACTCGGCGATAAATTTTGCGACCTAAAAGATTTTGAAAACTTCATAGTCGATTTAGAAGTAGGCAAAAACTACAATTTAAACGTTCTTTCAAATTCACTTGTTAAGGATATAAAAGAGAAGACGAAATTTTCGATTTCGGCGATTTCTCCGTTCGTGGCGACGTTGTAGACGTTTTTCCTTACGGCGTCAAAAACCCGTTAAGACTCAGCTTTTTCGATGACGAACTCGAAAGCATAAAGGAGATAGACCTTGAAAGCGGCGATAAGATTTGCGAATATAAAACCGTTTATCTTGCGCCGTCGTCCGATCTTGTATTTACGAAGAGCAGCGTCGATGAAGTTCTTGCCGTGAACAAACTTGTCGGCGGAAGAGTAAAAGAAATTTTTTCCGAACTTATAGGCGGACTTAAAGAAGGAGCACTCAGCGGACGATATGCATATCTGTTGCCGTTTTTAAGAACGCAGAGTTTGCTCGACCTTGATTTGACGGTCATATTTGACGAACCGAAAATAGTCGGCGAAAAATTCGAGCTGTACGATAAGGAGTTTAACGGCAGATTCAAGTCTATGGAATACGGCGGCGAAGTCACAAAAAGGCATCAGACCGCAAAACTTGCGCTGGGCGACATTAAAGCCGCGTTGCAAGAAAAAAGACTTGTAGGACTGTCGTCGCTCAATTTGAACAACACTTTGTTTGCTCCGACAAAGACGATAAATCTCGGCGCGAAAGCCGTAACCAGATATTGCTACGATTATCCTTCGCTTGTGTCGGACCTTAAAGGTTTTTCGGCAAACGGATTCAAGATAGTTTTATTTTGCCGAAACGCCGAAAGAGCAAAATTTGTTTCGGACAGTTTGTATGAAGAGGGAATCGCCCCTATGTCGGGCGGCGAACCGAAAAACGGAAAAGTCACGATTTTAAACGAAGATATAGAGCAAGGCTTTTTGTATCCTAAGTACAAACTTTTGGTTGTGGGTAGCGTCGAACTTGTCGGTAAAGGCAGGGGAACAGACGGCGTTAAAAAGGTTAAATCGTTCGCTCCGCCGAAAGTCGGCGACTACGTCGTTCATTCGGTACACGGCGTGGGTATTTGCGAAGGCACGGCTGTTTTTGACGTAGGCGAGTTTAAAAAAGAATATTTGTCCATAAGATATGAAGGCGGCGACCATTTGTACGTCGCAATCGACCAGATGGACAACGTCACGAAGTTTATCGGCGAAGAAAATCCTCCGCTTAACAAACTCGGCGGCAAAGAGTTTAAAAGAGAAAAGGAAAAAGTCAAAAAATCCGTCAGGCAGATAGCGATAAACCTTGTAAATCTTTATGCGGAAAGAGAAAAGACGAAAGGACATTGTTATCAAGCGGATACGATAAAGCAAAGACAATTTGAAGACGATTTCCCTTATGAAGAAACAGCCGACCAATTAGAAGCGGTTGCGACCATAAAACAAGAAATGGAAAAAGGCAAGGTCATCGACCGTCTTATATGCGGTGACGTCGGTTTCGGCAAAACGGAAGTTGCTTTCAGAATTATGTTCAAAACCGTTATGGAGGGAAAGCAGGCGGCGTTGCTCGCACCGACCACCATACTTTGCAAACAGCATTACGAAACGCTCAAACCCAGACTTGAAAAATTCGGAATTAAACTTGCTCTTTTGACTCGTTTTCAAACGGCGGCGGAAAGAGCGGAGATATTAGACGGTCTAATCAAAGGCGACGTGCAAATGATTATAGCCTCGCACAGACTTTTGTCGAAGGACGTCGCATTTTTCGATTTGGGACTTTTGGTGCTTGACGAAGAACAGCGTTTCGGCGTCGAACATAAAGAAAAACTCAAAGAAAAAAATCCGAGCGTAAACGTGCTTACGTTGTCGGCAACGCCTATTCCGAGAACTCTCAATATGTCGCTTTCGGGCGTCAGAGACATATCGCTTCTCGAAACGCCGCCTCTCGGAAGATTGCCGGTCGAAACTTACGTCGTAGAATACAGCGACTCTCTTGTCATAGACGCAATCAGGTTTGAGACCGCTCGCGGCGGACAAGTGTTTGTTTTGTACAACAAGGTAGAAACAATCGCAGAGTTTTCCGCCAAGCTGTCGGGAATGCTCGGCGGCGGCATAAAGGTTAGATACGCGCACGGACAGATGAACGGCAGGCAACTCGAGGACACGGTGGAAGCGTTTTACGACAAACAGTTCGACGTGCTTGTGTCTACGACCATAATCGAAAACGGAATCGATTTGCCGGACGCAAACACGCTTATAGTCATCGATTCGCAAAATTTCGGACTCAGTCAGCTTTATCAGCTTCGTGGCAGAGTCGGCAGACGAGGTGCGCTCGCAAAAGCGTATTTCACAGTGCCTGCGTCAAGGAGCATGACGGAAGACGCACAAAAGAGATTCGACGCATTGCTTGACAACACCGAGATAGGAAGCGGTTTCAAAATTTCGCTTGCGGACTTGTCCATAAGGGGCGCAGGAAATATTTTGGGTGCGGAGCAACACGGACATATCGAAAGAGTGGGATACGAAATGTATCTTGAAATTTTGGAAGAAACGATAAAGGAAATAAAGACGGGCGAAAAAACGGAAGGCGAAAATATCGATTTCAAAATCGACGCTACGACTTACATTCCGAGCGATTACGTTTCGCCGAGAGATAAAATTAAACTGTATAAGCGCATAGCGCAAGTTTTAAGCGTAAAAGACCGCGACGATTTGCTTAACGATATAGAACTTAGTTACGGCGTGCCTGACAAAGGAATTAAAAACCTTATCAACATTGCGCTTATAAAGAACAACGTAAAGGGCTTCGGCGTGAAAAACGTTATCGTAAACAGAAACGGAGCGGCAGTCAATTTTCTTTCGGACGACGTTTTCAAAAACGACAGACTTATCGAAGCCGTGTCGAAATCGCGTGACAGCGTAGTGCTTACGTCAACGATTCCGCCTGCTTTGGTGTTCAACGTGAAAGATATGACGCCGGAAGAGAAATTAAACAAGCTCGCTATGTTCTTCTCGGAATGCTAACGTATGTTTTTAGTTGCTTTTTGACAATAAGTTGTGTATAATACATACGTTTAAGATTACATTGGAGACTAATATGAAAAAGGTAAAATTATTAGCTTTAATTTTAATAGTCTGCATGCTTGCCGTGACGTTTACGGCTTGTGACCAGATTTTTAAGAAAAACGAGAGTAGGGACTTTAATCAAGTTGTTGCGACCGTCAGTTATTCGACGACCGTAAACGGAAAGAACTCTACTCAATCCTTTGATATTTTAAAAGGCGATCTTAAAGCGTCGTATGATACGTATGGCTATCTTTACGTCAACTATTATAAAATGTCAAAGAGCGAAGCAGTCGAAACCTTGTTAAAACAGCTATATCAAAGAAAAGCTCTCGTTATGTTCGCAAAGGCTTATCTTATCGAAAACGCGCCGGAAGGCATTTCGATTACCGACCTTCCCGAAGCCGTAGACGTTGAAAAGTTTTTGACGGACGCCGAAATTAACAAGGCAATTAAAGCGACAAACAAAGATATGAAAAAATCGCTCGACACCGTGCTTGAAGGACTTATTGCGGACAAAAAGGCAAATCAAGGAACGAACAAGAAAGAAGAAGCCCCAAAGGCAAAGAGCGATAAAGTGTTTAAAGTTTATTTCGAACTCAACTATGAAACCACTTCGACCATTGAAACCGAAGGCGTAAAGGACGGAACCTATGCAAGCGAACCTACCGCTCCGACAAGAGACGGCTACAAGTTCGGCGGTTGGTTTACGGACGAGGCTTTGACGGCAAGATACGATTTCAAAACTCCTGTCACCGAAAACCTTAAACTTTATGCTAAGTGGTATGAATACACCGCTCCGAGAACGGTAAAAGAAGTTACCGAAACGGAAGAAGATTTCGACCCGCAAGTCGGTGTCGAAATCGAAAGAGAAAAATATTTCTTCGACAAAGACTATATTGCAACCCTTACGTTCAAGGATATGGAATCGGGCTACACCGAAGAAGAATATCTCGAAGTTTTGGACGAAGGCGTAAAGAGCCTTAAATCGAAAATCGAAAAGAATCACCGTTCGTACGAATATTTCCTTAAAGAACAATACGAAACGGTTTTGCTTGAAAAATTCGAGCGTTGCTTAACGGCTGACCAAAACGTTACCGATGCCGAAATAGAAGAAAAGTATAAATCTCTTATCGACCAAAACGAACAAAGTTTCGTCCAATCTGAAGACAACTATACGTCAAGCCTTAAATCGAGCCTTACCGACACGATTTACAACTTGCATACGACGGCAGGTCAACGCTATGGCTTTGTGACGAACATCCTTTTGAAGTTCAATGCAGACGAGCTTAAACAACTCACCGACCTTGTAACGAACGGAACGAGCTCGGTCGAACAAATCAAAGCGTTCCGTGACGAACTCGCAATGAACCATAAAGTCAAAATCACCAATCACGACTATGATGCCGATTACGAATGTGACAAGCACGAGTGTGAAGACGATTGCGACCCTATGACTTGCCCGAATCACGAATGTAATAAAACCGACGCATTGACGGAAGAACAATACAACAAACTTATCGAAGTCGTGGCAAAAGACGGCAAAGTCGAAATTAAGTACAATGCGACCATTTGCCCTTCTATGGCATATCTTCTTACTGAATGGCCGGCATTTACTAAGGGAACTAAAATCGGTATAGTTGACCAATATAAGGCAAGTTTGGAACAATGTGACAGCGTATGCGATGGCTTAGGTCTTAGCCTTATGCAAAAGATTTATTGGAGAAACGAAGTCGTTTCGGCGTGGCTTTATCTTGTGGGCGATGATAGCGGCTCGGTAAATAAAGATAGCAACAACGGCGGACTTGGTTACCTTATTTCCCCTGAAGAAGTCGGCAAGTCGGGATATATCGACGAGTTTGAAGAAAGAGCAAGAGCGGTTATCGCAAAGGGTACGGGAACTGCCGCAATAGGCACGGGGGCAAATCTTAGCGATTATTACGTTATCGGCGAAAACTTCATTGACGAAGGCTCGACAAGCAGCGCATACTGCGGAATCTTCTTAATTTATGCAACCGACGTGCCTTACGACGTTGACAGCTACAAAGCAAACGGCGGAACGGAACTTAACGAAACGGCAGACGATTTCAAAGAAAGCGGATATTTGCCTCTCGATTACGTCATCAAGGTCGACGGAACGGAAACGGGACTTACGATTAAGAGCAATATCGAAAAAGCTCTTCTTTCGGCAAAGAAAACCGAAAAATACAACAGCGTTGTAAATACTTTCTTGAACGGCAAGGATATGAAAGTCGAAAAATTCGACAAGATTATCAAACAAGTTTACGAAGGTAAATAACGAAAAAACCAGACAAATAAAACCGCCGACATCGGCGGTTTTTGTTTTAATAATAAATGATAGAATTTTATATATAGAGCACTGTTTGTTAAAGCTCGATTTATGATACCGCTTTATGAGCGATGTTTATGGTTAAAGTATCTTTGTATAAAGGAGTCGTCAGTTGATAGGCTAAGAAAAGCATTGTCAGTCGATAGACGGCGACGTGATATTTTCGTCCTTTTTCTTGAACAGTTTTTTGCTTTTCAGTTTATCGGAGAGCTTTTTTAGCGGCATTAGAGCAGATAAAAGTCCTATGGCGGCAACGGCGACGTGATAAAATTTTACGTCGCCGTTTTGAGTCGTTTGCAAGCAATATAACAGCAGAGCAAACGAGCCGAGCGTCAAAAACAAATCGGCAATAAATCTTAAAGGCGGTTTAAGTCTGAAAAGCCCGAAAACAAAAAATGCAAAGCCCGAAGCAAGACCCACGCCAAGGCACACGAGCGCGCCTATCGTTTGATAAGGAATGCTTACCGTCATTTAAACAACTTCTTGAAAAACGACTTCGGCGTTTTTTCGCCCGAGTAAACGAGCTTTGTTATTTCGCCGTCAATTTCAAGATTGCCGCCGTCGACGTCGAGATTGACAACGCCTAGTCCTATGCCGTCAAGAGTCAGAGTTTTGCCGTTTGATAAAGTCATAAAGACTTGCCTTTCGGAAAAGCTTTCGACGTTCTTTATTCCGCTGAGCGTGATTTTCTTTTCGTTTTCATATTTCAAATTGTGAGTTTTTACGATTTTATTCTCTTCCATAATTTCACCTGTGACAATATATGCCGCAGCGCGCCGCATTATACCGACGCTAATTTGATTGACAAGGCTTTGATTTAAGAATAAGATAAACCTATGAAAAGAACTTTGGATTGGTTTAAGCTCGATTATTCCGCAAGCTTTTATCCCGTAATGACGACGAATACGACGCAAAGCATATTTCGATTGTCGGTCATTATGGACGAAGCGATAAAGCCCGAAATTTTGCTCGACGCTTTAAACGAAGTAATCGTCAGATTTCCGCTTTACAAGGTACGCCAAAGAGCAGGCGTTTTTTGGTACTATCTCGAAGAAAACGTAAAACCGTTCAAAGTATTCAAAGACGACGGCATTTTGCTTAAAAAGATAGACACGAAACTCACAAACGGCTATCTGTTCAGACTGTGCTATTTCGGCAAAAAAATATCACTCGATATGTTCCACGGACTGACCGACGGAACGGGCGCAATGGTGTTTATGCGCGCAATCGTCTATGCTTATGCCGTTAAATGCGGAAAAACTCCGTCAAGCGAAAACGTAATAGATTTAAATGCTGTGCCGACCGAAGCGGAAACCGAAGACAGCTTTCGCAAGTATGCCGAAAAGACAAGGCTTAAAGATATCGAACTTAAAAAATTTGCGGGAGCAAGTCCGACCGTCGTTTCGGGACATAAATTTGTCGGCGAAGGTTACGGCTCTATAAGCGGAACGGTCAGCGTTTCGGAAGTTAAAGAAGTCGCAAAGAAATACGATTGCAACGTAACGCACATTGTTGCCGCAGAACTTATAAAGGCGATTTACGACAACGACAAAAAAAAGAAGAAACCCGTTGTCGTTATGGTGCCGATAAATTTCAGGAATCAGTTTCCGTCGGAAAGTTTGAAGAATTTCGTTCTTTTCACAAAAATTTACGTTTATCCGAAAGACTGTGAAAAACTTGAAACGATAATCGAAGTCGTCAAAAAACAAATGGCAGCTGCGGCGAAAAAAGAAGAACAGCAAAAGCAGATAAACACGACTGTCAACGGCATAAACACGTTTGCGTTCAAAATTTTGCCGCTTCCGCTCAAATTCTTTTTCATAAGACTCGGAAAGTTGTTTTTTAAGTCCAAGCATTCGATTATATTTTCAAACTTGGGAATTGCGAATATGCCTGAGGGCGCAGGAGTGGAAAAGGTGTTTTTCAACCTTAACGTATCCAACAACAATCCCGTAAACTGCGGTGCGCTTTCAAACGGCGACGACCTTATGCTTACGTTTACGCGCACCATTGCCGAAACGGAAGTCGAACGCAGATTTTTCACTTCGCTGTCAAAAGAGGGCATAAAGGTCAAAATACTTTCTAATTTCAGGGAGGAGCAAATTGTATTGTAAAAATTGCGACGTCGAAATCGAAGGAAGCGCCAGAGTTTGTCCTCTTTGTCACAGACCACTTGACGGCGACGACCTTGCTTTTCCGATAATAAAAAAAACCAAAAGAAAAAATAACGTTACATTCGGACTTATTTATATTATAATAGCTTTGGCGGTAAGCGTAACTTGTCTTACAATCAATCTTGTGTTGCCGCACAAACTGTTATGGAGCTTGTCGGTCATCGCATTGCTTGCATACTTTTTCGTTGTGTTCGAAACTGTATTTTCAAAACGTAACGCGGCGGTGAAGATATTCTTTCAGATATTGTTTTTGGTGATTGTGGCGTATGGCTTAGAAGAACTCAGCCCGAACGTCAAGTGGGCGGCAAATTATGCCGTTCCGATAATCATCTTACTTGGCGGCGTGTTTTTGATGATTTTATCGCTTGCGGTAAAAAGCGCAGGGCCGTTCATATTGAATCTTTTGGGCGTGGCGTTTTTGGGACTTGTACCGGTCGTGTACAACCTTATAGTCAAAACGCACGTTTGGGTGCCTACAATCGTTTGCGCAAGCGGTTCGGGCGCATTGCTTATCTTTGCCGTGCTGTACGGAACATTCAGCGGCAGGGGCATACTTAAAGAAGAAATAAAAAGAAAATTTCATTTGTAAAATGAGAGGATAAAATGGAAAAATTGACATCAAATGAGCTTAGAGCAAAGTACCTTGGATTTTTTAAAGAACGCGGTCACGCAATCATTCCGTCCGCATCGTTGATACCGGAAAACGACCCGACGGTTTTATTTACAACGGCAGGAATGCATCCGCTTGTTCCGTACCTTCTCGGAGAAAAGCATCCGCAAGGCACAAGACTTACCGACGTTCAGATTTGCGTCAGAACGGGCGACATCGAAGAAGTAGGCGACGCGTCGCATTGCACGTTCTTTGAAATGCTCGGCAACTGGTCGCTCGGCGATTACTTTAAAAAGGAAGCAATCAGCTGGTCGTTTGAATTTTTGACAAAAGTTTTGGGAATTCCGCTCGACCGTTTGTCGGTCAGCGTTTTCGCAGGCGACGAAAGCTGTCCGCGCGACGACGAGTCGGCAGATATATGGGCAAGTCTCGGACTCCCGAGAGAAAGAATTTTCTTCTTGCCTAAAAAGAACAATTGGTGGGGACCTGCCGGAATAACCGGACCTTGCGGACCTGACACCGAAATGTTTATCGATACGGGCAAACCTGCGTGTTCGCCGGATTGCAGTCCTGCTTGCGATTGCGGCAAATATCTTGAAATCTGGAACAACGTATTCATGCAATATTTCAAGGGGCAAGACGGCAAACTCGCCCCGCTCGAAAAGAAGAACGTAGACACGGGCATGGGACTCGAACGTACTCTTTGCATTTTGAACGGTTACAAATCGGTTTATGAAACGGACTTGTTCGATTTTGCAATCAAGAAACTCGAAGAGCTTTCCGGCAAGAAATATTCGGACGGCGGCGAAGATATGGTCGCTATGAGAATAATTGCCGACCACGTCAGAACGGCAACGTTTATGCTCGGCGACGTCAACGGAATTACGCCGTCTAACGTAGACCAAGGTTACGTTTTAAGACGTCTTATCCGTCGCGCCGTAAGATACGCAAAGAAACTCGGTCTTGAACAAGGTGCGCTCGAAGAAATAGCAAAACTTTATATCAAAAAATATGAAGACGTTTACGAATCTATAAACAACAATGCGGCGAAAATCGTCGAAGAGTTCAAACTCGAAGAAGAACGTTTTTCAAAGACTCTCGAATCGGGACTTAAAGAATTTGAAAAGGTCATCACCCACATTCCTACAAAAACAATTTCTGGCAAGACCGCATTCAGACTTTACGATACTTTCGGTTTCCCTCTCGAAATGACGGTTGAGCTCGCAAAGGAAAACGGATTTGACGTGGACACCGACGGCTATGAAGTTGCGTTTAAAGAGCATCAGGAAAAATCGAAGCTCGGTGCAGACCAAAAATTTAAAGGCGGCTTAGCGGACGGCGGCGAAGAAACCGCAAAACTCCATTCGGCAACTCCCCTTTTGAACGCTGCTTTAAAGGAAGTTTTGGGCGACCCTAACATTATGCAAAAGGGCAGTAACATAACCGCCGAAAGATTGCGTTTCGATTTCAATTTCGACAGACCTTTGACAAAAGAAGAAATCGAAAAAGTCGAAGAAAGAGTCAATGCCGAAATAGCGAAGAAAATCGATATCAAATGCGAAGAAATGACGGTTGACGAAGCAAAGGCAAACGG
>SAMEA104315424__coassemble_1109_pt1 | contig 13579 bp, 12 predicted proteins | sample SAMEA104315424__metabat2_low_PE_052 | metagenome-assembled genome bin SAMEA104315424 (sample SAMEA104315424) | gut metagenome | biome: Monkey gut; feature: monkey-associated habitat; material: faeces | place: China | collected 2013 | reverse complement strand
GAAATTTGCGGCGGACCACACGCAAGCAATACGGGCGATTTGGGACATTTCCACATCGTTAAAGAACAAAGCTCGTCGGCAGGTGTAAGAAGAATTAAGGCGGTTCTCACCAAGGAAGAAAACTGATGAAAAAAGTTGACAGTCATACACATTCGGAACATTCTGCGGACGGACACGTGCCTATCTCCGAAATGGTCGAAACGGCTGTTAGGAGCGGCGGCAAGTATCTTTGCATAACCGACCATCTCGACCTTGACGCTTTGCAAGATTATAACAATGCGCCTAAAGGCTGGACGCAACTTGACGTTCAGGCATACGAAGCCGATTTGCTTTGTGAAAGGGAGCGTGCGCCAAAAGGTTTTTATCTCGGTTTCGGCGTCGAAGTCGGATTTGACGAAAACACTTATGACGGTTATGAAAAAATCATAAACGAATTGCCGCTTGACGCCGTGATAAACAGCGTACACTTTGTAGACGGCTACGACGTGTATTTCGCCGACTATTTCAATGACAGAGCAAAAAGCGACGCATACGGCGCATACCTTAAAAAAGTCAGACAAAGTTTGGAAGTGCCATACAGATACGATATAGTGGGGCATATCGGCTACTGCGTCAGAAATGCGGGATATGCCGACAAACTTATGCATTATGCCGAGTTCGAAGAATTGCTCGAACCTATCTTAAAACGCATAATCGAATTAGACAAGACGCTCGAAGTCAACACGCATCACGCGCTTTGTCCGAATGAAGAAATATTGAAAAAGTATTACGAATTCGGCGGACGAAAAGTATCTTTCGGTTCGGACGCGCATCGCGGCGACGTTTATAAGGACTTTGACGAAACGGTAAAAATGTTAAAGTCGATAGGGTTTAAAGGCTTCACATATTTCATAAATCACGAAGAACACTTTGAGCCTTTTGACTGATTTATTAAATTATAAAAAGCGATAAAGAAAAAGACGGATTTTCCGTCTTTTTTTGTAAAACTTTTTAATTTTTAAGTTTGCACGATTTAACCGACTATTTGAATTGCCTATTGCTCTAATTAAATTGCGTAACTTAAATTATGAATTTTAAGTTTAACGATTTCGTTAAGCGGCGATTCGGTTACGGTTTGATAAAACTAAATAAAACGTTTAAACAGAGCATTTATTTTAGTCATTTAGCAAACTTTTTTCGACTAAAAGCCGTTTGATTTAACGTTTTGACAAAGAATCTGTAATAAACATTGAATCGGCATTAACGGCGTTTTTTATTGTCAATGATTATTGATTTATTTTAAAAACGTCTTTGACAAATCCGTCCAAAATTTTTCTTTGTTCTTCGTCTTCCACGTTGATTGCCGTAACCGCGGCGACGATAGGAAGCCACTTTTTGACGTATTGAACGGCGGTGTCGCTCTTTTTGCAAAATGCGTCGAGATAAAGGTCGGCGATTTTTTGTTTTTTGGCAAGCACGAATTGAAGATAGGTGAGCGCAGCGTCTGCCGATGCGTTGCCTTGCGTTGCGTGCGACCAGTCGATGATGTAGTAGTTGCCTTTATCGTCAATCATTATGTTCGACGGGTTGAAATCGCCGTGGCAAAGTTTTGTGTGAGTCGGCAATTTTTCCAAAAGATTGAAAAGCTCATAGCGAGTCGTTGCGTCGTACGGAGCTTTGCAAAGTTTGTCACCGTACTTGTCTTTGAGCTTTTTAAGCCCTTCGACCTTTTTAGAATGCATTTCGAGTTCGACGTCCACCATAAAATCGATATGTCTTTGAATGTTTTTGGCGTCTTTCTTCATAATCGTTTCAAGGTCATGGCCGTGGACATATTCCATCGTTATACTGCGTTTTGCGCCTTCGAGTTTTATGTCGATAAGGCGAGGGACGCTAAGTCCCGATTCTTCGACCATCGAATGATTGAGCGCTTCGTTAAGAACGCTCGATTTAGGGAACAAAGGGTCAAATTCCTTTACTACCTGATTGTTTTCGAGAAAAATCAATTTAGTTTTTCTTTTTGCTATAATTTGCTCTTTGTCCATAATCCCTCCTAATTTTCGTTGTTCATAATTTCCGAAAGTCTTTTTGAAAGCACCGCAAGCGACGACGCCATATCTTCTTGTTTGAGCGCAATGTTTTCAGGGAGTTTCAAATGGCAAGGCGCAAACGACCAAATGGCTTTAATTCCTGCTGAAATCATAGTTTCGGCAATCGATTGTGCAACCGCTTTCGGGGTTGTGATGATGCCGATATAAATCTTATTTTCCTTTATGAATTTCGGCAACTCGTCAAAAGGATAGACCTTTGCGTGATTGATTTCTTGCCCGACGACTTCGGGATTGACGTCAAAGCCCGCAACGATGTGCAAGCCGTATTTTTTGAATCCGTCGTAGCTTAGCAAAGTCCTTCCGAGTCCGCCGACGCCGACGATAACCGCTTCGCTGGTGTTGTTGTAGCCTAAGTAGCCTTCGATGTCGTGTATGAGCAAATCGACGTCGAAGCCGAGTTTCGGCTTTCCTGCGACGCTTGAAATAATCGCAAGGTCCTTACGCACCTGAACCGAATTCAGCTGCATATCGTTTGCGATAGTCGTTGACGAAATGTTAAGTTTGCCTTGTCTTTTGCATTCGAGCAAATAGCGCAAATATCTCGGCAACCTCGATATAGTTGCCTTGGACGCTTTCTCGTTTTCCATAAGCACCTCTGTATTTAACATAGACTCAAACTAAGACAATGTCAAGTCTTTTTGAATTATTTGATAAAAATTTATCGATAATAATTGTAGAATTTTATCGATAAAGCCGAGTGAATTTTTTATCGATAAAGGTTAGTCCGTTTATTATCGATAAAGACCGGTTTGTTTTTTATCGATAACGGATGCCTTTTAGCGTCGGGCGGTGGTTGTCGGTTGCCGTAATATGGTGTTTGCTAGTCGTTGTAATTTTTTGAACAATAAAAAAAGACAAACAAAAAAGGAAGCCGCCGGCTTCCTTTTTTTGTTTTGATTAAAGAAATTATCAATCTTGATTGTAGTAGTTCATATAGCGCATATCGTCTATTTGGTAAGCGATAGGCTTTACGTCGAACGTGCCGTTCGTCTTTGTGAGAATAAGTGTGCCGCCGCGCTGTGCAATCTTTTTATAAATGCCTGCGTAGGCGAGATAGTCGATGCTCATTCCGTAAGTTAAGCGAACGCCCTTATAATCGATTGAGAAGTTGTTGTAGTGGTCGTGTCCGCAGAAGACGCCTTTCGTGCTGCCGAGTTCGTAAATCTTGTCGAACATTTTGCCGTCCGCTTTGCCAGGGTAGCACTTTTCGCCTTTTTCGCCTGCCATACCGTAATAGTAAGTTACGTTTTCGGTGTTCTTATGTCCGTTGGCTACAAACTCGTTCCAAGCGGTTTGGAATTGTACGAGCGGAATGTGGAAGAACATAAGCGATTTGACGTCGCCGCTGAAACCGCGAGCCGTGTTTGTGTCGTTGACTTTCTTAACGCTGTCGGCATACCAAGCAACTTGATTATCGTGAATTTTGTCGTATTTCCAAGCGATTCCGAAATAGTCGCCGTCGGTGTAGCTGTGCGAGTCGATAAGGTAAAGCGATTGAGTTATTTCGCCGTTTGCGGTCTGAACGTTGATAAGTTGATTGCCTTTGCCGTCGATATTTGTAGGACCCGGTGTGAAAAGACAGTATTTCCATTTGTTTTGAGTGTAAACTCTTTCTACGATTTCTTCACGGGTATACAAGCTGTAAATTTCGGTATCGTGGTTGCCGAAGCTCATTGTCCAGTAAACGCCGAGCGAGTCCATAAGCGTTGCAAACATTTCGGCTTCTTTTTGGTTGTTGAACGTTCCTGCTTGGAACGGAACAGGGTAAGCAACGTCACCCGTTACGACAACGAGGTCAGGCTTTGCCTTTCTGACGGTTTCCGCAACCGCTTCCAAAGCCCAAGCGTCTTTCTTTGCGCTGAACGCACCTGCGCCGATATGCACGTCGGTAAGTTGCAGAACTCTGAATTCGCTTTCGTCTACGTCGGTAGTTGTAGGGTCATCGCTAGGCGTGACAAACGTATAACATTTGAGTTCGTCGTCCCAGAAGAAAGTTTTTTCGGTTGCCGCCGTTTTGTCGGCAGGCGTCGATATTTCCGAAAAACGGGTTCCGACTTTTGCCATGCTTGCCGCTTTTTTGAAGTTTGCGCTCTTTCCTGCCGCGGAAATAATAATCAATATAATAAAGAAAAGGAGAACGCCGCCTAAAACCGAGCCTGTGATAATAAGGTCACGCTTTAAAAGGCGCTTTCTTTCTTCGGGCGGTAAGTCCTTACGTTTTACTCTTTTTTTCTTTTCCTTTTTGCCCTTTGCCGTTTTGTCGTCCGCCTGTTCGCTTTTAGCGGATTGTTCTGTTTGTAAGTCTTTTTCTTCTTGATTCTCGGAAGTTTCGTCGACTGTTTCGTTTAAAACGACTTCGGCATTTTTATCATTCTTTTTCGCCATAATTTTCTCCTTTATCGTTTTTATTGTTTTGCTCTGTTATTTGTTCTGTTAAAAGATTGTTTCCTGTATCGATATAAAGCGTAAGATTAAGTTTTTCTTTCGCTTCCGATTTTATTGCCAAATCTTTATCTTCGTCGATTTCGCCTATAACCGCGACGGCGTATTTTTCCGAGCCGAAACCGAAAATCTTTACGTCGACGTCGGCATAGCCGTAAGTCTTAAATAATTCGCAAAGCGAGTCGTAAGTTGCTTCGTCTTTTTTGTCGATAAGATTTCCGAAACTCTTTGCGGCAAGTTTTACGCCTACAACTACAATAATGACCGCAATCGCCACGCCGAATATGCCGTCTACAGATATGCTGGTGTATTTCGATATTCCGAAACCGAGCAGAGTGGTTGCTGTTATGGAAGCGTCGAGTATGCAGTCGAGTTTTTCGATTTTGACAATCGGCGAATCGGATTTTTTGTCTACCCACCATAGGAAGACGGCAAGTCCGATTTTTACGGGAATGGTTGCGGCGATAAGTCCGAAGTGCAACCAGTTGAACGTAATCGGCAAAGGCATAAAAACTCTTTCAAGCGATTGATAACAAAAAAGCCCGCCTATGACGAGAATAAGCACTGAAATCAAAAGCGAAACGACGTGTTCGGTTTTTCCGAAACCGTAAGGAAATTTATCGGTCGGTTTTTTATCGCTGACCGCAATGCCTATCGACGCTCCTATAAAGCCGAAGGTGTCGCAAAAGTTGTTGATGCCGTCCGCAAGAATACTTATCGAGTTCGATATAAGCCCGACGTACAGTTTTAAAACGGCAAGAGCGGCGTTTACGACGCTGCCGACTATTGTCGAAATCAGTTTCAGCTTTTTGTTTTTCATCTTAGACATTATACACTTTAAGAAATGCTATGTCAAACCCCAATATTTTCGGATAAACTTTAAGCATTAGCCAAAATTAGTCAAAAAAACCAAATATAAATCAAATTTCTCTTGTTTAAAGAGTATAGAATAAAAGCGTTTCACGAAACGAAACTAAAATGCAAAACGGAGGCGACTATGGCATACATATATTATTACGACAAATTTTTCGACAACGTTTATCTTGCCGCACTTGCGGTGCTTTCTGCATTTGTCGTCGTAAACGTTATGGTCGCCAAATATTTGCTTGCACGACGCAACAAAAAAATCGTTTTGCTTGTTTTGCCTGTTGTGGCGGCAGGATTGAGTTTTTTGGCGGGAATCTGGATAGGACTTATTTGTTTGTCCGTATTTACGCTCGTTGAATTTATGTTTATGCTCAACCTTTATTACATAAAACTCGGAAGCGGAACAAATACGGGCGAGCGCAAGGACAAAAAAGTCGAAAACGAAACCTGACGGCGTTTGTTCGGAAAGTCGGCAATTTCTTTGACAAAGCATAACGTTTTGACAAGGCATAAAGTTTGTTTTAATTAACTTGCAGAGCTACGACGAAGGACTAAGCGGAAAAATCGAAAAGCGATAAATCGTGCGGATGAAATCAAGAGAATTTTTAAGAATTGAAATCAAGAGAGCATTAAAGCAAAAACCTTTTAACGTTCTAAGCAAAATTCGAATCAAGATGCGGCAAGAGTATAAAAGCAGAATGTTACAAAATCTGTCTTTTAAAGCCATAAAATACCTATTGATTTAAAATGATATATATATTATAATATAATTACAAATAAAATAAATGATGCATTAACGTTTGTCGAAGCAGCTTTTCATAACCTACTTGCAGGGGCTTTAGACGTTGCAGAAGGAGGTAATTATGTATGACGAATTGTTACTCGGTGATATTCTCGGCGTAAAACCGGAGTATCACAAGGTAAAAAAGAATCAAAGTAAAAAGTGGAAAGAAGACGTAGCAATGTGCTTATGGCTTGATGACCTCGGCAGAGAAGAATGCGAAAAAGAAAAGCGCGAATATGAGGCGTGGACAAAACAAATCACGGGCGGTGAAGTGAGAAGAGTAAACACGTTCAGCGATATGGGCGAAAATCTTTTCATTCAAGAACCTATGACTTTCAAAAGGAAACGCTAAAAGAGGATTTTAAAAGAGAAGCGGCAATGCCGCTTTTCTTATTTATGGCGAAGTTTGTATCGTTTTGCCGAATATCGTAAATAACTAAGCGAAACTTTAACCGTACGCGCTTTCGATCTGTCATTGTACGAGTAATCGTTATTACTCGCCATTGCATAGTTGCTTTTGCCGACGGATAGTCACCTTAAAGCGTTGCGGAAAACCGTGATTTGCAGATTGCTTGAAGCAGGCGGCATTTTGATTGACAAATCATATATGCGTTGACATAAAAGACGGAAAAGGGGCGTATATTTTATAAAACCGACGACAGCGCTATTTGACTAAATTTGAAAGATTTGCAATAACCGAGATTTTCAGAAGAATAATAGGCGGTTTTGTTCAAAAAAATTGCGATAAATACAAAAGTGCGAAAAATTTTATGGGCAGATAGTTGATTTTACCTTTTTTTAGAAAAATGTAAAGCGTTTTCAATGCATAAATGAAAAAAAGTTGCAAAAATATGCAATTTTTTTTAAAATCGGTATTGACAAACGCCCTATAAGGAAATAAAATATTCTTAGACATAAAAACGGAGACCATTTTTCCATAATTTTAAACGCACATGACTAACGAGACTTAATTTTGATGAAGAATTTCGTTTCACCGAAATTTTTTTCGTTTGAGTGTACAATTAAGGTTTTGATAGTTTTCGGGCGGCAACCGTAAACGTTGGTCACAAGTTTTTAAATTGAAAAATTCATTTTACGGCAAAAACTTTTGGAGGAAAATTTGTATGGCAAAAGAAGTATTGCAAATCGGAATCGACCTTGGTACTGCTAACACTCTTGTTTATATAGCAAAACAAGGTATCGTTTTCAACGAACCATCATACGTTGCTTACGATAAAGCAACAAAGAAATGCATTGCTTGTGGTCACTCGGCAAAACTTATGGCAGGAAAAACGCACGACAAAATCCGTGTTGTTAAACCGCTTGAAGGTGGCGTTGTTGCAGACCTCGATGCAACGAAATCATTACTTGAGTATATCTTCTCAAAACTTGACAGAGCAGATGATATCGATTGGGCTAAATCAACGATCTTGCTTTGTTGCCCGTCAGAGATCACAGTAGTTGAGCGTGCCGCACTCATCAACTTGGCTCACGATATGGGTATTCAAGACGTATTTATCGAACAAGAAGTTAAAGCTGGCGCTGTCGGCGCAGGCTGCGACATTTACCAAACTACCGGCTGTATGATAGTTGACATCGGCGGTGGTTCAACCGATATCGGTGTTCTTTCCTGTGGCGACCTTGTCGTTTGGGATTCTATCCGTGTCGCAGGTAGATATTTCGATAACGAAATCGCAAAATATGTAAAGCAACACTACAATCTTCTTATCGGTGAAAGAACTGCAGAAAGACTTAAGTTCGAACTTGCAACTTTGGCACCAATCGTCGGCGAAGAAAAAGAATGCGAGGCTTCCGGTAGACATCTTAGCCAAGGACAACCTGCTACGGTTACTATCAGACAAGGCGAAATTCGTGAAATCATGCTCAAAGCATTTGACAGAATTAAGCACGTCATTCTTGCAACGTTGGAAAGAACTCCGCCTGAACTTTCGGCAGATATCCTTAAAAACGGTATCACCATCAACGGCGGCGGCGGTTGCATACCGGGTATCAAAGAATACTTTGAAGCAGAACTCAAGCTTCCTTGCACGATCTCGCCTAACTGCTTGACTTCTATCGTAGAAGGAACGAAGTACTTGCTTAAAAACAGAGGCAACTATTTGCAAAGACCTGTTGAATAATCTTGCGATTATTCGTTAAATTCAATAAATTCGTAAAGGAGAAATTATGAAAAAACAATTTGATTTAGTCTTCAATCAACCTGAAGACAAGAATAAGAAAGTCGGTATTGGTATTGACCTTGGTACTACAAACCTTTTGGTTTACGTTCAAGGCCACGGCATCATCTTCAATGAGCCGTCAGTCGTAGCATTTGACATCGAAACAGGCGAAGTTATTGCCGGTGGTGCAGATGCTTACTCAATGATTGGTAAGACCCACAGCAAGATTAAAGTTTGCAGACCTCTTCGTGAAGGTGTTATCTCTGATATGGAAGCTGCTAAGGCACTCCTTAAATACGTTTTCACCAGAGTCAACAACTTGAAGAACATCCAAAACGCACTTTGCCTCATCTGCTGCCCTTCGGAAGTTACACAAATCGAAAGAGAAGCAATGAAACAACTTGCAGTTGAAATGGGTATCCAAGACGTATTTATCGAAGAAGAAATCAAAGCAGGTGCTATTGGTTCAGGAAACGATATCTACAATTCAAGAGCAGTTATGGTCGTCGATATCGGCGGTGGTACAACTGACGTTGGTGTTCTTGCACTCGGCGACGTTGTATTGTCACAATCAATCAGAATCGCAGGTACTTACATCGATAACGAAATCATCAAGTATGTTCACAAGAACCACAACCTTGTCATCGGACCTATGACCGCTGAAAAGGTTAAGAAGGAACTTGCAACATTGTACGCAGATGACGACAGAACGATGAGAGTTTGCGGACGTGACCTTATGAAAGGTATTCCGTCATCAACCGAAATCAACTCGCAAGAAATCAGAATGGTCGTACTTCCTGTACTTGCTGAAATCGTAAGCGTTATCCGTAACGTTCTCGAAATCACACCTCCTGAATTGTCTGCTGACTTGGTTGACGCAGGTATTATCTGCGACGGTGGTGGTTCACAAATCCCTGGACTTAAAGAGTTCTTGGAAGAAGCAGTTTCACTTCCTGTTGAAGTCTGCGCAAACCCACTTACCGCAGTTGTCGAAGGAACGAAAGTTCTTTTGAAGAACAGAGGCTACTACTTGATTAATCCTGTTGATTAATCGCCATACATGTGGTTCCAAAAAGACAGCTTGATTGCTCTGCAATCAAGCTGTTTCTTTTTGTCGATTTTTAATTCGCTTTAAATCGACGTATGCGTTAAAGCGCCGAACGCTTAAATGATTAAAAAAGTCATTTCGTAATATAGACATTTTTTTAAAAGGGTGTTATACTTACCTAAGAATTTGAAAACATTTTTTATATATAAGGAGAACATTATGCCAAAAGTTATTTTAGATTGGGATACTGCAGCTAAGTTTGTTACCGACGCATTCGTGGGTGTCGGAGTTCCGAGAGAAGACGCGAAAATTTGTACCGACGTTTTGCTTGAATCGGACAGACGCGGTATCGAATCGCATGGCTGCAACCGTTTTAAGCCGATTTACATCGACCGTATCAATGCAGGAATTCAAAATCCTGTTACAAATTTTGAAATCGTCAAAGAAACCGAAACGACCGCTGTCGTTGACGGACACGACGGAATGGGACAAGTCATCGGCTATAAGTCAATGAAACTTGCCATCGAAAAAGCAAAGAAATACGGCATGGGTATGGTTGTAGTTCGCAATTCCTGCCACTACGGAATTGCAGGATATTATCCTACTATGGCTTGTAAAGAAGGTTGCATCGGTATCACCGGTACGAACGCTCGTCCGTCGGTTGCTCCTACTTTCGGCGTTGAAGGCATGTTCGGAACAAACCCTCTTACAATCGGTATTCCTACCGACGAACCGTTTGATTTCTTGATTGACTGCGCATCTTCTATTACGCAAAACGGCAAAATCGAGTATTACGCAAGAATTGGCGAAAAAGTACATCCGGGTACTATGATTGACCTTAACGGCAATCCTGTCGAAGGCGACGCAGGCGAAGCTCTTAAAATGATCAGAAAGGGCACTGCCGCATTGACCACACTCGGCGGTATCGGCGAAGCTCTCGGCGGATACAAGGGTTACGGCTATGCAATGGTAGTCGAATTGTTGTCGGCTTGCTTGCAAGACGGCGCATACGGCAAGGCTCTTAACGGCGTTGACGAAAACGGAAACAAAGTTCCTTATCATCTCGGACATTTCTTTATCGCAATCGACACGAACCACTTCCTTGGCGAAGAACTTTGCAGAAAGAAGGCCGGCGAAATCATTCGTGCAGTTCGCGCTTCTAAGAAAGCTCCGGGACAAGACCGTATCTACTCGGCAGGCGAAAAAGAATACGACGTATGGCAACAAAGAAAGGACAGCGGCGTACCTATCAACGAAGCAGTTCAACAAGAAATGAACAAAGTCCGTGACGATTTGGGCTTGAAGTACGTATTCCCATGGGAAAAATAATTTTTTAGCATAAAGGAGACAATATGAATTACGCAGAAGAGTCATTAAAACTTCACTATCAGTGGAAAGGTAAAATCGAATGCACTCCTAGAGCATCGGTTAAGACAAAGGAAGAGTTGTCGCTTGCTTATACTCCGGGTGTTGCTCAACCTTGTCTTGAAATCCAAAAAGACATTTCAAAATCTTACGACCTTACTCGTCGTTGGAACATGGTCGCAGTCGTAACCGACGGCACTGCAGTTTTGGGTCTCGGCGACATCGGACCTGAAGCAGGTATGCCTGTTATGGAAGGCAAATGCGTTTTGTTCAAAGCATTTGGCGGAGTAGACGCATTCCCTCTTTGCATCAAGTCGAAAGACGTTGACGAAATCGTAAAAACCGTTCAACTTATCTCGGGTAGCTTCGGCGGCGTCAACCTTGAAGACATTTCGGCACCTCGTTGCTTTGAAATCGAAGAAAAACTTAAAGCATGCACCGATATCCCTATTTTCCACGATGACCAACACGGCACGGCAGTAGTTTGTGCAGCTGCTATAATCAATGCTCTTAAAGTTGTCAAAAAAGACCTTAAAGACTGCAACGTAGTATTTAGCGGAGCAGGTGCGGCAGGCGTTGCAATCGCAAAACTTCTTACAAGCCTTGGCGTTAAGGATATCGTTATGTGCGACAGAAAGGGTATCATTGCAAAAGACAGAGAAGGTATCACTCCTGACAAGATGAAGATTGCCGAGTTTACGAACAAAGCAAACAAGCACGGTTCGCTTGCAGACGCAATGAAGGGAGCAGACATCTTTATCGGCGTCAGCGCTCCTAATATGGTTACGCCTGAAATGGTTAAGTCAATGAATGCAGGTTCGATTATGATGCCTATGGCAAACCCTGTTCCTGAAATCATGCCTGATCTTGCAAAAGAAGCAGGCGCAGCTGTTGTCGGAACGGGCAGAAGCGACTATCCTAACCAAATCAACAACGTTTTGGCATTCCCTGGTATCTTCCGCGGAGCTTTGGACGTAAGAGCTTCTGAAATCAACGAAGAGATGAAACTTGCCGCGGCAAAAGCAATCGCTTCGCTTGTAAGCGACGAAGAGCTTAACGCCGAATACATCTTGCCGAAGGCATTCGACGACAGAGTAGGCCCGACGGTTGCTAAGGCAGTTGCAGAAGCTGCAAGAAAGACCGGCGTTGCCAGAATCTAAGTTTTCGCTTAATTCGTTTGCCCTGTGGTAAACGATAAAGCATTAAAAACAAAAATAAAAAGGAAATGCGATTTGCATTTCCTTTTTTATTTTTCTATATTATCTTTATATCATATTAAATAATATAAATGCCTTTGAATTTAATGGCTTTGTATATGAGGTGGTGAAAACAAAGACTAAACGGTTTTAAACTTAATCGTTTGAATTAAAAAACAGTTTTATGAAATGTCTATAATATTGATTAAAAACCGAAATTGTCAAATGTCCGCTCTATACTTTTATAAAGATATCGATAAATGATAAGTATTGATTAAAGCGGCAACGATTAAAAACGACGACGCTTATAAAAGCAGACGTCGCAAAATTTAGCTGTTCTACAAATCGACTATAAAAATAATAAATAAAGATGATTAAACAAATAAAACCGCAAATAAAAACCGCCGTTTAATCGGCGGTTTCATTTTATAGATAAATCAAACGATGTTTTAAATGTCGTCATCTTCGTCGTCGGTTTCGTCATCTTCGTCTTCATCTTCGTCATAATCGTTTATGTCGCCGATGGATTCGTCGAAATCGTCTACTTCGTCGTGATTTTCCTCTTCTTCGTCATCGTCTTCCTCTTCCTCGTCTTCGAGCATTGAAAGCGAAATTTCACCTTCTTCCTCGTCTTCGGAAATATCTTCTTCGACGAAATCTCTCCAATCTTCTTCTTCCTTTTCGTCGGTTTTCTTTTCTTCTTTTGCTTCGCGGCAAGAAGCGCAAATGTCTTCATCGTCCGCAAGATAATTGATTTTGCATACAGGGCAAATTCTTTCTTCGTACAATGACTTTTCGTCATCGTCGTCTTCGATAAGCGAAGCGTTCGATTTGCCTAATTCGACTTTGCAAACTTCGCAATAGTCTTCGTTTTCAGGGATATAATTCAGTTCACATCGTGGGCATTTTTTATACTTTGCCATAACAACCTCTTTGCTCCAATTTTTAGATAGAAAATATATAGCGTAGTTTATGAAAAAAATCAAGAGATTTTACATACTTTTTTAAATTTTACCTATTTTTTTGTTTTTAATCTTTTTAGCAAAAAAATTCGCTTCGGTATTTTATTTGACGGCGGTTTTTTTATGGTGTATTATATGGAAGCAAAAGAAATATTGTTAGGAAACAATGGCAAACGAAAAGAATCAATTTGTAAAAGAAATAGCAGACATGTCGGTGGATTTTCCGCAATGGTATACCGACGTGGTTTTAAAGACGCAACTTGTCGACTATGGCCCCGTAAAAGGAACGATGGTCATTCGTCCTTACGGCTATGCGATCTGGGAAAACATTCAAAAGGCTCTTGACGAACGTTTTAAAGCAACGGGACATCAGAACGCATATTTCCCTATGTTCATTCCGTACAGTTATCTTTTAAGAGAAGCCGAACACGTCGAAGGTTTTGCGCCGGAAGTTGCCCTTGTTACGCACGTCGGCAAAACGGAGCTTGAAGAGCCGATGGTAGTAAGACCGACAAGTGAAACCATAATCTGCGAAATGTACAGCAGATGGGTTCAAAGCTATCGTGATTTGCCTGTTTTGATAAATCAATGGGCGAACGTCGTCAGATGGGAAAAAACCACAAGACCGTTTTTGCGAACGAGCGA
>SAMEA104315424__coassemble_1103_pt1 | contig 13612 bp, 11 predicted proteins | sample SAMEA104315424__metabat2_low_PE_052 | metagenome-assembled genome bin SAMEA104315424 (sample SAMEA104315424) | gut metagenome | biome: Monkey gut; feature: monkey-associated habitat; material: faeces | place: China | collected 2013 | reverse complement strand
GTAACGGGATATGGCGATTTTGACGAATCGGTTACGTGGAAAATATATGGCCATTCTGCAGGTACAACAATATCTCAAGACGGCGTTTTGACTGTCGGAATTGATGAAACGTCAACAAACATAGGGGTTGAAGCAACAAGTAAAGACGGTTCCTTGTGTGAAATACCGGTAACCATAATAGACCATACGCACACGACAACGCTTGTCCCTGAAAAGCCGAAAACCTGCACGACGGACGGAAATATCGAACATTTCAAATGTAACGTTTGCGGAGATTTGTTTGAAGACGCAGGAGGTGCCAAATCGCTTACCGAAGAACAAGTAAAAATCTCTGCGGGACACGAATACGGTGATTTAGTGCCAAAACAAGAGCCTACCTGCACGCAAACGGGTATGGGGGCGCATTACAAATGTTCGGTTTGCAACAAGTATTTTGACGAGAGCAAAACCGAAAAGACCGTAGCAGAATTGACAATTCCGATAGATCCGAACGCTCACGATTTTGGGGCGTGGATAGCGGAAGTTCCTGCAACTTGCGTGGCAACGGGAACAAAAGGTCATAAAGATTGTAATAGGTGCGACAGGCATTACGACGAGAGCGGAAATGAAATCGCCGACCTTACTATTCCTACAAACGACAATCACGACTGGAACGCTTGGGCAAGCAACTCAGACGGAACGCATACTCGCACTTGTAAGAGAGATAGCGGTCATACTGAAGACGGCACTTGTTCGGGCGGAGAGGCAACTTGCACAAAAAAAGCGGTTTGTGACGTTTGCAGAACAACGTATGGCGGTACTGCACCGCATAATACAACGCAATACAACGGAAAAGACAGTTCGGGGCACTGGGATACTTGCTCGACTTGCGATAACAAATTCAATATTGAAGCGCATACACCTGACAGAGAAAAGGCTGACGAAACCAACCCTGTGAAATGCACGAAGTGTGGTTTTGTAATCACTCCTGCCGGACATTATAATCATACGGCAGACAGCGAATGGCACAATTCGGCAGACGGAAAGTATCACTATCACAAATGTACGCATAGCGGTTGCTCGGAGATTTTGGATAAAGCAAACCACTCGGGCGGAACGGCAACTTGCGAAGACAAAGCGGTTTGCTCGGTTTGTGGAGCGGAATACGGCGAAAAACTCGGTCATAACTATGGCGAAGTAAAATACACTTGGACGGACAACGTTTGCAAAGCGGAAAGAGTTTGCAAGCACGACAGAACTCATATCGAAAGAGAAACGGTAACCGCAATAGAAACGACTATCACAGCGGCAACCTGCAAAGAAAAAGGCAAAATGAAATATACCGCTATCTTTGCAAATACTGCGTTTGCGGCGCAAGAAAAGGAAGTTGATATTGATTTTGCTCCACATACTTATGGCGAGTGGAAAGACGAAATTCCTGCAACAAAGGAAGACTTTGGCACGAAAGGACACTATGAATGTTCGGCTTGCGGAAAGTTCTTTGACAAAGACGGAAACGAAATCACCGACCTTATAATTGCCAAAATCGGCACGCACAAAGTAACCGTCACGGGCGGTACTGTAAGCGGCGGCAAAGAGTTTGTTAAAGCCGGCGAAAAAATAACAATCACCGCCGATGCGCCGTCGGCAGGAAAAGTGTTTACAGGCTGGAAAGACGGTAGCGGAAAAATCGTCAGCACGAACAAGGACTATACATTTACGGTAGACGGCGAAATTAACCTTACCGCCGTATACGACAATGCGGCAGCGGCCGGCAGCGGAAAGGGTGGCAGCGGAAAGAGTGGCGGCACGCTAAGCGGCGGCAAGGTTGCAGGCATAGTGATAGGCGTGTTAGCGGCGGTAGGAGCAGCTACGGCGGCAGTAGTTATAGTCATAAAGAAAAAGAGAAAATAAAGCAAAATTGTTTTATGAAAAACAACAAACGTTAGTTAGAAAAAAGTGAAATTGTTTTATGAAAAACGACAAACGTTAGTTAGTACAAAAAGCAAAACTGTTTTAGGCAAAACAACAAACGTTAGTTAGAAAAAAGCTAAATTGTTTTATGAAAACAACAAACGTTAGTTAGTACAAAAAGCAAAACTGTTTTAGGGGAACAACAAACGTTAGTAAAAAAGCAAAAGCCGATTGCAAAGCAATCGGTTTTTGCTTTTCAATAAACTTATCTTGCGGCAAAACCTACGAAACTATATTTGTGTTAGCAAAAATGATACAACTTGCACGAAAAGCAAATACCGCTTTTGCAAAGTGGGGGAATAAAAATACAACACTTGCAAGATATAACATTCAGGCGGCAAAAAATGACGTTAACGCCGCAAGTCATTTAAAATATAACTTTTACGAAAAGAAATATAATTATGATTTATCGCATAAATCACAATCGTTCGTTTGCAGGGAAATTAGCTTGTTGAAATAGAATAAAAAATGTGATAGCATATAATTATGAAAGAGATAATAAAAAATAAACTTACGGAAATTGAAAAAACAGAAAAGGTTAAAATTTTATATTGCGCCGAGTCGGGTAGTCGTGCTTGGGGATTTGCTTCGCCCGACAGCGATTATGACGTGCGTTTTATATATGTCAGAGAAAAGGATTTTTACTTAAAACTCGAAGATACTCGTGACGTTATCGAATGGCAACTTGACGATACGCTCGATATAAACGGTTGGGATATTCAAAAGGCGTTAAGACTTTTGCGGAACTCGAACCCGACTTTGTTTGAGTGGAAAGCGTCGCCTATCGTATACAAAACTACAAAAGAGTGGGAAGAAATTGCCCCCTTGTTCGACGATTGTTTTATGATTAAGCCTATGCTTTATCATTATTTAAGTATGGCAAAAAAAACATACAAAGATAAGTTGATGGGCGATTTGGTGCAGCTTAAAAAATACTTCTACGTATTGCGTCCGCTGTTTGCGTGCAAGTGGCTGCTCGAAAAGCAAACGCCGCCACCTATGTATTTTCAAACGCTTTTCGACGAATATTTGGACGAAAAGTTCAAGCCTGTCGTAGCCGAATTGATTGAAATAAAAGTCAATTCATTGGAAACCGCAAAAGGCAAGCCTATCGAAAGTTTGATGAAATATTTAAATGACAATATCTTGCAAATAGAAACCGAACTAAACAAACTTCCGACAATTCCAAAATCCGATTGGGAAAAATTAGACGAATATTTTTTGAAGCTTTTGCATTGAAAAAAGGTGATTTGTTACGCAGTTTAGTCGTTTTTGCTTTTTGTTGACATATGGTTTTCGATTTGGTAAAATTTAATAAGAAACAAGTCGGAGAGAATATGAAATCGATTTTAATTAAACTCGACGTTGCCGAAAGCGTTAAAAACTTTGTTGCAATTGTTGAAAAATATCCGTTTGAAATTGATTTGCGTTGCGGCAGACACGTTGTAAATGCCAAGTCGGTTTTGGGAATATTGAGCCTTGACCTTAATTCGCCTGTGGTGGTTGAAGTTTACACGGACGATTGTCAAGATTTGGTCGGCGAACTTGCGCCGTTTATTGTGTAGGACTATGACAAACGTAAGGGGAAAATTTAATTATTTTGCTTGTGTGGCGGTTGTGATTGTCGCCCTGCTTTTGGTTGCGATTTTGCCCACAAAAGTTGCGTTTGCTACAAGCGATATGACTTTTTGCGTTTTATCCTATTATGAGTCAGGTGACAATCAAAACGGCGAAAGTCAAAATAGCAACGGCGGTTATCAAATAGTCGGTCCAAGCGGCGGCTATCAAAACGGCAACCAAATTGTGGAAAATGAAAGCGGCAGTCAAAACGCCGAGAGCGAAAACGGCAACAATTTAAATCAAAAGACTTTAAGATACAAGGTTTATCTTTTAAAACAGCAAATTTCGGAGAGCGGACAAATTTCGGAGAATACACAAGGCTCGCAAAATACGCAAGAAGAATTTAGCCGAAATTATTTTGTCGGCGATTATGATAATTTGCAAGACGCATTAGGCATAGCTAACGAGTTCAGGGAATTTCAACAAAATCAAAACGAAACGGAAAGTATAACCGTAAAAAAGAGAGTCGTGTTTGGCTCTACGCTTGACGAACGGACGAACGAGGTTTTGGGCGAGTGCGTTTTCGATAAGGACGAGCCGATAGAGTTTTATTATTCCGACTTGGTGTTGTCGGGAAAAATTACTTCTGCAAAATCGGACGTTTTGTTCAAGGTAAGCCGCGCCCAACAGTCAAATTCTGTCTTTATAGCGGACGGACTTAGTTTGTCAAAAGGCAAAATCGAAATCGTGCAAAACGACAGCGTTGCCGACGTTACGCTTTGCGGCGAGTGCAAGTTGACGCTTTCGACAAATTCGCCGTTTACGGCAGACGGACTTAGCGGCAGCGTTACGCTTGAATGGCAGGGTGAAAAGGAAGCGGACAAAACGATTGTTGCCTATATAAAAGGCAACACAAACGTTAAGGCAATAGAAGTTGACGGATATTTTGTCAAACAAGTTGCGTCAGACAACGGCGCAGTCGGCGTGCTTAGTTTGAAAAAACTGTCGGACGGAAATACGAACAACGGCTTGTCGGATAAAGCGATTGCAGGCATTGTCGTAGGCTCGGTTTTGGGCGGTTCGGCGGTTTTGGGCGCAACGGGATTTTCAATATCTTGGTTTGGCGTTAAAAAAAGAACTTGGTCGGATTTAATCGACTTCTTTAAAAGACTAAGGAACAGTAAGGAATATAAGATAGGCAAAAAAGCAAGAAAAATCAAAAAGAAAATCGAAAAAAAGAAAAAACGTGAAGAAAAACGCCGCCAAAAGGAAGCAAGGAAAAACGGCAACGGAATGAATTATTTTAATTGATAAAGTTGTTGACATCTTAAACGTGCAGTGTTAAACTAAGGCTATGAAAAAAACAATTATCGCAAACGCATATTATTATTTTTACTTTTATGGCTTCAATAAGTCATAATTTTTGCGTGCGGTAATATAAGCAAACTTTAAACCGTTACGTAAGTAGCGGTTTTTTAATATAAGGAGAACAGAATATGATTATCGTAGTTAAAAACGACGGAGAAAAGAAAAGAGTAGACAACCTAACGAATTGGATAAAGAGTTTAGGGCTTGATATTCACTATTCAAAGGGTGAGTCAAGCACCATTCTCGGAGTAATCGGCGACACTTCAAAGGTGGATATCGACCTTATTCGTTCGCTTGACATAGTAGAAAGCGTAACGAGAATTCAAGAGCCGTATAAAAAGGCGAACAGAAAATTTCATCCCGACGATACGATAATCGAAGTCGGCGGACACAAAATCGGCGGCAATTATTTTCAAATTATCGCAGGGCCTTGCTCGGTGGAATCGGAAAAACAAATAATAGAAGTTGCGAAAGCCGTCAAAGAGTCGGGCGCGACTTTGCTTCGCGGCGGCGCGTTTAAACCGCGTACAAGTCCGTATGCGTTCCAAGGTATGCGTGGCGAGGGCATAGAGCTTTTACTTAAAGCAAAAGCCGAAACGGGAATGCCGATTGTAACCGAAATTATGAGCGCAAGTCATCTCGATATGTTCCGTGACGTTGACGTAATTCAAGTCGGCGCAAGAAATATGCAAAACTTCGAGCTTTTAAAGGAACTCGGAAGAACAGATAAGCCGATTTTGCTTAAAAGGGGCTTTGCGAATACGATTGAAGAATGGCTTATGAGCGCAGAATATATAATGTCGGAGGGCAACGAAAAAGTCATTCTTTGTGAACGAGGAATAAGAACGTTCGAGCCGATGACAAGAAATACGCTCGACCTTAGCGCAATACCGCTTCTTAAAGAAAAGACGCATCTTCCTATTTTGGTGGATCCGTCGCACGCAAGCGGTATAAGCAGACTTGTTCCGCCGCTATCCCTTGCCGCAGTCGGCGCAGGAGCGGACGGACTTGAAATCGAAGTGCATAACAATCCGTCAAAGGCGCTTTGTGACGGAGCTCAATCGGTGACCCCTGCGCAATTCGCCGCGCTCGCAAAAAAAATCAACGTTATGCTTGACTTGGTCGGCAAGCAAAGGGACTGATATGAAAATAGGAATAGTAGGGTTAGGTCTTATCGGCGGCTCGATGGCAAAGGCCTTGAAAGCGGCAGGACACGAAGTTTTCGGGCGTGACAACGACGAAAACGTATTGAAAAAAGCGGTTTTAATCGGTGCGATAGACGACGTTTTAACCGATGAAATTATAAGCGATATCGACTATCTTATCGTTTCCGTCTATCCGCAAGGTACGATTGATTTGTTAAACGAGCTTGTTCCGAAATTAAAGGACGGAGCGATTGTGAGCGACTTGTGCGGTTTAAAAAGGAACGTCGTTGCGGAAATGACAAAACTCAAAAAACAATATCCGCAAATTCAATTCGTTGCGCTTCACCCGATGGCAGGCAAGGAATACTCGGGAATAAAGTATTCTTCGCCGCTCTTATACGAAGGCGCGTCGCTGCTTGCGGTCAACGTCGATTCGCCTATCGAAGTGCTTGCGAAAGTCAAATCGATTATGATTGGCGTAGGCTTTAAAGGAATGGTCATCACGACTGCTGACGAACACGACAAGATGATTTCGTACACTTCGCAACTTGCGCACATAGTTTCGAGCTCATACGTTCAGAACGAAATGGCAGACGAAATTTACGGTTTTACGGCAGGCAGTTTCAGAGATATGACAAGAGTAGCAAGGCTCAATCCGAAAATGTGGACGGAACTTTTGACGGACAATCGCGACTATCTTTTAACCGAACTTACAGACCTTATAAGACAACTAAACGAATTTAAAGAGTGCCTTGAAAATAACGACAGAGATAAACTTTATGAAAAACTCAGCCGCGGCAACGAAATCAAATGTGATATCGAAAGCGGAATAAGACAAAAAACCAAGGAGCGTTTCGACAATGGATATAACGGTTAACGCTTCGACGCCGTACAAAGTTATGGTCGGCTCGAAAGGCGTAGACAGATTAAAAAACTTCATAGACGAAATAAAGCCTGTAAAGCCGCAAAAGATTTTGCTTTTTTCGGACAGCAACGTTTTTAAACTTTACGGCAATCAAATGATTGACAGGCTTGGCGGTTACACGGTTGTGCCTTACGTCTTTAAGGCAGGCGAAAAGCGCAAAAGAATGAAAACCGTTTTAAAGGCGTTGAATCTTATGGCTAAAAACGAGTTTTCGAGAAGTGACTTGGTCCTTGCGTTAGGCGGTGGCGTTGCGGGCGATATGGCAGGCTTTACCGCATCTGTTTATATGCGCGGCATAAAGTGGATAAACGTTCCGACAACATTGCTCGCTATGATAGACAGCTCTGTCGGCGGCAAAACGGGAGTAGACTTAAGTTGCGCCAAAAATATGATAGGCTCGTTTTATCAGCCGTCGCTTGTTGTTTGCGACAACGACTTTTTGAATACGCTTCCGAAAGACGAATGGAAAAACGGAATCGGAGAAGGAATTAAGTATGCGATTTTAGACGGCGAGATACTCGAACTCGAACTGGGACTCGACAGCGAAAACGCCGCTCGATTTGTAGACAAATGTGTTCGCATAAAAAAACGCATAGTCGAAGAAGACGAAAAGGAATCGGGAGCAAGAATGTTTTTAAATCTCGGTCATACTTACGGACATGCCGTCGAAAAACTCAGTAAATATAAAATTCCGCACGGCATTGCCGTCGGCGCAGGACTTAGATGGATAATCGACGTTGCGACTGCTACGGAAGTTATGGAAGAAGGCGAAGACGACGCAAAAATGGTCGCGCTTTTGGACAAATACGAAATGCCGTATATAAAGTATAAAAAAGAAAAAATGATAAAGGCAATCTGGTCGGACAAAAAGAGAAAAGGCGACAACATATCTCTTATTATTCCGTCCGGTTTCGGAAATTGCGGAATTGTGGAATTTGACAAAAAATCGGTCGAGGATTTGCTTTAATGAATTTGGAAATTATAAAGTCGAACTTAAAAGGCGAAGTTTATGCGCCGACGTCAAAGTCGCTTTTTCACCGCGCGCTTATTGTAGCGTGCATATCGAAAGGCGAGTCGGTTTTACACGGCGATTATTCGTCGGACGACGTTATGATGACAATACACGCACTCGAAGCGCTCGGAGCGAAATTCGACTTTAAAGACAGAGAAATCGTTTGTTACCCTATCGAAAAGGTCGAAACGGCTAAAATAGATTGCGGTGAAAGCGGTTCGACTCTTCGATTTATTTTGCCGCTTGCGTCGGCTTTGGGAGTCAAAGCTACGTTCGGCGGCAGGGGAAAATTGGGCAATAGACCGATAGGCGAACTGCTCGAAGAATTAAAAGGAATAAAAACCGATTATGACGGCGGCTTGCCGTTTTCGATAAACGGAAAACTTGAAAACGGTGACTATGAAATAGACGGAAGCGAAAGTTCGCAATTTGTTTCGGGACTTATGATGAGTATGCTGACGCTTGACGGCGAGCATAAATTGAAACTGAAAGGACTAAAAAGCCGTCCTTACGTTGATTTGACCTTGTCGGTTATAACGGCGTTCGGCGGAAAAGTCGAGCAAGACGGGGACGATTACGTTGTAGACGGCTCGGCGTTAAAGGGAAGAGATTTCGATATAGAAGGCGACTTTTCGGGAGCAAGTTTTTTATTTGCGCTCGGCGCGTTAAACGGCGACGTCAAAATTTCGGGGCTTAATGACCGTAGCAAACAAGGCGACAAAGCGTTTTTGAATCTTCTTAAAAAAATGAACGCTAAAATAACTTTTGACGAAAACGCCTACCGTGTCGAAAAAAGCGAACTAAGCGGCGCGGATTTTGATTTTTACGATTGTCCCGACATTGCGCCGATTGCCGCAGTCGTTATGGCAAGGGCAAAAGGCATAAGTCGTATCTACGGAGCAAACAGGCTCACGGCAAAAGAGAGTGACCGAAAGCAGGGGATAATCAAAATGCTGACAGCGCTCGGAATTAAAGTTAAAGACTTAGGCGATACGCTCGAAGTAGAAGGCGGCGAATTTAAACCTTGCGTTTTGGACGGACAAGCCGACCACCGAATGGTTATGTCGGGGGCAGTCGCTCTTAGCCTTTGCGGCGGAGTCGTGACCGATTGCGAAGCGGTGAGCAAGTCGTACAAAAACTTTTTTGACGACTTTAAGAGTTTAGGAGGAAGATATGTTCGATAAACTTAGCGTTGAGATTTTCGGAGAATCACATTCGCCGAATATCGGCGGCACTATAAAAGGATTGCCTGCCGGTTATAAAGTCGACGTTCAAGAATTGAAACGATTTTTGGCAAGGCGAAGCAGCTGTGAGTTTTTTACGACGCCGCGCCATGACAGCGACGAATTTGAAATAAACGGTTTGGACTGCGGTTCGACGAGTGAAGAAATTAAAGTCGTCATTCAAAACAAAAACGTTAAGAGTTCGGATTACGACAAAATCAAAGTCGTTCCTAGACCGTCACACGCCGATTACCCTTGCTATGTCAAGTACGGAAAAATTCCGAGCGGCGGCGGAAGATACTCCGGAAGAATGACTGCGCCGCTGACCGTGTTAGGCGGAATAGCTAAGCAAATTTTAAAGCAACGCGGAATCGAAGTCGAAGCAAAAGTTTTTTCAATAGGCGGAATAGAAAACACTTTTTCTGCGGAAAAGGCAAATCAAAATTTGCTTTGCGAAGAGATTTTAAAAAAGCTTGAAGACGTAAAGAAAATGGGCGACAGTCTGGGCGGAATAGTCGAATGCAAGGTGACGGGACTTCCGATAGGCATAGGCGATTATCTGTTCGAAGGTTTAGAAGGAAAAATTGCGGCGAACGTGTTTGCTATCCCTGCCGTCAAAGGCGTCGAATTCGGACGAGGCTTTGAACTTGCCAAGATGACGGGAAGCGAGGCAAACGACGCTTTGAGAGTTATAGGCAGCAAAGTCGAAATCGTAACCAACAATATGGGCGGAATAAATGGCGGAATGACAAACGGAAATCCCGTTGAGTTCAAAGCGGCGTTTCACCCGACGCCGACTATCGGCATAAGCCAAGACAGCGTCAATCTAATAACTATGCAAAACGAAAAAACAGAAGCGGTCGGTCGTCACGACGTGTGCTTTGTCACAAGGGCGGTCGTTGTTGTGGAGGCCGTGGCGGCGCTTGCGATTTTAGATGAAATACTAAAGGAGAACGTATGGAAGAATTAAGAAACAAATTGAACGAAATAGACGACGAAATCGTAAAGCTTTATCTTAAACGTATGGAAGTAGTAGCCGATATCGGCAAAGAAAAAGATTTAAAAAGATTGCCGATTACCAGCGGTAAGCGTGAAAAGGAAGTCTTGGACAGAATTACGGCTTCCGCTACGCCCGAAATGAAAAAATATCTGACGATGCTTTATCAGACTATTTTTGAAACGTCCAAAGCATATCAAACCAATTTTACGTCCAAGGACACAAAGCTGACTGCCGAAATTAAATCGAAATTGCTTGACGGCTATAAGAAGTTTCCGACAAGCGCGGCAGTTGCCGTGCAAGGAGTTGAGGGGGCGTATTCCGAAAGCGCGGCAAGACGAATTTTTGAAGACGCGTCACTCAGTTTCTGCAATTCTTTCGAAAGCGTATTCAGAGCCGTTGACAAAGGACTTTGCAAATACGGCGTTTTGCCGATAGACAACAGCACGTTCGGCACGGTCGGCAGGGTTTATGATTTGCTTAACGAATATAAGTTTTATATCGTAAAGAGTGTCAAGCTCGAAATTAAGCACAGTTTGCTTGCAAAAGCGGGCGTAGAGCTTAAAGACATAAAGGAAGTCATATCGCACGAACAAGCAATCGGACAATGCGCCGAGTTCATTGAAAAATCGGGACTTAAAGTGACTCTCGTTCAAAATACGGCTGTTGCCGCCGAAACGGTCGCAAACAGCGACAGAAACGATATTGCGGCGATTGCGTCTGCGGAATGCGCTTCGATTTACGGCTTGAAAGTTTTGAAAAGCGGAATACAAAACGAAGAAGAAAATTATACGCGCTTCATCTGCATTTCAAAAGATTTAGAACTTTATGAAGACGCAAATCGTATCAGTCTTGTACTAGGGCTTCCGCATAAGTCGGGAAGTTTGTATCGTACGCTTTCGAGATTTTCCGCATTGAACTTAAGCCTTACGAAACTTTCTTCAAGACCTGTTGCAGGAACGGAATTCGAATATCTTTTTTATCTCGATTTCGAGTCGAACGTGGCGAAAAACGAAGCGCTTTCGATAATCGCCGAACTCGACAACGAGTGCGAAAGTTTCGCTTTCTTAGGTAGTTATCAGGAAATAGCATAGATAATAAAATCTCAAATAAAACGCTTTTGTCCTATATTGCAAAAGGCTCGGCTTTGTCGTATAATTGTGGGCGAAGGCGTTTTGCGATTTAGGCAAAACCAAAACGGAAAAGTTATGTACTATTTAATCGGCGAAAAACTTAAACACAGCTATTCAAAAACCATTCACAACGGTCAGGGTTTTGAATATGAGCTTAAAGAGTTAGACCGTGGCGAAGTGGGCGATTTTTTGACAAGCCGAAATTTCGACGGACTTAACGTCACAATTCCGTACAAGGAGAGCGTTTTGCCTTACATCGAAAAATCGAAACTTGTAGAAAGCGTCGGCGCGTGCAATACGATTGCGAAAAGAGACGGAAAACTTTTTGGATTTAACACCGACGTATTCGGACTTAAAAAAGCATTAATCGAAAAGAAAATAGAAGTGAACGGCAAAAAAACGCTTATTCTCGGAAGCGGCGGAGCGTCCAAAGCGGCGGTTAAAGCAGTGACGGAGCTCGGCGGCAATCCTATCGTCGTTTCGAGAAAAGGCGAGAATAATTACGACAATTTGTTTTTGCATTATGACGCAGGCGTAATTATAAACGCAACGCCCGTCGGAATGAGTCCCGATTGCGACGGCAGGATTTTGGATTTAAAGCCTTTCAAAAATCTTGACGGCGTTATGGATTTTATTTATAACCCCGACAAAACGCCGCTTATTATGCAAGCGGAAGAGCTTGGCTTAAAGTGGCAAAACGGACTTAGCATGCTCATCTGGCAAGCCTTGGCAAGCGAAGAACTTTTCACAGGAAAAGCTAAAGACGAAACCGAAATTTCGATAGACAAAAGGCCGAATTTGTTTTTAAAAAATATTGTGCTTATCGGAATGCCTTTTAGCGGCAAGAGCACGATAGGGAAAGAGCTTAGCCGCATTTGCGGATTCGAGTTTGTCGACGTCGACGAAGAAATCGAAAGACAAGGAAAAACGATTCCCGAGATTTTTGTAAGCGGCGGCGAAAGCGAATTTAGAAAAATCGAAAAGACGGTAATAAGAGAAATCGCCAAAAAGTCGCAAAAGATAATTGCGACAGGCGGCGGAGCGGTGCTTGACGGAGAGAACGTATACAACTTAAAGCAAAACGGAGTTTTGGTTTTGCTTAATCGCGACGGAATTCCGAGCGACCTTAACGGAAGACCGCTCGTTAAAAATTCAGACGATTTTGCGGCATTAAAAGAAGAGCGCAAAAACTATTATATGGCGGCGCAGGACGTTATCGTTTCAAACGACAAAGACATAGGAGCGGTGGCAAGAGAAATTTTAAAAAAGGTGGGTTTAGATGAAAATATTAGTTCTTAACGGCGTAAACTTAAATTTATTGGGACTTCGCGAACCCGAACTTTACGGCAAAAATACCTATAAGGATTTAGTACGCTTTATAAAGGAAAAAGCAAAATCGATAGGCGTTAAAGTTAAAGTTTGCCAGTCGAACAGCGAAACCGAAATCGTAGAAAAAATTCAACTCGCATACGGCCGCTACGACGGACTTATCATAAATCCCGCCGCATTTACGCATACGTCGGTTGCGATTTTAGACGCTATAAAAGCAGTCGATATCCCTACCGTCGAAGTCCATTTGACGGACGTAGACAGCCGCGAAGATTTTCGCAAAATCAGTTACGTTTCGCTCGTTGCGTTCAAGAAAATTTCGGGCAAAGGGTTTGACGGATACGCCGAAGCTCTTGACGCAATGAAGGAAAAACTAAGCGAAAAAAACAAAGGTTAAATCGTTGAAAAACGATTTGGCATAGGGTATAATATAAAAAGTGAGAATTGAAGGCAAGGCTGTACCTTGTTTGTAAAACGAAAAAGCCAAAGCGGAGTTTTTCGTTAAACCGACAAGATAATTCTGGCAAAACTTAAATGTTTTGCGGTCTGTCATAAAATCGCTTTTAATGAGTAATATAGTTCAGGCAATAAATAGACATAAGAAAGCGATAAAAATAAATATGGGAACGGGCTATAAAATAAGACAAAGGCAGACAAATAAACAGTTTTTAAATAAGGCAAAACCAAGTAAAATATAGTCAATAAAAAAGGAAGCGTATATGAAAAACATTCTTGTTACAGGCGGCGCAGGCTTTATTGCGTCACACACAAACGTAGTTTTATTGAATGGCGGATACAACGTCGTTGCTGTCGACAACTTTTGCAACAGCGATATAAGCGCAGTAGAAAACGTCGAAAAAATTACGGGCAAAAAAGTAAAGTTTTATGAAGGCGACGTTCGCGACGAAAAACTTTTAAGTAAGATTTTCGACGAAAACGATATTTATGCCGTCATACATTTCGCAGG
>SAMEA104315424__coassemble_1092_pt1 | contig 13716 bp, 9 predicted proteins | sample SAMEA104315424__metabat2_low_PE_052 | metagenome-assembled genome bin SAMEA104315424 (sample SAMEA104315424) | gut metagenome | biome: Monkey gut; feature: monkey-associated habitat; material: faeces | place: China | collected 2013 | reverse complement strand
AACTAAGCATTTTGTTAAAGCGCCTATACGAGAAAACAATAAAAACGGCACGGTAACGTTTGCCGATTGCATAAATTTCCAAAGAGTGATGCCATACGATTGGTTTACTGATTATGCCGATTATGAATTTGAAGGGCATAAGATAATGGGAATAAAAAATGCCGACGCTTATTTAAGTACGGTTTATGGAAATTATATGGAATTGCCGCCTGTCGAAAAGCGTAAAGGCACACATTTTGGCGTATTCAAACATTTGGATTTAGACAAGCCGTGTCTCGAGTATAAAAAAGAACAAAAGCAGAAAAAATAATTTTCGCTATTAAAGCAAGTCGAAGACAGATGTTTTCGGCTAACAAGAATAACATAATCAAAAAGCTCCGCCGTGTGGCGGAGCTTTTAAATTTAATTTTTAGATACAAACTAAACCGTAACTTTATTAAAGCTAAACGGAAATCACATCTCGAAATTGTCTTCGATGAAAGATTTCATTTTTTGAACCATTTCTTTGGCAAGGCTTGCTTTGCTACATTCCGCCATGATTCTGATTTTAGGCTCGGTTCCGCTTGCTCTTAGAAGGACGCGTCCTTTGTCTTCGAGTTCGATTGCCAGCGCGTCGATAAACTCTTTGACGATAGGGTCTGCCATGATTTCCTTTTTCTTTTTGGTTTCGAGGTTTACCATAACCTGAGGGTAGTGCGAGCTGTCGTCGAGTTTTTCAAGCGGTTTGCCCGTTTCTTCCATAAGTTTGCAAAGATAAAGGCTTGCCAAAAGTCCGTCGCCCGTGTTTGAAAATTCTCTAAGTATGATATGTCCCGATTGCTCGCCGCCTACCAAAAGGTCTTTTCTGAGCATTTCTTCCATAACGTTGTGGTCGCCTACGTCCGTTCTCGTAAGTTTTATGCCGAGTTTTTTAAGGCTTTGTTCGACGCCCATATTGGTCATAACGGTGCCGACGACTTCGTTGCCGTTAAGTCTTTCTTGTTGCTTTAAGCGTTTGGCAATCATATAAATGATGCTGTCGCCGTCAACGGTTTTACCTCTGCCGTTGATTGCTATAAGTCTGTCTGCGTCGCCGTCATAAGAGAAGCCCACGTTTGCGCCGTGTTCGAGAACTTTTGCCGCACAGAATTCAGGGTGAAGAGCACCGCAATTTTCGTTTATCTTGCTACCGTCGCCCGTGTCGTTATACGAAAACACTTCCGCGCCGAGTTCCTTGAAAAAAGCAGGGGCAACTTTTGAAAGCGCACCGTTGCTGCAATCGAGAACGACTTTAAGTCCTTTAAGGTTTCCGATAAGTTTTTTAAGGTCGTCGTGATAGCATTGCATGTGCATTTTGCCGTCGACGACTTCGCCCTTTTCTTCTTTTATAATCGGAGTGTTGTTCGAAATGTGGGTTTCGATTTCGACTTCTTCTATGGACGTGAGTTTTCTTCCGTCATAGTTGAAAATCTTGATGCCGTTATACTTGGCAGGGTTGTGCGACGCACTGAGTACGACGCCGTAGTTTGCTCCGACGTGCGTTGTGACAAACGCTACGGCAGGGGTCGAAACGACGCCAAGGTCCACGACGTTTGCTCCTGCGTCGGTGATGCCTTTTATTATAGCCTTTGAAAGGGCTTCGCCGCTGATTCTCGTATCTCTGCCGACAACGACGCTACCGCCGCTTGCCGAGTAGCCGAGATAATTGCCCGTCATATAGGCAAGCTCGTCGGTAAGGTCTTCGCCGTATACGCCGCGGATACCGTCCGTGCCGAAATACTTTTTATCGAAAACGTTTTTATGGAATTTGCTGCGGTTTTCTTTGACCGTTTCGCGGTTACGGCCTATGCACATACTGTTTTTAGGAAGGTCGATGGTAACGGTTGTACCTGCTGCAATATAGGCGTTGTCTTCGATTTTAACAGGGGCGATAACGTTGCTGTTTGAACCTATAAACACGCTGTCGCCGACCGAGCTACGGTGTTTGTTTTTGCCGTCATAGTTGACGAATATAGAACCGCAACCGATATTGCATTGATTGCCGATGTCGACGTCGCCGATGTAGGCAAGGTGCGCCATTTTCGTGCTTACGCCGATTGTGGCGTTTTTAATTTCGACAAAGTTTCCGATACGGCATTGGCGTTCGATGATGCTTCCCGTATGTACGTTGGCAAAAGGTCCTACGGTGGTTTTGTTTCCGATACGGCAGTCTTTAAGCACGCTTTTCATAATTCTGACTTCGTTGCCGATTATTGCGTTTTCGATGACGTTACCCGTTTCGATGATGCAGTTCTGACCGATAACCGTGTTGCCTCTGATGTGCTGGTCTCCGTAAATAACGGTGCCTGCGCCGATTTTTACGGTGTCGTGAATATAGATATTGCTGATGTTGCGAAATTCAACGCCGTTGTCCAAATGCTTTTTTATAATTTTCAAACGAACGATGTTTATTGCTTCTTCAAGCTCTTTTAAATCTTTAAGATTGTAGTCTTTGACGTCTTCGCAGGTGTCTAAGTCTATTCCTAAAAAAAGTCTCATATAGTCTCCTGATTAAATTGCGGAATGCATTAAGCCTTAGCTTTTGCATTGCTCCGCATACTATATTATTATATTATAAAACCTTTCCGTATGCAATCGATTGAATGATTTTATACCGTTTTATGGCAATAATAAACCAAAAAATGTCATATAATTAGCTTGAAAATCAAAAAAAACGCAGAAAAGGAAACAGAAAAGCCGAAGAACGATGTACAAAACAAGGTTGTCGGCTGTAGCGGCGATATCTTTTTGTTAGTTTTTGTTGATTTTTATATAAAGGTTTGTTAAAATGAACATTATGGAAAAAGAAATACTAAACGCTGAAAGCGTAAACGAAGAAACGACGACGGTAGAGAAAGTCGAACTTCTCGGCGACGAACTCGAAGCTCCGTCGACTTATAAAAAGTTCAAATTCGAAGAAAATCCGAAATACAAAAATTTTATCGAAAAACTCGATAAGTTTTTATATTCGGACTATTATTTGTTGACAATAGCGGCAATCATTTTCATTTTTTGGAATATCGGTTATTATGCAAGACTTGTCGAAGTGGCAGGACTTATTTTAATAGTCCTTTTGGCATCTTTCGTTCTGGTCGTAAAGGACGACGCTACTCCTACAATTCCGATTATTTTTATGGTTACGGCAATATTCCCCGTCGAGGTGAATCCCGCTTCTTACGGGCTTGCCATTTTGGGCGTCGCACCGTTACCTTTCGCTCTTGTCTATCATCTTATTCATTATCGCAGAAAGTTTAAAATAAACAAATTCTTCTATTCGCAACTCGCCGTGTCGATAGCTTTGATATTCGGCGGTATCGGCACAATTAACGCTGAAGGCTATAAAAACGGAATCGCTTGGGTATTGCTTTTAGGCGTTGCCATTCTTGCGATATATTTCATTTTCAGCAATTACTGCAAACCTAAAAGAGAAATCGATTTGAAAACGTATCTCGCAAAGATTATGTTTTATGCGTCGATGCTCATTATGTTCGAGGTTTTCGTGTTCTATATGCGCGACCCAAGCCGTATCCACGATATGAACGAAAGAGTTTCAATCGGTTGGTGTATAGGCAACAACTTCTCGACGTGGCTTGTGCTTTTGATGCCGGGAACTTGCTATCTTGCGGTTAAGTCCAAATTGTCGTGGCTTTATACCTTATTGTTCCTTGGCGAGTACGTCGCAATCATATTGAGCCTTTCGAGAGGCGGAATTTTGTTTGCGCTCATCGTTGCACCGTTCTTTATCGCCGCGATGATTTATTTCGGAAAGGCATACAGAAAGGGAATAGTAATTCCTCTTGTCGTTGTCCTTGTAGTCGGTATAATTATAATTGGCGCAACTTGGGAAAAGACTATGGAGTTCTGCTCGATGGTTATAAATCGCAGTTTCTCGCCGGATGGACACATCAAGACAAGCGGAAGATGGGAACTCTATGCGGAAGCGTGGAATTGCTTTAAGGCAAACCCTATATTCGGCGCAGGCATCGGTTATTTCGGAAAGAATTATAACGGCGGAACGCTGGGCTTCTATTTCTTCCACTCGACGCTGTTTCAAATTATCGGTTGTATGGGACTAGTCGGACTCGGCGCGTATATCTATAACTACGTCGAGAGATTCAAAATTATCTGCCATAAAGATATGTTCAACATTTTTATCTTAATCGGCATGCTCGGCTTCGAAGGATACGCAATGATAGATACAGGTACGTTTGTTCCTATGCCGTCGATGATAATGGTGACGCTCATCATCGTGGTTTTAGAGCTTATAAATGAAAGAAAAGAAAGAGAGTGGAAAATCGATTTGGATTCAAACGGAAAACTTGTCAGCGTTTTGCCTAGTGACGAAGAAGACGTAAGCGCAGTTTACGGCAGAGTAATCGAAGAAACGGAAATTGAAAAATCAAAAGCCGAATAGAAAGGCAAAATACACGGAATATAATTAAAGGAGAAAAGAATGATGGAAGACAACAGACAAGAGAACTTCAATAGCGGCTTAACGTTTGGAGATGTTTTGAAATTTTTGAAAAAAGCTGTTCCTATGCTTTTAATATGCGTGATTTTGTGCCTGATAGTCGGCGCAATCGTCGGCGTGGGCATTTCTCTCAGTGACGAAACGAACGGCAATATACAGGGAACTATAGAGCTTACTTACGACGGAATCGAAGACGGCCGTGATCCTAACGGCGCGATTTACAACAGCGACGGAATAAGAGACGTTCAAACGATTTTAACAGTGCTTACAAATCTCGGTCTTAACAATAGATATGACGTTTCGGCAATTCGTAATGCTATAAAAATCACGGGGGTTACGCCTAAAAATACCGGCTCCGATGCCGATAAAGAAGTCATGCCGACAAAGTTCAACGTTACACTTAATTATAAAAGCGTAAGCGGTTTGACAAAGAGCGAAGCTGTCAGCATAGTAAACAATATAATGAATACTTACACCAAGAGCTTTGAAAAGCAATATATAGTCAGCGACAGAATGACGGTTGATTTCATTACGGAAGCCGATATTAAGAGTAGTGACTTCGTAGAGCTTTTCAGCGTGATAACAAACGAACTTCAATACGGATTAGACTACGTTGCATCGCTCCACAATATACAATTTGTTTCTTCTAAGGGAGATTCCATATCGACTATTAAAACAAAAATCGATTCCTTTATGCAAAAGGTTAATATTATAGTCGCTAATGCTAAAAGCAACTGCATTGTACGTGACGAAACCTCGACTCTCAATTACCTTAACTACGAAATCAAGAGAATAGAAAAAGAGATAACGGCTAAAAACGAAACGCTCAACAGCATTAAAGAGTTTTTGGAATCGTACAGCAAGCAATATCCGAGCGTTGTCGTAAGCGGTAGCAGCGTTGCCAATATCACCGTTCCTAAGTCGGATGTATTCGACAACGAATTCAAAAAACAATCGGTTATAGCGGAAGAAAAAGAAAGACTTACAAAAAAAATGGATAACTTCCAAGCGTGGGTAACTGATTTAAGTACAGCGCATACTCCTGCAACCGCAGAAGATATTGCGAAAGTTGAAGCAAGCATTATCGAATTGACAGGCATTATTAACGTGTTTATAGAAAGTTATAACGAATTTACCGAAGAATATTCTGATAAAGAACTCGCAAGCGACATAAAGATTATTTCCGCCGCTTCGCCTGTTTCGAGCATCGCAACCGTTCCTTGGCTTCAAATTATGCTTATATCTCTCGGCATAGGCGTTGTGTCGGGGCTTATTATGACTCCTGTCGGCGTAAAAATCAAAGAGGCAATGAAAGTAAAAAAAGCTAAGAAAGCCGCTTTGGCTGTTGCCGTTTCGGGTGAAGACAACGTCGCCGCAAATGAAAACACAGACTCAAAAGTCGAAGAGTAAATAGAATAATTTTAAAGATATTTTAAAAATCAAGAATAATCGATTAAAATCGATTTCGGAAACGTTTAACACTAATAAAAGCGACCATACGGTCGCTTTTATTATTTTGCCTAATTATTCTGTATAATTCTTCCCCTAAAAAAGTCGTTTTTAACTTTTAATACTTATTTTTTAATTTAATTGATAATTGTTGCTAAATAATATCTATTGCTTAAATAAACATTTATTGCAATAATACCTATCGCTTAATTAACACGTTTTTTGTTAAAATGTACTAGCATTCAATTAAACGTTGATTGTTTTAATTATGCTTCCCGTTTAGCTAAACTTTTTTACGTTAAGTTTAATCAAACAATTATTGCTTGATTTGTGTGGCGTTTAGCGCAGGTAGGTTATATTTCGTCTGTTTGAGCATAATATGTTAAGAGGTGAAATATGGAAGACAGATGTATTTGTTGCGGAAAAGTCGTACCTGAGGGAACTATGGTTTGTCCCGATTGCTTAGCAAAGGCGAGCGATAACGTGCCTAACGGTGGCGCGTCCGATTCGTCGTTAAAGACAAAAAAGGTTTTGTCTGCAAAAAAGGACTGATATGGCGGCATACGAAACGTATGTCGTTAAAGCCTTCAAGCGTAATTTTAGAGCAAACGTATTAGAATAGCAATTTGCACTATATGAGCAATTCGCATTATATGAGAAGTTTACCCAACTGCTTTGCGTAGGGCGGCAAAAACCATCGGAGCGACAAGTCAAAGTCAAACACTTTTAACGTAATTAAGCTCGGATTAAGTTCATAGACGCTTGCTGCAAGGCTAATGGCCTGACTATGCTTGACTATTACTTGCGGCGGTGCTATAATCAATCGCAAAGAATAGACGTACAAATGGCGTTACAGAGGATAATATGATTAAAAATCGAATGTTAAAGTTCACTAAAAAAGAAAAAAGTAACATTGTGGACTTTTTGATTTTACTTGCTTGTTCGGAACTATTGTTAGTATTTTTCAAATTTAATATGTCGGCTCCTATCGATTGGCGTTATTACGTCGCATTACCGATATATTCGATTTTCTTCTATTTTGTTTTTCAGTGCATATTCAAACTGAATAAAATATTGTGGGAACACGCAAGCGGAAAGCCGTTTTTGGTTTTGCTCTTGATTTTAATTCTTGATTTCGTTTTTACGGCGGCTCTCGGATTTGCGACGTTCGGATACGCAAAGTGGTTGACTTTCTATTTCGTGACGTTGTTCCTTATCGTTTATTTGGGACTTTCGGTAGAAAAATTGTCGTCATGGCAGTTGTATTTGAGGAAGCACCAATTAAAGCACGTTCTTGACGTAAAGAGCAGTGCAAAAAACAATACTCTCATTATCGGCGCAGGCTGGACGGGCTCTGCCATAGCGAAAGGCTTTGCAAACGACCCGAGCATCTTTAAGCCTGTTTGCTTTGTCGATGACAGCGAAGAAAAACAAGGCAAGCAAATTGTCGATATCCCTGTCGTGGGAACGACGAAAGACATTGCGAGCGTCGTTAAAAAGTATTATATAAGAAAAATTATTTTTGCAATTCCTACTTGCGACCCTGTTAAAAAGGCGGCAATCATCAACGATTGTATAGCGACAAAGTGCGTTTTGAAAATTATTCCGCCTGTTCAGGAACTTGTCGAAAGCGCGGATATGACAACTCAACCGCGTGACGTCAAAATCGAAGATTTGCTCGGACGCGAACCGATGACGTTCGACTCGAAGGAAGTTAAGGAACATATTCAGGGCAAAGTCGTTTTGGTCACGGGCGGCGGTGGTTCGATAGGCAGCGAACTTTGCCGTCAGATTGCGTCGTTTGAGCCTAAACAACTCATCATAATGGAAATTTATGAAAACAACGCCTACGACATTCAACAAGAGCTTAAAAGGAAATATCCTAAGCTCGATTTGCAAGCCGAAATTTGTTCGATTGCCGATTACGACAAATGCCGTATTCTTTTCGACAGATATCGTCCCGAACTTGTTTTCCACGCGGCGGCGCACAAGCACGTTCCGCTTATGGAACACGTCCCTGAACAGGCAATCAAAAACAACGTTGTCGGCACGCTCAATCTTTGCAAGTTGTCGGCTGAGTTTAAGGTAAAAAGATTCTTGTTGATTTCGACGGATAAGGCGGTAAACCCGACTAACGTTATGGGTGCGTCAAAGCGTTGTTGCGAAATGATTGTCAAATATCACGCACAGAGATTCCCGAATACGATTTTCTGCGCCGTTCGTTTCGGAAACGTTTTAGGTTCTAACGGCTCAGTAATTCCGCTTTTCAAAAAGCAAATCGCAGAAGGCGGTCCGGTTACGCTTACCGATAAACGCATAATAAGATACTTTATGACGATTCCGGAAGCCGTTTCTCTTGTCCTTCAAACGGGAACGTTCTCGGAAACGGGTGAGATTTTCGTTCTCGATATGGGACAACCCGTCAAAATTCTCGACCTTGCGGAAAACCTTATCAGACTTTCGGGCTTGGAACCTTACAAGGATATCGATATAGTTTTCACGGGACTTAGACCGGGTGAAAAACTTTATGAAGAACTTTTGATTTCGGGCGAGGGTATGAGAAAGACTTCTAACAAGAAGATTTTCATTTGCAAGCAAATCGACGTTGACGAAAAGGCGTTTGAAAAAGATTTGGCGACTCTTATCGGACTAGCGAAAGAGAACAAAGCGCCTGAGGTTAAAGAACAACTTCACATTATGATTCCGACTTACAAACAAGAGCCGAGAATCGACTAATAACAGATATAGTCACACTAATGATTTCAAAATGGTTGCGATAATCGTAATTTCAGTTTTAACTTGTATAGCGACGGTGACGCTTGCGCTTTTAAAGCCGAGCGTCGCTTTTAACGTTAAAAGCGGGAAAAGAATAAAAATCGATATTTTTTGGATTGCTCCTTTTGTCGGCGCGATTGTTATGTTATCGTGCGGCTTTATCGGAATAGGCGATTTATGGAATTCGCTAACGGCGGATATGTGGTCGGGCTTTACGGGCGGCGCGTCGTCCAAGGTCAACCCGATAAAGATTTTAATTTTATTTTTCTCGATGACGTCGCTCTCGATAGTGCTTGACGAATTGGACTTTTTCAAGTATCTCGCTTTAAAAACTCTGCAAAAAGCAGGGGACAGTCAAAAGAAACTTTTTGTTCTTTTATATCTGATTGTTTCGATTTTGACAGTGTTTACGTCAAACGATATAGTCATATTGACGTTCACGCCGTTTATATGTTGCTTTTGCATAAATGCGAAAATCGACCCGATTCCGTACGTCGTAGCCGAATTCGTTGCAGCAAACACGCTTTCTATGTTTTTGATAATAGGCAACCCTACGAATATTTATCTCGCGTCGAGTTACGGAATAAGCTTTTTGAATTACGTTGCGGCAATGGCAATTCCGACTTTGATTGCAGGCGCGGTTGCGTTTTTGATTTTGTTTTTGCTTTTCAGAAAGAAACTTTCCGAGCCGATTGATAAATCGGCAGAAACGATTGAAATCGAAAACAAACCTATGCTTGTCATCGCCCTTATACATATAGCGGCGTGCATTTTACTTTTGGCAATTTCCGATTTTATCGGAGTAGAAATGTGGTTTTTGACGTTGTGCTTTGCCGTTTCGCTTAATATTTGTTCGCTTATTTGTTTTGCCGCGCAAAGACAAAAACCCGTAGTTTTATGGTCGGCGATAAAGCGTATACCTTGGTCGCTTGCGCCTTTCGTTTTATCTATGTTCGTGATAATTCTGTCGCTCGAAGCGGGCGGCGTCACCGAAAAACTCGCCGTTTTGCTTTCGTCGGGCGGTAGCGCCCTTAACATTTTAAGCTTCGGACTTAGCGGCGCATTGGTAGCAAACCTTGTGAACAATATTCCGATGAGCGTTTTATATTCGTCTATGGCGGCAAGCGGCAAGATGGGGCTTATGGGCGTTTATGCGGCAATAGCCGGCTCTAACATAGGCGCGTATTTGACGCCGATAGGTGCATTGGCAGGCATAATGTGTGTCGATATAACCGAAAAGAACGGCGTAAAATTCGGATTTTTGACTTTTGCGAAATACGGCGTCATAACGGCAATCCCCGTATTGTTTGCAACTCTCGGCGGATTGTATCTTTCTTCGTTGTTCGTGTTATAAGCAAAAAGGCAATAGTAAGACTTTATCGTAAACTTTCGGAAAAGGTTTGATAAAAAGATTTTACATTAAAAACTCGGATAGGTGGCTATTCGCTTGGATTTTGTTTGACGGCAAATCGAATAACTTGAAATTTAATTGTAAAGGCAATAGCAAAATTTTTAAGCATCTAAGTCTAAGAGAAAATGTAATCGTAAAGTATTTAATGTTTTGAAAACAAAAAAAAGCAACGCTTAGCGTTGCTTTTGTTTTGTATCCGTTTTCTGCTTAAAAGATTTAACACTTCATATCGATTTTTTTTGTTAATTTAACACTTCGTTTCGGTTTGTTTGAAAGTTTAACGTTTTGTGTCGGTTTATTTGATTCGATGACTAAATGATTTGTATATACTTGTTTGTTCTGCGTTTAAGGCATTTATAAGTTTAAACTTAATGTACCTATATTTGCCTATCGAATTTGCTGTTTTACCGTCAAACAATGTTGCATAAAAACGCTTTTAGACGTTGCATTAGCAACGCTTATATCAATAAACCTCTTCGGTGGTGTTAAGCTGGGTGCTGTTCATCGAAGCGAAATTGAAACCGTATTTTGCAAGAATAGCGTTTTCGGTTTCCGACTGTTTTGCGACGACTGCGTTATCCATCGGAATTCTGCCGTCTTTATGCAATTTTTTGAGATTAGAGTCGTTTGTTTTTTCGCTATGTTTGATATGTTTGTCAATGCCTTTTATTTCGGCTTCGTATGCCTTTTTATCGGCGGCGTCTAAAACTTTAAACGATTTTACAAGGTCGCCGAAGAGCGTTGCGCCCTTTTTAAGCCCTAAACTTTTATATGAAAGAGCTTCGTAATTAAAGCCGTTTCGATAGTCGCATATAAAAGCGTCGTAGGCAAAGCATTTCAAAAGGTCGATGCCTGCGGCAATATCACCGCCGTTGTATTTCGTGCTAAGTTCGTAAATAACTCTGTCATTTTTCATAGTGGCCTCCTGCTAATTGATTTGCTATTAAAGCGATAGTTTTTATTACGGAAAAGTATGTTTACCGTAAACTGTCGCGCCGTTTTGGTCGGCGTAAAGCGTTATGATGTCAGTTTAGGACAAAAAACTTTTTAATAAGGTCTTGCGGAGCGAAAAGTTCGCCTTTTAAGCCTTCGTCTTCGTTGAACGTTTCGTGACTGCCGAGTTTTTCTTTCGACGAGTACATCAAAAACGGAACAGGCGTGCCGTCGTGCGTTCTTGTCGAAATCGGGGTGAAGTGGTCGGGCATAACGAGCATAGCCAAATCCGAACCCTTAAACGCCTTTAAAACCATTCCTATGATTTTTTCGTCAATCAGCTCGATAGAACGTTTCTTGCCGTCCACGTCGCCTTGGTGGCCGCATTCGTCGGGAGCTTCGAGATGAATGAAACAAAAGTCGCTTCCTTCTTTAAGCGTTTTGATTGCCGCCGCCGCTTTTCCGTCGAAATTGGTGTCTATGGTGCCTGTCGCTCCTTCGACGTCGATACTCTTCATTCCGCCGCCGATTGCGATACCTTTTAAAAGGTCGACAGCCGAAATCATTGCGCCGTCGATTCCGTAACGCTGCTTGAAATTTTCAAGTTTAGGGCGAGTGCCTTGCCCCCAAAGCCAGATGCTCGTTGCCGGATTTTTGCCCTCGGCGATTCTTTTGAGATTGACAGGGTGGTTTTTAAGTATATCTTCCGACTTTTTCATAAGGTCGAGATAAAGTTCGGCGTTGTCGCCTTTCGGAAGGTAGTCTTTTATCGGTTTATTCGTAATATCGTGCGGTGGGGTAAGCTCTGAGTTCGTAAGGCCGTTTTTACAGATAAGGCAATGGCGGTAGCTTACGCCTGCGTAGAATTTCAAAAGGTCGTTACCGAGTTTTTCTTCGACGGCCTTTATAAGTTCTGCGGCTTCGGCGGTCGAGATTTCGCCGCTCGAATAATCTATCATGGTTTTTGCTTCGTAAGGCTCGTTGTCCGACAAAGTAACCACGTTACAACGAAGAGCAACGTCGCCCTTTTGCATATCTATGCCGAGCGAGAGCGCTTCGAGCGGGCTTCTGCCCGTGTAACACGCTTTTGCGTCATAGCCGAGCGCGGAAAGGTTTGCAACGTCAGAACCCGGTTTCATTCCTTTAGGAACAGTATCCACTCTGCCGATAAGAGCGGTTTTTGCCATCATATCGACGTTTGGCTTGTATGCCGCTTCGAGCGGAGTTTTTCCGCCGAGCTTGTCGATTTTGAAATCAGCCATTCCGTCGCATAAAACTAATACGTATTTCATAATTACCTCGCTTATAATTTAACACGAAAACGGAGTTATGTAAATAATGAAAGATTAAATAGTAAAATAAATGACAAAATTCTCGGTTTAATTCGATTCTATAAATCCTTTAATCGAAAAGAGAGATTGTTGCTGTCAAAGGCGTCTGTTTTGCCAAAGTATTTTTGTGTGTTATAGGCTTAGCTTGTATTTGTTGATTTAGCGCCGACCGTTAAAGGAATATAAGTTTTAGTGTAGCTAAATATTTTGTTTAGCCGATTAAGGAGAAAAGAAACGAATTGCCCGTAGAAATAAGGCAAACCAAATCGAGCAAAATCACGATTGCGATTATATGAAGGACGTAAACGACAAGCGTGTGTCTGCCGATAAAATTGACCGCCGTATTCCAACCGCCGTCAAGTTTCGGCAAAAGCGATTTTTTGTTTTTGTAAACGGTTTTGCCGATAACGACTCCCGTGAAGAAAAATGACGCATACGGAACAAACGGGAAGAAGTCGGCAGGCGAAATTTCAAACTGCGAGAATTGCGAATGACATTTAAAGTCGATAAAGTGCAGTCCGTCAAAATATCTGGTAGGGAACAGCCAGCTAAGTTCAATCGGCAGATTTTCGGACGGAACGTAATAGTAAAAGAGCGTAAGAGTTATAAATGCAATCGATGCGCAAACGCTTACGTTTATCAAACTGCCGAATTTGATTTTTTTAAATGCAAATTCTATGACGGCATAAACGATTATGCAAGTTGCAAGGAAATTCAAAACGCCGTAGTTTACAAGCGCTTCTGCTCCTGCGAATTTCGATACTCCGAACGAAATAAGCGAATAAGCCGTTGCTATCAAAGCGAGCAATACGCCGCGTTTGAAGTTGGAGCGCGACAGCGAGCAAGAGATGCCGCAAAGTGCGAAAAAGAAAAATAAAACTATAAGGTGAATATATTTTCTCGGGCTGTCGTATAGGTAAAAATAACAAAAATCGACAAACGCTTGTCCTGCCGCCGATTCGGTAAGGGCATATCCGAAAATTTCGCAACCGAAAAAGAAAAGATGGTCGAAAATCATCAGTATTATGCAAACGCCGCGCAAAAAATCGAGTTCCCAAATACGCTTAGGCGCATCTAAAAACTCGTTTATTTTGTATCCGCAAAAGTCGTTCGACTTTTCTTTTTTTATATCTGCGTTTTGCGGATCGGGTTTAACTAAAACCTCTTTTTCGATTGTTTCCGATTTGCTTTTCAACGTCGTTTTCCGTCTTCCTTAAATTCGGTCGATACCTTTTCGAGTACGCCGTCAATCTCTTCGTAAAGGTCGTATCTGTTTTCGTATTCGTATACCGTTATGCCGGGATTTACTCTGCTTTTATAGATTTTAG
>SAMEA104315424__coassemble_1082_pt1 | contig 13877 bp, 11 predicted proteins | sample SAMEA104315424__metabat2_low_PE_052 | metagenome-assembled genome bin SAMEA104315424 (sample SAMEA104315424) | gut metagenome | biome: Monkey gut; feature: monkey-associated habitat; material: faeces | place: China | collected 2013 | reverse complement strand
TTTATTTTTTCGCCGAACTGACTGCACCAACCGAAAAACGTAGGGCTTACTTCTATGTCTTCGTATATTTTGAGCTTCCCGTTTCTTACGCTTATGTTAGGTTGTCCGAACTTGTCTTTAACCGCATCGATAAGCGTAGAATCGAACTCGATTTCCACCCGTTTTTCTTCGCCCGAAAACATAGAGAAAGTCGCTTTACGCATTTTTTCCGGAATAAATTTCGTTTCGAGCGCGGCTTCGCTAAAAGGCTCGTCCGTGCATTTTACTTCTTCCATTCTGTCCACACGATAAGTCCGCACTTCTTCGTCTTTATCGTTGTACGCAGACAGATAATAAAAATTGTCGTTTATCATAAGCGACAGCGGGTTGACGACGTAACGTGCCTTATCGTGTCGATAAACACGCTTGCCCAAATCGTCGTAATCAAAATAAACAAAAGAAATTTTATTTCCTTCGCTAAGACCTTCGTCTATTGCCGAAACGTTGTAATAAATGCTTTCGTTTTGGTGTTTAACGGTATTGCAAGTCGTTGTGTTTTTAAGAACCTTGGCTTTATTCAATCCTGCAAGTCTTGCGATTTTGTCGACAAGTTCGCCGCTCTTTTTAGGCGTTATAAAACCGGCGGCTTGAACCGCGTCAATCAAAATACGAAGTTCGGGAATTTCAAAATCGCGATTTACGACGTAATAGTTTTTACTTTGGCTTTTGTCAAACATAACTTCATAGCCGAATTCGTTCAAAACGTCTACGTCGTTATACAGAGTTTTTCTGTCGCATGCCGTGCCTTTTTTTTCAAGCCTTTCGATAAGCTCGTTTGTGGTGAGTTTATGATTTTCGTCCGTCTCTTGCCTTAGTATATCAAGTAAAATCAAAAGCCTTATTTTTTGTCCGTTCTTCAAATTGCTCATAATCCCTTATCCTTAAACAGTATTCAAAATCTCAAATGTTAAATAATAAGCTAAATTTATCCTATCATATATCGCAGTCAAAGTAAATAGTGCCCCTGTCCAAAATTTAGGACACATTGAAACGATAGGCTTATTTTATAGCATAGTTAAAAATCCGACTCTTTCCCTTGCTCGACGCTTAGCTCACTAAGCGCTTTAGTAATCGCATTTAGAGTGCCTTTTTTGTCAGCGCACCATTTCGGCGCAATCAAAAGATTTTTCGGCGGATCGCCCGTCAGTCTATGCACAACGACTCGTTTCGGCAAAACGCTCAAACAGTCGCAAAGCAAATCGATATATTCATCTCTTTCAAAAAGAGTCACTTCGCCTTTTTCATAAAGTTTTGATAACGGCGTACCTTTTAAAACTTGCAAGTTTTGCAGTTTAATTCCGTCTGTCACCGCTCCGACGTATTTGACTGTTTGAAGCATCATTTCTTTCGTTTCAAAAGGCAAACCGAGTATAACGTGCGTAACCACTTCTATTCCTATCGCTTTTAAATCGCAAACGGCTTTGTCGTAAACAGCAAGTTTATATCCGCGGTTTATAAATTCGGCGGTCTTTTCGTGTATCGTTTGAAGCCCTAGTTCAACCGTAACGGGTTTGATTTTGTTTAACCCGTTTAACAAAGCAAGTACGTCATCGCCGAGGCAATCGGGTCTTGTTCCTATGCTTAGAGCCACGATATCGTCGCAAGATATTGCATCCGTAAAAAGTTTTTCGAGATAAGCTATCGGCGCGTATGTGTTTGTGTAATTTTGAAAATATGCAATAAACTTGTTTTTTGCCTTATCTCTAACTCGCTCCTTTGCCCTTTCGATTTGCAAAGCTACATCGTCGCACGCAGGTTCGGCAAACTCGCCGCTTCCGCCCTTAGAGCAGAAAATACAACCGCCGCTTGAAATTTTGCCGTCACGATTTGGGCAGGACATTTTGCCGTCGAGAGAAAGTTTGTATACCTTTTCGCCGTATTTCTCAATTAAATAATCGCTTAATTTGTTGTAATAAAACATAAACACCTTCGTTTTATTATAACACGGGCTATCGCCTTTTCAACGTGCAAATTTATACCTTAAACAACAGCATCGACTTGCCAATCCTTCTTTTTTTTGAGATATACATATAACGCCGAAATGTAAACGCCGTGAGAACTTGCCTGCTCCTGCACTTTACTACTTGATTTACAAATCATTTAAGCGCACATTAAAGTCAAAAAGGTTTGATTTTTAAAAGTCTTAGTGTATAATAATGTAGCAAGCTGCTTTAATCGTTTATAGGTTTTGCCAAACGACTTTAAACTTGTAGCACTAAGATTGCTTTTGTTAAGCGCCCATGCTGCTTGACGAAAAAATAAAAATTGCAATTTAAGTAAACTACAAATCTACAAAGTTCGTTTGCGAGCAAAACAAATGCTCCCGTAGTTAAATGGATATAACAGTCCCCTCCTAAGGGACCGTTGTGGGTTCGATTCCCGCCGAGAGTACCACATTGGCGCGTATAATACGCGCCTTTTTACATAGTGAATTGTCATAAAAATTATGATTTTTAAAGTCGTTGGCTTATTATTGCCGTGGAGGCAAAATATGAGTTTTACTTTTTATAAAAACAAAAAAATACTTGAAACGCAACCTATTCATTTGGTACAAGGCGAAGATAACGTAACGAAACTTGAAATTCCTTTGAGCATCGACCCAGACGATTTGTATCATTGCTATATGGAATTCAATCAGACGAACGGCTATAAGTTTTTTGCCGAACTTACAAGATGCGCCGAACACTTCGAATATTCTTTCACTTCGGCAGTAACTAAGCACGTCGGCGAAATCGATATGCAACTCGTTTTGCAAAAGAAAGACAACAGCGAAATTTACAAAACAATGCCGATAACGGGCAAGATTATCGTTCACCGCTCTCTCAACGCTATGGAAACGGGAGTCAACGATTTGCCAGAAGACTTGTCGAAACAGATTCTTGCCATAGTAAATTCAAAACCGTCGCAAGAAGATTTGACTTTCGGATTAAGCACAAAGCTGTCCGTTTCGTCATATCAAACGGACAAAGCCGTTTACGACGCAACAAAAACTACCGTCGATTTGCTTGAACAAAACTCGGTAAAAAAGATTTCTCAAACGCTCACGCCACAAGAAAAAACGGTAGCCCGAACCAACATAGGCGCGGCGTCGCTACTTGACGTCTACCCTGTCGGCTCTATTTATATGTCGGTATCTTCGACATCGCCGAAAACGTTGTTCGGCGGTGAATGGACGCAAATTAAAGACACGTTTTTGCTCGCTTGCGGCGCAACATTTTCAAACGGCGCAACAGGCGGCGAAACGGCGCACACCTTAACGCTAAATGAATTGCCCGCACACGGCAATCACCTTCCTACTTCCGCAGCTGAATATTATTCAAAAGGAAGTGGCGGATTCTATCTTCATAAATCCGTTTTATATTCGACTTCAAACGAAGAAGGGCAAAAACGTGGCTGGAAAATGTACGGCGGAAACGAGGCATATCCCGAAGGCCTTGCTCGCGGAGGCGGCGCGGCGCACAACAATATGCCGCCATACCTTGCCGTTTATATGTGGAAACGCACGGCTTAGTTTTCCAAATCGATTTACAGCCCGTTTGACATTTATCATAAAACTACATACAAAAAGGCCGCCGATAAGGCGGTCTTTTTATTGCTTAATATTGTTGCATCTTTCTGCAAATGAACTTCATGTCTGTAATGCGTTTCTGATATTGAATTCTATTACTGTAATGGAGTTTCGTTTCTGTAATAGAACTTTATCTCTGTTACCGAGTTTTGTTTCTGCTATAAGACTTTGTTTCCGTGACTAATTTTTGTTTCTGCTTTTTCTTACTTTCGCGATTTTACCAAGGCTTAAAACTCCCACGCAAGTTCCGATTCCGTACGCAAAGTGCAATGCAAAAAACAAGAACGGCAATGCGAACATTGCGAGAACCTTTTTGTTCGACACGCAACATAAAAACGAAAGTCCCAAGTCGACTAAAACGTAGCTTCCGAAAATGGCGAAAAACGGAATAGCCCACCAAATAGAGCCTAAACATGCTCCCGCTATCGCAAGCGCCATAGACGCTATCAATGCCAAGACAAACAACATAGGCACGAAATGATAAACAGAAAAAACGTTAGGCGAAACGGCAAGCGACGTTATGCCAACCCATTTTCCGTTTCCGTATTTTTGTTTCAACATTTTGCCAAACGAAGAGCGAGTTAAATATTCGGAGTGAATGTCGGGCGACATGCAAATTTTATAACCTGCTTTTCGTCTTCTGAAATGCATTTCGTTGTCTTCGGCGCGAGCAATATTTTCGTTGAAATTGCCGACTTTTTCAAAGACTTCTTTTTTGTAGCATGCGTGCGCGACGGTTTTTACATATTCCTTTTTCGCCGCATCGTTACGATATTTCGCAATGCCGCTTCCGAACATCGACTTTTCGGCGATCAACAATAACTCGTTTGCTCCGTCATCGCCTATGTTCGTTCTGACGCCGCCGCAAACGTTTTCTCCGCTTTCGATGCATTCGACGTTTTTCCTTACAAAATCGGAAGGTATCTGAGTATGCGCGTCAAGTCTGACCAACATATCGCATTTAAAATTATCGACGACTATTTTCCAACCGCACGGTTGTATGCGTTTTTCGTTCGTCAACACTTGAACGCCGAAAAACTCCGACTCGTACTTGTTTTTGAACGAGTTCATCAAGTCGAGCGTTTTATCGCTTGATTTTCCGTCGACTAAAACTATTTCAATCGACTTATGCGGATAGTCTTGTTCTAAAAGCTGATTTAAAAGTACGTTCAAATTTTTAGCTTCGTTGTAAGCTATAATTCCAACTGATATCGTTTGCATAATTACTTCTTTAACACTGCAAAAACGGTTTTGAATATAATTTTGACGTTATAAAACAATCCCATTTTTCTGATGTATTTCAAATTGAGATTAAGTTTGACAGGCATAATTTCGTTGATATATGCCGTCTCGGTGTCTTCCGCATTTTCCAAAATGGTATTTTCGTCTCTGAATACGATTGACGCTTCGTCGGTTATGCCCGGTTTAACCAAAAGAACGTTTCTTTGTTCTTCGTTGTACATTGCGACGTATTTAGGAACTTCCGGTCTTGGACCTACAAAACTCATTTGTCCGACAAAGACGTTGAAAAGTTGCGGCAATTCGTCGATTTTCGTTTTTCTCAAAAACTTGCCCACTTTTGTAATTCTGCTGTCGCCGCTGGTCGAAATTTGAAGTCCTTTCGCTTCGGCGTTGGTCACCATGGTGCGGAATTTCATAATTTTGAATTCCTTGCCGTTTTTGCCGACGCGAACTTGTTTAAAGAACGCTCCGCCTTTCGAGTCGCAAACGATTGCGAAAGATATAAGCATAAACGGCAGAGCCAAAAACAACAATGCGATAAAACTGACGATTAAATCGAAAACTCTTATGCAAAATCTTTTAAACCATTTTCTTTTGACAATCTTCTTATAATCGATTTTTTCGTTTGTATTTTCCTTGACGCCGTTTTCGGTTTTGGCAGACACCGAAATCGAATCCGTTTGCTCGGTTATAGCTTCTGCTTCGTTCGCCGATTGATTTTCGGTTATGATTTTTTCTTCGCTCATTTTACAATTTCCAAAGCCTTTTTGTAACAATCGATGACGTAACCGACTTCTTCGTCCGTAAGCAACGTATGAAGCGGCAACGTAATTTCGTTTTCGTATCTTGCATAAGCTGCAGGATAGTTTTTAATATCGAAGCCCAACGCCTTATATGCCGTGTGCATAGGAAGCGGCTTGTAATGCACGTTTGTTGCAACGCCGAATTCCGCCATCTTCGTTATGATTGCGTTGCGTCTTGCCACGTCCGCGCCGATAACTCTTGTAAGGCACAAATGCCCCGAACCGCTATAATCCTTTCCGTATTGAGAAATGAACTCGATGCCGAGAGGACTAAGTTCTCTTTCGTAACGCTCGAAAATTTCCCTTCTTCTAACAAGCATTCCGCCATAGCGTTTAAGCTGAACAATTCCGATGCTTGCCATAATGTCCGTCATATTGCATTTTTGACCGAGCAGACAAATATCGTATTCCCAAGCGCCGATTTTCGTTTTTGCAAGCGCATCTTTGTTTTGGCCGTGCAAGCTCCAAAGCATAAACTGCCTATAAAGTTCTTCGTCCTTTTCATCGCTAAGGCTTAGCCAAGTAACGGCGCCGCCTTCTGCGGTCGTAAGATTTTTGACGGCGTGAAAACTGAATGACGAAAAGTCCGCAAAAGTTCCCGCCCTTTTGCCTTGCCTTTCTGCGCCGAAGCTGTGCGCCGCATCGGCAAGCAAGATTATTCTGCCATAGGCCTTTTGCAAATCGTTTGACGGTTTGAACAACGATTTTTTTGCATTCACGATTTTGTATAATCTGTCGTAATCGCAAATTACGCCGCCGATGTCGACGGGAATTATCACCTTGGTCTTTTCGGTGATAAGCGTTTCGAGCATATCGTAGTTCATTTCGTATCCGTCGCCCACGTCGCACAAAACGATTTTTGCGCCGACGTGTTCGATAACGCTTGCGCTTGCCGTGTAGGTATATGCGCTCGTGATAACTTCGTCGCCTGCGCCCACGCCCAAAACGCGGAGAACAAGCTCCAAACCTGCTGTTGCCGAATTAAGGCACACTGCTTTTTTCGTTCCGCAATATTCTGCGATTTGCTTTTCAAAAGATTTTGTTTTAGGGCCTGTAGTTATCCAGCCCGAACGAAGAGTATCCGCTACTTCGTCTATTTCCGCCTGCGATATATCCGGCGGAGAAAACTTAATGTTCATATTATTCCTCATACTTTGTCGTGAGTGGTTTTAGCCGTTAGCTACGGCAAAACCACAAACGTGGTTTGCTTAATTATATACCACCTTAAAACCGTTGGCAAGCATTAGCAAGCAAAACTAAGGCTAAGCGCACCGTATGCGCCGTTTTAAATGCCTTCGTCTAAAATATCTTGTACGATATCCGCCGATAATAAACATAATTCTAAGCAGGGACGCTTTTTATAGTATTCGTCTGTGCGTTTCTCGGGAGCGCCGCCGTCTGTATGTTTAACTCCGCTAAGCAGTTCGCGGCAAATATATGAGCCGCATTTTTCGGAGAATCTCGAAGTCAATTCTCTTACCCTTGCATAGTGTTCGGATTTTGCCTTGTTGTCCGAAGGGTCGGCATAACCTTTCAAAATCCCTAAAACGAATGCGCCGCCGCTTATAGTTCCGCAAACCTCTCTAAGCCTTGCCAGTCCGCCCCCGAACGACGACGTCAGTTTTGCTATCGTTTCTTCGTCAAGCCCTATTTCGTCTTTAAATGCCAGCGCCACCGCTTGGGCGCAGTTGTAACCTTTTTCAAAATACTCTTTTGCAATTTCACCTTTTGTCATATTTCACCTTCTTCATAAGCGCTGTTTCGTCATTTCCTTGCGTTCTTAACTTATCGGACACGCCCTGCGGTTGATTCCAAATTTAGGCAAGGCGTTTAATATTTGTGCCGCATAAAACATGTTTTTACAGCGTTTATATTTAGATTATATATCATAGTCAAGTTTAAAGGAAGAGATTGCCACAAATTTATAATTTTACGTTTACTAATTATCTTGATTAAACGCCGAAAAATTTATATAATCGAATTAAAGAAAATAGACGGAGAAATTTATGGAAGCGACGAAAGACAAAAAAATCATAGTTTTGGGCGCAGGACTCGGCGGTCTGCTTGCGGCATACAGACTCGGACAGGCAGGCTTTGACGTTACGGTTTACGAAAAAAAACCTAAATCAGATCTCGGCTATCCTTGGCACGACTCCGTAAAACCGGACACCTTTTCGGACGTAAAACTTCAAGTTCCGAAAGAAGCGCTGATTAAAAAGCAACGTTTGAATTTTTTCTGTTTGCAGTCCGACAGCTTTGTAAGACAAAAAGAAAAAGCGGAAAACAGTTATGACGTAGACAGAAAGATGCTTCTGCACTATATGTTAAACCTTGCCGAATCTTGCTGCAATGTCGTTTACGATACCGCCCCCGATTCGCTTATAGTGGACAACGAACAAATTAAGGGCGTCGTTATAGGCGGCGAAAAGATTTACGCCGACCTTGTTATCGACAGCACCGGTTGTACTAGTCCGTATCGAAAAGACGTACCCGAAAAATTTCTCATTCAAAGCGATATAAATCCCGATGACTATATGCAGGGTTACAGAGCCTTTTATAGACGCAACCCCGTTCACAAAAAGACCGTCAGCAACGTTTATTTGAAACCTGACGCAAGCGACTCGGTTATGTGGTGCAAAGACGCCCCGTCTGACGACGAGGTTGACGTTTTTATCGGAAAAATTAACACACTGACTGATGAAGAAATAAATACGTTTTTAAATATGCTTCGCGCCAAAAACGAAATTCTCGGTGACGAACTTTTAAGAGCGGAAAGGGCAACGCTTGCAGTCAGATACACGCTTGCAGTCTTCGTTGCGGACGGCTACGTCCTTTGCGGCGACAGCGCGTTTATGGAAATGCCTATGGTCGGTTCGGGAATCGAAAGCGCGCTTAAAGCAGGCAACTATCTTACGAACGTTATTCTATCGCCGTTTTGTTACGATTTCAGCGCAAAAAAACTTTGGGATTATGAAGTAAAGTTTATGCGACACGTCGGCTCTAATTTTATCGCCGCCGACTATTTAAAACGATGGGCAATGTCGCTTAGCGACGAAGATTTAAATTGGGTATATTCGAGCGGAATTATAACGCAAAACTTTACCGCATTAGAAGATGAAGAAACGCCGAAAAGGTTCAGCATTAAAGGCATAAAAGAACGCAATCCGAATTTTTTCCAAAAAGCAGGCATTGCCTTAAAACGCCGCGACCTTTTGTCCAAAACGATAAAAGCGCTTAACACTGCCGCGCAAGCGAAACTTACGGCTATGCTCATTCCGCCTGTCTATAAAATCGAAAACATTAAAAAATGGGCGGCGAAATACGACTCGATTATCTATCCGCAAACGCTTGACGAAAACGAACAGACTAAATAATAATTATTCGCCGCAAGCGATATGAACTAACGTTATTAAAATGAAGTTTTGACAACTTCGTTCCTGTCGCATAGCCAACAAACGGACATCAATAAATAACGCTATTAACTGTCGACAAATCAGGCTTTTATTCTTCTATCTTACGATTAAACGTATTTTTGTTTTTCAACGTCTATAACGCCCCTTGTGGTAAGACGCAATTTAGGAATAACCGGAAGAGCCATAAAGCTAAGCGTCATAAACGGGTCAATGCCTTTGTTTACGCCTATTTCGTAGGCTTTTTGTTTTGCAGTTTCAAGTTTTTCGTTTATCGTTTCAAGCGGTTCGTCGCTCATTATTCCGGCAATCGGAAGTTCAAGTTTTGCCAAAACCTTTTCGCCGTTTGCGACCACTATTCCGCCGTGAGCTTTTGCGACTTCGTTCACAGCAAACGCCATATCTTTTTCGTTTGCGCCGACAACTATAATGTTGTGCGAATCGTGCGAAATGGACGTTGCTACTGCGCCGCTCTTTAAGCCGTAACCTTGAATATAGCCAATGCCGATATGTCCCGTGTTTTTATGTCTTTCGACGACGGCGATTTTCAAAATATCTTTTGTCACGTCGATTTTGTCGGCATAGCCGTTGTCTGTCGTGACGATTTCGCCGTTTATCATTCCTATTAAGCCGCGTTGTCTTTCTTCTTCAAAATCGGTTTCCGAAAGAGTCTTCACCTTCATTGTGTCGTGAGCGGCTCTGTCAAGTTCGGCGTTTACGGTCGGTTCGGCAAATTTTTCAAGTTTGCCGCTATTAAACATAACCTTGCCTTTTTTAATTACGGTAAGCACGTTAAAGTTTTTAAAATCGTCGATTATGGCAAAGTCGGCAAGATAACCCGGCGCGATTGCTCCGCGGTTGTTCAAAAGGAAATATTTTGCGGCTTGATGTCCTGCCGCTTTTACGGCAATGATAGGATCGACGTTAAACTCGTTTATTGCCCTTTTGACGATATAATCTATATGTCCTAAACCTAACAAATCGTTCGGGTGCTTATCGTCGGTGCAAAACATACATCTCGACGCAAATTGCGGAACTAAAAGCGGATACAACGCTTCGAGGTTTCTCGCCGCCGTACCTTCTCTTATCATTATAAATTGTCCGCGACGAAGTTTTTCCATGGCGTCGTTTATGTCCGAACATTCATGATCGGAGTAAACGCCTGCCGAGATGTAAGCGTTAAGGTCGTTATCTTTCAAAAACGGCGCGTGACCGTCAATTTTTTTGTGATGCGCTTGCGATGCGATTATCTTCGATACGACTGCGCCGTCGCCGGCGATTACGCCGTAAGAATTCATCATTTCTGCCAAGCCCAAAACTCTCGGATGCTCAAAATATTCGTCGATGTCGCGATAGCTAAGGTTTGCGCCCGACTCGTCCATAGGCGTTGCAGGTACGCAAGACGGAAGCATAAAATAAGTGTCTACGGGAAGTCCTTCCGTACTTTCGAGCATATACTCTATTCCGTCCGTTCCCATTACGTTTGCTATTTCGTGCGGGTCGGTGACAACCGCCGTTGTACCGTGCGGCAAAACCGCCTTTACGAATTCGGCAGGTTTTGCAAGACTCGATTCCAAATGTATGTGAGCGTCGATAAATCCCGGACAAACGATTTTGCCCGTCATATCCATTTCCTTTTCGCCGTCGTATTTTCCTATGCCGACGATTAAGCCCTCGCAAACCGCAATGTCAGCCGTTTGTAATTCGTCCGAAAAAACGTTGACGAAAGTTGCGTTTTTAAGCACAAGCGCCGCTTTCTTTCTACCGCTTGCCGCCGCAATAACGTTCTGTTTTTTCAATAGTTTTCTCGATATCTTTTCTTCATAGCTCTCTTTCATGTCCGCCTCCTGAATTTTTCGGCGTCAAATTTAAATCGACGCAAACATTTTCTTTTCGTTTGTTCGGTTTTGTTTTATGATATTAAAGTCTTAAAGGTTTTATTTAAATCAATACGCATTGACATAATTAAAATTCCGCTTAATTAATTAGACTTCACGTTACGCAATCTGCGTTATTGCCAAAACGTATCAATTATTCTAAAACGTTTTTTATAATATATCACATTTTTTTTGCGTTTCCAACCGTTTAAAAAATTTTACTGTGTTTAGCATAAAATCAAAGTATTAATTAAACGCCGTGATAAAATTTCCGCCTTAAATAAAAACATGCTACTTTAATCGCACGAAAATAAATTCTATCCGTTTTTTGGTTTTCACCGTTTTTTCGTTTATTACGCCGGATAAAGCTATAAACGCTTTATTCGCTATTTAAAGCAAAAAGTTTATCACAAATTTTTATGCAAATATACTGATTTAAAAACGTCGCAAAATAAAAGATAAGGCAATGCCTTATCTTTTATAAATCGTCTGCGTCCTGAACAGGTTCTTCACCCATGGACGGCATACCCGTATACATTCCGTTCGGGTCTGCTATAGCACTAAGAAACGGTGCTTTGATAGGCGGATTATTCTTTGTCGCCTTGCTTTTTTTATCACGTTTTTTCTTCATATTTTTAGTTTGACTAAATCTTCATGTTTTATTCATGCGTTTGTTTTTTTGTCTGCATAAAGTTAGTCGTCTTTAACATCGTACAGCAAAAAATTAAACGATAGCGGCTATTCGGTTTTATTGAAAAATTTCGCTTTCTTTATGTGCCTGATAGCGTCTGAATTCAAAGCTTTGCCGTCATAAAACAAACTTTTGACTTTATGAAACTTTTGACTTGCCTATTCTACGCGAAATTTATTTCTCTACCCGTTTATGACTTTTGCAGCCGTAACCGTCGCCGAGCAATTATAAATCATTACGTATCATAAATAAATTGCTTTTTTAAAAACTTTGGTTTATAATTTCTTTCGGATATCGGCATTAATATTTATCTTTAAAAAGTCACGCCGTGCTACGTTAAGAATATATTCAAAATCAAAAAAAGGAGCATCATGGAAAAACAATATATTAAAGAATTATTTAAATTGATTAATAAATATTCTTATGCAAAAATGACCGTTTATGAATATCGTGACAGCTTTCCTGCCGCTTTTGAAAAAGCAACACCGGAATTGGAGGCGTTCATCAAAGGCTCTTCTAGTGCCATTTACGAAATAATTGACGATTGTAATATAATAAAAAGAGAATTAGCGGGAATTAAAGACCCTGAACCTATTCCGGATGAAAACTATTTGCCGCCTTCAACAACAACTATAAAATATAATAGCGCACGCGTCCTTCCGTTGCTTGAAGACCTTATATGGGAAGGCCAACGACCTACCGACCTTGAACTCACGCAGGGAGATTTTTATAGTTTCACCGAAACTGAGCACAACGGGAAAGGTTTATATGACGGTTACAAAGAATCACTTTCGGATAGCTTTAAAAACCAACCCGAAAAAGCTCAGGCATTCGACAACGCTTTTAATCCGGCCAAAATCGCTTTTGGAGGCGACAACGCTTTTAATCCGACCAAAATCGCTTTTGGAGGCGACAACAATTTGTACTCGGCTTTTGAAACTCTGTACTCTTCAAAAGACAGTTATACGGATAAAGCAAGCGACAACGCTAAAGAAGACGAAAAGCAAAACGGCGGCATGAAATTCTGCCCTTATTGCGGAAACAAACTTACCGTCCCCGATGCTAAGTTCTGCCCTAACTGCGGTAACAAAATCAATTAAGTCCTAAAACGTGAACGTAAATTCCGGCGGCACGTCGTCCGCCACTCCCAACGATGCCTAAGCGTTAAACCTTGCTCTTTTTATCACGTTCCCTTTACGCCGTCAGACTGATTGAATTACTAAGTACGACAAATAAATTGCTTTTTAGTATCTTTGGTTTATAATTTTTCATAGCTAAGCAAGGTTGTCTTAAGCATTTCCAGCTATTGCGTAAACATTTTGAAAAATCAAAGGAGTCATAATGGAAAAACAATATATTAAAGAACTGTTTAAATTAATCAATAAACACACCTACGCAAAAATCACTGTGTACGAATATCGTGACAGCTTCCCTGCCGTTTTTAAAAATGCCATTCCCGAGTTGCAAGCAATAAAAATCGAACGTCCTTCCTGGAGCGGGGCGATTAACGAGGTCATTAGTAATTGTGAAGTTATAAAAGAAGAATTAGCTAAAGTTACGGAGCCTGAATTTATTCCGGGAGAAAGTCACTTGCCGCCTACGACAATCGTTATAGACGATTTCGGCACGCGTACTCTCCCAATACTTGAAGACGTAATCTGGGAAGGGCAACCGTGTACCGACCCTGAACTCAGACAGGGAAATCTTTATGAAACCTACAAAGAAGTAGTCACGGAGAAAGCTAAAACTCAACCGAAAAAAGCACAGGCGTTCGACAACGTTTTTAATCCGCTTAAAAACATTTTGGGAGAAAACAGCCTTGGTTTGTTTTCCTCGCTTGATACTTTATTCTCTTCAAACAAAACCGATGAAGACTCCGCCCAAAACGATTACAACGCAAATGACGTCGTTGAAGAGGAAAACCGGAACGGCGGCATAAAATTCTGCCCTTATTGCGGAAATAAATTGACAGTAGCCGGTGCAAAATTCTGTCCTAACTGCGGAAAATCGCTGAATTAAAATCAAAGTTGCTCTTGCCTTTGTCGGCGACAAAGGCAAGATAATTTATAAAGGCGACATTTAGCTTAAAATCGGCTATGCAGCTTCCCAAAAAGTTTACGCCGAAATGCCGATTTTATACGTAAAAGCACCGACGCAAAAAACAAATTGCTTTATACTTAACCTTGCTTCCTTAGTTAAATGGATATAACAGTCCCCTCCTAAGGGACCGTTGTGGGTTCGATTCCC
>SAMEA104315424__coassemble_1080_pt1 | contig 13949 bp, 12 predicted proteins | sample SAMEA104315424__metabat2_low_PE_052 | metagenome-assembled genome bin SAMEA104315424 (sample SAMEA104315424) | gut metagenome | biome: Monkey gut; feature: monkey-associated habitat; material: faeces | place: China | collected 2013 | reverse complement strand
GGCGGCATTTATCGCCTTTACGTCGCTCGGTGTAGAAATCGGCGAGTTGTTCTTCGGAAATAAAGAAGCAGGCCGTTTCGTTTCGATTTGCGCATCTCTTATGTTCTTTATCGGCGCAAACCAAACGACAACGCCCGTCCTTAACTCTCTTGGGCTTGAAAACAAAACGCTAAGGAATTATATAATAGGACTTGCCTTGTTCATTCCGCTAATTCTCGTTTTGCCTAAATTCGTAGGGGTTTATTCAATCGCCATAGCAAACGGCGCAATGCTGCTCGTAAGTTGCTTATTAAACTTTCTCACGCTCAAAAAACGCGGAATAAAACTTAACTACAAATTGAGAAATCTGTTTATGGCGGCTCTTACAGCGCCTTGTATACTGCTGTCGAATTTTTTGAGAGGAATCTTGAAAAATTATCTTACCGATTTCTTCGTCATTTTGTTTTGCTCGATTGTCGCAATCGGCTTGTACACGCTTGTCGTCACAGTATTTAAGGTTATGCCGATTAACTTTTCGTTCAAAATCAGACGCAAGGACAAAAAAACCAAACTCACCAAAAGAAAAACAAGAAAACAGACGCTTGCGGTTTAACACCGCAAAAAATCATTTTCGGCTTAACTATTCTCACGATAACTCACGCAAAAACAAAACAGCACGCATAAATATTGCGGCTGTTTTCAAACTAATGATATGTTAAACAATTTCTTACGATGTATAGTTTTATATTTGGTTCTGCTCGTCGCAATGCGTCTTATGGGGAAAAGACAAATCGGCGAGCTTCAACCTTTTGAGTTTGCAATAACGTTAGTCGTTGCCGATCTTGCCTGCATTCCTATGCAAGACAACACGATGCCTATTCTGTACGGCATTATTCCGATTTTCACGTTGCTTGTTTTCCATATTCTCATCACAAAGATATGCGTAAAAAGCGTGCGCTTCCGTAGAGTTGTCAACGGAAAGCCGACCGTAATAATAAGCGAAGGAAAACTCGACGTCAAGGCTCTTAAAAAGCTCGATATGAACACAAACGACGTACTCGAAGCGTTGCGTTGCGCAGGTTATTTCAAACCGGGTGACGTAGAATGTGCGGTTGTCGAAACGAACGGCACTGTTGCCGTTTTGCCTAAATTCGCAAACGCGCCCGTCACAAACGCCGATATGGGTATCGAGGGCGGACAAAACGACTTGCCTGTCACGGCGATCGTCGAAGGAGTGTTTTTAAAAGACAATCTCAAACAAAACTCGGTAACAATCACAAAAGAGCAAATATGCGCGCTTCTCGACAACGTAGGGCTCAGACAAAAAGACGTGTTCCTGATGTCGCTCAGCGGTGAAAACGCATTCATTCAGCCATATTACGGCGACCCGATAAACCGTAGCATACAGGAGAGTCAAAATGAGTAAAACGATTATTGCAATAGTAATTTTGGCGCTTTTGATAACGGGCGGAATTTTAGACAATATGAACGTCGATAAGGTTTTCGACCAATTCGACGAAAAATTAAACAGTCTTAAAACGTTAGTCGAAGCGGAAAATAAAGAAGAATCGATAAAACAATTAAAAGAAACCACCGCATGGTGGGACGACAAAAAAACAAAGATGGAATTTTACAGCTATTCGCAGGATTTAAGACTTATATCGTCTTGCCTTGGCGAAACGCTCGGCAGTCTCGAATGCGAAGACTTTCAAAATGCGCTTTCCAAAGTGGAATCGCTTTTGACAATCTCCGCAAACACTCGCGACATACTGGGCGTCAGGATTGAAAATATCGTCTGACGACTTCGTCGAGATCCCCTGCGCCTAAAATCAAAATCTTGTCATATTCTCTCAAAACCTTTTGTTTGTCAAAAAAATTGTACACTTTTCTCTCGGAATCGAAATATTCGCCGCCTATTGCCTCCGCAAGGGTCTTCGCGTCAATCCCGTCCGACGGCTTTTCTCTGGCTGCGAAAGTTTTATATATGGCATAGCCGTCAAGCTTCTTTAAAGCATTTTTAAACTCTTCAAAAAAGCTGGCGGTTCTCGAATAGGTGTGCGGCTGAAATATGCCGAACACCTTTCCCCCGCCCTTTGCGACCTCTATGGTACGGCTTAGCTCCGTCGGGTGATGCGCATAATCAGAAATAACCCCTACACCGTTTAGCTCGCCCACAACCTCAAAACGCCGCTTTACGCCCGTAAAAGACTCAATTGAGTTTTCGATGCTTTTGTCCTTCACGCCTAATAGTCTCGCGACTTCTATTGCAAAAACGATATTTTCAGCATTATGTTCGCCCGAAAGTTCCGACTTTATGTTTATACCCTTATATGTGAAATTCAATTTGCCGTCACATTCACCGCTAAAATCACATTTCGGATGCAAAGCGGCGCACGATAAGTTTTTAAACTTTTTATAATCGTCATTTCTTATTACGAGTTTTCCGCCCGTTTTAATTTTCCGAGCAAATTCTTCAAATGCCGAAACGTAACTTTCGTCGGTGGGATAACAATCGGGGTGGTCACGCTCCACGTTAAGAACGACCGCCACGTCGGGCGCAAGCGACAGAAAACTTTTTTTATACTCGCACGCTTCCGTGACAAACACTTCGTCGCCGATAAACGAATAGTCGCTCTCGCCGCCTATATGACTTGTAACGCTTATGCCGCCGTCTTTTAAAATATGACTTATAAGCGCCGTAGTGGTTGTTTTGCCGTGCGCGCCCGCAATAGCCACCGTCTTTTTATGAAGCGAAGCAATATATCCCCAAAAATCGCACCTTTCATAGCAAGTCTTTTTTATCGCTCTGATTTTTATCATTTCGGGGTCACTTTCTTTTATAGCCGACGAATACACGGCGTAATCGAAATTTGTAAAAAACGGCCTTGGAGAATAGTAAATTTCTATTCCGCTTTTTTCAAGCATATCGGTTACCGAACTTCTCACAGCGTCATAACCGATTACCGTTGCACCCCTGCTCAGAGCAAAAAGCGCAAGTTTTGACATACTAACGCCGCCGATTCCTAAAAACAATATCCTTTCTTTATACATAATAAGCCTCATATCAATATATGCCGACTAGACAGCCTATTTAACTTATTTTGGTAAAATTTAAAATTGGGTATTGAAATGTTGGGATTTTTATATTAAAATATAATTACCAAAGATAAGGATGGTATTAGTTATGTTGAACATTACAGACGTAAGAGTCAGACTCGTCAAAAAGGACGATGCAAAACTTAAAGCAGTTGCTTCAATAGTTGTTGACGATTGTTTCGTCATTCACGACATCAAAATAATTGAAGGCACGGAAGGCAACTTTATTGCAATGCCATCCCGCAAGACACCGGACGGCGAATTTAAAGACATTGCTCACCCAATCAATCCGGAAACAAGAGAAATGATAAGAAAGAAAATTTTCGACGCATACGAACTTGCGCTCAAAGAGCAATAAGAATTTTAAAACAAAAAACCACCGACTAAATCGGTGGTTTATTTTTTTGGCATTTATTCGTTATTTCTTTTAGCTAATTAAAATACTTATAATCGAGTTTGCCCATATCGGTTATCGGCATCTCGTCTATTTGTTCGATTGTTTTCGGAACGTTCCAATGCGATAAATTTGCCTTTATCGTTCCTATAATCTTTTTAGACAAATCGTCGTCAATCAAAGCGTCGCCTTTCAATTCGACGATTAAATGCACGTAAGGCTTTTTGCCCTGATATCTGCATATAGCGCAACTGTTTTCGACTTCTTCAACCGAATTTACAACTCTTTCGATTTCTGTCGGAAAAACGTTTATGCCCGAAATTTTTATAAGTCTTTTCTCTCTGCCCTTAAAATACAAATAACCGTCTTCGTCCATAGAAGCAAGGTCGCCGCTACGCAAATATCTTTTTCCATCCGTTTCAAAGAACACGTCGCTGTCACCGAGATAGCCGCACATAAGTTGCTCGCCCGAAAAGCACATTTCGCCTATTTCGTCAACGTCCACTTCGCGCCCGTCTTTTAACAGCTTCAAATCGACTCCTATAAGCGGCTTACCGATAGACCCAAACTTATCACCCGACAAATTCAAAGTGCAAACGCTTCCCATTTCGGTCAATCCGTAGCCCTGAATAATCTTTGCCTTGCTGCCTGCTTTTTCCAAAAGCATGTGTGCTTCCTTTGTAAGTTCTTCGCCGAGCGAATCGCCGCCGACGTAAATATGTTTTACGCTTTTTAAACACTCGCCGAAATTCTTTTGCCTGACCATTTTTGCGAGCATATTAGGTATGACGTTCATGCAAGTAACGTTGTTCTTTTTTATGATTTTCAGCGACTTTGCCGCATTGAAAGACGGAACAAGACAAAGCGTCATTCTCGTACACATGCTTGAATGTATGGTTGCTGCAAGTCCGAAGCCGTGAAACACGGGAAGCACCGCAAACATAGAGCATCTTTCGTCATAAGGGTCGCCGAGCGTTTTAAGCATATCATAAACAAGCGCGTTTATGTTTTTGTTTGTCAATATACTCGTTTTAGGCGCGCCCGTCGTTCCGCTCGAATGCATAAAAATCGCAACGTCGTTTCCGTCGCTGTGATAAGGAGTAAATTTTGCGGTTTTTTTAAGTCCGTAAAACTTTCCGCCGAAAATCGGGCATATAACCGCCTTCACGTTGCCGAGCAATTTTTTATACTTAAAATAATTCACTTCGCACAGCAAGCAAATTTTCGGATTTGTAAGATTAAGTTGCGATTTGAAAATTTCGGGATTGCTTTTAGGATAAATAACGCTGACCGTTGCGCCTATTCTGTTGGCGGCATAAAGAGCCACAAGAGCTTGCGGAATGTTCGGCAAGCACATTGCGATATTGTCCCCTGCCTTAATTCCCATGCGGACAAATGAGCCTGCGACGTTGTCAACGTCCTTCAAAAATAAAAACAGCTCACGCTTTTTCCGTCCGTAAGCGTAAGCATTACCGTAAAAAGTAGAACGATAAATTCGCATATAGTCGAACATCGTTCTGCCGGTATTTTCAAACTCACCCAAATAACTCATTTTCCACCCTTACGTTTAGTATAAAAAAATAAAAACGATAAGTCAATAACATACGACGATTATTACGATAATTAAACAAACAATTTGTCAAAATTATTGCATCGAATTTTTATATTTTATAAAAATTTTTTACGACTTTTTTTACGTACTTTAAGATAGTCGCAACTTAGTCGTATGATTGGCAGACTACTCGCAGTCAATCGAACATAGTCCTGTTATTTTACATAACTAAATGCGCTACATTATGTCGGGCAAACAAAAAACGCCGCAACAGCGACGCTTCGTTTGTTTTTATCGGCAATGGTTGCCGAACTTTTAGTTTCGCTCAATAATTATTTTGTTTTTCTTAGAGTAAAACTTTCCATTTCGCTTAGCAATAAACTTTTTGTTCGACGCTAAAACTTTTAATCTTGTTTAAAAAAGTTTTAATCTTTCTGAAAAAAGGTTTTGTTGTTTTTAGCTTATCTCCTACGATTACTTTTTCTCATTTAAAAGTTCGGTTATGCGTTTTGAATAATACAAATCGTGAATTGCGAGTCCGATATTATAAACCAAAATTCTTTCGTCATCGCTTTCTCTGCCCTTTTTCTCGCCCGATAAAACGTCGGCTATTTCCGCAAACGACTTGTACTTGTCGAAATATTTAAACTCGTGCAAATGCCCCGTGTCATCACCGAACACTTTGTCGAACGTCAAATCGCATCCCATAAATCCGCGAGTGTGAATCGGTATAATCGTACAACCTTTCTTGTACGTTTTCTCGTCGCAAAAATCGCCGTCCATATAAGACACCGCAGAGAAAATCAAATCGCTACCAGAGAAAGTATCGACATAATTGTCACATAAGACGAATTCGACGTTTTTGATGTCATTGTATCTTTCTACAAATCTTTCGCCCTCGCCCATAAAATTGTAAAGTTTTACGACCAATTTTCTGTCCGAAAAAATATCGAAGAAAATGTCTGCTGTATGACGCATTATGTTTCCGAGTCCGATCATCGAAACGGTAGAAAAATCTTTTCTTGCAATAAGCATTGCCGAATGAACAGCAACCGCGCCCGTACGCATTGCGGTAATTTCGTTTCCGTCCAAAATAGCGTCCATAAGTCCCGTAGAATATTTGTACAACAAAATCTTTGCATCGAGAGCAGGAACTCTGTCGACATAGCGGTTGACAAGTTTCACGCCTGCGACGTCAAGCGGCTCCATAATCGCCGGCATAGTGTTGTAAAAAACTCCGTTTTCTTTTTTAATGCTGATTTTAGGCGGCAAGTCATATTCTTTTTTATGTCTTAAACAAATGTCTACCCATTCGACTTTTTGTTTAGATGAAATGTTTAACGCCTTTATTTGTTCGTCTGTGATAATCATACAAGTTCCTTTTTCAACGCATCTATCAAAACGTTGTTGTCGTGCGTATCTCTTACTGCGATTCTGACGAAGTTCTTACCTTCAAAATAGTTTTTAGACGAAAGGTCCTTCATAAGAATGTTATATTTATCGAGCATCTTTACACACAAATCGTAAGAAGAGGTTTTTCCGAGGTCTGCCATAATGTAATTAGCTTCCGAAGGATATACCTTTATCGATTTAATCTTTTTAAGTTCTCCAATCATTCTTGTACGCTCGTCGGCGATTTTGTCGCAAGCCGAAGAATAATCTTTTGCATAAAGGTTGTAAATTTGCAAGTAATATTCCGCAAAGCTGTTTATATTCCAGACTTGCATAAGGCTTCGCAAGTTCTTCAACAATTCTTTGTCATAGCTTGCCAAAATGCCGAGTCTGAGTCCCGGAACGCCGTAAGACTTGCTTATGCTCTTAACGACAACCAAATTGTCGTATTCTTTCAAAATCGCGTTGTCCAAAAGCGTAAATCTTCTGTCGCTGACTGCAAAATCGACAAACGACTCGTCAACGACAATTCGGCAGTTGTTTGCCTTTGCCACTTTAACAAGTTCGATAAGGTCGCCTTTGTCAATCAAATATCCGCTTGGATTGTCAGGGTTTACGAGCATCAACGTATCGACCGATTTTGTCATCTCGGCAAGATAGCTTACGTTGTGCGCATAATCCCACGCCGAGTTGTCGATTTTGACAAGTTCCGCGTGTCTGAAACATCTGACGTATTCGTTAAACGTCGGAAGTGCAACCGCTACTTTGCCCGTAAGATATTCGCCCAATACGTTTATAAGTTCGGCAGCGCCGTTTCCTACAAGCATACTGTCCATATCGACGCCAAAAACTCTTTCGGCGTTCATGTTTTGCATATTGAGTCCCGACGGATAATCGCAAAGTAAAACAGGAAATTCTCTTTGCAATTTTTCCACCATTCTCTTAGGCGGGAAATACGGATTTACCAAATAGCAGAAATCGAGCATTCTTTCATAACGCCAGTAGCCGCCGAATTTCGACATTACAAGATTGTACTTGTCCTTGCCTTTGCTGAACATAACGCTTGAAATGTCATAATCTTGCGCGTCGTCGATTTCATACCACGGCATATCGCCGATATCGTATCCGTAAATGCGGCTTTCGGACAATGGTGAAATGACTTTCAAAACGGTTTCGTAATAGCTGTTAAGTCCGTACGCTTTCATATAGGCTTCAAGGAAAGGAATATAAATCTTTTTGTTGAATTCCTTGCTGAGCTTATAAATGTTTACCGTTTTATAATACTGTTCGCCGCTTGCAAAATCCATATCGATTTTATCGACAAACTGAACGATATCGTTTTTCTCGTCAAGAGTGACGCAAGTTCCGTCCATCCAGCTTGCATATTTAGCGACTGCGGCAATAGTCGGATGCGGATCGTCCACAAGTTGCTTTACGATTGAAGTATCGTAAATAAGGTCGGATTCCATAAGAATGATATCGTCCTTGACAAGATAATCTTTTGCCATATAGAACGAGTAGATATTATTGCTTATCGCATAATCTTTATTGTCGATAAATTTAAACTTAACGTTTGAATTTTTATAATTGCTCTCGATATACTTGATAAGATTGTCACCGCAATAACCCACGACGATAATCATCTCTTTTATGCCTGCCATTTCAACGGCTTCTATAGCGCGGTCGATAAGTTTTTTGCCTGCTATTTCAACCATACATTTTGTATTGTTGTTAGTAAACTTGCCTAAGCGCTTGCCCATTCCGGCAGCCAACATAAGTGCTTTCACTATTTATCCTCCGATAGTTACTTAATACTTTTTAATTATATCACCACACCTGATTTTACGCAATAATTTTTTATCGTATACGCAACGACTTTAAAACGCTCAAACGTCATAGGGCAACCGTTGCATTTCAAATCCTATCGATAAATCTCAATGCATTCACGTCGCGTTTTTAACTCGCCAAGTTTAAATTGCCGCATTTTAAAATCACCGCTGTTTTAGTCGTCTCTTTTCAAATTGTCGCATATTTAACGCCGCGGCTTTTAGTCACTACTGCTTTTAGTCAACATGTTTTCAACAGATTCAGCGCTAAAAAGCATATAAAAAAAGCTACGCAATGCGTAGCTTTTTTATGCTTTGCTTTAAGATTAAAGTTCTGCGAAGTATTTGATGGTTCTGACCATTTGCGAAGTATAGCTGTTTTCGTTGTCGTACCAAGAAACAACTTGTACTTGCGTGTTGCCGTCTTCCATAGGAGCAACCATGGTTTGAGTTGCATCGAAGATCGAGCCGAATCTTGAACCGATGATGTCCGAAGAAACGATTTGGTCTTCATTGTAACCGAACGATTCGGTTGCTGCTGCCTTCATAGCTGCGTTGATTCCTTCAACGGTTGCTTGTCCTTTAACAACTGCGACAAGGATAGTTGTCGAACCGGTTGGAGTAGGAACACGTTGTGCAGAACCGATAAGTTTGCCGTTAAGTTCAGGGATAACAAGGCCGATTGCTTTTGCAGCGCCGGTGCTGTTAGGAACGATGTTCACAGCAGCTGCTCTCGAACGACGAAGGTCACCCTTTCTTTGTGGTCCGTCAAGAGGCATTTGGTCACCGGTGTAAGCGTGAACGGTGGTCATGATACCCGACATAATAGGCATATAGTCGTTAAGAGCCTTAGCCATAGGAGCCAAGCAGTTCGTGGTGCAAGATGCAGCAGAAATGATGTTGTCTTCCTTTGTCAAGGTCTTGTGGTTTACGTTGTAAACGATGGTTGGAAGGTCTTTGCCTGCAGGAGCAGAAATAACAACCTTACGAGCACCTGCGTTGATGTGAGCTTGTGCCTTTTCTTTTGAGGTGTAGAAACCTGTGCATTCCAAAACTACGTCTACGCCGATTTTACCCCAAGGGCAGTTTGCAGCGTCTTTTTCTGCGTAGATTTTGATTTCTTTTCCGTCAACAATGATTGAGTCCTCGGTTGCTTTAACTTCGTGACTGTTTGCATAGTTGCCTTGTGTTGAGTCATACTTCAAAAGATGAGCCAACATGCTTGGGCTTGTCAAGTCGTTGATTGCGACTACTTCATAGCCGGCTGCACCGAACATTTGTCTGAATGCAAGACGGCCGATTCTTCCGAAACCGTTGATAGCTACTTTAACGTTTGCCATTTATTTTTTTCCTCCAAAAAAATGTTTTCCTTTTTTTACTATTCTATAATTTTTTATCGATTAAGACAAGCATTTTAACAAAGTTTTTAATATTTACAAGGTTTTTTATACTTACGCTTTACTTATGCGCTGTATACGCTTTACTTGCGTTTTATTTGTTAGCCTTGCATAACTTTTTCGACTTTGCCCTTAGCCGCCTCGCTTATAAAGCGAATTGCTCTCCTATTTCCGTTTGCTTGCCTAATCTGACGCTTGCTTTGCGACGGCTTGAAATTATTTAAGGTAGTCGGGGTTAAGACCTTTAAGCTCCGGAATAACGAAAAGTCCGTTCTTGCGAATAAGTTTATCGTCAAAATAAATTTCGCCGCCGCCGTATTCTTCCGTGTGAATCTGAACCAAATCCCAGTGAATTGCGCTGACGTTGCCGTTCCAAGCGTCTTCGTAGCAAGCGCCCGGAGTGAAGTGAATCGAGCCTGCGATTTTTTCATCGAACAATATGTCGCCCATCGCCTTATTGATATAAGGGTTTACGCCGAGAGCAAATTCACCGACGTATCTTGCGCCTTCGTCCGTGTCGAAAACCTCGTTGATTTTTTCACGGTGGTTTGCGTCCGCTTTGACGATTTTTCCGTCCTTAAATTCAAGTCGGACGTTTTCGAACATCGTGCCGTTTTCGATTGAGCCTACGTTGTAGCTGATAACTCCGTTTACGCTATCGCGAACGGGCGCAGTGTAAACTTCGCCGTCGGGAATATTGCAAAGTCCTGCGCATTTAATTGCAGGGATATCTTTTATCGAGAAAGTAAGGTCGGTATCCTTTGCGACTATTCTGACTTTGTCCGTCTTGTTCATAAGTTCGACAAGCGGATCCATCGCCTTTGACATTTTTGCATAATCGAGATTGCAAACGTCAAAATAGAAATCTTCGAACTTTTCGGTACTCATCTTAGAGAGTTGACTCATTCCTTCGGTCGGGTAGCGAAGAATAACCCACTTCGTTTTTTTGACTCTTATGTTGTGATGAACGTTTTGCGCGTAAATCGAACTGTAATCCTGCATTTGGCTTGCCGATATATCGCTGAGTTCGAAGCTGTTCTGACCGCCGCGAATACCGATATATGCGTCCATTTGCGACATAAACTGTTCGTCGTGTTTCGTCAGAATTTCCCAATATTCTTTTGAAGACCCTTTCAAAATTTCTCGCTTTATACGATTGTCCGACATAAATACGAACGGATATCCGCCGACTGCATAAACTTCCCTGACGATATGAGCGACAAGTTGATAATCAACGCCGCTGAAATCGATCCAAACTTTCTCGCCCTTTTTTACTCGACAAGAATAGTTGACAAGATTTTTTGCTAATTTTTCAAGTCTTACGTCTGTTAACATAACGCCTCCTAATTTCGCTTATATTGTATATCAATCCGTGGCAAAATTCAACGCTTTTACAAGATTTAAAATTTAACCGTCGCTAATTATTTTGCCGTCTAAAAAATCGGTTCTTCAAAAAATCGAAACTAAAACCGTCATTTTTTGCTTTTGAAAGCAGTTTGCATAAACCGCTAAAAAAGCACGCCGCTTGCGTATTCCGTTTGTCTTTATCTTTATAATTCGGCTTTAAATATAATCTTGACTTCTACAAAAAATTTAATCATTTTGACGAAAACTTATTAAAACGTTTGTTTTATTTTATATTCTGCGGTAAAATAAAGAAAAAAAGTTATCGGAGGTTTTTATGCCACTCGTTACATCAACGGAAATGTTCAAAAAAGCATACGAAGGCGGTTATGCAATCGGTGCTTTCAACGTAAACAATATGGAAATCGTCCAAGGTATCACGGAAGCCTGTAAAGAAGAAAAAGCTCCTGTCATTTTGCAAGTCAGCAAGGGCGCAAGAGCTTATGCAAACCACACCTACCTTGTAAAACTTGTCGAAGCGGCAGTTATCGAATGTCCTGAAATCCCTGTCGTTTTGCACCTTGACCACGGCCCTGACTTCGAAACATGCAAATCGTGCATCGACGGCGGCTTTACGTCTGTTATGATCGACGGTTCGGCTCACTCGTTCGAAGACAACATCAAACTTACAAAGCAAGTCGTTGAATACGCTCACGACCACGGCGTAGTAGTCGAAGGCGAACGGAACTCTTGCAGGCATCGAAGACGAAGTCAGCCACGCTGTCGGTTCGTATACTCGCCCTGAAGAAGTCGAAGAATTCGTCACCAAGACAGGCGTTGACTCTCTTGCAATCGCTATCGGAACCAGCCACGGCGCATACAAGTTCAAGCCTGAACAATGCACCTTGAACGAAAAAGGAATTCTTGTTCCTCCTGCTCTTCGTTTCGATATTTTGGAAGAAGTTTCAAAACGTCTTCCTAACTTCCCTATCGTTTTGCACGGCTCGTCGAGCGTTCCGCAAGAATATGTCAAAATGATAAACGAAAACGGCGGTCAAATGCCAAACGCTATCGGCGTTCCTGAAGAACAATTGAGAGAAGCTGCAAAACTTTCGGTTTGCAAAATCAATATCGACTCGGATTTGAGACTTGCTATGACCGGAACCATCAGAAAGTTCTTCAACGACTATCCGTCGAAGTTCGACCCGAGAGAATATCTTAAACCTGCAAGAGCAAACATCAAAGAACTTGTACGTCACAAGCTCAGAGACGTTCTCGGCTGCGCAGGCAAGGCATAATTTTAAATCTACAAAACGAATTTTAAAGTTCGGTTATTTAGATTGTTAAAGACCAAAATTAAAAGGCTAACGAAAATTCGTTAGCCTTTTAGATTGCTTTTTAGATTACTTTGAATGATAAATTTATTTCCGCATTTTAGCGTCGGTTGTTAAACGTCCTATAAAGTGTTTATTTAATTACACTTAAAAATCAGCAATTATCCGTGCTGTCCGACTTTGCGGCAAGTCCGATTTCTACGGCGTCTTCGGAAGGGTGGTTCTCCGAATTGTCATTTCCGACCGTTTCGTTTGTTTCGCTTTCAGCCATTTCGACGCTTTGCGCTCCTATGTTCTCTGCCGTTTCATCGCTTAAAACCTCGTCGGCGTTCTCAACGACCTGTACTTCGGCAACCTTTTTCTTTTTGTGTTTTACAACGGCAACCACAAATGAGACAACAAGACAAACTACGACAAGCGCTAAGAATATCCACAAAACAATGTCCACGTATTTAATAGGAATAAACGCAGTGAGCAAAGTGAGTACGCTTGCGGCAAACAAGTTTCCGATAAAAATCGCAAGCGCGGCTTTCCATATTTTTATGTCCATAAACGCGCCAACGCCGCTACCCGTCCAAGCCCCCGTAAAAGGAAGCGGAACGCCTACAAAAACGGCAAGTCCCAAAAACTTCTTTGTGTCGGCAGACGCCTTTTTCGTCGCTTTACGCTTTTCAGCTTTATCGTTTACGCCCTGTGCCTTTGACGAGAACAACTCTTCAAAAAAGTTCGCGATTTTTCCGAAAACTTTAGTCTTTTTGAGTTTGTTCAAGATAGGTCTTAAACACAAAAGCAACGGAAAAATAACGACGCTTGAGCCTGCAAGGCAAACGAACATTCCTGCGATTTTCGATATTCCCGTCATTCCGCCCATTAGTATGATAGCGCCTCTAAGTTCGATAATAGGAATTATTGAAACAAGAAACAACGTCAGATAGTCGTTGTTTGTCCACGATTGAAAAAATTGTACGATAGCATCAGTCATAAAACCTCCTCTTGCCAAGAAAAGTATATATATTTTATTGCTTAAAGTCAAACAAATAGTTATAATATTCCCTATGGGTACATACAGCTTACAAAATGTTTTGAGTGGCCTTAGAAAGGCAGTAAACGACTATAAAATGATTTCGGACGGTGACCACGTTGTCGTCGGTCTTTCGGGCGGAAAGGACAGTATAGTCCTTGTTACGGCTCTTAAAGCCTATCAAAGATTTTCGCCTGAAAAGTTTTCGCTTACCGCCGTAAACATAAATATCGGATTTAAAGACACAAAAGAAGAGGAAGTCGAAAGGCTTAAAGCATATCTTGCCGATATCGATGTGCCGTTTATTCGCGAAGATACGCAAATCGCGCAAATCGTCTTCGACGAAAGAAAAGAGTCAAACCCTTGCAGCCTTTGCGCAAAAATGCGTCGCGGAGCTTTAAACGACGTCATAAACAGAATAGGCGCAAACAAACTCGCCTTGGGTCATAATGCCGACGACGTAGCCGAAACGCTTTTGATGTCGCTTATTTTTGAGGGCAGATTGTCTACTTTTCAACCCGTTTCTTATATGGACAGAAGCGGCGTTACGCTCATTCGTCCGCTCATTTATATCGACGAATGCGACGTAAAATCCATTGCAAACAAAATGAATA
>SAMEA104315424__coassemble_1060_pt1 | contig 14145 bp, 12 predicted proteins | sample SAMEA104315424__metabat2_low_PE_052 | metagenome-assembled genome bin SAMEA104315424 (sample SAMEA104315424) | gut metagenome | biome: Monkey gut; feature: monkey-associated habitat; material: faeces | place: China | collected 2013 | reverse complement strand
CCAAAAGTTTATTAGCAACGCTTAAATCACCATACGACAAGATGTCCGCAAGCATAGTCGTCGAAACTTTTTCGCCTTCATAAGTAACAAAATTCTCGATAATCACTTTTGCGTTGTAGCCTGCGGCAAACTCTGCCAAATCGCTAACGTTGCTATTCGCGCTTCTTCCGTAGCGATAATCGGCACCGCATACGATTCCCACTATGTGAAAATTTTTAAACAGCAACTTCAAAAAACTGTCTCCGCTAAGCGAAGCGAATTCTTCATTAAGCGAAGCGTAGACAATTCTATCAACGCCCAACTCCTCAAGAATGTATTCTCTTTCAAAAAAGTTGTATATTTCGTTAGACTTTTTGAATTTACTTTCTTTCGTATTAAACGTAAAGACTGCGCTTTCGGCCTTCATCTTTTTTGCAAGTTGCTTTGTCTCTTCAATAAGTTTTCTATGACCGATATGCACACAGTCAAAAAAGCCGAGAGCTATTACTATCGGTTTTTTTCTGTCAGATTGAAATATATCGTTTATCGTCATATACACCTATTCGATTATTAAAATTAAGTCAAGTACTATATAAAAGCAAGTTTTTTATAATACTTTAAGCATTGTTTGCTATTTTATTGATTTATTTCTTGTAATTATCACATAAGATAGTTTAAAATCTTATGGCATTTACAAGTTTAAATTGTCATTCCATCTCTTTTATGGCAGGCTTTTTTGAAGTCATATATCAAACTCTGACCCACGCGCACATCACACATCGTCGCCGATTAAGATAATTATATTAGGTTTATAGTTGTTTTACGGCATTAAATTCGAGTACGAATTTTTAAACAGCCATCCTCCTTTTCAGCCATAGCAAAATTGTTGCCATCGATAGTCAAAACAAAAATTCCCGTCGGCAAATCTTCGATTTTTAGCCTTACACCGTTTAAAACCTTTTCCCTAAACTGATTTTTAAGCTCATAATGTTCATAATCTTTTAACATAATTTCGTTCGATTTGACATTGTCAATCGGGGAATTTAAGAATTCTTCAAGCGTAATGCAATCCGAAATATTGACCGTTCCGCTTTGTTCTCTAATTATGTATTTCATATAGCCGAGCGTTCCGAGCTTTTTCGCCATATCTCTTGCAATACTTCTGACGTAAGTTCCAGAAGAGCAACGTATCGTAAACTCAAATTCGTTTGAATTTTCCGATAGAAAATTTTCGTTCATTTTTATTTCGAATATCTCGATTTCTCGCGGTGACAATTCCACGTCTTTGCCCAACCTAGCCAATTTATATGCCTTGACCCCACCAACCGACAACGCGCTGTATTTCGGCGGCATTTGCATTTGCTTTCCTTGCATTTGCGACAAAACGTCCTTAACTTGGCTAACAGACGGAATTACGTCCGACGTAGCAACTACCTCGCCCGAAGCATCCAGCGTATCGGTTTCAGAGCCGAACACAAAACACGCTCTGTATGTTTTTTGCTTGTTTAGTGTATAGTCGAAAAGTCTTGCCGAATTTCCGATGCCAATTACAAGCACACCCATGCCGTCAGGATCAAGCGTTCCGAAATGCCCTGCTTTTTGCTTTTCGCCTGTGGCCTTTGAAAGCGCATTGCGGACCTTCACCACGACGTCGCTCGAAGTCATTCCGCTACGCTTATTTATGCATACTACTCCGTTCATAAAAGCCTGTCTCTCGCCACTTTTAATAGTTTATCGCAAACGTCTTCGATATGTCCGCTTATTCTGCAACCTGCCGCTCTCGAATGCCCGCCACCGCCGAAGCAAGCCGCGCATTCGTTTGCGTCAACGTATTTTTTTGTTCTTATCGAAACTTTATGGCTATATTCGGCGACTTGACTTACAGCGTATGCAATTTCGACACCGTCAACGTTGATAAGTTGAGCAATAATTCCGCTCGTATCTGCAATAGTCGTATCGGTTGCTTCAAAGTCTTCTTTCATCATTCGCACAATTGCGACTTTGCCGTCTTCGTAAAATTTGCTTTTAGCCAGTACCCTGTTCGTTAAATTGAAAACGTTACATTTCTTGCGACGAAAAATATTATAAATGGTTTCGTCTTTATCAAAATTAAAATCATACATTTCTTCCGCCGTTTTATGGGTTTCTTTCGTTACGCTCGAATATTGGAAACAACCGTTGTCAGCAATCATGCCGGCAAAAAGCAGTTGAACAGTTTTATCGTCAAGCAGCTTCATAAACTTTAAAAAATCAAAAATTATTTCACTACAAGACGAACGGTTTTCGTCTAAAATCGTAAGATTCGAAAAAGCTACGTGACTTTTATGGTGGTCAATCGCCGCCGTGTCTTTGGCGGATAAGAAAATTTTGTAGCATTCGCCTATTCTCTGTAAATCGCTTGAATCGATACCTATCGCAAGATCATACGTCAAATCGCTTGTCTTTGACATATCTTCATCGGACAAAATAAAATCGAGATTGTCAGGTATAAGGTCGTCACAAAAAACTTCGGCTATTTTTCCGAGTTTTTTGAGCGCGATTTTCATTGCAAAAGCCGAACAAACCGTGTCGGGGTCCGGACTTATATGGCAAAAAAGAGCAATAGTTTTTGCTCTTTCTATTTTTTGCGATAAATTCTCAAAATCGTTTTTCTTAATCATTTGTTTTCACCGTCGTTATCGTCGGAAACAGGCTCGATATTAAGTTCCTTCAAAATTTTGTCGATTTTCATTCCGTATTGAATGGAATCGTCAACCACAAAATGAAGTTCCGGTAAAAGGCGCATTTGCACTCTATCTTTAAGCTGATTTCTTATAAAGCCGTTTGCTTTCGAGATTATATCAAGCGATTCCTTTTGTTTTGCCTTATCGTCGGTATAAAAGCTCAAATAAACCTTTGCATATTTTAAGTCGGGAGTAGTTTTTACTCTGGTGATAGAAATCATTCCGACAGATATGCGAGGATCTTTAAGCTCATAATCGATAACGTAAGATATTTGTTTTTGAAGTTCGCTGTTTACTCTTTCAATTCTACCCATATTTCCCCACTTGTTAAGCTAAACATTTTAGCTTATTTAACTTGTTCCATACGGAACGCTTCGATAACGTCGCCGACCTTAACGTCGTTGAAATTGTCAATCAACATACCGCAATCATAATCTTTGCTAACTTCTTTAACGTCGTCTTTTTCGTGTTTAAGCGATGCGATAGTGCTTTCTACAACGATTGTTCCGTCGCGAACGACACGGACTTTTGCGCTACGCAAAATTTTGCCGTCAAGAACGTGACAACCTGCAATCGTGCCGACTTTTGACACCTTGAAAAGCTCACGGACTTCTGCGCTACCCAAAACGACTTCTTTAAATACAGGATCAAGCAAGCCTTTCATAGCCTTTTCGATATCGTTGATTGCGTCGTAAATTATACGATAGCATCTGATGTCGATGTGTTCCTTTTCGGCAAGAGTTTTTGAGTTTGCGTCAGGTCTGACGTTAAATCCGATAATAATTGCTCCCGTCGTATCGGCAAGCATAACGTCGGATTCTTTAATTCCGCCGACGCCGCCGTGTATAACTTTAATCTCGACTTCTTCATTGTCAGGCGAATCGTTGAGTTTCAATATCGATTGTTTTAACGCTTCCAAAGAACCTTGAACGTCGGCTTTAATGATAATAGGCAATTCTTTAAAGCCTTTCTTCATAAAGTCATCAAGCGAAAGACGCTTTTTAGCATTGTCTTCGACAACCGCATGAATCGATTTTCTTTCGTCGGCAAGTTGACGAGCAAATCTTTCATCGTCAACAACGTTAAGAACGTCGCCTGCGTTAGGAACTTCGTCAAAGCCCGTTACCGAAACAGGAGTTGACGGTCCGGCTGCTTTGATTGCTCTTCCGCTGTCGTCAATCATTGCCCTGATTTTACCTATTACAGTGCCGACAACGACGACGTCGCCGACTTTAAGAGTACCTTTTTCGACAAGTACGGTTGCAACAGGGCCTTTACCTTTGTCAAGACGAGCTTCGATAATTGTACCCTTTGCTTTTCTGTCTGGATTTGCTTTGAGTTCTTGCATTTCGGCAACAAGTAAGATGGTTTCGAGAAGGTTTTCGATTCCTTCACCCGTTTTTGCCGAAACGTTACAAACAGGAGTCGTACCGCCCCACGCCTCAGCCAAAATATCGTAGTTGGTGAGTTGTTGCAAAATCTTATCCGGTTCTGCGGTAGGTTTATCGATTTTGTTTATGGCGACAATCATTTGAACACCTGCCGACTTCGAGTGGTCGATTGCTTCGACCGTCTGCGGCATAATGCCGTCGTCAGCTGCAACAACCAATACGGCTATATCTGTGACTTGCGCGCCTCTTGCTCTCATAGCGGTAAACGCTTCGTGTCCAGGAGTGTCGATAAACGTAATTTGTTGACCTTTGACTTTAATCGTATATGCGCCGATGTGTTGCGTAATACCGCCTGCTTCGCCGCTTACGACCTTTGTCTTTCTGATATAGTCGAGAAGCGACGTTTTGCCGTGGTCAACGTGTCCCATAATGGTAACAATCGGCGGTCTCGGTTTAAGCGATTCAGGGCTGTCCGCCGAATCGATATTTTGCTCGTTTATGGTATCTTCGAGCGTTTTATCGAGCTTTAATTCGAGCTCGACGCCGAGTTCGCTTGCAACAAGCGAAGCCGTTTCGAAATCGATGTTTTCGTTAATCGTTTTAATTATACCCAAAACGAAAAGTTGTTTGATGATTTCCGTACCCGTCTTGCCGATTTTTTCCGAAAGCAATTTGATTGAAAAGACTTCCGAATTGACAACAGCGTGGTCGATTTTTATGGCTTGAGCCTTAGGAACATCGTTCTTTTTAGTTCTTTGTCCCCTGATTCTCGTATCCATTTCGTAGTCTTGGCTGTCCGTTATGGTTGCGCCACGCTTGAAATCTTGACGTTGAGAATCGGCAAAGCCCTTCTTAGACAACTCATATCTTGACATTGCCTTTTTATCGTCGGCGGCAAAATTGGTTGTCTTACGCTTTTGTTGCGGTTTGTTATTATTTGACGGAATAACAGCAGGCGCCGTATAGCCGCCGTTGTTAGGTCTTGGTCCTTGAGGTCTGCCCCCACCGCCGTTTTGATTAAATTGCGGACGCGGACAGTTGCCGTTTTGATTTCTGTTTCCGTAAGGTCTTTGCGTATTGTCAAAAACTCTCGTTTGAACGTTTTTCTTTTCTTGCGGCTTCGGCTTTTCAGGCGGAATATAAATTCGACGCGGTTCGTTGAAAACAGGCTTTTCACGCTCCGGTTCAATAGCAAAAGTTCTATGCGGAACGTTGCCCGTCTTTGCCGCGACTTTTGCCGCCGGTTTTTCTTCCTTTACTGTTTCGCGTTTCGGTTCCGTTTTAGGCGTTTCTTTTACTTCGCCGGCGGTTTCCGCTTTTTTGGCGGCAGGTTTTGTTTCTTCAACCTTAGAAACGGTCTTTTCGACTTTTTTCTCCGATTTGCTCTCGTCTTTTTTGACGACAGGTTCGACTGTTTCTACGGTCGCTTTTGCCGCAAAGCTCTCCTTCTTTTTGTTGACAGCATCAAGCAAGTTGCGTGCCTTAGTTTTTAAGCTCGCAACGTCAGAAATAAGACTCGGTAAAACGTTGTCCTTATATCTATCAAGTCCGTTTTTAATTTCTGCATTATCAGTTTTGTTTTCAGCTGTTTCGCTCATACACACCTCGTTATTTTTGTGATAATTCGTTTATAATTGCATTTGCCAAGTTTTCGTCGACAACGGCTATAACCTTACACCCTTGTTTGTTTGTAAGTTCGGCAACGTTGCTTACTTCGAACACGCTTGCGCCGCCGAAATTCAATATTTCTTTTTTTGTTCTTTCAGACGCGCTGTCGCAAATCAATATAAGCGGATAGCGTTTTTTCTTTTTCGTTATATTGTCTGCGCCCATAACGACTTTACCCGCTTTTTGGGCAAAACCTAAATAGGTAACGATTTTTTGTCTATTCATAATCTTTAAGCGTCGAATAAACTTTGCCGTCAAGCTCTTTTTTGAAAGCCCTGTTAAGCAAATGCTTGTCAATTACTTTCGGAAGGCAATCTTTGCAAACGTAAACGCTCTTTCCGTCGCTGTTGCCCCTATAATTTATTTCGTACTTGTCGCCGACCTTAGAAACTTTGATAAGCTCGCTTTTATCGAGCCTGACTCGGCAACAAGCGCACATTCTGACATTTTTTGCTCTTGCCATAATTATTCTTGTTCTTCGTTTTCGATAGCTCCGAGACTTGATTGAGGTTTAACGTCTATCTTCCAACCCGTAAGTTTTGCGGCAAGCCTTGCGTTTTGACCGCTCTTACCGATTGCAAGGCTGAGTTTGTCGTCAGGAACGATAACCGTTGCGGTTTTGTTGTCTTCAACGCAACGAACCATAAGGACTTGCGCAGGAGAAAGCGCTCTTGCGATATATTCAAGCGGATCTTCGCACCAAAGAATGACGTCGACTTTTTCTCCGCCGAGTTCGCCGACGATTTCGTTTACTCTGACGCCCTTATTGCCGATACAAGCTCCCGTCGCATCGATGTTCGGATCTTCCGAATAAACGGCGATTTTCGTTCTGAACCCTGCTTCTCTGACGATAGATTTAATTTGGATAAGTCCTGCCTTGATTTCAGGAACTTCGTTTTCAAACAAACGTCTTACAAGTCCTGCCGAAGCTCTCGACACAACGACTTGCGCGCCCTTTGCCGAAGTTCTGATTTTTTTGAGATAGACTTTAATCGTATCGTTAATTTCGTATCTCTCGCCCGGAATTTGGTCTTGAAGCATAAGTACGCCTTCCATTTGATTCGACGTAATTTCAACGTAAACCGTGCCTTGCTCGATTCTTCTGATAACCGCCGAAACGATTTCGCCTTGATGGTCGTTCATTTCGTTCACAACCATATCCTTTTTAATATCGTTAAGACGTTGAAGAATAACTTGCTTTGCGGTTTGCGCGGCAATTCTCGAAAATTCTTCCGGCGGAATTTCCTCGATGACGGTATCGCCGACATTGTATGAAGGTTTAATTTCGCGAGCTTCTTCGAGCGTGATTTCCTTATCGTAATCTTCAACTACGTCGTCGTTTTCGACAACCGTTCTATATGAATACACTTTAATCGAGTGTTTTGCTTCATCGATGTTTACCGAAATATTTCTGGTTTCGCCATATTCTTTCTTGAAAGCGGAAATCATACCGGCTTCAAGCGATTCAATGAGTGATTCCTTTGAAATTCTTCTTTCTTTCTCGAGAGCGTCAAGCGCCGAGAAGAATTCTTTGTTGACCATATTTCCTCCTAAAACTTTATCCAAGGCTGAGCCTTACGGATATTTTGTCTTAATATATTAAATTTTTTAATTTGTCCTTTTTCGTTTGAAGAAACCGTAATTTCTTCATCGTTATACGAAACAAGCGTTCCTCTAACCGCATTTTTGCCCTTTTCGCCGTCTTTTAAAAACACTTCGATTTCCGTATCGAGACTGCGTCTGAAATCGTCGTTTGTGACGATAGGTCTGTCAAGTCCCGACGAAGAAACGTTTAAAACGTAATCGTTCGGAAACTCGCTTTCGAGCTCGGCAAGAGGTACATCCAACGCATTGTGAAAATTTTCGCAATCGTCAAGATTTATTCCGCCTTTTTTGTATAAAAACACGTTTAAATTGAGTTTGTTATATTCTTTCGTGAAAGTGACGTCGACAATTTCAACGCCGAGATTATCGGCAATCGGATTGATTGCGGTTTTAACTTTTTCGAGCAATTCGTTCATTTCGTTTCCTTTAGCATTCGCCAAACGCTTATAAAAAATTGAGTGAGCCAAGGCTCACTCTAAGTAAATCATTATCTAAGCATATATATAATACTATCTATTTATCCTTTTGGCAAGCATTTTAAAGCACTTTTAAAAACTTACAGCAAAGTTAAACGTTATTTTGCTTATTACACGTTTCCACCCTTATTTTTGTCTTTAAGTTCGCATATGTACATAAATAGCAATGACGTCCGATAAAGCTCTATGAGCGTTTTCGTGATTAAAACCGAGCATTTTTGAAAGGCTTTCAAGATTAAAAACTCTTGTGCCTTTGACGTATTGCCTTGCAAGCGCAAGCGTGTCGATAAGTTCGTTATTGTAAATATAACCGCATTCTTTCGATTCTCTCGACAAAATAGGAAAGTCGTATCCGATATTGTGAGCGACAAGCGAAGACCCTCTTGTAAACTTGAAAAAATCGTGCGCTATCGCTTCGAATTTCGGAGCGTCACAAACCATATCGTCCGTTATGTTATTTACTCTCGACGCTTCGGGCGGTATCGGCATATCGGGATTTACAAGCGTTTCAAAAGTTTCGATTATCACCCCGTTTTCGATTTTTGCCGCGCCGATTTCGACGATTTTCGCATCCTGACCGAGCCCCGTAGTTTCAAGGTCGAAAACGACGTAAGAATTGCCGATAAGCTCGCTTGCAGGCGGCGCGTCGACGTCGAACAGACTCGCCTGTTTTTCTCTGACGTACGGTTTTGGCTGAACGATGCGATAATACTTTTGCACAGGTTTAGACATGTCGGTATTCTTTATCGAATCAAAATTTATTTCAGCCATGGAAATTGCGTTAACCGTATATTGCAGTCCGCCGAACTTGCTTTCGGTTACGTCACCGAAACACAAAACGTGCATTCCGTCATAAAGCGCGTCAAGCATTTTTTCTTGCTTAACATTCGGAAATGCGATGCAATCGATAGACTTTGTCGTATCGTTCAAAGTCCATTTATAAAGTTTGAGTTTTTCGGGTGAATCGGGAACGGTCGGGTCAAACCTTTTGTTTGCGTATTCCCTTGACGTTACGTTTGCAACCTTGCCGCAAAGCGTAATGCGTTCAATCGGCTCTTTAATTTCGGATATGTAAGAAGGCAAATTGCCGATTGTTCCGCCTTTAAATTTAGAATAAAGCTTTTTTCCTTCGGTTACTTCGATTAGTTTTGCATTTGAATAAACGACGTTGTTTTCAAGCTGAATTTCATTTGCATCGTCACTGTTCGGGACTTCGACGAGTTTGACTTCGCAGTCGCACGCAAAATTCTTTCCGACGTAGTCTTCAAGTTCTTCGTCGATATTCTTATCGCTCAACATTTTATACAGCGTGCTTTCAAGTTCTACTGTTACTGTCACACCGATAGATTTACTCACGTCGCTTGCTGCCTGACTTTCTGCCTTAACCGAATTTTTTTTCATTTGTTTGAAATAAAAAGGATAATTTTCGTTGAGATATTGATAAATTTTCGTAACTATAACGCCGGCATCGGCAATCGTTCTCGAAAACTGCACTTCAACGTTTATGTCGGGGAAAATCTCCATAATTATTTTTCGTATTTCTTCTTCGTCGCTTTCTGTGATTAAGCTGATTTCATAAGCCGAAACGGTAAAATTGACGACTAAAAGCCGCCTTTGCTCATAATAAGTACACTTATTGAAATTGAGCATAGGGTATTTGTTTTTTGTTTTTCCCTTGAACAATTCTACAAAATTGTTTTCCTTCATCGTTTGCTCCAAAATTTCGTTTTTTATGTATGTATATGTATATTTGTAGGTGTGATATATCTGTATAACAATATGCAGTTATTATACACTGTAACACATACCTTACATTGTAACAGATCGTATATCGGTGCTATAACATTATCTATAAACGCAACCTATGGCTACTTAGCACGCTTTACTTAACGATTAAAAGCGTCGATTTTTTCAATTATGCGCTTTTTCAGACACTCGAAAGCGACGTCGTTTGAAACAGTGTCAACAGCTTTTCCGTCAACAAAAATAACCGATTTTTCCTTTCCGCCGGCGATTCCCACGTCTGCGCCTTCGCTTTCGCCTATGCCGTTGACCACACATCCCATTACGGCTACTTTCAAAGGCGTTTTGCAGTCGCAAAATTCGTTTTCAATCGTTTTGGCAAATTTCGACACGTTGATTGAAGTGCGTCCGCAAGTAGGACAAGCAATGACTTCAAACTCTTTCTTTATTCCGAGCGCCGATAGGATTTTACGCGCGGCATATACTTCTTTTACGGGTTCGTCGCTTAGCGAAACACGCACGGTGTCGCCTATTCCCTTTAAAAGCAACGCCCCTATCCCTATCGAATTTTTTATCAATCCGCTCTCAAAAGTTCCTGCTTCGGTAATTCCTATATGAAGCGGATAACGAGATGTTTCAAAAAGTTTTTCGTATGCCTTTATGCAAGTTCTGACGTCCGACGACTTTACCGACAAGACCATTTGTCCAAAACCGAGATCTTCGATGCGTTTTACGCTGTCAAGCACACTGCTTACAAGCCCGTCACAAATCGGAAGGTTTTTATATTCCTTTGCAATAGAACCTGCATTTACGCCAACTCTTATCGGCACGTTTCTTTCCAAGCAAACGTCGACAAGCGTTTTCAATTCTCCGATTGGAAAATTTCCCGGATTTATCCGAACCTTGTGCGCCCCTGCTTCGACGGCCTTAACGGCAAGCGACGGATTGAAATGTATGTCCGCAACGATAGGAACCGTCACGTTTTTTACTATTTCTTTTAAGGCTTTTGCCGCGGCTTCGTCGTTTACCGTAACTCTTACGATATCGCATTTCGCCTTTTGAAGTTCTTCGATTTGTTTAACGGTGGCGGAAACGTTTTCGGTTTTCGTATTGGTCATCGACTGAATACTTATCGAGCCGTCGCCGATAATAACTCCGCCACAGTTTACGGATATTTTTTTCATAATTTAAACTTAACTCACCAAATGAAAAATGTCAAGGAATACGGCAAGCACCAACAGCAAAATTAGCCCCACAGTATGAATAATACCTTCGACTTTTCTGTTGAGCGGCTTTCCGCGTATCCATTCGATGACGGTAAACACCATTCGCGCGCCGTCGAGCGCAGGAATAGGCAACAAGTTCATAACGGCAAGGTTTGCCGAAACAATCGCCACGACGTAAAGAAGATTTGAAAAACTCATCATCGTTGATTCGGCAATCGTCTTTACAACGGTTATGGTTCCGCCCGCACTGGACAAAGCCACTTTGCCCGTTAAAAGCGCGCCGAGACTCGCAAGAATTTTAAACACAACGAAAAAGGCGAAACCGAACGACCTTCCGAGTGCTCTGAAAAACGGCAGTTTTGTAACGCCGATTCCCCTCGTTACTCCGTAGCCTTTATAACACCAACTTTCGTTTTCGGTTCTTTGCGCCGTAAAACTCACTTCGCTTTCTCCGCGCAGAACTTTAAACGACGCTTCTTTTGCGTTCTCAGGTAAAAAGTCTTCTATTTTTTGCGGATTTTCGTAAGGGTCGATGTAATTATCCTTGCTAAGTTCGGTATCGTTGATTTTTACAATCAAATCGCCTTCTTGAAAAACTTTAAAATAATCTTTCTTCGCTTCGAACTTAACGGCTTTTCCGTTCCGCAAAACTTTGAAAGTCGCAACGTCGCCTGCTTTTGAAAAAGCAAGTTCAACGTCTTCGGAAAGCATAATATTTACTTGCTTGCCGTTTATGGCAAGAATGGCGTCGCCTTCCTTAAACGGCGTTTCGTAACCGCTGTCCGAAATTTTAACTTCTTTAACGACAGGCAAAACCTGTCCGTAAATTGCAAAGAAAAGCGTAATGAAAAATATCGATGACAAAAAGTTGAAAAATGCGCCTGCAAAAAGCACTATAAGTCGCTTCCACGGCTTTTGATTGTTAAACGCTTCGGGGTCGGGATTTTCTTCGTCCTCGCCTTTAAACGAACAAAAGCCGCCCACGGGAATGGGGCGCAAAGAAAACTGCTCGCCGCTTTTTAATTTCTTTTTAAATATCGCAGGTCCGAAGCCTATGGCAAACTCTTCGATTTTAAAGCCTAACATTTTTCCTGCTAAATAATGCCCCGATTCGTGAATTACAATCATCACCATAAGAGCAAGTATCGCAAGCAAAACGTAACCGATATAGGTAAAGACTTCGGCAGCCGTTGCAGATATAACAAAACTTAAATTCATAGCACTTTATTATATTTGATAATTATAATTTTATAACCGCTCTGCATTTTATCGCTTGCCACGGTCGGCAAACAAATAGCAAAAAGAGTCACAGTTATATTATTGTCAAAATTCAAAGTTTTATTTTAATTTAAATTTTAGGAACTCGCAAATTCTTAACGCATAAATATCATCGTAAACAAACGCATTTTTTTAAACCCGTCCGTTAAAACCGTTTTCCGATTGTTTATGATAAAACCAAAGCTATGTCCGCTCCTAAATAACTTTATCGATATAACTTTACAATTTAACTTCACAATTTTATTGAAACTTATTAAAAAACACAAAAGTAAGTTATAGCAAAAAATATCTTAACAAAAACAATTCTTTAAATTTATTGACGAATTGTACTCGTTTATTTTTATATCGTGTTTCTTTATAGCGTTTCTGTTAAATATGCTTTTACTTGTTTATCGATTTCAAACGCATCAGCCAAGCAATCTATACTACTATCTGCGAATTTGTACAATACTTTTTGCAAATTATCGGAAATGTCATAAAATTTAATTTCATCTCGCAAATATTTATCGACCAAAGACTCGTCAGCCGACGAAATTGCGCAACAAGCGCCCTGTCCGCATTTCAATGCATTTAAAGCGATTTTTAAGCACGGAAACCTGTCGTTGTCAACTTCAAAAAACTCAAGCGATCTTATTCTGACGAAATCGAGATTTTGTATACACCTTTCACCGCGGTCTGGATAAAACATTGCAAGTTCTATCGGCAAAAGCATATCCGGATAGGCGAGCGACGCTTTAAACGAGTTATCTTTAAACGAACACATAGCGTGAACTATGCTCTGCGGATGCAACAAAACTTCCACTTGCTCCGGCGAAATTTCAAACAAATTAACCGCTTCGATGACTTCGAGACCCTTGTTAAAGAGAGTCGCCGAATCTATGGTGATTTTCTTTCCCATGTTCCAAACGGGATGATATAAAGCTTCTTTGGCTTTTACTTTTTCGATTTCCGATTTCGTTTTATCACGCAAAGCTCCGCCGCTTGCGGTTATGTACATTTTTTTGAGATTTTCTTTTTTCTCGCCGAACATACATTGCCAAAGCGCAGAATGTTCGCTGTCAACAGGCAAAATGTTCGCACCGCTCTTTCTTGCGGCTTGCCACATAAGCTTTCCGCCGCATACCATCGCTTCTTTGTTTGCAGTAGCAAGGTCTATACCTTGTGCAAGCGCAGACAGTGAAGGTTCAAGCCCCGCAAGTCCCGTGACGGCACAAACAACAAGGTCGCATTCTATTTTTGCAAGTTCTGAAAGCGACGGAACCTTTTTCGCACCGTTTGACGGCGAAATATCCCCGTTTTCTAAATAAAAATATTTAACATTAAAATCTTCTATTTGTTCGGTAAGCAGTTCGCCGTTTGAAAACGCGGACAAACCGACAATCTCAAACTCATCGGGAAACCGTCTTACGATTTCAAGCGTTTGTTTACCCACCGAACCCGTTGAACCTAATACAGTAACTCTTTTCATACCTATAAAATTTTAATAATGTCTTTCATCAATATTCTTTATTTCACAATTATTTCTAAATTTGATATTGACTTTTCTTTATTTTCTTATTATTTATCTTTAATTTATATTGGCTTTTTAAATTTGATATTGTTAATATTAGCATTATCATAATCGATTTTTATTAGTTTTAAAAATCGCATTCTTGCCATTAAAAATCAATCGGCAATAATGCCGACCGATTTTATCACACAGAATAAACAATCGTAAACGCAATGAGCAAAAGCACAAGCGTGTACATTATGCTGTCTATTCTGTCCATTGCTCCACCGTGTCCCGGGAAAATATTGCCGTAATCTTTGACGCCTATGCAACGTTTAATTTTACTTGCGGCCATGTCGCCCACTTGCGAAACAATTCCTCCGACAAATCCGATTGCGAGATATATAAGCGCAGACTTCCAAGGTGTATCGGTAAACGGAACGTACCCTATGTTAGGAAGCACGTTGAAATATTCAAAGAACAAGAACATTACAACGGCGGCAATCATTGCACCTAAAAGTCCGCCGATTGCGCCCGATATAGTCTTTTTAGTCGAAATTTTAGGAC
>SAMEA104315424__coassemble_1044_pt1 | contig 14409 bp, 8 predicted proteins | sample SAMEA104315424__metabat2_low_PE_052 | metagenome-assembled genome bin SAMEA104315424 (sample SAMEA104315424) | gut metagenome | biome: Monkey gut; feature: monkey-associated habitat; material: faeces | place: China | collected 2013 | reverse complement strand
ATTTCGACGAATACTGGGGCAAAATTCTTTGACGTTTCGCCGCCTGCCGAGAAAAGCGCAAAATCGATTTTGCCTTTCAATGCTTTGACGTTATCTTCCGTGAGTTCGATAACGGTGTGCTTTTTGCCCATAAACTCTATTTCTCTTCCTGCGCTTTTCTTCGACGCAAAAAGGTAATAATTTTCGACAGGAAGTTTACGTTCTGAAAGAACTTCCAAAAATTTCGAGCCTACCATTCCGGTAGCTCCGACTACTGCTACGTTGAATTTCATTTGAATCCTCCTAAATATATATATGAATTTACTACTAATAAAAGATTTTGTCAATTTTATTAAAAAGTTTAATTCTTAATTTTGATAATTTAATAGAAAAGATTATTGTATATATATTAACAATATGAAAAAATAACCGAAACGGCAGTTAATTTTGCTTTTATACAAAAAGTTTAATTTATTCGTTTGATATTTACGCCGACTTATAGTAGAATGTAAACACTAATAGCGTAGGAGTTAAAATGGCAAAGACTCAATATAAAATGAAGGCTGACAAACCGAAAAGAGAGCCGAAATTGTTATGTAAAAACCTTTTCACGATAGGAAACGAGCTTAGAGAAGCTCCTGTTCCCGAAACGATGATCAACGAAGAAGGAAAGACTGTTCCGTTTGTTCCTAAATATCGTGAAAGCATAAAGGGCGGTTATAAGGCCTACAAAGACAATACGAAAGTCTTGCTCAAAGCAAGTTTATATTTCCTTATATTTTTTGCGGCAATGTTCGTGCTTGTGGCGTACGGCTACGGTGCGATTATGAATCACTTTACGATTGGCGGAGCAAACTTTATGGGCAACGTCGGCATAGGCTATCCGGGTGAGATTTCAGATATGGGCGCAATATACGCAAGTCAGACAATGGCTTACGATTACGTCTTCTATTTCTCTTTGCCGTGTATTTTGCTTATTTCGATAGGTATGGCAGGTTTGTTCAACGTTGCGAAAAAAATTATTTGGAACGAACCTATAAAACACGTTGCAAAACCGTTCTTTACGGGCATAGCTAAGCATTGGTGGAAATATATGATTTTCGTTATGCTCGGCACGGCAATCGGTCTTGCGATGGGCATTTCGCTTACAAACCTTCTTAGCAAAATTCAACTCGGAACGGCGATGGCAGGCGACTATTGCGGTTGCGTGTTTGCATTCGTTATCGGCGCGCCGCTTTTGGTGTTCCCGATGGTTGCAATCACCATTATTCCGTCGTATAAGCTCAGCTTCGGCAGTCTCATTAAAGATTCGTTCGTCATTGCGATTAACCGCTTTGTGCCATACGCATTGACGGGAATTATTTGCGCACTTCCTTTGGGCTTGCTTTTCATCAACAATATTTTTGCTATTATCCTTTGCGCTTTGCTCGTTGCTTTCGGCTTTACGCTTTGGGCAATGCTTTGGACGGGACTCGGACACGGCAGTTATTTGAAGTGCATATATCTCTACGAATACGAATCGACAAAAAAAGTTAATCCGTATGAAAAGAAAAACGGCAAGGCGGCGGTTACCCTTGAAGGAAAAACCGACTCTTCCGATAAAAAGCAAAACAAAAAACCGCAAGCATACGTCAATCCGAAAAAGAAAAAGAAAACGAATGGCTAAAATTTATGATTTCAATCTGAACGAAGAAGAGTGCTTGGACTTTGCGTACGACGCAGTCGAAAACGGCGACGTAAAGAAAAGCCTTATGTACGTTCATAAAGCGTTGGAGATTAACCCCGACAACACAGAGGCGAATTTTTATCTCGCCTCTATTTATTCTGACCTGAACGCTTTTGATTTCTCAAACGACGTGGTTTTCAAAATTTTGCCGAAAATCAAAAACGCTGAAGAGAAAGAAAGATTTTACATTTTGCTCGGCGCAAATGCGTCGGCAGTCGGCGATTATGAATCGGCAACGCATTTTGCTTCGCAGATAGACGTGACTTCCGAAATTTTCGAGGATATAGAAGACGTATTCGACGTTGAAGAGATTCAGCCGAAAAGCGAGTTTTACGTCGCATATCCGAGAGGAGAAGAGTATTATCAAAGAAGACTTGACGAAGCACAATCGCTTGTCAAAAACAAAAACATAAACGAAGCTCTTGCCGTGCTTGACGAATTTACGGACGGCGTTCCGCTTAAAGACAGCGCGGACCATTTAAGGCTTATTTGCTATATGGTGCGCGACGATTTCGACGCGGTCATCGAATATGCCGAAAGAGCAATCAAAAAGGGCGGCAAAAAACTTGCGATAAAGTGTCTTTTGATAACGGCTTTGCTTTTTGAAAACAAAGAAAAGGAAGCAAAAGAAAAGACGAAAGAACTTATCGCAAATGACGAATACGAAAGTTTAGAAGACTTGGGCGTGCTGTTGCCGCTTCTCGTCAATCTCGGAATGGACGAAGAAATCAACGTCTATTGCAAAAAGTTTTTGAAGAAAATCAACTATCATCCGCAAACGATTATGTGGCTTGCGCAAAGCTATTTCAATCTCGGAAAGGTCGAAGAGGCTAAGGCGGTTATGCGTGAAGTTTACGCAATCTATCGTGACTATTTGCCGTCCGACTATTATATGAACCTTTTTGAAAGTGGCGAAAAAAGAGTGGAATATTCGGTTGGCTTGCCGATAAAGGAAGTGCTTAATCGCCAAAAGAGAGTGAAAGATTTTTTGTCGATGAAAACCGAGGACGCTCAAAAGGCATACCTTTACGACAAAAAAACGAACGAACTTTTGAAGTGGGTGTTCAACGGCGGAAACGGCGGACTTACGGTCGCAGTCATTTTGAAGATGGCTGAATTTTACGACGACAGTATGAACAGATATTTCGATATGGTTTTACATTCGGACAAACTTACGTTTCCCGAACTTGTCGAGATAATAAGAATTTATCTTTTGCACACCGCTAAGCTCGATTTTTCGGCATTTGTTTCAAACGACCTAAAAAGCGTCACAATGGAGTTCAATCCGCTCATAAAGTATATGCCTATGAATTTCGTCAATGCCGTAGCAAACGTCATAGCAGATATTGTTATGTCGATTGACAGTCCGCTTCCTGCGATAGAGCTTATAAAGAACGAACTTGACGAGTATCTTAAAGAAGAAGGCGGCGAGATTTATTTTGCAAATATGCCGATTAGTAAAATGACGAAAATCAAATCGATAAAGACTTTGGCAGGCGTGCTTATTTATAAGACGGAAGCGTTCGGAACAGCCGAACAAATTCTTGACAGATATTCGATTACTAAATCGACCTTCTTAAAATATGTAAAAGCGATTTTCGGATAAACTCGATATAGTATAGCTTTAACGAAAGAGTGGCGATAAATCGTAACCTACTGTTAAGAAAAGATAATAAAACAAAAAATGAATTCATTCGGCAAAAACGCCGATAGGAGTATTTATGGAAAAAGATAACGAATTGACGGAACTTTCGATTGACGAAAAAAAGAAACTTGTCGATATAGTCGCCGACGAAAAAGCCGAGTACGGCGATAAACTTGCGGCGTATGAATATCTGCTCGACAACGGCGAAGAAGTAGTCGATTATATGATTTCAAAAATGCCGTCGCTTCTCAACACGGAAAGCGGTCAGATGCTCGTCGAGATTTTGGCTGAGTATAAGGGCAGAAAGGACGTGTATCTTTGGCTTGTGACTTATTTTTATCGCGGCGAAGATATTCCGCTTTTTGCAAGATTGCTCGGCGCGTACGGCAATGAAGACGCAATCGAAATTCTTACGTCTTATGCTCGCGACTACGACGTAGACTACAACGAGTTTATGGAAATAAGAAACGCAGTCGAAGAACTCGGCGGCGAGTTTAACGTCAGAAAAGATTTTTCGGACGATCCGCTTTTCGGTTATTTAAAAGGAGTTGTCGAAACGGACATTTTTAATCGTCCTAACGACGATGAAAGCGGTGATGATGAGAGCGGTGATGAAGACAAGTCGGACGGCGGCTGTTCGTGCGGCTGTCACCATTCGCACACCGAAACTCACGAACACAGTCATACCTGCAGTTGTTGCAACCATCACCACGACGAAGAATAATGACTTTCGACTATTAAAAACGCTGTTTAAGGAAAACTAAACGGCGTTTTTTTGTCGGCGTTTTTGCGTTGAAATAGTAACGATATTTCAAATAATGCCTATATAAACGCTTTAACGATTTTCGCACAGCCGTTTTAAAGTGTTTTTATGCCGCCGCCTACAATGCCGTCTATGGTTGGGTTTAAAGCGCAAAGCTTTTATCAGCGTCATAACAAGTTGTATAAGTCCGAACAGACTTACTAAAGGATAGCCGTACGTTATGAGACGCTCGAAGCCGACGAGTGAAAGGGGATAACACAAAACGAGACAGGCGAAAAACGAAATCGTCTTTGACTTTGTAAACGGCGCAAGGTCGTCAATGATAAGTTTTGCAGAAGACACCATAGTGGTAAAAATGGCAAACAGCACGAGAGCGATTGCAACCGCTTTAAAGCCGAGATTTATAGCAACGTCTAAAAGCGGCATTTCTCCGCCCTTGCCGATAACGACCGCACCGAGACAAAAGAGCATTGCGCTCATAATAACCGCGCTTGCGATACCCGAAGCCGCGATTTCTTTGTTTGTCATTTCTTTTCCGAGGTCAGCCATAAGATTTCCCGCAATCAGCAGATTTAACGCCGCATAAGATATGGGTTTAAACGGCAAAAACGAACCGACAAGATTCAATTCGCCGTTTTTGAAAAACAGCAGGAATATGCCGACAACTATGGCAGGGACGATTATGGCGTTTATCGCTTTGACTTGTTTCATTCCCAAAACTGCGACTATAATCGACAGAGCGGTAAGCAACAAACCGCCGAAAGGAAACAGCGGGCGGATTACGTTTTCTGCGCCTGCGCACATAGCGGACATTGTTATGACAGAACAAAAAAAAGTGACGACCTTAAACCATTTTGGGTAAAACAAAAAGTTCTTCTTTCCCGACAACATAAAGAGCGAGCAAAAAAAGCCTAAAAACAAGCCCGATATAATCGTCGTTAAAGGACTCAATCCGTTGAAATAAACGGCTACTTCTTTGCCCGACGCAAAACCTGCGCCGACAACCGTTCCTATAAATAAGGCAACCGCCTTAAAGACTTTTTTCATAAAACAAAATATGCTAAAAAAGTTTGATAAATGACACAAACGATTTTGCGGCGATAATTTAACCTTAAATGAGCTTTAATTGCCGAGAAAACCGAAAATCAAATCACAAAATAAAAGGCGTGGGAACATAACGGAATGCAAAAGGGGAAATATAATAGAAAGAAAAAAGATTAAAGTCATAGCAAAGCGTTATGGCGATTTGCAGAAGGCGTTTAAAAAAAAGTATTTATTTTTTACAAATTGAATGATATACTTTAAATATGAGAAAAATCGGATTTGTTTTGATAGTTACGCTAATTTTAATTCTTTCGCTCACTCTTGTCGCTTGCGACAAAAACGGCGGTAAAGAAAAATCGCTCTGCGAAAAGTTTCAGGCGGAAAAGATAGAGCTTAATGTTGCGGTTATGTCTGACACGCATTATCTTTCGCCGAGCTTGGTCGGCGATTATGCCTACGAGAGTTTCGGTGAGAAAATGAGCGACGCAAAAACTTATGAAATTGCGGTTGCAATAATACGTTCGGCGCTTGATAAAGTTTCGGACGGCGGTTATGACGCGCTTATCATAACGGGGGATTTGTGCGACAATCACGCCGTGCAAAATCACGAAGAGATGTCCGCATTGCTTAAAACCTATGCATGCGAAAAAGGACTTAAAATTTTTGTAGTGCCGGGCAATCACGACGTTGCGCCCGAAGGCTACTATGGCTATAAGTATACGGCAAGCGGAAAGGAAAAGGTTAAAAGTCTGCAAGACACCGAAAAAGGAATTGTTCAAAGTTTCAAAGACTATTATTACGATTTCGGTTACAACATCGCAATCGCAACGCACGGACTTTCATACGTCGCTAAGCTCGGCGACGGATACAGACTGCTTGCGATAGATAATTGCAGTGAAGACTTATCGGACGAAACGTTAGCGTTTATCGACGAACAGCTTGCGGCGGCAGAGAAAGCAGGAGATAAAGTCGTTGCGGCACAACATAAACCGATTAACAATATGTTCGGGTCGATAACCGATATTTTGGGTAAGAGCCACAGCGCAATTACCGCAAATGCGGAGAAACTTACGAATACGCTTGCTGGCAGAGTCGAAATACTATTCTCGGGACATAATCACGCAAACGATGCGGTTGATTTGAAAAGCGAGAGCGGCAAAACGCTTGTCGAAGCGATGACGGGCTCTATAAGCCAAAGTGCAAACTGCTATAAGAATTATAAATTCACAAAGAATTACGTTAAAAGTCAAACGATAAGGCTTGAAAATCTTAACGCCGATTATTTACCGAATTATCTTTCGGCGGCGGACAGAGAAGCCGTGCTTAGCGATTTTAACGGTTATGCGACAAAGCGTATCGGCATTTTCGCGAAACACGAAGTGGACGAACTTAACCTTGTTCAAACGTTAGAGAAAGTGATTTTCGGCGCGGAAGAAGTTCCTGCGGCAGCAGACGAATGTATAAAAGAAATAGTAGCGTTTTTAGATAAACCGCTTTACGGCAACGACAGCATCGAATCGTTCTTTAAAGAGTATGCGGCGGATTTCCCTGAAAGCAAATATGCCACTGTGTATGAAGCGGCGGCAAAAGTCGGCGAAAACATTTTCTACGGCGGTGAAAACCAAAAAGACGGTGTAGAGCTTAAAGTCGTCGAATTGGCGTTTGTAGGCATAGTCGCAAAAATTTATGCGAGTGAGCTTTTCGACAATTTAGATTCGATAGGCGGCAATATAAAAGACAGAGCGGAAAAATGCGACGACGTTGTGAAGACGCTTTTGAAAAGCGGCAGAATCGACCTTTACAAAAGCGGACTTATAAATGCGGTTTTGAAATTCAAAAAGATAAATTCGCTCCTTAGCGAAAACACCGTTTTGCGCGCGACTGTAGCAATTCCGAAATCGCTTAAATATACGTCAGCGTCTCAGTTTTCAAAAACAATCGAAGCTTTGGTTTCGACGGTGAAAGGTCTGGCAACGCTTGACAATATCGATTTGTCCGATTGCTTTGAGACGGCAGTCGACGACAGCGGAAACAAAACTTACAACGGAGTGTTGAACCTCAAAACTCTTTTGCATGACAAAGTGTTTCTCGGAATAGCAAAATCGTTTGTCGTCGACAGTGACGTTCCCGACCGCGATTTCGTTTTAAGTCCGTCTAACGGGAAGTGGGAAAAGGCGAAATAAAAAACAATATAGTCTATAAACGATTTAAGGAAAAACAATTTGATGACGGATTAGAGAAGTAAATCGGCAAACGAAATTTTGGCGAAGCTAAATCTGACGGAATCGAATTAAAGTTTAAACCGTTAAAACTTTGCAAGGCAAATTCAAATCTTATTTTTAAATATTAGCGTTATACGATGCGTTGCGGCAAATTCAAGTGCCAATCGAACAGACGGCGCAGACGACAAAAATGAAAAATCGACGGCTATCGTCGATTTTTTTTTTGCAAATTTTCAAAACGCTTTTTATTTATTTGACATTATTTTTTGAAAATAATAAAATATTTAAAATTACACAATAGGAGAAAAAAATGAACAAAATAATTAAAGAGGGTTTGACCTTTGACGACGTATTGTTAGTTCCGCAACATTCAAGCATACTTCCTAAAGATGCAAGTCTCGAAGTCGATTTGGCAGAGGGTATTCACCTTAACATTCCTTTGCTTTCGGCATCGATGGACACCGTAACCGAGCATCAGCTTGCAATAGCTATGGCAAGGGAAGGCGGAATCGGAATGATTCACAAAAACCTTTCAATCGAAAAGCAAGCAGAGCAAGTCGACAAGGTAAAGCGCAGTGAACACGGCGTTATCACCGACCCGTTCTTTTTGTCTCCACAACATAAATTGTCGGACGCTTTGGCTTTGATGAGCCGTTATAAAATCAGTGGCGTTCCGATTACTGTCGAAGGAAAGCTCGTAGGTATTCTCACAAACCGTGACCTTCGTTTCGAAACTAATTTTAATCAACTTATCGGCGACGTCATGACAAAGGAAAATCTTGTTACGGCATTAGAAGGCGTTACGCTCGAAGAAGCGCAAAAACTTCTCGGCAAGCACAGAATCGAGAAACTTCCTATCGTAGACAAGAACTACAACCTTAAAGGACTTATCACGATTAAAGATATCGAAAAAGCGATTCAATATCCTCATTCGGCTCGTGACGTAAACGGCAGACTTTTGGCAGGCGCGGCGGTCGGAACGGCTGTCGACACAATGGAAAGAGTTGCCGCTTTGGTTGATGCAAAAGTCGATATTATCGGTGTTGACACGGCGCACGGACACAGCGACAAAGTTCTTAACATCGTAAAACAAATTAAAGCTAAATATCCTAACCTTAAACTTATTGCAGGAAACGTTGCAACGGCAGACGCAACGAAAGCTCTTATCGACGCAGGCGCAGACGTCGTCAAAGTCGGTATCGGACCGGGTTCTATTTGTACGACTCGTGTCGTAGCAGGCATAGGCGTTCCGCAAATTACGGCAATTATGGATTGCGCGGAAGCTGCCGACAAATATGGCAAACGCATTATCGCCGACGGCGGAATTAAATACAGCGGCGATATAACGAAAGCTATCGGCGCAGGCGCATCGGCAGTTATGATAGGAAGCCTTTTTGCAGGAACTAAGGAAAGCCCGGGCGAACTTGAAATGTTCCAAGGCAGAAGTTTCAAGGTTTACAGAGGTATGGGGTCTCTTTCGGCTATGGCGGCAGGAAGCAAGGACAGATATTTTCAAGAAGACGCTCAAAAATTCGTTCCGGAAGGCGTTGAAGGCAGAGTTCCGTTCCGTGGACCTTTGTGTGACACCGTATATCAACTCATGGGCGGTCTTAGAAGCGGCATGGGCTATTGCGGCATGAAGACCATCGACGATTTGAGAAAAAATGCGCAATTCGTAAAGATTACGTCGGCATCGCTTGTCGAAAGCCATCCGCACGACATCACCATAACGAAAGAAGCGCCTAACTATACGACGAGAGGTTAAAGTTTTGCCCTGCTATGGCTTTCCTATTATGGAACCGTAGCAGGGTAGCTTAATTTTTAGTTTTTGTTTTTTTAAAAAGGCAAAGAATATATAAGGCAAAACATTTATGATAGACACACACGTTCACGTTTTTCCAGACAAGATTGCCGAAGGCGCAATAGCAAAACTTGCGGCGGCGGCGAAAAAAGTTCCGTCCACAAACGGTTCTTTGTCGGACACCGTTCAAAAAATGAAAGACTGGGGTGTGAACGAGTTTTGGCTTATGTCGATTGCGACAAACGAAAGACAAATGACAAACGTCAACGATTTTGCGCTCGGTTGCAAGTCGGACGTTTGCTATCCATTCGCTTCGGTGTATCCGTTGTCGGACAAAGCGTTAGACGAACTTGAAAGGGTTTACGATTTAGGTTTCAGGGGCATTAAACTTCATCCCGAATATCAACAATTCGAAGTTTCGGACAAAAGAGTATATCCTATTTACGATTTTATAAAGTCGCATGGTATGATGCTTTGTTTTCATGCAGGCAAAGATTGCGCCTATCTAAGCACCTATTATGCCTCGCCGAGAAGCATTGCCAAAGTCGCAGACGATTTTAAGGGAATTAAAATCATTGCCGCGCATTTGGGCGGTTGGAACGTTTGGCAAGAAGTGCTTGAATACGAAGCGGGCAAGGATATATATTTCGATACCGCATATTTAAAAGGAATGATATCGGATGGCGAAGTCAAGAAAATACTCAGTCGTCATTCAAAAGAGAGAATATTGTTAGGCTCGGATTGCCCTTGGTCGAGTCCTATAAAGGAAAGGGAATATTTTGAAAAATTTCTATCGTCTAACGAGATAGAACTAATTTGCGATAAAAACGCGACCGAGCTTAAATCGGAAGCGGAAAGAGGATAAAATTTTGGTCAGAGAAGATTTAAGAAACATTGCTATCATTGCTCACGTCGACCACGGCAAGACTACGCTTGTAGACGGAATGTTGAAGCAATCGGGAACATTCAGAGAAAATCAACAAGTCGAAACGAGAGTTATGGACAACAACGACTTAGAGCGTGAGCGTGGCATAACCATTTTGGCGAAGAATACCGCAATTCATTATAAAGGTAAAAAGATAAACATTATCGATACCCCGGGACACGCCGATTTCGGTGGCGAAGTCGAGAGAGTTTTGAAAATGGTTTCGGGCGTTCTCCTTTTGGTCGACGCCGCCGAAGGCCCTATGCCGCAAACGAGATTTGTTTTGACAAAGGCAATAGAACTCGGACTTAAAATCATAATCGTTATAAACAAGATAGACAGACCCGACGCAAGACTTTCCGAGGTAGGGGACGAAGTGCTTGAATTGCTTTTGGAACTCAATGCAAACGACGAGCAGCTTTTTAGCCCTATCATATACTGTTCGGGCAGAAACGCAACCGCAACGCTCGATTACAACGTCGAAGGCAAAAATCTCGTACCGCTTTTCGACACTATATTGGATTATATCGAACCGCCGTCAGGTGATGAAACGGGACCGTTGCAACTTCTTTGCTCGTCTATCGACTACAACGAATACGTAGGAAGAATCGGCATAGGCAAAATCGAAAGGGGACAAATCAAAGTCGGACAAGAAGTTGCCATTTGCGATTATCACAATTCCGACGTTAATTATAAAGGCAGAGTGGTTTCGCTCTATCAAATAGAGGGCTTAAAGCGTGAACCTGTCGAAACGGCAAAAGTCGGCGACATAGTGTGTTTCTCGGGCATAGAGAATATAAAAATAGGAAACACGCTTTGCGCAACGTCGAATCCCGAACCTATTCCTTTTGTAAAGATTAGCGAACCGACGATTGAAATGACTTTCTCGGTCAACGATTCTCCTTTTGCAGGTCGTGAAGGAAAGTTTGTAACTTCCAGAAACTTGCGTGAAAGACTTTATCGCGAACTGTTAAAAGATATGTCGCTTAGAGTTGTCGATACCGACAGCACGGACAGCTTTAAGGTTTGCGGTCGTGGGGAAATGCACCTTTCAATTTTGATTGAAACCATGCGCCGTGAAGGTTACGAGTTTATGGTCGGACCGCCAAAAGTTTTGCTTAAAACTATCGACGGCGTGACTTGCGAACCTATGGAGCATTTGTACGTTGACGTGCCGCAGATTTCAATGGGTGCGATTATGGAGAACATGGGCGTCAGAAAGGGCGAACTTGTCACAATGGACGCCGTCGGCAATCGTATGCGTCTTGAATTCGTCGTTCCTGCAAGAAGTTTGTTCGGATTTAAAAACGAAATGCTTACGGCAACGAGAGGCGAGGGCATTATGAATACGTCGTTTGAAGGATATGCTCCGTTTAAAGGTGCAATCCCGAGAAGATTTACAGGCTCGCTCGTAGCGTTTGAGACGGGCGAAGCGGCAACGTACGGACTTTTCAATGCTCAGGAACGCGGCGTGCTTTTTATCGAGCCGCAAACTCCAGTTTACGAAGGTATGGTCGTCGGCTACTCGCCTAAAAACGAAGACCTCAGAGTCAACGTTTGCAAAAAGAAGCACGTCACAAATATGCGTGCGGCAGGCAGTGACGAAGCCCTAAGACTTAATCCTATCAAAAAAATGAGCCTTGAAGAAGCAATCGAATTTATTGCGGACGACGAACTTTTGGAAGTAACGCCGAAGAACATCAGAATAAGAAAAACTATTCTTGACGGAAGTCAAAGAATGAAACTTTTGATGAACGCAAGAAACGGCGAAAACTGAGGCAAAAACTAAGATGTTTAGCCGCTTGGCACAAATCTCGATAGCCTTGTTTTAATGAAATAGCATTTAAAGACGGAAATAAGTTTCCGTCTTTTTTTGTTGTAAGAATCATAGAACGAGAGTTATTTAGAACATGAATTTATAAATCGTTTTGCTTAAACTTCGGATTTTAAAATAATGTTTTAAATATATATTGTTTATTTTATTTAATGGAAACAAAATAAAAAAAGTAAAATTGAGTTTGATATTTTTAAATAACAAGTGTATTTAAAGAACAAACATATTCAAAAGACAAATGTATTCAAAATATAAATGTAGTAAAAAACAAACATAAAAAACGTAAGTTAAATTTAGTTTGATATTCTTTGTAAAAACAGATTTAAAACAAACGTAAGATAAAACTTACGATAATAAGCGATAAATTTAACTTCGGTTAAGACGAAAAACACTTTAAAAATAAAAAAGTCCGATATTTAAATAAAAAATTAAAATAAGTGCGTTATTTGTTTGACATAACTGCGGATAAATAGTATTATATCGATAAGAACTTATCGATAATTTTTTAACGGATATCGCATAGCTTTAAAATTAACGTTTAAATCGACTTATCTTTAAAACTTTGACGATAAGAACGAAACCGTATTGCATTTTAAACTTAAACGGGTTAAAATGTAATTGTTACTTTGAAAAACTTTTTAAGGAGAAATATATGACTAAAGATTTCATAGTAAATGATGAAGAAAGCCTTGAGAAATTGCTCAAATCGGTAAGGGAAGCGCAAAAGCAATTCGCAACCTACACGCAAGAGCAAGTCGATAAGATTTTCTTTGAAGCAGCAATGGCGGCAAACAAGATGAGAATTCCTCTTGCGAAAATGGCAGTCGCAGAAACAGGTATGGGTATAGTCGAAGATAAGGTTATCAAAAACCACTATGCTTCCGAATATATCTACAACGCATATCGCAACACCAAAACTTGCGGCGTTATCGAAAAAGACTCCGCATTCGGCATTATGAAAATAGCCGAACCTATCGGCGTTTTGGCAGCGGTCGTTCCTACGACGAACCCGACGTCAACTGCAATCTTTAAATCACTTATCGCTTTAAAGACAAGAAACGGAATTATTTTCAGCCCGCACCCAAGAGCAAAGAAATGCACAATCGAAGCTGCCAGAATCGTTCTCGAAGCAGCTGTCAAAGCAGGCGCTCCTGAGGGCATTATCGGCTGGATCGACGAACCTACGGTTGCTCTTTCGGCACTTATCATGAAAGAAGCAGACTGCACGCTTGCAACCGGCGGACCGGGCATGGTCAGATCGGCATACAGCAGCGGCAAACCTGCAGTAGGCGTTGGTGCAGGTAACACTCCTGCAATCGTTGACAGCACTGCAAACATCGAACTTGCGGCATCTTCGATTCTTCATTCAAAGACGCTCGACAACGGTATGATTTGCGCATCCGAACAATCGGTTATCGTTCTTAGCGACGTATACGACAAGTTCAAGAAAGAACTTCAAGCTCGCGGAGCATACTTCCTTAATGACGAACAAAAAGATATGGTCAGACACACCATTTTGATTAACGGTGCGTTGAACGCAAAAATAGTCGGACAATCGGCTTGCAAAATCGCAAACCTTTCGGGCTTCGATGCTCCTGAGGGAAGCAAGATTTTGGTCGGCGAAGTCGAAAGCGTCGATTTGTCGGAAGAATTCGCTCACGAAAAACTCAGCCCTGTTCTTGCTATGTACAAAGCAAAAGACTTTGACGACGCAGTCGCAAAGGCAGGACAACTTATTGCAGACGGCGGCTACGGACATACTTCGTCTATCTATATCAACACTCTCACCGAAGGCGAAAAACTTGCAAAGTGGGAAAGAAATATGAAGACCTGCCGTTGCCTTATCAATACTCCTTCTTCGCAAGGCGGTATCGGTGACCTTTACAACTTCAAACTTAAACCTTCTCTTACGCTCGGTTGCGGAAGCTGGGGCGGAAACAGCGTCAGCGAAAACGTCGGCGTCAAGCACTTAATCAATATTAAAACGGTTGCAGAAAGGAGAGAGAATATGTTGTGGTTCAGAGCACCATCTAAGGTTTATTTAAAGAAAGGCTGCTTGCCTGTTGCTCTTGACGAATTGAAGACCGTTATGGGCAAGAAAAAAGCATTTATCGTAACAGACAGTTTCTTGTATAACAACGGATATACAAAGCCAATCACCGAAAAACTCGATGAAATGGGCATTCAACACACGACGTTCTTCAACGTTGCTCCGGACCCGACGCTTGCATGCGCAAAGGAAGGCGCGGAACAAATGAAGGCTTTCCAACCTGACTGCATTATCGCGCTCGGCGGTGGTTCTGCTATGGACGCAGGCAAGATCATGTGGGTTCTTTATGAACATCCTGAAGTCAACTTCATGGACCTTGCAATGCGCTTTATGGATATCAGAAAGAGAGTTTACACCTTCCCTAAGATGGGCGAAAAGGCATTCTTTATCGCAATTCCTACATCGGCAGGTACAGGTTCC
>SAMEA104315424__coassemble_1040_pt1 | contig 14446 bp, 12 predicted proteins | sample SAMEA104315424__metabat2_low_PE_052 | metagenome-assembled genome bin SAMEA104315424 (sample SAMEA104315424) | gut metagenome | biome: Monkey gut; feature: monkey-associated habitat; material: faeces | place: China | collected 2013 | reverse complement strand
GATAAACAAACCGATACCTGCCGAGATAGCTTTTTTAAGTCCTTGAGGAATTGCGTTTGCAATCTTTTCACGAACGCCCGTCAAAGAGATGAGCAAGAATACGAGACCTGCAACGAAGATAACTGCAAGACCTGCTTGATATTGAGCTTCTACACCGTCGGTGATAGTTCCGCCGAGAGCGCCTGCCATAAATGTCGTGCAGAAGAATGCGTTAAGTCCCATACCAGGAGCTTGAGCATAAGGCATTCTCGCAAGGAGAGCCATAAGCAACGTACCGATGATTGCGCCGATTGCAGTGCCGATAAAGATACCGCTTCTAAGAGCGTTCAAGACTGCGACTTGGCCCGTATAGATGCCGTCGAGGTATGAACCTATCATTGACGTCGGGTTGACGAACAAGATATAGCACATTGCAAAGAATGTGGTAATACCGCCGACAACTTCTGCTCTGATTGTCGAATTGTTTGCCGAGATTTGGAAGAAATTGTCTAAGCCTGCAAAAAACTTGTTAGGCTTTTTTGCTACTGCGCCGTCCGCAGCGACTTCGACGTTTTCTTGTTCGGCAGTTTCAACTTCTTGAACCTTAGTTTCTTCGACTTGTGGTTCTTGATTTTTTTCTGTCATAGAAAACCTCCATTTTCATATGTATTTGTTATTTTGATAACGGGTACTTGAAAATAAAGCGTTTAAAAAAGAAAAAGGTAACGCACGTCAAAAGGCGTGCGGTTTCAAACAAAACTACGCTCAATAGTCAAACATTCACGGTGTTTGGTAGAAACTTGGAACCATATCTTCCTAATTATATTGGCTTTATTTAACTGTACTTAAATTTTACTTTTTTTAAAGGCCTTTGTCAACGAAAAGCAAGGGGGTAAACGGTTTTTTTTAAGGTTTTTTTAATGTTTCTTTAAGCCAATTTTTGGCATTATTGACGTAAATCGATTATTCCCTTTCCGTTCGAGATGGCCGTTTCCCGCCCACAGCCCGATTTTCTGCCTTTAAACGTAACGCATTTTAAACGCCATGCCGCAAGCCGAGCCGATTTTAAATCAATCATCTCGCTTCGCTCCGTCAGACACGAAACGGTCTAAGAAGTGTACATAGATTAGATATTAAACTCAGCCACATTTCGCACGCTGAATATAACCGCATATCGCATACTGTGGCAAGCTCTATACTATAAAACCATACGGCTAAAATATGTTTTTTGTCTACCGCATATTGCGAAATTTCGCAGATTTTGTCCGTTAGTTTTAAAGCGTCCTTTCCTTATTTAAAGCAATGCGTTTTATCGCACATAATCGGCGTATAAAAAATTATTTTTTAATTGAATTTTAAAGATTATTATTATATAATATATACATTAAATATTAAGGAGTTCCTATGGCTTGTAAAAAACAAAAAAACAGCTTTAAACGCAGTATGTGCGGCGTTGTTATGAAACTGCTCGGAAAAGGAATTTGCTATGCCTATAAAGTCGATTCGAGAGTAAAAGAAGACCTCGACAAGATTTGCGGCTATACCGAAAAGGACGGCGAAAGCGTCGCAAACGATTTTGCGGTTAAAATCGCAATTAACCCGATTGGACCTTGTATGGTTTTCGGCAAAAAAGACGGCAAAGTCTTTTCAAACAAATGCGATTTCGACGAAAAAGCCGACATTCTTTTGTCTTTCAAAGGCGTAAACAGCGCATTTAAAATGTTCACGGGACGTTTAGGACTCGGCGACGGCTACGCTCAACACCGCTTCACGGTAAACGGCGACCTTTACAAAGTTCTCGGCATTGTCCGCATTATGAACATCGTCGAAAGTTATCTCTTCCCTAAATTCATTGCAAAAAAACTTATGAACCCTGTTCCGCCAAAACAGGTAAATTCCGTACGCTTTTTGTGCGGCACTCTTTTTTAATCGGAGGAAAATATGTTACCAAAATATTATGAATTTTTAAATTCCGTAAAAATTATGTCGGGTGAAAACGCCCTTGAAAACATTCCGCACGAGCTTAAAATGCTCGGCGCAAAAAAACCTATCGTCTTGTCGGACGCCATTCTTGCCAAAACGGGAGCCGTCAACAAACTTCTTAAAGTCTTTAACGGCTATGACATAGACGTCAGCGAAACGTACACCGAAATTCCGCCTGACAGCTCTATCAAAGTCATCAATGAAATCGCAGGCATCTTCAAAGCAAAAGGTTGCGACGCAATTCTCGCTCTCGGCGGTGGCAGCGTTATCGACACGGCTAAGGGACTCAGAATCGTCATCGAACAAGGCGGCGACAACATTATGGATTATATGGGACTTGAATCTCTTCCGAGAAAAGCAAGAATTCCTTTCGCCGTCATTCCTACGACAAGCGGCACGGGCAGCGAATGTACAAACGTTGCCGTTATCGCAAACCCTGACAAAAACGTTAAAATGGAATATATCAGCTATGACCTTCTTCCCGACTTTGCGGTCATCGACCCTACCATGACGGAAACGATGCCTCCGAAAGTAACGGCAAACACCGGCGTAGACGCTCTCGTTCATGCAATCGAAGGTTACACCTGCTTGCAAAAGAATCCGCTTTCGCAAAGCTATGCTTTTGCCGCAATCCGTCTTATCACCACTTATCTTCCTAAGGCGGTTTTGGAAGGCGGCAACCGCGAATATCGTCTTGCAATGGGAAATGCCGCAACTATGGCAGGCATTGCATTCTCTAATTCAATGGTCGGACTTGTCCACGCAATCGGTCATGCGCTCGGCGGCGTAGCCCACGTCCCTCACGGCGTCGCTATGGCGATACTCTTGCCGCACGTTATGAGATTCAATCTCGAAACTCTTCGCCCTGCTTACGCCGAACTTCTTTTGCCGCTTGCAGGCGCGGAAGTTTATGCTCAAACACCGAAAGATGAACGTGCCGAAAAAGCAATAGAATTTTGCGCTTCGTTCATCAAACAATTTGAGGCTGTCGGACTTCCGACTACCCTTAGCGCGGCAAACGTCAAGGAAGAACAATTTGACGCTATTGCCGAAACGGCAATTAACGACGGCGCAAGCGTCGTAAATCCGATTATGGCGACAAAAGAACAAATTATCGAAATTCTTAAAGCCGCAAAATAACTTGTCGGCATAAGCTGCTAAAAAGTTATTATTAAAATCAAACGATTTTAATTAGAGCGAAAAAACTGCTTAAATTAAAACGAATTTGCAAAGCTACGTTTAGTAGTCAAGTTCGTGCAAATGACGTTTGCAAATCGAACCACAAATCTAAGCCTGTTTATTGCGAGTTTAAACTTATTTAGAACTATAATCATTATAAAAAAGAAGCAAGCGACGCTTGCTTCTTTTTTCTATATTCTACTACTTATCTGTATTCTACAATTTGATTATTTCTTTGTCGCCTTTTTCATATCCGACGCTTATTAAAATTTTGCTTTATTTTTCCTTTCTTTATTCGTTGCCCTTAATGACTATACTATCTTTTCTTTTATTTCAATCTTCTTGTTTTTTTATCTTCTTCTTTTTGTGCCTATGCTCTTTTTCGTTAATTTTTAAAACCCTTTTGCCTTTTATGTTTCTTTTCCTTTATGGTTCATTGCCTTTTATGAAGTTTTCCGCTTTATCGTTCTTCGCTTATTTCCGACTGTTCTCTTTTCAGTTTTTAATCTTAAACTTAACAGAGGCTTTTAATCTAACGAATCAAGCGTTTCGGAAAGTCTTGCCTTGTAGCCGTCGGCAACCGACTGCGGTGAAATTATCTTCATTTTTTTGCCGAACGTAAAGCACCAAGCGTAAAAGGTCGGACTGACTTGCACAGGCACAGTAACCGTAAACTTTTCCGAGTCTTTCGGCGTCATTTTTATTTTCTCGCCAAAGCGGTCGATTATTACGTTGGCAAGCGAATTTTCACATTCGAGCGTTACCTTTTCTATTTCGCCGCGGAACATCGAAAAGGATTGCTTTGGGTGCGAATAAAACTTGAAGTCTTTGACGCACTCGGACGGCGTTATATCATCGTCCGTCACTTCGACGTCAAGCATTTTGTCTATGCGGTAGTTGCTAAGGTCCTGATATTTATCGTTGTAGCAAACAAGATAATAATTATCTTCGCTAAAAACCAGCGCTACGGGATTAACAATATAAGGCTCTCCGCCGCGGCGCAATACCTTATCCCCTTTCACGTCAAAGTCGAAATATCTGAAACTGACTTTCTTTTTAGTTATCAATGCGTCGTTTATTCTGTCTACAATTATAAACACCTTGTCGTTCGTGTGCTTGACCGTGTCGAAACATACGCTCATTCTCGCCAGCACGTCCCCCTTTAAGTTCCCTGCCTGAGCCGCGAGCTTTTTTACAAGTTCGTCCGTCTTTTTGGCAGATATAAATCTCGACGCTTCTACGGCGTCAAGCAATATTTTAAGCTCCGACGTGTCGAACTCGCTCGCATTCATATAATACGCCGACGAACGGCCGTCCCTGACTTTTACGACGTCATATCCTGCCGCTATAAGTCTGTCGATGTCCTTATAAAGCGTTTTCCTTTCGACGGAAATTCCACAGTCCGCTAGCCTGCCGATAAGTCGATTAGTCCTTATCGGACTTTGCTCATCGCTTTCGGTTTTTAATATTTCGATAATCTTTAAAATTTTGTTTTGCATTTCCATAGTTTTGAATAAAACCGCCGAAGCGGTTTTATTCATTTTACCACACTTTTTGATTTACGGCAAAAAGTTTTAGGACTAAATAAATTCTATTGCTTGCGGTCTGGTTTCGATTTGCATTCTGTCATACATACTGCGAAGTCTACCGAAACCAAACCCCTTCTTGAAAAAAGGGTCGTTTTGATTTACCGCGACTAAGTACTCGTAGCTTTCCTTGTCGATTTCCGTTATCGAAATAATCGGACTTGCGAAATCCTTTCTGACGTACGGCTGGTTTTTTGCAACCTCAACCGCTTCTTTTGCGTTTTGCGCCTTCACGGCAAAACTTATCGGGACGTACGCTCTTTTACCTAAATTTCCACACTTTGCTATAACTCTGAAATACATAATCATTACCTCGCTTTTTTTCTTAATAATACCCCCGATTTGAAAAATAACTGTCCAAAAAAATGGACAGCAAAAACTTTTTTTGTTTTGGGCGTTTAACAACTTTAACAAACTGAAAATATGAAAATCCTTAGGCAATCGTTTATTGCGATTTTGCCATTTGACCGAATGCTTGATTTGATTCGACTTAATATAAAACTCTATTTTGCCTTTTATTTTTAATAACGATTTCTTAAAGCTTTAATAACAATTTCTTACAACAAAATTTTTTATTTCCCTTTATATTTTTTTTGAGACTACAAAAAATAAAAACGTAACAAGCAATACTTTGCTTGTAATAAAAGGAGGGAATATGAGCAAAATTTTTAAGACCGGTCAAAAACCGGGAAGCGGAAGTTATAGTTGCACAAACTGCCACACGGTAGTCGAGCTTGGCGAAAATTCAAAAATGCCGCCTTGCCCAAAATGCACAAACAGCGAATTTACTAAAAAGCGCGGTTAACCTTGGTTAAAAAATACGGCACATATTGCCGTATTTTTTTTGTGTGTTATAATGTTTATATGAAAAAGACGTTTTTAGCTACATCGAGCATATCTAATCATTTCGGTGACAAATACCGCGCTCGACTTGCCTTTAAGATTATCGGCATTACGCTTGCCGTTTTAATCGGCATTTTGTTTATTTTGATAAGCCCTGCATTTTCGGGCAAACTACCGCGTGTTGACGCCGTCACAGGTTATAGCGGCGACAATCCGTACATCACTTTCGACGAAAAGTGCCTTGTTTCCGCTCACCGTGCAGGTGGCGCATTGGCCCCCGAAAACACGCTTAAAGCGTTTGAAAACTGCCTTACGGCAACCGAATATACGGTTGATATTTTAGAATTCGATTTGCATCTTACAAAAGACGGTCAACTAATTTTGCTCCACGACGACACGCTCAACCGTACGTCTAATGCAACCGAAGTGTTCGGCAGCAAAAAAGTTTACGCAAAAGACAAGACGCTTGCCGAAATCAAAACTCTCAATATGGGCGAGAACTTTGTCGACGAAAACGGCAACTCGCCTTATAAAGGTCTTCGCGGCAACGACATTCCGAGCGACTGCAAAGCCGTAACTCTTGACGAAGTTCTCGATTATACCGAAAGCATGCGAAGCGATTTGAATTACATCATCGAAATCAAAGACGGCGACGACATAGGACGCAAAGCGACCGACAAACTCTATCAAACCATAAAAGAGAGAAACCTTTTAAACAGAGTCATCATCGGCACGTTCCAAGGCGAGATAACCAAATATATGGACGAAAAATATCCAGACATAATCAGAAGCGCGTCGATTGCGGAAGTGTTACTTACCTATTACAGATTTTTGTTTAACGTCAATCTCGATAAGTGCAACGTCGGTTTCGAAGTCTTGCAAGTCCCGCATATCCCGCTTTTCGATATGGGTCAAAAATCGTTTATCGACTATTGCCACCACTATGGCATTGCGGTGCAGTTCTGGACGATAAACGACTATGACGAAATCAAAGAGCTTGTTGATAGCGGCGCGGACGCAATCATAACCGACAACCCTAAAACGGCAAACAAAGTCATCAAATGATTTTTACGGTAAGCGTTTTAGAAAACTGATTTTTGCTTGAAACGCCCGTCGCGATTCGCTCAACATCGAATTTGACATTTGCCGTTCGCATTATAGATTGGCGAATACGATTTTGTTTATTGCTATATTTGTATAACTTTACTATCAAATCTAATAACTATTATTGCAGTAAAATAATTACAATTAAGTAAATAACTACAACTAAATAGATTATTCTAATTTAATAAATAATTAAAATTAAATAACCAATAAAATAAAAGGCGCACGCAACAGCGTGTGCCTTTTTGTCCCCTATCATAAATTTTAAACCGACATTTTGGTTACGTAAATTCAGGCAATATCATTTAGCAATATGCCCAAGTTAAAAGCGGTTTTGTTTCGGCTATTTTGCCGCCGCGCCTTCAAGCAACATTTTATCTGCAACCAAAGCGATGAACTCGCCGTTTGTAGGTTTTTCGTTTGCGGCATAAACTTTAATTCCGAAAATGTTGTTTATGTTTTCGATTTTGCCCCTGTTCCAGCTTACTTCGATTGCGTGTCTGATTGCTCTTTCGACTTTTGACGGCGAAGTTTCAAATTGCTTCGCTATCGACGGATACAGCTTTTTCGTTATACTGTTGATGATACTCGGCGTTTCGACCGCCATTTTGATTGCCTCACGCAAAAATTGATAGCCTTTTATATGCGCAGGAATTCCGACCGATATAAAAATGTTGGCAATCTTTTCGTCGAGAAGTTTTGCAGCACTGCGTTTCGGCGCTTGCGCAATGTTGACGGCATTCGATTGAACGTCTTCGAGCATCGATTCGCCGCTGCTGCTTTCGTCGAGATATCTTTTAAGTTCGTCAAAAGCAAAAGGCTTTGCAAAGAAATAACTTGCTCCCATTCTGAGCGATTTTGAAATGAATCCGTCCGCGCAAAGTTGCGACATCATTATGATTGTAGGTCTCTTTTCGAGCTTGGACAAATTCAGACTCGATAAAACGCCGAAGCCGTCAAGCTCGGGCATAACTATATCTATCAGTGCATAATCGGGTGAGGTTTTTTCAATCGTAGCGGCCGCCTCCAATCCGTCGTAGGCCGTTCCGACAACTTCATAGTCGTTTTTACTTAAGTAGTCTACCAGCGAATTCACAAACGCCGCATTATCATCTGCAATAACTACAGTTTTTTTCATGCTGCCCTCCTAAAAAAATTTGCAATTATAGCTAATACTGTCTGCTATTTGTCGAATTACGGTACACTTAATTGAATTTTGTCAAATCGTATAAAAAGGTAAATAGTTTTGCATAAAATGTGCAATTTTTCTCTTTTGCAAGGGTATTATAGCACTTTGCGGTCAAAAGTCAAAGCATTTTGACCTAATTTTTCACCACTTTTTCACTTATTTTTCACCATTTTTTCACCATTTATTCCGTTTTTCGGTGTTTGTCGACATTATTCGACATAATCCGACACTGTTCGACATATTTTAGGTTTTTAAAAGTTTTCTTTAAATCTTGCGCTCGAATGAAAATTCAAATGAAAATTTTAACCGTTTCAAATTTTTTTTGTATGGGGTATATTTAGCCCCACAACGGACAAGCTATAATTGAACGTAAGTTCAAAGGAGAAAGAAATGGCTAACACAAAGCAAGTCAAGACACAAAAATCAAGTGTCAAGAGCTGTGGTTGCGGCGCAAGCGATTGCGGTTGCCAAAGCTCGCAAAAGAAATCGAAGTCTTCAAAGTAAGGAAGCAAGAAACAAAACGACTCAATGAGTCGTTTTGTTTTCCTTTTTGCCTTGTTATCCGATTTATTTAACCGTTGATTTATACGTTAAATTTATATCGTTGAACCTATTACGTTGACGCTCTCGACTTGGTTTTCCGTTTCGTTTTTTCTTTGGCTTATAATTTTTAAACTGCCACGACGACGATTTGACTTGCTCTTCACTTGCTTAATTCAAAAATATTTTCGCTTGGATTTGGCTATTGCCTTTTGCCGCTAAAATTTCGATTAAATTTTGTTTATTTCAAATATTTTCCTTTCGGTGTTTGTTAAACTTGTGTGAGAAGATTTGAGTAAAGACCGTTGTATGTTATAATTACGTTATGGACAAAGCCGAACTTGACAGTTATATGGTACGCCTTAAAAACGGCGACGACTCCGCTTTCGACGTTATTTACAACGAAACTCGAAAGGGACTTTTTTCCTTTATTTTAACGTACGTCAAAAACTATCAATCGGCTGAGGACGTTTTGCAAAATACATACATAAAAGTCAGAAACTCAATCGGCAGTTACAGGGCAGGCACGAACGCTTTGGCATGGATTTTTACGATTGCGAAAAACCTGTCTCTTAACGAAATAAAGAGAGTCAAGCGCGAAACGCCGACCGATTTCAACGAACAGGAAAACCGCTTCGGCGATTACGAAATAGAAGACAAACTTTCGATGCCGATGCTAAACATAATAAGGGAAACCTTAAACAAAACCGAACAGCAAATAGTATTGCTTCACATTGTCGGCGGCTATAAGCATCGCGAGATTGCGGATATGCTTTTTAAACCGCTCGGCACTGTGCTTTGGGCATACAGAAACGCCGTCGGCAAACTTAAAAAACGTTTGGAGGATGAAGATGAAATTCGATGAATTTGCGCGTAAACTTAATAATGAAATCGAGTCCGTTCAGCCGAACGTTTTGGACAAAATCAAATCGACTCCTATCACGGCGGAGAATCTGGGACGAGGACCTCTTGCGACTCTTGTTTGGGTAAAGGCAAAAAAATTTGTAATTCCCGTCATTTACGCAATCTGCGCCGTGTTTGTGTTTTTATTGTGCTTTTCGACCATAAGCGCGGACAACGTCGGCGTAAGCGACTTTACCTATCTTAATATCGCAATCGAAGACTCGCAAGAAAAATCGGCGGATTTCGATTTCGCGCTCGACAAAAACGGAAGAATTTTAAATGTCACTTTGGGGAATTCGAGCAACGTCGATTCGGACAAAATCGAACAAACGGTGCTTTCGACAATAGGAATGACGATAACGGACGCCATAGAGCGTTTCGGCTCGCAATTTACAATTCAAACGGCTTCTATAAACGTGGGCGTTTTAAACGATTCGGCGTCAATCGCAAAGTCGGTCGAAAAAGCAATTTCGCATACAATCAAAACAGTCTATTCTGCCGCCACCGTCAATTCTCTGACGTCGGGGCTTACAAAAGACATAATCGTATCGAAAACAAAATCGCTTTTAAAATCGGCAACGAAGTTTATGACAACCGACGAACTTGTCAAAATTTTGTTCGGTTGATACGCCCCTACTGCCTGCGATTTTGCATAAACCGCATATCGATTGCTTTTAGTTTGCAGGCATAAAAGTCATACGAGAAATCATTTTGTTTAAACCAAATCGTCTAAACAAGGTGGCAACGCTCTATAAAACGCGAAAACCGTTTTGTTTAAATTGCTTTGCTTAAACATTATTTTCAAACCGTTATTTAAACACTATTTGAAGGCCGCTATTGTCGATGTAAATAAAATACGTGTCGCAGCATTTTGAAAACTTTCTCAGAATTCCGTTATGACGTTTTTAAAACGTTTTTCAATCTGCTAAGTTAAGTTTAATCAAACTTTTAAAGGAGCTTGCTCCTTTATTTTTTTATTGACATATTTTAAACTCATACTTATACTAATAATAAGAAACAGCAAGGAGAAAGCTATGACAAGAATTATAAACGTCGGCGTAAACGACCGCGAAATAGACCTTTTTGAAGGACAATACGTCGTTCCTAACGGAATGGCTTACAACTCATATCTCGTACTTGACGAAAAAGTCGCCCTGCTCGACACCGTCGACGGCAATTTCGGCGAAGAATGGATAAACAACGTAAAATCGAATCTCGACGGGAAGACCGTAGACTATCTCGTCGTTCAGCATATGGAACCCGACCATTCGGCTTGCGTGAAACTGTTTGCAACGCAGTTTCCCGAGGCAAAGATTGTCGTAAACGCAAAGACTTCGGCAATGCTTAAACAGTTTTTCAGAGATTTCGACTTTAACTTGCAAATCGTCGTTGACGGCGAAGAATTGAGCCTTGGCGCGGCAACTCTCAAATTTGCCTTTACGCCTATGGTACATTGGCCGGAAGTCATGATGACCTATTGTCCGCAAGAGAAATGCCTTTTCTCGGCTGACGCTTTCGGCAAATTCGGCACTACCGACTGCGATGAACCGTGGCTTGACGAAGCGAGAAGATATTATATCGGCATCGTAGGAAAATACGGCGCGCAAGTTGTCGCCGCTCTCAAAAAGCTCGCAGGGCTTTCGATAGAAACGATATATTCTTTGCACGGACCTGTTTTGACCGGTGACCTTGGCGAAGTTTTGAGCAAATATAACCTTTGGGCGAACTATATGCCCGAAACCGACGGCGTACTTATTGCCTATTCGTCGATTTACGGCAACACTTTGGACGCCGTTGTAGAACTAGCTAACAGACTCGAAGGCAAAACAGATTTCAAGGTTATGGACGTTGCCAGAACGGATTCTGCGGAAGCGGTCGCAAACTGCTTTAAATACTCGAAAATCGTTTTCGCATCGGTCACTTACAACGGAGGCATATTCCCTTGTATGAACTTCCTTTTGGACGGACTTGTCGAGAGAAACTTTAAAAATCGCAAAATAGGCTTCATCGAAAACGGCTCTTGGGCGCCTATGGCGGCAAAAGTTATGAAAGAAAAACTCGCAAACCAAAAGGGACTTGAATTTATCGAAAAACAAGTCAAAATCGTGTCAAGCCTTTCAAAAGAAAATCTTATCGAAATAGACGAACTTGCGGACGAACTTTTGAAATAATCGTTCCCAAAAATCGATTGAGCGGAGAAACGCCGCACAAAACTTCTAACAAGCAAAAAAGACAAGCCTTGGCTTGTCTTTTTTCTTTATTCCCTTCCTTCTAATTTCCCTATTACACGTTTTTCGCGTCCGTTTGAATTGCTTATTGTTTGTGAGTTACAACCGAGATTTTGCCGTTCATAACTCCGGTTTCGCCGATTCTTGCAGAGCCGGTGATTTCCTTTGTCGTTGCGTCGATTTCGGTTGCTGTGCCGACCTTTCCGAGATGAGACACAATGGTCGAAATTGCGTCTGCAACGTTTTTGTTAATTTCGGCTTCGCTGTCGCCACTAAGTCCGGCTTCGCTTGAAAGGACTTTCAAAACGGCTTTCGTTACGCCTTCGCTTTGGTCGTTAAGTTTCAATGATTCCGAGCTTAAAACAAGTTTTCCGTTTGCATCAACCGCGTCGAGTTTCAAATATGAAACCATATAAACGGTATCAGGCACTTTTACGATGTTTGCAAACTTTCCGAGTTCGTTGTTGATTTGGTCTTTGAACTTTGCAAGGCTTGCCGCCAAAACGATTCTGAACTTCGCTTCGCCGTTCGATTTAGTGATAGATACTTCTTTGACGGTGGCTTTCATTTCGTTTATCGTTTTAAGAGCAGCGTTTGAACCGTCTGACGATCTGACCATTTGGTCAAAGATGTAAGCGAGCGTCTTATCGTCATAGGTCAACAAATATTCCTTGTCATACTTTACCGTTGAGGTGATAAGCGACGCATAGTCAACCTTGCCGTCAACCGTCGAAACGTTAGAGCCTGTCGACAAGTTGCTTTCCGCAACAGGTTCTTGCGTTTTTGCGCTGTAACCGTTTTTGACTATTGCCGACTCGTCGGGTTTGTAAATGCTCTTGAATTGTTTTATGATGTTTATAAGCTTAGTATCGCCAAGTCCCAAGCTGTTGAAGCTCTCTCCGTTGATGATTGCCGTGTCACCGAAACCGAGTTTGTTCGGCGTCATATTGAGCAATACGGCGGCAACGATACCGAGAATCAACGCAATAACCACAATGACGATAATCGCGATGATTAAGCCTTTTAATGCTTTACCTACTGCCATAATAGTATCTCCTTATTTTTAAACTGATTAGAGCTTTGCTCTTATCTTTACAAATATATAATACAATGCGAATTTACATTTGTCAACACTTTTTGTTGGGAAAATTTACTATCTTAGAAAATTTTTTATTTGGTTTTGTAAGCTACGTTTTCACCCTAATATGTTTCGGCTAAATGCCGCTTGCCTACTACCTGCAAATTGTTTAAATATTGATTTTTAAAACACAAGTTTTTGATATTGATTTTTTGTTATAGATTGTCTAACTATTATTTATAAATATTGTTTTGCGGTAGCTCTTTTAAATATCGCTTTAAGATAGTGTTTTAAATATATTGACTTAGCAACAAATATATCGGCTTCACGATATTTGAAACGTTAAATAAAAACTCACTTTTTCACACTCTTATTAAAATGCGCCGTAGATGACGTATGCCGCCACAAAAAAGACCACGGTTCCGATTATCATAAAGACGTGAAAAACAGTATGTATATATTTTTTTCTGAGTCCGTAAGCAATCATTCCTATAAGGCAAATCGCCGCGCCCGAAACGTAACAGATTTTCGACACAAACGGAATTACGTTTCGCATCGTTATATACGACGCCGTAAATAAAAACGCAACGACAAAATCAAGGCACAGAGCGATTTTTGAAAAGCGTTTTAAGTTTATACAGCAACCGATCGTATTTATAACGCACACCGCAAGAGATATGCCGAGCGCAACGAAATTGTAAACCGATTGACTTACGCAAAGTATCATAGGCGTGGCGCAACCTATTACGATAAAGCAAATCGACGAATGGTCGATTTTTCGCCAAACGGATTTTATTTTTAAATTTGTAAGCCCGTGATATATTGCGGAATTCGTATAAGGAAGCGCAATCGTAACGCCGCTTATTATCGCCGCCGCTCTTTCGTAAACGTTTGACGATAGCAAATAAAACACGACCAGTATCGCTATACCCAAAACTCCGCCTATTGCGTGAGTGAGCGAATTTAAAATTTCTTCGCCCTTGGTATAGTAAACTAAGCCGTGTCTGAAATAGTCTTGCCGCGCAAGATAGTTTTCGTCGCCGTATAAAAATTCTTTATTCATCTTGATTTTCGTCTTGATTTCCGGTTTGATTTTCGTCGTAGTTTTCGGTTGCACCTTCGTTTTCGGTTGCAACTTCTTCGTTGACGTCTTGTGACGAGAAGGTTGTTTCGTCTTTGGCGGCATTATAACTGTCTATGCAACTTTGTGAATTAAAAGTTTCATTAGGCATTAAGTTCAACGCTCTATCACCGCCTCCTTCATCGCTTCTTTCTTTGACGTATTCCTTGCCTGACTTAGTAAGCTCTCTGCCGTTTGACGAAACGTTTATATAGCCGAGATAGATAAGATAAGGTTCGATTTGTTCTTCGACGATGTTTCTACCCTCGCCTAATGCCGCGCAAAGAGTGTCCATTCCGACAGGTCCGCCGTCGAATTTGAAATAGAGAGTCGAAAGATATTCATAATCGCTTTCGTCAAGTCCGTTATCGTCGATGCCGACCGATTTGAAATAGTTTTCGGCTAGTTCTTTCGATATAACCTGAACATTTAGCAGCTGCGCTTTATCTCTTATTCTCTTTACGAACGTATTGCAAACTCTCGGAACTCCGCGACTGCGACTTGCTATTTCTTCCGCCGCGCCGTCGCCGAACTCGAATCCGAGCTTCTTCATTGAATTGGTTGCTAAAATCGTAAGTTCGCCCGTCGTATAAGGTTCGAGCTTGAATTTGATTGAAAATCTGTCGCGCATAGGCTTTGACAAAAGACCGCTGTGCGTCGTCGCTCCGATAAGAGTAAACGGCGGCAGTTGAATATCGACGTTCTTTGCGTCTC
>SAMEA104315424__coassemble_1013_pt1 | contig 14829 bp, 9 predicted proteins | sample SAMEA104315424__metabat2_low_PE_052 | metagenome-assembled genome bin SAMEA104315424 (sample SAMEA104315424) | gut metagenome | biome: Monkey gut; feature: monkey-associated habitat; material: faeces | place: China | collected 2013 | reverse complement strand
CGTTTTTGAGCTTCGAGCCGTTTTTAAGATACAGCGTATGCACCGTAATGTTTTCGGGATTTAACTCTATCGCCTTGTCGACGCTGTTTTTAAAGTCGTCAAACGATTCGTTTGGGAGCATAGCGATAAGGTCCATATTGACGTCAAAACGCTTTTTAACAAGATTGTAAGCGTCGTAAACGGCGTCAACCGTATGCGCCCTGCCGATAAGGTCAAGCGTTTTTTGATTGAACGTTTGCGGATTTACCGACACTCTCGTAACTCTCGCTTTTTTCATAACTTTGACGACGTTCTTGTTTATAGTGTCTGGTCTGCCTGCCTCAACGGTAAATTCCTTTTGCCCGAAGTGCAACAGGCTAAGCACTTCTTTAAGTTCGCTTGCACCGAGCGACGTAGGCGTGCCGCCGCCGACGTAAACCGCTCTTACAGTCAGCTTATTATCCTTTACGTATTTCTTTATTGCCGTAATTTCCTTTTTTAAGCAATCGACGTATGGCTTTATGACGTCCTTTTGTTTAGCAATAGGTTGTGAAATAAAACTGCAATATGCGCATCTTGACGGGCAAAAAGGGACGTTCACAAACACGTCGATTTGCGTTTTCGGATTCTGATTTCTGTATGGTCTTTGATTTGCGACTACACTTTCGATAAGATGAACCTTTTCGCCGTAAACGGAAAACTCTTTTAAGAATATTTCTTTTGCGTCAACGCCGAGTTCGGCAAAATACTTCGTCGGGCGTATCCCCGTAAGACAACCGTAAGGCAAACTGCTGTTGGATAAAAAACTGAGCGTGCGATAAAGCGCGACTTTAATATGTCGCTTTAATTGCCTTTTATATTCGGTTTCGTTTTTATAGTTTAAATTGAAAGTGTAAACTTTCTTGAATTTGTCAAAAACATCGCTTGTCAAAACTACTTTCAATTCATCGTCGTAAACGCTTGCTTCGAGATTTACGAAATTGTCGTCGCCTTCTTCTATATGCGGATAGAAAGCACGAAACAATTCTCTTAAATCGCTGTCGAAATTAGGCTGGTTGTGTGAAAAATTGAGTTTCATTTTTTCTCCGATGTGTGTTTTATCGCTTTTTGAGGCGAAACGACTTTTGTTTTGCGAATTTTAGGCGCATAATGCGCCTACCGTTTCAGCGAACGATTATCATATTAGTCGAAATCTTCTACAAACAATAATCGATGATTCTGAACTTAAATAATACTCGCAATGCAAGTGCTCACGATACGTTTATTGATACTCTAATGCAATTTACGTTTACTATATCCTTTCGGCTTAAAACTTAATGCAACTATTCAATATCAAATAATGCGAACATTTAATATCAAAATATCCTGCTTAATATCGCTATTAGTATTATAACTTATTTTAAAATTTTATGCAACAGCAACGCTTTCCGCTCATTCAAAGTTTATCGGGTTGAGTTTTCTCTCTTCGTCAAGCGTCGTACTTGCTCCGTGTCCCGTATAAATTTTGTAGTCGCCGCTAAGTGTAAAGAGCTTATTTACGATAGAATCTTTAAGTTCGCCGAAGTCACCGTCATAAAAGTCGTATCTGCCATACGAGCCGTTCATAAGGGTGTCGCCGACAAAAAGGCAATCTCCGACAACGTAACAAATTCCGCCTTTAGAATGTCCCGGTGTCCATATGGTTTTGACTGTCATTCCTGCTATTTCAAGAGTTTCGCCGCCGTCTAAAAGCACGTCTGGTTTTACGGGAATGAGTCTCACGCCGGCAAGCGATGCAAGACTTCGATAGCTGTTTAGCTTGTCTTCGTCAAGCCTATGGCAATAAACTTTCGCGCCCTTATCTTGCAAATACTTAGCTCCGTTTATGTGGTCAAAATGTCCGTGCGTCAAAAGAACCGCCTCGATTTTGACGTTGCGTCTTACGGCTTCGAGATAGAGCCCGTCGCCATCGTCGCCGGGGTCTACGATAAACCCTCTTTCGTTTTCATAAACAAGATAAGTATTCGTTCCTATAACGGATGTTAAAAATTGTTCTACTTTCATTTTTCTCCAAGTCCGACGACGCTATAAAACCGTCACCGATTAAGCCAAAACAGTTGCCTATTAAAACAACACTGCGCCTTAACGGCATATTATTATCTTCTTATTTCGATTATTCCAGGCAGCGAGTTAAGTTTTCTTATAAGGTCGTCAAGTTCGCTCGTCTTTTTGATTTCAACGGTAACGATAATTTCTGCCGTATCGTCCTTTTTGCTAAGCGTGACGTTAATTCCGCAGATTTGCATTTTAAGCGCGGCTATTGCGGCAGAAACGGAAGCAAGCATACCCGATTTGTTTTCGCACATAATCTTGATAGTCGCCTGATAGCTGTCTTTTATCGCAAACGTATCCCAAGTCGCTTCGATAAGTCTTTCAGGCTCCATCGATTTCAAATTCGGGCAGTCCGCTCTATGCACGGAAACGCCTCTGCCCCTTGAAATGTAGCCGACGATTTTATCACCCGGAACAGGCGAACAGCAATGCGATAGTCTGACCGAGAAATCGGCAAAGCCTTTTATCAAAACGCCGCTCTTTGACGGATGACGTGGTTTTTCTTCACGCTCCGGCATAAGTTCGCCGTCGGTCAACGGAGCTTTCGATGCGACTTCATGCGCGTGTGCTTTGAAGCTGTCGATAAGTTTTATGAGAATTTGGTTTGTCGTAATTCCGCCATAACCGACCGCCGAATAAAGGTCGTCGAGAGTCGCGCAAGACTGTCTTTGCAAAAGCGTTTCGAGCGCAGACGGAGTTTGCAACAGGTCGGAAAAACTGTATCCGCGATGACGAGCTTCGCGCTCCAACATATCTTTTCCGCGTTTGACGTTTTCCTCTTTCATCTCGCGTTTGAAAAACGCTCTGATTTTTGATTTTGCAGAAGCCGTATGCGCAAAACTGAGCCAATCACGGCTCGGTCCTTTCGAGGCTTCGGACGTCAGAATTTCAACGATATCGCCGTTTTGAAGGCTTGTCGAAAGCGGTACTATTTTTTTGTTTATTCTAGCCCCTACGCACTTATTTCCTATTGCCGAGTGGATTTTGTACGCAAGATCAATAGGCGTCGATCCTTCCGGCAAGTCGTAAACGTCACCCTTTGGCGTGAACACGAAGACTTCGTCGTCAAACACGTTGATTTTGACCGAGTCCATAAAGTCTCTCGCTCCGACAACGTCTTTTTCGGCGTCCATAACTTCACGAAGCCATCTGACTTTTTCGTCAAGCACGGTGTCCGCTGTGCTTGTTCTGCCCTCTTTGTATTTCCAATGCGCGGCAACGCCGTATTCGGCTATACGATGCATTTCTTTCGTTCTGATTTGAACTTCAAACGTTTTGCCGTACTGCGTCATAACCGTTGTGTGAAGCGATTGATAATTGTTCGCCTTAGGCACGGCAATGTAGTCCTTAACGCGGTTAGGTATAGGTTTCCACATCGTATGAATCTGACCGAGCATCGTGTAACACTCTTTTATGTCGTTTACGATAATTCTGACGGCAAGCAAATCGTAAATCTGATCTATATCGATATGCAAGTTACGCATTTTTTTGAATATCGAATAGAAATGCTTCGAACGACTGCTGACTTCGCCGTCTATTCCCAGTTCGTCCAATTTGGCATGAATTTGCGCGCAGATATTGCGCAAAAATTCTTCGCGTTCGGAATTGTTTTCTTTAACGTAGTTTGCTATATAATTGTATTCTTTCGGGTAAATATAGCTCATCGCTATATCTTCGAGTTCGCATTTGAAGAAAGAAATACCGAGTCTGCCTGCAAGCGGCGCATAAATTTCAAGCGTTTCCTTTGCAATCGACTGTTGCTTTTCGGGCGGTTGAAACGAGAGCGAACGCATATTATGAAGGCGGTCGGCAAATTTTATGATAATAACTCTAAGGTCTTTTGCCATAGCAAAAAACATTTTTCTGAAATTTTCCGCTTGCGCATCTTCGGTCGTCGAAAATTTAAGTTTGTCGAGTTTCGTAACTCCTTGAACGAGTTGCAAAATTTCGTCGCCGAATTGTTCGGAAATTTGTTCGGCAGTAACGGGCGTATCTTCCAAAACGTCATGCAAAAACGCCGCAATAACGGTTTGATAATCAAACCCTATTTCGGCAACGATTTGCGCAACCGCTTCGGGGTGCGTGATATATGGTTCACCGCTTTTTCTGACCTGACCTTCGTGAGCGACGGCGGCGAACTCATACGCCTTTTTTACTTCTTCATAGTTGTCGGGATAATATTCCTTAAACTTTTCGATGTCAAACATTTATCTCCTTAATCGCGCGATATGTCGGCGAATTTTCTAAACTTGTTTTTTTGTTCGATACGTTAATAATACCCTTTTCGTCGAACGAAATCAAGGTCAGTTCTTCAAAAATTTGCATAGCCGCAAAAAATTTGAACTCGCTAAGCCCCGTTTTTTGCATTATTTCGGCTTTTAGCCTTGAATTCGGCTTAGTTCCGTCCTTAGATTTTAAAAGAGCAAATACCTTCAAAAGTTCTTCTCTTTCTACAGTCGGCAAGGTTTGATTCTTTATTTCAACTACCGAATAAAAACAATCTTGCATAGCATCGCAAGGAAAACCGCCGACAGGTTTTTCAAAAAATATCACTTTATTAAACGCCGAAAAATCAAAACTCTTGTTAGGACAAATCACAATCTGATTTTGCGGACTGCTTGTTGCCTTCACGCCTATTCCGACAGGCATATCGTGATTTTTATCAATCGTTTTTTCAATTCGTTCAAAGCTGTCCTTTGTATATGCGACAAAAAGTGTTCCGAATTTGTCCGAAAACGTTTCAGCGTTAAGCTCAATCGTTTTTAAATCGGCAACGTGATTTTCCGAATAACTTGCCAAGCCGTCAAGTGCGGCAATCGAGAGTTTTTCGTCTGATAAATTCACGTTTTCAACGTAAACGTCCTTAATGACGAGTTGCGCGGTCACGTCGTTTTGAAAAACAGATTTGTTGAGATTTACAATTAGCGTTGAATCGCATTCCGCCATAAATCTTTCGTCATATTTGAAAAATCCGATAATTTCGTTTTTGCCCGATTTTGCTTTTATGTGGTCGGTTCTTCCGAGCCTTTCAAATTTTAAATCGGTTGCGTTTACTTTGAAAACAGGCTTAGGATTGCCAAAACCCGTAGGTTCTAATTTTTCAAGTTCTTTTGCAAAGTCCAAAAGCGGCTCGGACAAGTCGAGTTCCAAATCATAACGGACTTTATCGAAAAACACGCTTTTGTCAAGGTGCGAAAGTTCTCTGTTCAAAAGTTTTTTGACAGTTTCAAATTCTTCCTTATCGATTGCAAGCCCTGCCGCAAGGCTGTGACCGCCGAACGACAGATAATGGCTGTCGAATTTTTTTAAGACCTCGAACACGTTTATACAACTTATACTGCGACAACTGCCTTTAAGTTTGCCGTCCTTTTCGGCGAACAGTAACGTAGGACGATTGTACTTTTCGACAAGTCTGGACGCGGCAATTCCAAGAATTCCCGCTTCCCATTTTTCGCTCGAAAGCACAATAAAATTAAGATCGTCGAACCGCATCGATTTTAACATTCTTTCGCAGTCCTCGACTACTTCGTCGCATTTTTTTTGTCTCTCGACGTTGTTTTGCGAAAGTTCGTCAGCAATTCGTTTTACAATAAAATAGTCGTCCGACAAAAACATTTCCACTGCTTTCATAGCGGTGTCCATACGCCCTGCCGCATTTATTCTCGGCGCAACCTTATACATAATTTCATAGGCGTTCACGTTTTCGCTGACAAGTTGCTTTATTGCAAGTAGCGGCGACTTTTTCATTTTTTCGATGCCGAGCTTGGCTATAATTCTGTTTTCACCGACAAGCGGAACAATGTCGGCAATCGTCGCTATTGCCGCAACGTCTACAAATTTTAACGCTTCTTTTCTCGAAGTCAACGCTTCCGACAACTTTAAAGCTACGCCCGCTCCGCAAAATTCCGAAAACGTCGTGCGTTTCAATTTAGGATTGACGATTATGCAGTCGGGAATTTCGTCTTGCGGTTCGTGGTGGTCGGTCACGATTACGTCCACGTTTCTCGCTTTCAAAAACTCTATTTCGTTTACGGACGTAATTCCGCAATCGACCGTGACAATCAAATTTACTTCATATTCGGACAAAATCTTTTCAAGCACGGCAACACTCATTCCGTAACCGTCGTTATTGCGGTCGGGAACGAAATAATGAAGTGACGAAACTTTGCCCTTTAAGGTTTCGTACAAAATAGTCGTTGCACAAATTCCGTCGCAATCGTAGTCGCCGAAAATCAAAATGCTTTCATTGCGATAGGCGGCAAGATTTAATCTGTCTACCGCTTCTTTCATTCCGTCTATCGAAAACGGATTAAGCATATCCTTTTCGGACGGCGACAAAAACTTTTTTATGTTTTCTTCACCCGTTATTCCGCGGGAAGCCAAAATTTTGAGTAGACCTTGCGACAAGTCAAGACAAGGCGCAATTTCTATATCTTCTGTTTTCTTTTCACATTCGATTCTCATATAAAAATTATAATATAAATCGCAGTTATTTTAAAGCGGTTTTAAACACAATTTTAAGATTTTAAATCTGCCGCATCATAAAAACCCCAAAACAAAAACGGACTACAATAGTCCGCTTTGTTTTTCGTATCGAATGCCGATTTTTATCGAACGCTAAAGTTTTGAATTGTATCGGTTTTTTGCGTTGCGTTTAAATCTTGAATTGCATTTTATCGTTTTTTGTTTTTGCTTTGCGTTGCATTTGGCTTTGCATTGCATTGCGTTTAGCTTCGCATTACACTGCGTTGCATTGCGTTTAGCTTTGCGTTGCCTTGCGTTGCGTTTGGCTTTGCGTTGCATTGCGTTGCGTTTAGCTTTGCTTTGCATTGCGTTTAGCTTTGCATTACGTTTCGTTTTTACATTACGTTTAACTTTCTTTGCGTTGCGCTAGTTTTTGCTTGTTTTTTGTTTTGCGCCATGCGCCTAACGCCGCACCTAAAACTTTAACGTAATAATAAATAACGTTTCATTATCCGACTCGTTCGGCTTTCATCGCAACTAAGCTAATGCTATCTGCAAAACTACTACCGAGCAAGACCTTAACTTTAACTTGAAGGTTATCGTAGCTATCGACGCCTGCTTGAAGAGTGCAAGTTACCCCGTCCACTCCGCTTAGCTCGTTCATTTTGTACGTATCGTCAACGTCTTTGTACACCTGACACTTATATACTTTTTCGCCAAAGTTAATCTCAACGTTGGTTTTACCGTTTTCAGTATTAAACAGGCTTAATGCAAAGTCAAGGTCAACGCCCTTTGCGAAATACAAATCCTTAGTGGATACGCCTTGCTCGTCAATTTGATTAACGTATAAACCTTTGCTTGAATCGACTTTTAACGAGCAACCTTCTTCATTGCCTATCGTGATTTTGCCTATGCCGTTCAGCTTTTCAAGCGCATTGCCGATTTTATACGGCACGTTGTTTGCTCTAAACCTGTACGTGTTTATAGAAAATATTCTTTTCGTATACTCATACGGCTTAAGCAAATCGAAAGTCAAATAGTTTTCGCTTAAAGTCGGTTTAACACTGAAACTCTTATTTGCGGTTCCACCGAACATATCATATGTATCATAATCGCCATTTAAGTATTCAAAACAGTGATTGTTATGCTCGTCACGCATTTCATAACATCTGCTCAAAAACGTCGTAAGTTTTATTTTTGCCGTTATTTTGCTTGCTTTAACCATCTTAGCAAGAGTTATAGTGTTGTTTTTTGCAGGATAATCTACTCCGTCAATATTGTATGTGATTAACTCATCGGAAATTTCTTCAAATTTATCAACAAGGTAGAATTCCGATTTCAACGTTTTATTAGGACTAAACTCATCGATTTCGGCAGCTTTTAAAATAAAAGCAAGTCTTGCTTCGTCATAGCCAATCCACATTTTAGCAACCGTTTTCATCGTTTCAGGCTCTAAAGACACTGCGGTATAGTCTGAAGAACTGCTACCGCTTAAATTAGTTAATGCTACAAAATAAGGGACAACCTTGTTTGGCATTTCCGTTCCGTTTAAAAGCCATGCCTTAGCGATAATTTTTCTACCTTGTTTATAATTTGCCAAAGCGTCTTTGATAGCTTGACTGTTTAACAGTTCGACAAACTCATCGTGTGTATACACCGTTTCGCCGTCCATGCCGTCTATGCCTTCAATGCTAATTTGATATCTTGCGTTTTCGACTTTTTCAAATAGGGTCGTATCTATGCTAAGCCTGCTTGATTTTTGGTCAGTTTTGCCTAAAAAACCGATTTTGATTTGTTTCGCTTTCTTATTTTGTTTTTCGATTTTTCCAATATAGGCAAAATATTTATTCGGCTGTTCTTCTATCGCCGAAAAGGTTTTTAGAGTACCGTCAAAACTGAACGCCAAATCACCGATTAAATAACCGGCTTTAAGCTCGATTACGGCATAAACGTCATTGCCATAACGGGAAACAAAGTTGCCGTCCGAATTTATTCCGGCAGAAGAGCCGTATTTATCTGAAGAAATAACAAACGTTTTTATGCCGCTGTCAGGGTACTGCTTGCTATTTATACCTACAAAAACAACTCCTTCGTCTTTGTTGCATGCCGTAAATACTATGCACAGCGAAAGACAGATAGCGAGTATCAAAATCAATAATAAACTTTTTTTCATTTCTTTCTCCTTAAAATTTCCCTTGTGGGGTTGCTCTGGGCAATATTTGCATTAAACTTATTCAACAAAGATACTGTCCGTTTCAGAACTACTCGTTTTAATGAACCGCTCTCTTTAAAAAACAACTCGTTTTAGCTAACCGCTCTATAAAAACTCTGCTCTTACTAAATGCGCCGCTTAGTTTTTCTTTGTTGACTTCAACTTATTGCAAAAAATTAGTGCCGCTTTTAAAATATTCCTAATACGTTTATTCTATCATATTTTCAAAATTTGTAAAGAATTATTTTTACAAACGACTATTGTAAGAAAACAAATTTCCGCTCTGCCTTTAAAAACAAGTTTCCGCTTTGTCTTAAAACACGTTTCCGCCTTGTCTTAAACAAGTTTCACTTTGCCTTAAAACTAGTTTTTGCCTTGTCTTAAAATAAGTTTTCGCTTTGTCTTAAACAAGTTTTTGCCTTGTCTTAAAATAAGTTTTCGCTTTGTCCGTACTTTAATAGTTTGCATATCGAAATATACAAAATCGTCTGTCAGGTATAAAACGTCGCCTACTTTGCAATAATTGCAACATAACAGAAAAGGAGAAAACAATATGAAACTTATCGACAGCAAAACTATAACCAATCTCGCTCGTGCATACGCAGGCGAAACGCAAGCCATGACTCGTTACAAATTTATTGAATACGGGGCGCGAAACGAGGGATACTCCGCTCTTTCCGAAGTGATTGACAAGGTTGTGTACAACGAATTTAATCACGCACGTGTCCTGTACACTTTTATACAACAAGCAAGCAACAATATTATTGAAAACTTAGACGTATGCGCAGGCTATCCGTTCAAGGAAAAATGGAATCTTGAAGAAAATCTCAAACTCGCCGCCGAAGACGAGGAAAACGAAGTGAAAATTTACAAACAGTTTGCTAAAATCGCTCGAGAAGAAGGCTTTGACGAAATTGCCGACGCATTTGAAATGCTATCCGGCGTTGAGCATTGCCATAAACTTATGTTCGAGGACCTTCATAAACAACTAAAAGACGGCACTATTTACAAAAAAGACAAGCCTGTAAAATGGAAATGCTCCGGTTGCGGATATGAGGCAGAAAGCAAATCGGCGTGGGAAGTTTGTCCGCTTTGCAATGCCAAACAAGGTTTTGTTATGCTAAAACTTGCAGACGGCAACTAAAAACAAGCTAAACCGTTTTCACGTGAATAGGCAGTTGCCATTGCGTCAAAAAAACGGCGTGCTTTAAACGAGTCCTATCGGTTGTACGTTTTGTGCAACCTTTTAAGCTCGCGTAACGCTCGCCGTTTTCTACGTTTTATTATGCCTACGTCGCTTGCTTTAGCGACAGCAGCTTTATTTAGCAATTTTACACCGTCTATCCTTTTTATAATTTTTAATTTCACTATACTCACTTATGGCATACGCACACCAAATAAGTAAATAACGTTATGTGCCCTGTTTAATCACAGGGCACATAAATTACAAAAATTGTACTTGTTTGCAAAACGTACTTAGTAAGCAGTATCACAAACATAGTTTGATGATTGCAAAGCCAAAACGACGGCTTTGTACTATTTCTTTTTCTTAAACTGAGTATTCTTTTTAGGATTGACGTACACAGTCGGTTTTTTCTTTGCCTTTTTAGGCTCGGTCGATTTTTCGTAAACTACTGCTTTTTTAACCGACTTGCCGTTTTCGTCTTCCGATTCTTTTGCGGCTTTTCTTTCAAGACGTTTAAGCCTGAGTCCGTCAAAAGCATAACTGAGCTTTGCCCAAATAGGCGTTGCCAAGAAAAGCGACGAGTAAAGACCTACAAACAAACCGATGATAATCGGAACCGTAAATTCTCTCATCGATGCGCTTCCGAAAATTGCGAGCAACGCAACCGTAACGAGCGTCGTAAACGTCGTATAGAGCGAACGAGTCATTGTGGAGTGAACGGCTTCGTCACCGATTTGTTCATAACAAATGCTCTTTGCGCCTTTTATCGGTTTGAGCGTTTCACGACAACGGTCAAAGATAACGATAACGTTGTTAATCGAGTATGCAATAATCGTAATCGTTGCCGCAATGTACGACGAGTTGATAGGAATTCTGAATATAAGCGTAAAACAGAACATCAACAAGGCGTCGTGAATCGTGCAGATAATTGCCGCGATACCCGAAACGAGTTCGAATCGGAATATGATATAAACCAAAATCAATACGATTGAAACCGCCATAGCGATTGCCGACTTTTGAAGAAGGTCGCTCGCTGCCGTTTTACCTATCGTTTCATAAGTTATTTGCGTGCTTGTAAGCTCAGGATACAAATCTCTGACTTTCGCCAAAATCTTTTCATTGGTCTTGAACGTCGTGTCTGCATCGTCCGACGAATTGCGGTATCTGAATTGCAAAACGTCTTCGGCGGACGTACTGCCCGATGCCGTCTGAACGTAGCTTACGGATACGCCTTCGCTTTCGATAGCGTTTTTAATTTTATTGTAATTGTTATGATAATTTGCATTATCGCTGTGCGCTTCTTCGCCGAGCGTAACCGACAAAATCGTTCCGCCGTCAAAGTCGATACCGATGTTAAAGCCAACCGATGCCGAATGTTTGATTATCGAAATCGACATAACGACAAGGAATGCGATAAGAATAATCACGCAAGGAATTGCTATCCATATAGGAAGTTTGTTTGAGAACTTAAAGTTTTTCAAACCGTTAAGGAAGTTATTATTTTTCTTCTTCATAATCGCCCTCCTCAACAACTTTTTCCGTTTCTTCGGTCTCGCCTTCTATTTCGTCTTCGACTACCGCATCACCGTTTTCAAGTTCTTCGGCAATCTCAGGCGAACGTTTAAGAGCATAAAGTTTTTCGTTTTTCGAATTGAAGCTAAGCATAATGTTCATCAAAAGTCTTGTTACCAAAAGCGAGGTAAACATACTCAAAATGATACCTATGAATAGCGTTATTGCAAAGCCCGAAATAGCCGCCGAACCGACAATCCACAAAACGATTGCGCCGATAAGCGTTGTAACGTTTCCGTCGATAATAGCGCCGAGGCTTCGTTTAAAGCCTGTCTTTACGCAAGTCGAAATCGGTTTACTGGAATGTTTGTATTCGTCTTTAATTCTTTCAAAGATAACGACGTTGCCGTCGACAGCCATACCGATACTGAGTACCAAGCCTGCGATACCCGGAAGAGTAAGCTGTACCCAAGGAAGAACCGAGCAGAACCAAAGCAAAAGCAAAATGTAAATGAACAATGCGATATCTGCGGCAAGTCCCGATATACGATAAATAGCCGCCATAAAGATAAACACGATTGCTACGCCGATTGCCGCCGCGATAAGAGCCGATTTGATTGCGCCCTCGCCGAGCGTCGCGCTTATAGTTCTGATTTCGTCTTTAACGAGCGTAACCGAGAAAGTTCCCGATTGAATTTGCGTTACAAAGTCGTAAGCGTCGTCATAACTGTAACCCGCGCTGCTTGTGATGATACACTTGCCGTCCGTGATTGCCGAATTGACGCTGACGGTCGTATAAAGCTCGTTGTTGGCGTAAATGTAAATCTTTTTATAATTTGCCGTAACGTCGGCAAAAACTTTTGTGCCTTCGCTGTTAAATTTAAGGCCTACGGCATAGTTTCCGTTTTCATCGTAAGTGACGTATGCGTTTTCGATGTGGTCGCGACCGACGATAAGCACTTTCGCCGTTGCGGTGTCGCCGTCACGGAATTCAAGACTTTGCGGTCTGCCGATAAGTTCGAGAACTTGTTCAGGGTCATCGATATCAGGAACTTCGACTCTGATTTTTCCGTTTGCATACGAAACGACAGATTCGGTATAACCTTTTGACACGAGCAAACTTTGAAGACCTTGAACAGTGCCGTCAATTCTCGTCTGAAGGTCGTCGCTTGGCTCTTCATCGACGACGAATACTGCAGAAACGCCACCCGATAAGTCCAAACCGAGCTTTATGGTTTTAGCATAACCCGTGTAATCGTAAAGTCCGATAGGAAATTCGACAACGGCAAAAACCGTCATCAAAACGATGAACACGGCAAGTAAAGTTAAAACCACTATCGATTTTTTTCTTGTCATAATATACTCCTAAGCTTAAACGTACAAATTATACACTTTATGGAATTTTTAGTCAATTATTTACCGTTATTATTTTCGGCGTCGTATATTGCGAGCGACGTCAAAAATCTTTTTCGCATAAGTTCGCAACCGCCCTTATACGGCTTGTTTATATCTCCTTCAAAGTGAACGGCGTTTGCCATACAGCCGCCCGAGCAATAGTATTTTGCAACGCAATCGTCGCAACCGTCCTTTGTGTATACGGTCGATTTCGCATAAGTTTTTTGAGCGTCTGCGTCAAATTCTTTTGTCAACACGCTGCCCATTTTATACTTTTCGTCGCCTGCGAATTGATGACAAGGATAAATATCGCCTATCGGCGTAACGGCGACGTACTCGTTGCCTGCGCCGCAACCTCTAAGGCGTTTAAACACGCAAGGGCCGTGTTGCAAATCAATCATAAAATGGAAAAAGTTAAACCACTTATCGCCTTTTCTGCGTTTGACGTACTCTCTTGCCAATTTGTCGTATTCATTCATAACGGCAGGCATATCGCAAGGCTTAATGGCAAGGTCGTCACTTTCGGGCAAAACTACGGGTTCAACGGAAATTTGGTCAAACCCCTTGTCGTTCAAATATAAAACGTCTTCGCAAAAATCAAGATTGTTTTTGGTGTAAGTTCCTCTTATATAATAACTCTTATCGCCGCGGATTTTGCGGAATTCGAGCGCATTTTTCATAATGATAGACTGACAACCCTTTCCGTTAGGCGTAACTCTGAGTTTATCGTGAACTTCTTCTCTGCCGTCGATACTTATGACGACGTTTGTCATATTGTCGTTAAGCCATTTGCGGTTTTCTTCGTTAAGCAACACGCCGTTTGTTGTCATCGTAAAATTGATGTTCTTCCCCGCTTTCGCCGTTTCGGCTTTTGCGTATTCCACGATTTGCTTTACGACGTTCATATTCATAAGCGGTTCGCCGCCAAAGAAATCGACTTCGAGATTTTGTCTTTTTCCGCTCTTTTCAATCAAAAAATCGATTGCCGCTTTACCCACTTCAAAAGTCATATAATCTTTCGGCGTGTTGTAAGTGCCGTCCTTTGCAAAGCAATAAGGACAACGCAAGTTGCAATCGTGGCAGATGTGAAGACACATTGCCTTAATCTCGCCCGTACAAGGAAGCGGATAAACCTTTTTAGGCGAATTAAGCGAGCCAGTTTTTTCAAGCTCGTCAAGCTCTTCGTTTATTTCGTCTTTGTCGGCATCCGAAATTTCGTTATACGACAAAATCTCCTTATCGTTAAGTAAGGAGTATCTTTTTTTTGCGACCAAAAAAGCGGCGACGTCCACTTCGTGCAGACTGCCGCTTTCTACGTCATAAAGAAAATATCGGGTTTCGCCCGACACGTTGGACGAAAAGGTAGCAACCATATTATTAGTCGGCGTTCTTTTCGTTCTTTAAGATTTTTTCATCCTTTTGAGCGCAAGTTTGGTTGCCTACCGTACAGCTGGTTTTGCAAGCCGATTGACAGCTTGATTGGCATTCTCCGCAACCGCCTTGTTTCTTCATTGGTTGATTAGAAATAGTCTTGATGTGTTTCATTGTATCCTCCAAAGGAATTCTTTTTTTATAGTATATAGCAATCGTTTGATTTTTGCAAGCAATTTGCAAAACTAAGGCATAAAGGCAACCGCCGTTTAATAGGTTTTAAGGGGTGATATTATGTCTTTTTTAAAAAATCAAGTTTTTCCGATTATCAAAATGGTGTTAATCGCTTTACTTTTCACATTGGTGCTGATTTTGACATTTGCGCTGATAACAAGATGGGCAAGTCTCGATTCTACCGTCGTTACGCCCGTAACGTACGTCCTTAAATGCGTTTCTGTCGTCGCCGCTTGCCTTATTGCATATCGCAAAACCGACAACGGGCTTATTAAAGGTTTAATCGGCGGACTTTTATACTTTTTCCTTGCCTATTTCGTATTCGCCGCGTTGAACAAATTTCAAAACTGCCCGTTCAATTTCATAGACCTTGTATGTCTGACCA